>LXOW01026823.1_pt1 | contig 25872 bp, 18 predicted proteins | sample 1368591 | NCBI WGS metagenome assembly LXOW01 (sample SAMN04884650, study PRJNA319009) | bovine gut metagenome | isolation source: Cow rumen | host: Bos taurus | place: Italy: Legnaro (PD) | collected 2014-07-09
GCGTAGTCGCGGCTGTCGTGAGCCGGAACGGCCATAATGGCGCCCGTACCATAGCCCGCCAGCACGTATTCGGAAATCCACACGGGAACCTTTTCGCCCGTCAGCGGGTTGACGGCATACGAACCGCTGAACACGCCCGTGACCTTGCGCGTCTCGGCGAGGCGCTCGCGTTCGGTCTTCTTCCTGGCCATCAGCAGATACTCTTCCACCGCGGCTTTCTGCTCCGGCGTAGTGAGTTTTTCCACCCAATCGCTTTCCGGGGCCAGCACCATAAAGGTCACGCCGAAGATCGTATCGGCACGCGTGGTGAAGATCGTCATTTCGTATTCCTGCTCCCCGTTGAACACGTGGAACACCATCTCGGCACCCTGGCTCTTGCCGATCCAGTTGCGCTGCATCTCCTTGAGGGAGTCCGTCCAGTCGAGCGTGTCGAGGCCTGCGAGCAGACGCTCCGCATAGGCGCTCACGCGCAGCTGCCACTGCTTCATTTTCTTCTGCTCAACCGGGAAACCGCCACGCACGGAATAGCCCTCCTTCACCTCGTCGTTGGCCAGCACGGTACCCAACTGCGGGCACCAGTTCACCGACGTCTCGCCGAGATAGGCGATGCGGTACTGCATCAGAAGGTCGGACTGTTCCTTTTCAGAGAGGCTGTCCCAACGGCCTTCGGCCTTGAATTTAGCAATCAGCGTATCGATGGGTTCCGCCTTGTCGGTTTCCGGATTGTACCAGTGGTTGAACATCTCCAGGAAAGCCCACTGCGTCCATTTATAGTAGGCGGGATCACAGGTACGGACCTCGCGCGACCAGTCGTAGGAGAAACCGATGCGGTCCATCTGGCTCCGATAGCGCGCGATGTTCTGTTCGGTGGTCTTGGCGGGATGCTGTCCGGTCTGGATGGCATATTGCTCGGCCGGCAGGCCGAAGGCGTCATAGCCCATTGGATGCAGCACGTTGAATCCTTTCAGGCGCTTGTAACGGCTGTAGATGTCGCTGGCGATGTAGCCGAGCGGATGTCCGACGTGAAGCCCGGCTCCGGAAGGATACGGGAACATATCGAGCACGTAGTATTTGGGTTTGGAAGAATCGTTCCTGGCTTCGAACGTATGGCGCTCGGCCCAGTACGCCTGCCATTTCTTTTCAATCTCTACGAAATTGTAATCCATTGATGCGCCTGTTTGAAATTCAGGCGCAAAGATAGTTATTTTTTCAAACCTATGTCTATCTTCGATGACAGCCGGAATTCCACGGGAATGACGATTCTCGTGCGGACTTTCTCGCCCTTGATCCGGCCGGGAATCCATTTCGGAGAAACCGCTACCACACGGACAGCCTCTTCGTCGAGTCCGTCGTCCACACCGTGTTCCACGGTGACGTTCGTGACGCTGCCGTCCTTTTCGATGATGAAGCTCACGAGCACCTGGCCCTGGATGTTGTTCTTGATGGCGTAGGAAGGATATCGCAGATACTTATACACCCAGCTTTGCAGGAAATGCTTCTCGTCGGAATGGAAGAACTGGGGCCGCACGTCGCAGTCGGAGGCAGCATACACACGGTCTTCCCGCTGCGCCTGCTTCCCGGGATCGATGTCAGCCGAAGAGACCTGGTCTTCGTCAGCAAGCACCAGCAGGAAATGATAGAGATAGTTGCAGGCCGACTCCATCGCCGCGAAATCGAGCAGGCGGGGCGTATCCTTGATGGTCCGGTGCTCCCGCGCCGGGCCGGTGGTAAAAAGGAACACCGGTATATCCTTCTCATAGAAGGCGAGATAGTCGGAAGAGGCTATCCATTTCGAAGCCTTTGCCGGAAGGGTGACGACCGGCTGTTCGCGGGTCTTGTCGAGCAGATAGTCCAGGTCGACGGCACCCAGTTGCGTGAAATAACGGAATTCGTGCCCTTCTCCGCTGCGGCCCAGGCAATCGAGGTCCACCATCGCCTTGACCTGGCCGATCTCGGAAAACGCACGGTTTACGAAATACCAGGAGCCGGCCGCACCCTGTTCTCCGGCACCGAACCCCACGAAAAGGACCGACCGGCGGAACAGGCCGTGATACTCCGCCACCATCCGGGCCAGTTCGATCAGCATCGCCACACCCGACGCGTTGCAGTCGGCTCCGGGATAGAGCTGGACGACCGGTTCCCCGTCGATGGTCAGGATATGCGTTCCCAGATGGTCGTACCGGGCACCTACCACGATATACTCGTTGCGAAGATACGGGTCGCTTCCCTCGACGATGCCCATGATGTTCTGCGACCGGATTTCCCCGCCCTCTCCGGCGATGGTAAAATCCTGTCCGAGACTGTCGGTCAGCATCAGCACGCCGGCGTCGCGAAGGGCGCCGTAGAGATAGCGCGCCGCCAGGCGCTCGCCCTCGCTTCCTGCCTTGCGTCCTTCGAGTTCTTCGTCGCAAAGCCGTTCCACGTGTTTCCGGAGGGCGGGGGCCACAGCAAAATTCTGTGCGGCGAGATTCGCCGCACAGAATGTAAGGATAAGGAGTATGAGAAGTTTACGCTTCAATTATTTCTGGTAGAACGGCATCTTCACCACGACGGCCTTGAGCAGTTTGCCACGGATCTCGATGTAGATTTCAGAGCCGACTTTGTTGTACGGAACATCTACATAACCCATGCCAATCGCCTTCTTCACCGTCGGGCCCATCGTACCGGAGGTCACGTGGCCGATCTGCTTGCCGTCGGCATCACAGATGGGCATCTCGTGACGGGCGATGCCGCGGTCCACGAGTTCAAAACCGACGAGTTTACGCTTCAGTCCGGCCGCCTTCTGGTCGAGCAGATACTGCTTGTCGACGAAGTCTCCCTTGACGTCGTTGAACTTGGTGATCCAGCCCAGACCGGCCTCGAGCGGCGAAGTGGTATCGTCGATGTCGTTGCCATAGAGGCAGAAGCCCATCTCCAGGCGGAGCGTGTCGCGGGCGCCCAGGCCGATCGGCTGGATNNGTTGGGGACATAGACCTCGCATCCGCCGCTGCCCGTATAGCCGGTCGTCGAAAGGATGGCACCGGGGATGCCGGCCACTTCAAGTTCCTTGAACGTGTAGTATTCCATCGAAAGGATGTCCTCTTTGCAGAGTTTCTGCATCACTTCCATAGCCTTGGGGCCCTGGATGGCCAGCTGGCAGGTGGCGTCGGACGCATTGACCAGGTCTTTGCCGATCTCCAGGCCGAACTTCGGGGCGAGGCCGCAGAGGTGGTTCCAGTCTTTCTCGATGTTGGCCGCGTTCACCGCGAGCAGGTATTTCTCCGTATTGAAGCAATAGACGATGAAATCGTCCACGATGCCGCCCTTGCCGTTGGGGAAGCAGGTATACTGCGCCTTGCCCGGGAAGAGGACGGAAGCGTCGTTGGAAGAGACATACTGCAGGAACGGCAGTGCCTTGGGACCTTTGATCCAAATTTCGCCCATATGGGAGACATCGAAGACGCCGACACCTTCGCGGACACAGGCGTGTTCCTCATTGATACTCTTGTATTGGATCGGCATGTTGTAGCCGGCGAAGGGAGCCATCTTCGCGCCCAGCGCGATGTGCTTTTCAGTAAATACGGTATTTTTCATATTTCTTTGTGTAATTTCTGATTCGTGTTGTAGATCCAGGGTTCGCCCGGGAAAAGATTCCGTGCCTTGAGTTCCGCGACGTCCTTCCTGACGACGGACAGGGAATCGCTGCCCTCCAGGCACACGACCTTCAGGCCGCTCTTGAAATCGAACGTACGGACTTTGTAGCCGTTCTCCTGCAGTTTGTCGATATACACCTGTGCCCCGGAATCTTCCTTGAAGGCTCCGGCCACGGCGTAATAGCGCTTGAGGACGGCTGCCGCTTCCGCTTCGGCCTGCGCGGCGGCTTCCGCCTCAAGACGGGCTCGCTCCGCTTCGGCGGCGGCCACCGAATCGCGGACGGCCTGTTCGCGGAGATTCCGCTCCAGACGCAGGACAGCCAGGTCGTCCGACGTGGGCTTTCCGAGCGAAGAGCGGATGAAATCGCAACCGGTAGCCGAAATCGATACGGCGACAACCAGCAACAATCCTGTCAGGAGCTTTCTCATCATCTGACAAAGATAGTGATTTTTTAACAATTACCGGCTCAGCTGGTCGTTGCCCAGGACGATTCCTGCGAGGGCGCCGGTATGGGCGCCTTCCTTGATGGTATGCACGCCGTTCACGAACACGTGGACGATGCCGGCGGCGAACTGGTGCGGCTGGGCATAGGTGGAGCGGTCGGCGATCGTCTCGGGATCGAAAACCGTGATGTCGGCGGCATAGCCCGGGATGAGCTGGCCGCGTTCCTTCAGTTTGATGCGCGAAGCCGGAAGGCCGGTACATTTCCACACGGCCGTGGCCATATCGAGTACCTTGTCTTCGCGGACGAACTTCTCGAAGAAGCGCGGGAACGTGCCATACGAACGCGGATGCGGCAGCTCTTTGCCGAGGACACCTTCCGGTGAATAGACGCTGCCGTCGGAGGCGGGCATCGAGAGCCGGTGGGCATATATCTTCTTGAGGTTGTCTTCCTTCATCGCAAAGGTGGCCTGGTTGACTTCCAGTTTTTCGGAAATGAGCAGATAACGGATCATTTCCCACTCGTCCATTCCGGAGATACGGCAGCACTCCGCGAGGTTCTTGCCGGCGTACACGGCATTGGCCGGGTCGTTGCAGCCGGCCACGACTACCTGCTGGGGTCCACCGAAACGCTCAAGGCGGCTGTAGGCGTATTTCTTGATCTTCTCGCAGGTGGCCTTGTCGTTGAGGCGGGCGTAGATGTCATCGGATGTGCCGTCGCGCAGTTCAATGGGGATGAACGAGGTGAAGCCAGTGGAGAAGGCCGTGTAGGGATAACGGTCGAACGCAATGTCGATGCCTTCGGCCGCCGCGGCGTCGATCTTCCCGAGCATCCTGTCGATCTTGTCGAAGTTGGCGGGATTCTGCGCCTTCAGGTGCGAAATCTCGAGGCGGGCGCCGGAAAGCCGGGCCGCCTCGATGGCTTCGTCCATCGCTTCGAGCACGTGGTCGTCCTCATTGCGCATATGGATGGTGTAGAGGGCGTTGTGCTTGGCCACGACTTTGTTGAGCTCCACCATCTCCCGGGTGTCGCAGTAGCAGCCCGGAGCATATTCCAGACCGTAGGAAAGACCGATGGCGCCGAGTTCCAGCTGCCGGTCGAGTTCCTCGCACATCTTGCGCAACTGCTCGTCCGTAGCCTTCACGTTGTAGGGACCGACGACCGCCTCACGCACATCGCCGTGGCCGACGAGGCTGGAATAGTTGATGCCGATCTTGTTCTCGGTGAGACGCTGGTAGAAGCCGTCGATGTTCCGCCAGGCCGGTCCGCCGTGGCGCGGACGGTCCTTGCGGCTTTCCCATGCCTCATCGGAATACACGAAGGGGCAGTAACCGCAGTTGCCGCCCACCTCGGAGGTGATGCCCTGATAGATGCGACTGTCGCCCTTGGGCGCATCGAACAGATTGGTGTCGGTATGCGTGTGGATGTCGATGAATCCCGGGGAGACGACCAGGCCTTGCGCGTCGATCACGACGTCGGCACTGGTGCCCAGATCCTTGCCGAGAGCCGCGATCTTACCGCCGCGGATGGCGATGTCGCCCACGATCGGCGCCTTGCCGTCGCCGGCGTGGATTACGCCGTTCTTGATAATCGTGTCGAATGACTGTTTGGTCGTGACCTTGCAGCCGGTCACTGTCAGACCGAGGGCTGCCGCCCCGAGGGCCGAGGTCTTGAGGAAATCTCTTCGGTTCATTATTGTGTGGTTTTTATATTGTTCGTCTGGAAAGTTTTCATTTCGCCGTCCTCCTCATAGACCAGAAGGGCATCGAGGTCGGGGCGCCGGTCGAGCAGGTCGCGCGCCCGCGCGGGCCCGATGACCATCAGCCAGGTAGCATAGGCGTCGGCGATGGTGGCATCACCGGCGACAACCGTGGCGCTCAGGAGATTGTGGGTGACAGGACGGCCGGTAGCCGGGTCAATGGTGTGGGCGAATTTCTGGCCTTCCTCCACGTAGAACTTGCGGTAGTTGCCCGATGTCACGATGCCGCAGTCGGTGACCTCCAGGATGGCCTGCAGGTCGGCTCCTTCGTCGAAATTGCCGTCCACGGGCCGGTCGAGGCCCACACGCCAGGGCCCGCCCGACGCATTGACGCCCTTGCAACGGATTTCGCGCCCGATGTCCACGAGATAGTTCGCGCAGCCCAGAGAGTCGAGCAGCCCGGCGACGGCATCAGCCGAAAAACCCTGTGCGATAGCGTTGAAATTAAGCCGGATGCGGGGATCGGCCTTGACCAGGTGAACGCCGTCTTCCCGGGTTTCCAGCGAGAGGAGGTCCATCCCGACAAAAGCACGGATCGAATCGATGGCCGCCTGTGTGACCGTTCCCCTGTTGGAGAAACCGAAGCCCCAAAGGTCGAACAACGGTGCAGCCGAAGGATCGAAAGCACCCCGGCTTTCGGCCCAGATGTCCTTGGAACGGTTGAAACAGCCGATGAACAGGTCGTTGAGACACGGGTCTTCGCCTGCATTGATGCGGGAGAGAAGCGAGCCTTTGTTGTAACCGCTGAGCGTCCGGTCGATGTCGAGCAGCAGCGAATCGATCCGGGCCTGTAGATCCGGAACCCCCAGTCCTGTTTCGGGACTGCAGATGACGTGGTAGGTCCCGCCCTGGGCAAAACCTTCGATGCGGAGGTAGGCTTGCCGGCTGTCGCAGCCGCACAGCAGCAGCGAAGTAGTCAGCAGCAGGATGACGGTACGGTACATTTCTTGCAAATTTACGATTATTTGTGCATCTTTGCAAGTTGTAACCCAGAGATATTTCGATGAATCTGTTCCATAAAATCGGCTGGCTGTTCGTGTTTGCAGCCCTTCTTTCAGGCCTGTTCGCCTGCAAGGAGGCGGAAGAGGAGGAAGACACTTCCGAGTCGATGACCGGTGTGGTGACTTTCAAAATTCCGTACTATGTCCTGAAAGGAGAAACGGTTACGATGACGGCTTCCGGCATCCTCTATCCCGAAAAGGAACTTACCTACCGGTGGTTTGTTTCCGGGGTTTACGCCGACAGCCTTTCGACGCCGACCATTACCGTACAGTTCCCCGACAGCCTCGGCGCGTTTACGGTAACGGCACAGGCTTATGCGCCCGGCTTCTACCTCTCGTCGAACGCCGTAACGGTCACGACCATCGACACGACTTGGAACACATCGTTGAAGGGCCTTTCCCGTTCGGATGACTTTGTAGTGGACGAACGGGACGGTCACGTCTATCGCTACGTGACGATCGGCGGCCTCGACTGGTTCAGCCAGAACCTGTCCTATCAGGGAACCGGCGTTCCGTACCAGGCTTCTCCCGCCACAGCTCCCCTGTTCGGCAGCTTCTATACCTGGAACGAGGCCGTGAGCGAAAACGTCTGTCCTGAAGGCTGGTCGGTCCCGACCCGGGAAGACTGGGAATCGCTGGCCGAGGCGATGAACGGCGGACACCGGCTGCCTTTCATCGACAACTGGGCCGGACTCGGCGCAAAGGCTTCTGCCGATGCCTATCTGAACGAGGCACGGATGTGGCCGTATTCACCCGACAATCTGCATACCAACGATTTCGGCTGGAACGCCCTGCCGCTCGGCCAGACGTTCGGAAAAGGCGAATCGTTCATCGGAATCAACAACTATGGATTCTGGTGGTGCGCAACGGAAAAGGACGCTGCCAACGCCTATTACCGTTACATCTGGTATGACCGGAGCGATTTCCCGATGAGCTATTCCGGGAAAAACGATATGCGGGCCAGCGTCAGATGCGTTCGAACGCATCCACAATCTTTGTGACGAGCGGATGCCGCACGATATCTTCCTTCCCGAATTCCACGATACTGATTCCCTTGATGTCCTTGACGAGGTTCACGCCCCGGATCAGGCCTGAGTCGGCCTTGTTGGGGAGGTCGATCTGAGTGGCATCGCCCGTGACGATGAATTTGGCGTCACTGCCCATTCGGGTAAGGAACATCTTGAGCTGGCCCAGCGACGTGTTCTGCGCCTCATCCAGGATGACGAAGGCGCGGTCGAGTGTCCGTCCGCGCATATAAGCCAGCGGAGCAATCTGGATGATGCCTTCTTCCATAAAGTTCTGGAGCCGTTTGGCGGGGATCATATCGCCGAGGGCATCATAGAGCGGCTGTAGATACGGATCGAGCTTTTCCTTGAGATCGCCCGGCAGGAAACCGAGCCGTTCGCCCGCTTCCACGGCGGGACGGGTCAGGATGATGCGCCGGACTTCCCGGTTCTTCAAGGCACGCACGGCCAGGGCGATGGCGGTGTAGGTCTTGCCGCTGCCGGCCGGTCCGATGGCGAAGACCAGGTCGTTGCGGGCGGCTTCAGCAACCATCCGCTTCTGGTTCGGTGTCCGGGCCTTGATGGGACGCCCTTCGTTGCTATAGACAATGATGTTGCCGGCTTCCCCTTCCGTCTGCACAGGTCCGGTCTCAGCGCTGCGGTCGGTCCCTTCGAACAAGGATTCCACATCGTATTCGGTAAGCACGCTCTTGGTCATCCGTTTCTGCCGCAGGCGGCCGATCTTCTCCTCAAAGTCGTCGAGTTCGCTTTGCGGGCCCATCAGGAAAATCTCCGCGCCGCGGGCGACGGCCTTGATTTTCGGATAGTGGCTGGCAAGCAGGTCGAACAGGCGGTTGTTGATACCATAGATGTCGATCGGATCGATCTCTTCAAGCAGAATGGTTTTTTCCATATTGTATCGTGCTATAGTCTGAAAAATCGTTTGAGGTTCTCCCATTCGCGGACCATCTTGTCGTATTCCGACGGATCGAGCCAGCGGTCGCGGGTGCCGATCCATTCCTCGATGGGGATGACGGTATAGTTTGCCTCCAGCATCCTGCGGCGGGAACACCAGAGGTAAGTGGGCGCAACATCGGCGACGGAGATGGCGCCGTCGCTGCCGCAGGCGAGCGTCAATTCCAGAAGCATTCCGATCTGCGTGTTGACGTCGCTCTGGTTGGATACGTAATTACCCAGCGACCAGGCGATGACCCGGGGGGATGTTTCCACAGGCTGCACCACGTGCGGATGCCCCCCGATCACGACATCGACACCTTCGCGGAAGAACAGATCGGCCCAGAACCGCTCAGAGGCAACCGGGGTCAACTGATACTCATCGCCCCAGTGCGGGAGCGCGATTAAAAAATCCGCACCCCGTGCCCTGGCCCTGGCGATGACTTCCTTGACGCGGCTGGAGTCAAGGACATTGATGTGGTAGGGCGGCGGAATGGGGAGACCGTTGGTGCCGTAGGTGAAATTGAGGAAAGCGATCCGGTGCCCCCTGATGTTGAGGATGAGCGGATTGTTTTCGAATTCTTCACCTGCCGACCGGTAGAATCCGGTAAAAGGGACGCCGAGGCGGGAATAAAAGACATAGGTGCTGTCCATTCCGGCGCGGCCCTTGTCGCAGAGATGATTGTTGGCCGTAAGGAACAGGCCGACGCCGCTGCGCTTCGCCTCGCGGGGCAGGCTCTGCGGCGCCGAGAAGAAAGGATAGCCCGAGAACGGCCGGATCCCGACCGGAAATTCCATATTCGCCACCACCAGGTCGGCCGGGTCGAAGCGGTGCTTCAGATGCTTGAAATAGCTCTCGTAGTTGTAATCGTCGGGGTTGTTCCGGTCGCCGCCGGGACGGAGCGCCGCCGTATTCTGCGGCCCGTGCGACATCACGTCTCCGATAAAGACGAGCCGCAACGTGTCAGGCCCCTGCGCCGCGACGGGCAGCCAGGCGGCCAGCAAAAGAACCCCAAAAAGGCTTTTTCGGAAAGAAACGCGCATCCGACGTATTTAGAATGTAAAGATAACCTTTTTTGTCGGTTTCGGTAATCCTATTCCCAGATCGGCGGGGCGGTCAGCTCGCGGATGTCAGGAAGTTCCGGCTCGGGACGCAGGACGCCGTAACCAGTCGAGGTCTTTGGCGTCTGGAGATTGATTTTGTCGTATGCCAGAAAATCCTCAAAGCGATAGACCCACGACTCGCCATAGCCCTTCCTATGAATCCAATAATAGATGGCTTCGCGACTGGGAGCATTATATCCGAGTCGGGACGAAGAACTGCGCATAATGCTTGTTTCTGACGGGCGATAGACACCCTTCGACAAATAATAACCGCCTTCGTAAATTCCGACTGTCTCAGCGTATTCGGAAAGCTTCAGGAATTTGCTCCAGGCAATCCGATCCGGGTCATTCGTAACATCGAGATTCATGTAATACCATTCGCTATGATTGCTCTCGATCCTGTTCAGAAGCGATTGAAGCCTGCCCTCACCGGCTACGCCGGAATCCACATACTCATCCCCCAACAGGCCAAACCCGTGTCCACCCGCCTCATGTCCGATAATATAATTCAATGTACCATCTATCAGCCGGCCCGTAATACAAAAAGCCCTTCCGGGAGATTGCCCCGGGGTCCCCAGATAACACACGGAACGGCCGTTTTTAGAACGGATAATTGTCGTAATCGTTGAATAATTATACCGATTCTTATCATTATCCAGCGCTTTGAGTGCATATTCCCGAACCCGGTTCATGTCGTTGCACCGGAGGCCGCTTGCCCCTGTCACATCAACACTGAAAGCCGTTTCCGTGCCGTATTCCAGATCGTACTGATCGTTCTTCGATACGGCAAAGACCGCATAAACGTTGAACAACTGGCGGAATGATTGATAGGGTTCCCAGGAAAAAAACCCCTCCATGCCTCTTTTCATATCGGCCAGATAGGTACCATCAGCAATGTACCGGTCGGAATATCCATCTCCCATGAAGACCAGATCAATGCCGTTCCCTTCGGTCGCCTTCTGCAGTTGAATCACTTCACCGTCATGAGAATAATCGGAAGACGTATAATATCCATATTCCCGGCCCACCGCCTTAAGGAGAAACGTACCGATATCATCCTGAAAGCTCTCGATACCGCTGAACCCGCTACAATAGATGACTGATCCTTTCTGATCGACAACATAATGGCAATTGTTTAACAATAACCCTTTTTGATATATATTATTATAACCAGTCTGTCCCGACAGGATCGTTTCCTTTGTTATCGGGAGACAAGGCCACGGAATATTGTTCTGATCCCGATACGCTTGCACCTGCTCTGCGCTACCTTTCAGACAGAAAACGATATTGATACATTCCGGTATTTCTTTCCAGACATCCCGCAAAAGATCAACCGTATAAAAGTATGAGAATGATGATTCGCAAGTATAAAGAATTGTATATCGGTGATTGGCGTATAATTCCCGAGAAATGATTCTGTTCCCGTCAATATCCGTAATATCGAAATCAGGAGCGACCAGATCTGTAACAGAGGCTTCCAGGGATGTTTCGCAAATGATATCCAACGGATAACATTTCCAGCATGGCAATGAAAACAGTACTTCGGGGATACTTCCCGTTAATTCCGGATTCTCAAATAAAGCCAGATGCGACAACCTATTCAGCGCACCGATTCCTTCCGGAATGCTACCTTTCATTGTTCCATAGCCGAGATTCAGTTCCTCCAGATTGGTACACTGGCACAAAACGGAAGGGAACGAAGGAAACGCGTTATGCTTGAAGTTAACGATTCTCAATTGCTTCAGTTTGCTGAAAGAAGCCGGAAGCGTCCCCTCGAAACAAGGCTGATCGTAATATCCTGAGAAATTGATCACTTCCAGCTTCGTGCAATTGCATACTCCTTTCGGGAAAGCATCCAGCTGGCCCCGTTCCACCGATAGATACCGCAATTCCGACAAGCCACCGATGGCATCGGGAATCTTGCCCTCAAAGAAGCTCAAATCGAGCGAATCAATCCTTCCTTCCGCATTCAGGCCGACACGGCGCCATTCGCGCAAGGGACGTTCCATCTTCCATCGTAAATTCCTGTATTGATTCTTCCAGGATTCAGATGTACAGGATTCAAGGATTTCCAACAGGATCTTTTTCTCAACGAGCGATTCTTCCTGGAATATGACAACGGTTTGCGAGATTCCAGACTCCGTGTCACGGAAGACTATTGCGCCCTGCCGCTCGAAGGCAGCCAGGTTCTGTCCGACCTTGAACTGCAGGGTATGGGATGAAAGGCCTTTCGTCCGGATTTCCGAAATCCAATTACCGCCCTCGGTGATTTCGTAGCCGAAGTCGAGATTGCTGTTGATCTCCACTGAAACGATCTCTCCCTCAGCAGAGACGTGAAATTCGCTTTCTTTCAGAATCAGGGCGTCTTTCTGTTTCTGCCGCACCGTGACGGTTTCGGAAAGGCCGCTCCCGGCGTCATAGAACCGGATGGTTCCCGTACGATTGTCGTAGGTTTCGTTGGCCTTGATCGCAAATTCGAGCGTATGCGTCGTAAGACCTTTCGACTGGATTTGAGAAATCCACGCGGCGCCCTCCGTTACCTCAAAGGCAAATTCGACGTTGCTCTTCACCTCAACCGTGATGATGGCACCCTCATCGGACACGTCGTATTCGCTGCTGCTGATCAGCAGGGCGTCTTTTTGTTTTTGACGGACAATCACTTCCTCGACCAGCCCGTGCTCCTTGTCCGAGAAACGAATCTTTCCCGTCCGATTGTCATACGTCCCGTTGACATCGGCCCGGAACTGCAAGGTATGGGTCGACATCGATTTGGTTCTCACCTCGGAAAGCCACTCCGATCCTTCCGTGACGGCGTATTCATAGTCCACGTTGCTCTTGATCTCAACGATGAACTGCCCGCCCTCGTCAGAGAAGGCGTATTCTTTCTGCGTCAGCACGATCACGGGTGTCGCGGCCTGCTGATAGACGGAAATGGCCTCTTTACCGAGGCTGCTTCGGACATACACCTTGCCAGTCCGGCTGTCGAACGATTCGTTGGCATCGACCTGCAGGGACACCGTTCCCGCAGAGAGGGCTTTCGTCCTGAGAATCCGGATCCACGAGGATGCCGCCTCGTCGATTTCCACTGTGTAATCGATATTATGCTGCACTTCGAGATTAAAGATGCCGCCCTCTTCCGGCACTTCCAGTTTCGCCGACGAAAGCAATACGGCATCTTTCTGCTTCTGCACCACGACCAGGGTCTGCTTGGCATCTTTGCACGTAAAAGCAATCGAAGCGGAACGTTCATCGTAGGTCGTATTCTCGTTCACCGTAATGGTGAGCAACACCGTTCCGCGCTTGCCGCTTTCCATAGAAAGAGTGCACCAGGAAGCCCGGTCATTGATGAAAGATGCCTCCCATTTTAAGTTGGCACTCAATTCAACGCTGGCCGATCCCGCGTTTGAATCGAACAACATCCTGAGATTCTGCCCGCTGCCCGACAATTCCGCTACGGAGGAACGGAAAGAATCTTCAAGGATATCGATCTCCGGTGTACAGGAAATCAACAGGAACAGAAAGAAAAGAGAAAAATGACGAAATACTGCTTTCATGGGGATAAGGACTTAGAAAAAAACGCATCCCGAAGGATGCGTTTCAAGTTGGGATTTAGAACCTGGCCTTGATGCCCATCTGCAGGAAGCCCTGCAGACCGAAGCCCAGCTCCATAAAGCCGCGGAAGCCACGGCCCACTTCCAGGCCGACAGCCGAAACGTGCGCGGCAGGGAACACCTTCGTGCCCTTCCTTTCGTCGGGCGTATCCACCATCAGGCCATAATTGGTAATCATACAGCCGATTCCCGCCTTGGAATACATTCCGAAGATGTCGCCGGTACGGAACCAGTTCACCCGGGCCGTGTTCATAATCGTAACCAGATTCACCCGCAGCGGATCCACCTTACCCGTATTGTCTTCCAATCCGAGGTTCATCCGGTAATAGCCCACATTAGCGCCGAAGTGCCAGGTCTTGCTGGTCCGATAGGAATAACCCAGATTCACGAAACCGCCGGTTCCGCCGCTATTCACGCGGATATTGTCTCCGGAAGAAACCTCGATGAAATCAGCCAGGTCGCCGATATAATTGGCATATCTCACCACGAGGCCCGTGGCCAGGCTCATAGCGGAAAGGCCGTAACTCAACGAAATCTCGTTCGGCGTGTAAACAGGCGCCCTCTGCGCCTTGGCCGCAGGAACGGACAGAAGTCCTGCGATGATAATTGCGACTAACAACTTTTTCATTTTCAAGCGAAAAATTATTGGTTACTGTATTTTTCCGACTGTTCCCTGACCAGTTCGTCCAGTACGTCGGCATCAAAATAGTTGATCTTCATAGCCCGCTTGACGGCTGCGAGCGTATCGGCCGCTTCGGCACGCGCCACCTCGGAACCCTTGCGGAGCACTTCATAGACATACGGGATGTCCTTCTCCAGTTCCTTGCGACGGGTACGGATCGGTTCGAGGGTCTCGTTGAGGACGGCCGTGAGGAAATTCTTGCACATCACGTCGCCCAGCCCGCCGGCACGGTACTGCGCCTTCACCTCGTCGAGATTGTGGAAGTCGAAACTGACCTTCCTGCCGTGGAAACAATCGCCATAACGCGCAAAGTGTTCCGGCCTGCAGAAGGCGTCGAGATACGTGAACACCGTGTTGCCTTCCACCTTGCCGGGATCGGAAACCTGCAGGTGCCCCGGATCGGTGTACATACCGCGTACCTTGGCCGCGACTTCCTCGGCGGAATCGGACAGGTAGATGCAGTTGCCCAGCGACTTGCTCATCTTGGCCTTGCCGTCGGTGCCGGGCAGGCGCAGGCAGGCCGCATTGTCGGGCAAAAGGATCTCCGGCTCCACGAGCGTCTCGCCATACGTGGCGTTGAACTTGCGCACGATCTCACGGGTCTGCTCGATCATCGGTTCCTGGTCCTCACCCACGGGCACGGTCGTTGCCTTGAAGGCGGTGATGTCGGCCGCCTGGCTGATGGGATAACAGAAGAATCCGACCGGCGTACCGGCCTTGTTGTCGGCGCCTTCGGCATCGTTGAACCCGCGCATCTGGATCTCGGCCTTGACGGTCGGATTGCGCTGCACACGCTGTACGGTGACCAGGTTCATATAGAAGAACGTGAGTTCCGTGAGCTCGCTCACCTGCGACTGGATGAACAGCACGGACTTCGCGGGATCAAGGCCGCACGACAGATAGTCCAGTGCCACTTCGATGATGTTCTGGCGAACTTTCTCCGGATTGTCGGCATTGTCGGTGAGCGCCTGCGCGTCGGCGATCATAATGAATATCTTTTCGAATGCGCCGGAGTTCTGCAACTCCACGCGACGGCGCAACGAGCCCACGTAATGGCCGATGTGCAGCCGTCCGGTGGGCCTGTCACCGGTCAGGATTACCTTTCCCATTCAGAATCAGTCTTTAACGGATTTAAGTTTTTCACGGATCTTGGCCTCGATCTCGTCGGCCAGCTGCGGATTGTCTTTCAGCAGCGCCTTTACGGCGTCGCGGCCCTGCGCCAGTTTGGAATCGCCGTAGCTGAACCACGAACCGCTCTTCTTGATGATGTCGAGATCGACGCCCAGGTCGACGATTTCGCCGATGTGCGAGATGCCTTCGCCGAACACGATGTCGAATTCCGCTTTCTTGAACGGCGGCGCCATCTTGTTCTTCACGATCTTGGCACGGGTGCGGTTGCCGGTGGCTTCGTCGCCGTCCTTGAGCTGGGTGACGCGGCGCACGTCGATCCGGACCGACGCGTAGAATTTCAGCGCGTTGCCGCCCGTGGTGGTCTCCGGGTTGCCGAAGAGGATGCCGATCTTTTCACGGAGCTGGTTGATGAAGATGCAGCAGGTATTCGTCTTGGAGATGTTGGCGGTGAGTTTGCGGAGGGCCTGGCTCATCAGGCGTGCCTGCAGGCCGACTTTGTTGTCACCCATCTCGCCTTCGATCTCCGCTTTCGGGGTAAGGGCCGCCACGGAGTCGATGACGATGATGTCGATGGCCCCGCTGCGGATGAGGTTGTCGGCGATTTCGAGCGCCTGTTCGCCGTTGTCGGGCTGCGAGATGAGCAGCGTATCGATATTCACGCCCAGATTGACGGCGTAGGTGCGGTCGAACGCGTGCTCCGCGTCGATGATGGCGGCGATGCCGCCCTGTTTCTGCGCTTCGGCGATGGCGTGGATCGCCAGCGTGGTCTTACCGCTCGATTCGGGTCCGTAGATTTCGATGACCCGGCCGCGCGGATAGCCGCCGATGCCCAGGGCGTGGTCGAGGGCGATGGAGCCTGTGGCGATGGTGGAAACCTCCAAGGAAGGCTGATCTCCCATCTTCATGATTGTGCCCTTGCCGAAATCTTTCTCGATCTTGGCAATGGTCGCCTGCAGCGCTTTGAGCTTCTCGGCGCCGACATTCGTCATTTCTTCATTTTCTTTTGCCATACTTTGTTGGTTTTATGGGTTAATCGTTCACCTCCACATCCCGCTCCATCTATGCAAAGATACTATTTTTGTGGGAATTTGAATCGTTTTATGTTAAATTTGCAGTAGTGCTCGACCGTTTCACGCCATGAAAGAAAAACTGCTCGGCAAGACGCTCCCTGAATTGCAGGAGATTGCAGCGCGACAAGGCCTTCCCGCCTATGCCGCGAAGCAGATCGCCCAGTGGCTTTACCAGAAACGCGTGACCGACATCGGCGCGATGACCAACCTTTCCAAGGAAGCCCGTGCCGCCCTGGCAGAAACGTATGAAGTCGGGCGTGTCGCGCCCGTCGAGGCCTTCACGTCGGTCGACGGAACCCGCAAATACATCTTCCCGACCGCCGTCCCCGCCAAATACATCGAGACCGTGATGATTCCGCAGTACGAAGACGGTTCCGAAGGCGGCGTGGCCCGCGCCACCGTGTGCGTGTCTTCGCAGATCGGCTGCAAGATGGGCTGCCGCTTCTGTATGACCGGCCGCGGCGGCTTCCACGGCCACCTTTCAGCGGCCGAGATCCTTTCCCAGCTGCTGGGCATCGACGAGGCGGAATCCCTGACCAACGCCGTGTTTATGGGAATGGGCGAGCCGCTCGACAACTGGAGCGAGGTTTCCCGCGCCCTTACGGTCATCACGGCCGACTGGGGGCTTGCGTGGAGTCCCAAGCGCGTGACCGTCTCCACCATCGGCGTCCTCCCGAACCTCGAAAAGTTCCTCGACGGGAGCCGCTGCCACCTGGCCGTGAGCCTGCACGACCCGTTCCCTGACGAACGCGCCGCTCTGATGCCCGTGCAGAAAGGCTGGCCGCTGCAGGATGTACTCGCCCTGATCCGGCGCTATGACTTCACGGGACAGCGCCGCGTCAGTTTCGAATATACGATGTTTGCGGGCGTCAACGACACGCTGCGGCACGCCGATGCCCTGGCACGCCTGCTGCGCGGACTTCCCTGCCGCGTCAATCTCATCCGGTTCCATACCATTCCGGACTCTCCGCTGCACACTTCCGCACCGGAAGTCATCACCGCCTTCCAGGCCCGCCTGCAGAAGGCCGGCATCACCACCACGCTGCGCGCCTCGCGCGGCGAAGACATTCTCGCCGCCTGCGGCCTGCTTGCCGGCAGGGGCCTCAAAAACGATAAAACCCCTTCATTATGAATAGAATCCTTGCACTGCTGCTTATCCTGACCGTCTCCGTCCAGGCGCTCCGGGCGGAAGAAACCCCCGAATCCGCACCCGCGACGCAGAAGCAGCGGCCAAAGGTCGGCGTCGTACTTTCGGGCGGCGGCGCCAAAGGCATGGCCCACATCGGCGCGTTGAAAACCATCGAAGAACTGGGCATTCCCGTCGATTACATCGTCGGCACCAGTATCGGTTCCATCATGGCCGGCATTTACGCGCTCGGTTACAGTGCCGACGAGATGGATTCGCTGGTCCGCGCCCAGAACTGGGACGCCCTGATGAAAGACCACATCCAGCGGAGGAACATTTCCTACAGCAACAAGAAAGATGATGACCGCTACCTCGTCACCTTCCCGTTCATGAACCACAGGAGCCTCCAGGAACAAACGCAGGCGGATGTCGAGAAGCGGGAAAAAGGCGTCCTGCGGAACCTGCCTTCCGCCCTGGTTTCCGGCCATAACCTCGACCAGCTCTTCACCAAGCTTTCGGTGGGCTATCAGGACGACATTGATTTCAACACGCTCCCCATTCCGTTCGCGTGCGTCGCCGTCGACCTCAACACCAAGGAAGAAGTCGTATTCCACCGTGGCAACATCGTCACCGCCATCCGCGCCAGTATGTCGATCCCGGGCTACTTCGCGCCGGTACAGGTGGGCGACAAGTTCCTGATTGACGGCGGTATGTTGAATAACCTGCCTGTCGACGTGGTCAAGAAGATGGGTGCCGACTACGTCATTACCGTGGACCTCCACCACTTCAAGAAAGACCGTCCCGACACCGACCAGACCATTCCCGAGATGGTCGCCACGATGCTCAGCATCATGAACGGGGAAAAATACCAGTCGGGACGCAACGCCTCCGACATCATCATCGAGCCGAACACCAGCGCCTATGGCGTCCTTTCCTTCGACGAGAAAAGCGTCGACGCGCTGGTCGACAGCGGCCTGGTGGCCGCCCAGCGCGTGCTCCCGCAGCTCCGGTCGCTCGCCCAGCATCTCAATGAGTATCCGGACAGCTCGCCCGTCCGCAAGAAGAAGGCCATCGACCTGAGCCGCGACTCCGTACTCATTTCCCAGATGGAAATCCAGGGCGCGGAAGCCGACGATATGGCGTGGCTGATGTCCAAGACGGATCTCGGCCCGGGAAAATACGTATCGGGAGACGATATGGACAATGCCATGTCGATGTTCTACAATACGAAATGCTTCCGGAAAGTCAACTATGCCATTGCCGGCAAAGAGGACGAAGGCTACCGGCTCAAAGTCAATTTCGTCCCCCAGCGCCTGCACCAGGCCGGCATCGGTTTCCGGTTCGACAGTGAAGAAATGGCTTCCATCCTGCTGGGCGTTTCGCTCAACAAGTATAAACTCTTCGGCTCCAAGCTCGACACGAAACTGGAACTGGGCGCCAACTCCAACATCGACGTCAGTTATGGCTACAAGTTCCACAATCTGACCAGCCTGAACTTTACGGTCAGCGCTATGCATACAAAGTTTGACATTTACCAGGACATCATCACATTGTCGAACACACAGAATTATGCCATTGCTTATACCGAGCGCTTCAAGGTATTGAGCGCCAAGGCCGACTATCAGATTCCCAGCCTGCGGAGTTCCGACCTGAAATTCGGGGCCAAATTCGAGTATTACTCCTACCTGTTCATCAACGCCACACCGGATGGCTATAATATGGGCGAAGAGGTGCGCAGCCATAACTGGCAAGGCTTCGCGAACTGGCACTTCGACAATCTCGATGACAGTTATTTTCCCCGGAAAGGCTTACAGCTCAATCTGTTCGGAGCAGCAAACTACGACAAGCCCTATGTTATCTATGAAGCACGGCTCGATATGAAAGCCGCCATCCCCCTGGGCAGTCGCGCCACCTTGATCCCCCAGACCTACAACCGGTGGATGTTCGGCGTGCCGATCCTTTATTTTGAGAATATCGTCGGCGGTTATACGGCAGGGCGCTACCTTCCCTGGCAGTTCCCGTTCGTAGGCATCAACCATACCTACACTCCCACGAACAAGGTTGACATCGTACGGGCGGACCTCCGGATCAACCTTTTCGCACAACACTACCTGACGCTCATCGGAAACTATATGGCAGAATGGGATTTTGATGCCATCGATGAAAACAAGTTCTTTACCGGCCACGTCGGTGTAGGCGCCACCTACTCCATCAACACCATCATCGGCCCCATCAAGGCCTGTGTCCACTGGTCGAACCTGTCGAAGAAGGTAGGGTTCCATTTCTCACTCGGTTATGATTTCTAAAGCCATGAAACGCATCTTTTCCCTCGCTTTGCTGCTGCTGTTGAGCCTTCCCCTGGCAGCCCAACGGCCCAAGGTAGGTGTCGTCCTATGCGGAGGAGGCGCCAAGGGCGCTGCTCACGTGGGCGTCCTGAAAGTCCTGGAAGAGAACAACATCCCCATCGATTACATCGTCGGTACGAGTATGGGGGCCATCATCGGCGGCCTCTATGCCATCGGCTATTCGGCGGCGGAACTCGATTCGCTGATCATGGCCCAGGACTGGAACTTCGTGATGAGCGACCGGATTCCGCGCAGCAGCCGGTCGTTCCAGAGCAAGCGCAGCCAGGACGAATATGTCCTCCGCATTCCTTTCGGGGCTGGCGACTACAGCCGCCTCAGCGCCGGGATGCTGCGCCGTCCCGAGGAGGCCTCGATCCTGAGCACCATCCCCCTCGCGATGGTGGACGGGCAGAACATTTACAATCTGTTCACCAAGCTTTCGGTAGGCTATCAGGATTCTCTCGACTTTTCGCGGATGCCCATCCCCTTCGCCTGCGTGGCCGTCGACCTCATCAGCAAGAAGGAGGTAATCTTCAAGAGCGGCCGTTTCGTCGACGCCATCCGCTCGTCGATGGCCATCCCCGGCTATTTCTCGCCGGTACGCTTAAACGGAATGGTGCTCATTGACGGCGGGGCCCTCAACAATTACCCCGTGGACGTAGCCCGCGAAATGGGCGCCGACATCATCATCGGCGTGAAACTGGGCGAACTCGACAAGAAGGAGCCGGTCATCGAGAACATCGGCGACCTGGCGCTGGAAGTGATGGATATGTATATGGATACCAAACTGGACCACGCCATCGCCGACACCGATATCCTCATCACGCCCAGCACCAAGGGATTCAACACGCTGAGTTTCGACACGCAGAGCCTGCGCACTCTCATCGACAACGGAGAAGCGGCCGGACGGGAAAAGGTGGAAGACCTGCAACATCTGAACGACTTCCTCAAACGCTCCGAAAATCACTTCATCGGACCGTTGAAACAACCGGAAAAGTATCGGAAAGCCGTCCGCCTCGACCGCGATTCCATCACGCTGGGCCACATCACCTACAACGGACTCAAGCCCAAGGATGTCCATCTGCTGCTCCGGAAAAGCCCCCTGCAGCCGGGTGCCCGCATCAGCGGCCAGAACCTGGAGAAAGAAGTGACCCGCTTCTACAATACGGCCGCCTTCCAGTCGGTGACCTATCTGCTGCGGGGCCAGGACGACCCGTACGACCTGGACCTCAACTTCGTGATGGGACGGCCTTCGGAGCTGGGGCTGAGTTTCCGTTTCGACAGCGAGGAAGTCGCGGCCATCCTGCTGGGCATCAACATCAACGCCAACACGCTTTACGGATCGAAATTCTCCCTCAAGGCCAAGCTGGCCTACAACATGCAGGTGGAATTCAAGTACGCCTACGCCTTCCCCTCGCTGGCCCAGTTCGACGCCTCGTATTTCGTCCGGTCCTCGAACCTGAACATCCTCAACCAGGGAATGGTAAGCAATATGGGCTTCACCGACCACGCTCTCACCTTAGCCTTCTCAACCAGCAAGGTCCGGGACATCGATGTCCGGATGGGCGCCCGTTACGACTATTACGATTACCGGCGCCTGCTCTCGGAAGGCGAATCGCCGTTGAATTACGACACCGACCTCAAACGGGACAAATTCCTGAGCGCTTTCATCCGGGCGGAAGTGGACCGGCGCGACCAGAAGTACTTCCCTACGCAGGGCTTCGACATAAACGGAGAGTTCCAATACTTTCTCAACCGGCCCTTCGGCGACTACAGCAATTTCAGCGCCGTCCGTGCGCACGCGAGCGGAGTCATTCCTATCGGAAACCGGCTGGCCTTCATCCTTTCGCTCGACAACCGTTCCCTGCTCGGAGACAACATCCCGATGGTCTATGGCAACTATATGGGCGGATTCCAGGAAGGCCGCTACCTCGACCATCAGATTCCGTTCATCGGGTTCACCCATACCCACGTATTCCAGAAATTCCTCACCATCGCGACCCTTGATTCACGCGCCCGGATTCTGGACAACCACTATGTCTTCGCGTCCGGAGCGTATGCCCGGCATTTTGAGAAGCTTTCGGAAGCGTTTGAAGGAAAGCCCATCATCGGTGCGCGTATCGGTTATGCCTACAACTCGGTCATCGGTCCGATTTCGGCCGACGTCATCTGGTCCAACTACGCACACAGGGTCGGTGCCTACGTATCCATCGGCTACGTTTTCTGATGACGGATAAAGACGCGATGCTCAACCGGATGATGCGGCTCTGCTCCGTTCGGGAATACTGCCGGTCCGACATCCGGCGGAAAATGGCCGCGCTGCCCCCGGAGGAAGCGCAGGAGGTTCTCGACACGCTCTGCCGGGAAGGATTCGTCGACGAGGCACGCTACGCCCGCGCTTTCGCGCGCGATAAAAGTGCGCTCCAGGGTTGGGGAAGTCTCAAAATTAAATTAGCTTTGCAAAAGAAAGCCATCGACCCGGGGCTTATCGCGGCGGCGCTGGAAGAAATCGACGGCGAAGCCGCCCGGAAAAAACAGGAACAGGTGCTGCGCGCTAAATGGAGATCCTTGGAGGGAGAAACCGATCCGAAGCGGCGCGAAGCCCGTTTTTTCCGCTATGCCCTCGGGCGCGGCTATGGCTACGAAGAAATCAAACGGATTTATGATTACCTCAGAAGAGATTAAAGCGATTAAACAGCGGATAGAGACGTTGGGGAGGTTTCTTTGACATTCCCGGGAAACGATCTGAACTAGCTGAAAAACAAGCAAAAACCACTGCTCCGGACTTTTGGGACGACCCGAAAGCCGCCGAAGCGTTCCTCAAGGGTGTCTCAAGCGTCAAATATTGGGTGGACGGCTACGACACCCTGACCAGCGGTCTGTCCGACCTGGAAACCCTCCTCGATTTCGGGGAAGACGCCTCCGATGACATCGACGCCGCCTACCACGACCTGCTCGAAAAGGTCGAAGCGCTGGAACTGCGCAATATGCTGGGCGCCGAAGGCGACAACCTGGGCGCCGTTCTGACCATCAACTCGGGTGCCGGCGGCACCGAGTCGAACGACTGGTCGTCGATGCTGATGCGGATGTACACCCGCTGGGGCGAACGCAACGGCTACAAGATGACCGTCACGGAACTGGTGGAAGGTGATGAGGCCGGCATCAAGTCGTGTACCATCCAATTCGAAGGCGACTATGCCTACGGTTACCTCAAGGCTGAGAACGGCGTGCACCGGCTTGTGCGCATCTCGCCCTACAACGCCCAGGGCAAACGGCAGACCACCTTTTCTTCGGTCTTCGTATATCCGCTCGTGGACGATACCATCCAGATCGAGATCAATCCCGCCGACCTGGAATGGGATACCTTCCGCTCTTCCGGCGCAGGCGGCCAGAACGTGAACAAGGTGGAGACGGGCGTGCGCGTGAAACACCTCCCCACGGGCATCACGGTCGAAAACACCGAAACCCGTTCCCAGCTCGACAACCGGCAGAACGCCCTGCGCATCCTCAAGTCGCATCTTTACGACCTGGAACTCAAGAAGCGCCAGGAAAAGCAGGCCGAACTCGAAGGCCAGAAAAAGCGCATCGAGTGGGGCTCGCAGATCCGTTCCTACGTACTCCATCCCTACAAAATGGTCAAGGATCTGCGGACCGGCTACGAAACCTCCGACACCCAGGCCGTCCTCGACGGCGACCTGAATGCCTTTATGAAGGAGTTCCTGATGCGAAACGACTTATAGCAAAAGACCCCGGATCAAGTCCGGGGTGACGTTTCGACCGTAGCCGGGGCGTTGTTGTCCGTCATGCCGGGGCGTTGTTATCCGTCATGCCGGGCCCCGACCCGGCATCTCTTTTATTTGAACTTCGCGAAGAAGTCGTTCCCCTTGTCATCCACCAGGATGAAGGCAGGGAAGTTCTCCACGCGGATTTTCCAGATGGCTTCCATTCCGAGCTCCGGATACTCCACGCACTCGATGCTCTTGATGTTGTTCTGGGCCAGGATGGCGGCGGGACCGCCGATCGAGCCGAGATAGAAGCCGCCGTGCTTCTTGCAGGCGTCGGTCACGGCCTGGCTGCGGTTGCCCTTGGCCAGCATCACCATACTTCCGCCGTGATCCTGGAACAGGTCGACGTACGGGTCCATACGGCCGGCCGTCGTCGGGCCCATCGAACCGCAGGCCATACCGGCGGGCGTCTTGGCAGGGCCGGCGTAATAGATCGGATGGTCTTTCAGGTACTGCGGCATCGGTTCGCCCTTGTCGAGGCGTTCCTTGATTTTCGCGTGGGCGATGTCGCGGCCCACGATGATGGTTCCGTTCAGGCTCAGGCGCGTTCCGATGGGGTATTTCGTCAGGATCTTGCAGACGTCGGCCATCGGCTGGTCGAGGTCGATCTTCACGGCATTGCCCTCACCGGCCTGGCGGAGTTCCTCCGGAATCCAGCGGCCCGGGTTGTCGTCGAGCTTCTCGATCCATACGCCGTTCTTATCGATCTTGCACTTGATGTTGCGGTCGGCCGAGCAGCTGACGCCGAGTCCCACGGGGCAGCTGGCGCCGTGGCGCGGCAACCGGATGATGCGCACGTCGTGGGCCATATATTTGCCGCCGAACTGGGCGCCGAGCCCGATCTTGCAGGCCTCTTCCCACACTTGTTTCTCGAGTTCCACGTCGCGGAAAGCGCGGCCCGTGGCATCGCCGGTGGTCGGCAGGTTGTCGTAGTACTTGCAGGAAGCGAGTTTCACGGTGAGCAGGTTCCGCTCGGCGGAGGTACCGCCGATGACGAAAGCGATGTGGTAGGGCGGGCAGGCCGCGGTGCCGAGGGTCTTCATCTTACCCACGAGGAACGGGACCAGCGTACCGGGGTTGAGGATGGCTTTGGTCTCCTGGTAGAGATAGCTCTTGTTGGCGCTGCCGCCGCCTTTGGTGACGCAGAGGAAACGGTATTCCATCCCTTCGGTCGCCTCGATGTCGATCTGGGCGGGAAGGTTGCACTTGGTGTTGACCTCTTCGTACATCGTGAGCGGCGCGTTCTGGCTATAGCGCAGATTCTCTTCGGTGTAGGTCTTGAAGACGCCTTTCGAGAGGGCTTCCTCGTCGCAGAAGCCGGTCCAGACCTGCTGGCCCTTCTCTCCGTGGAGGATGGCCGTGCCCGTATCCTGACAGAACGGAAGCTTGCCCTTGCAGGCCACTTCGGCGTTGCGAAGCATCGTCAGGGCCACGTACTTGTCGTTCTCGGAAGCTTCGGGATCGGAGAGGATCTTCGCGACCTGGGCGTTGTGCGCCGGGCGGAGCATAAAGGAGACGTCGCGGAAAGCGGTATTCGCCATCACGGTGAGCGCTTCGGGCTGCACCTTCAGCATCGGCTTTCCTTCGAAATCGCCGACCGAGACCCACGCCTCGGAACCGGGAATCTTGTAGTATTCAGTGGTGTCTTCACCCAGCTGAAACATCGGAGCGTATTTGAATTCCATAGGATTATTGGATTGATAAAATGTCTTTTCTTTAGCCGATGGTGGCACCGTTGGCGAGACGTTCCTCCGGCGTAACGATGCGCATCTTGCCGTCGAGCTGCTTGGCCATCAGGATCATCCCCTGGCTCTCGATGCCGCGGATGACACGGGGCTGCAGGTTGGCCAGGATGCATATCTGCTTTCCGACCATTTCTTCCGGCGTGTAATACTGGGCGATGCCGCTCACGATGACGCGCTTGTCGAGTCCCGTATCGATCGAGAGCTTCAGCAGTTTGTCGGTCTTGGGGACACGTTCGGCTGCCAGCACGGTCGCCGTGCGGATGTCCATCTTCGCAAATTCGTCGAACGTGCAGGCTTCCTTGGCCGGCTCCACTTTCGGCGCTTCCGCGGCAGCGGCGGCCAGCCGGGCGGCTTTGATGGCTTCGAGCCGGGCCACCTGCTTCTCGATTTCGGCGTCCTCGATCTTGGAGAACAGCAACTCGGCCGGATTGAGCCTGTGGCCTACGGAAAGCAGGTCGCGGGTACCGAAATCGTCCCAGG
>LXOW01050539.1_pt1 | contig 25867 bp, 33 predicted proteins | sample 1368591 | NCBI WGS metagenome assembly LXOW01 (sample SAMN04884650, study PRJNA319009) | bovine gut metagenome | isolation source: Cow rumen | host: Bos taurus | place: Italy: Legnaro (PD) | collected 2014-07-09
GCAAAAACCGAATTGATAACGCATTATAGTATTGTGTAAATCATTTGATAACACATCTACTGCAATAACATCAATCCAACCGTTATCTACGTATTGCATATCGTAAGAACCACCATCGGCAATGTTTCTACGAATGATCAATTTTAGCAATTTTTCGATCATGAAATCGTTAGTTTCTGCTAAAGTTAATGTAACAGTCGGATTTTGTGAGTAATCAGGCAAGATAACTTTGAAAGTATTGTTACCTACTTGATGTGACTCAACTTTGTATTTGTAAGATGGTAAATCTACATTTGTGCATGTATACAATTCTAACAATCTATCGTCTACTGCACCATTCTCGAATGTATTATATTCGTCAGTCATGGTACCATCTTTGTCCCATGCGTTTGAAACAGCAACTTTCTTATTTTTCGCATTACGTTGCTGCAAGTTATGCATATAAACGACATAACTATCTGATAATTTAACCGTTTTTAAATCATAATAATTGTCAACTATCATACACAATACGTTTTATATATTTATAGCATAAATAATATAACGTTATTGGAGTTAACGACTATGCAATTTAAAGATTACGTAACAAAAGAATTAAAAGAATCAGTTTCTTTGAACGAAAATATCCAGGACTATGGATATACCACTACTTGTAAAGCACAACCACCGTTCACTGAAGCACACAGACACACTTACTATGTAAATTCTTACGGTTTTGGTTGGACAGGACCTGCTTCAGATGGTTATGCACACATTCACCAAATCATTGATGGAAAGGTTGTCGCAGAAGGTGATAATCATACTCATGATCTTGAACCTGCAGTTAAGCGTTCATCTGATGCAGAAGCAGGCGTAGATCCAGTAAGAGTTCTTGAAGATCCTTATGTAGGTGTTACAAATACTGCAAAAGTTTCTGTAAAAGTTAAAAAGAAAAGATAATTGATGGCTACTCACTTTGCTCAAGAATTTGCTAGAATATTTAGCACTACAGGATGTTCGATCGCAGGTTATGATTGGAATCAGAACCACTATTTCGATCCGAACTCGGACTGTTATGCAGCTGAAGCGGCATTAATGAGCGAATTGACTTCAGAAGCCTATAATCAGTTTGGTTTCGAAGTAGAGTACTACATTAAGCAGATTTCGACTAAACGTGATAAACTTTACGGAGAAGATGCGTTAGAAAACATTGTAAGAAGATTCAAACTTTCTGTTTATACAACAGAAATTCCACAAATGCAGAAACAATATCAACTTCAAGGTATGTATTATGCAGACGTGGTTCAATTACAATGCTCAATTCAACACTTCAAAGAAGCTTCTGTTTTGGATTACTTGACAAATACTGCAAAATATGCAGAATACTATCCAAAAATTGGCGATTTGATGTATTTTCCGTGGAATAAAACGTTTTATGAAATCGTCAATGTAAGAACATTTTCTGAAGGTTCCACATTCTTATCTGTACCAATAACGTTTGAGTTTATTCTCAAGGTATGGAAACCAAGTCATGAAGATGTTGACATTATGCAGAAAAACGAAGATAAAATGCCAGAAATTACTGACATTGCATCTCTTGGTGAAGCTTTAGATATTGAACTAAACGGAGTTAAAGTCGTTAGTGCTGACTTAGTTGATAAAGAAAAAGGAAGACCTTTCTCAACTTCCGGCGATGTGTTAGCAATAAATAATTCATTGAACGGATTAGATGCGCCATATCGTAATGGAAAGAGCATTAACGAACCTATCTATCGTAAATCTGACTTTACGAATGATATTTTCGATCCATTTGAAAATTAGAGTATAAATACTATATTAGGAGATTAACTATTATGCCTACATTCATGAGTTTCTTAAAAGAAAATAACTTTAGCAGTTCTGATGTTTTCGATGATGAATTGGAACGCGAAGAATATTCAAATTCACACGATGGTGTTTACAACATTATTAAGTCTTACTTCGAAAAGACAAATAAGAACGGTAAACAAGCTATGCACGATCTAGGTGCAGACATGGCAAATGCTTATGCTAAGTATTTGTCCGAAGAATTTATTGACGAAGAAGCATTTAAGAACGATGACGTTAAGTTGAAATACATGAACGCAGTTCGTGACAAGGTTGCAGAAGCTTTGAAAGAAAAGATGACTGATTTCTTTGAAGGTGCTGGTCAGACTGCTGATGAAATTCGTTTGACACTTCCTATCAAGTAAGGATTAAAATGTTACTATCAGAATCAATAATGGCAAACGTCGAATTATCTTTCAGAGACAAAGAGAAAGATATTTCGACAATTAAGAATGCTATAGTTGCATTAAGACGTCATACAAATGATCGTTGTAGATGTTTCATTATTGATGCTTTAGGACATCACAAATTCACAATGATTGGTCAAACTGACATGTTTCCTGAAAAGGTTTATTTGTTAAATGACAATCATGATGTCCTAGCTTCTGATAAGTTGGGAACAAACGAAGAACTTATTGCTAAAAAGTTTATACAAACGATTTATAATTCAGGAGTTTAAATGCATCCACATCCACCAATGCCACCTTCACCATTTCCTCCGTATCGCCACTGGTATACGGATGTTGAACCGGCTTATGAAAAACCGGCTGAGTGTGAGTGTCATTTTCCTCCAATGCCAGATAATTGCATTTGTGTAACAGAAGAAGATGTTTATCGTTGGAATAGCACATATAGCGCATTTTCCGCATTGATAGATTCGGGAATTGATGTTAGTGCTATTACTTCTGCTGCTCAAGTTGCAGTTTCAGCTTACTTATGGAATCAAACATATACTGCAGTTAGTTCATATTCCGGCTTATGGAATTCTGTTTCTGCTGTATCTGCAAAGACTGATATTTTAGCCGATGACTTGGTTGAGCTTTCAGGTCAATTCGTAAATCACAAACATTACGTTGATGATGAAACTATTGTCGGTAAAGGTACGCCTGGTGATCCTTGGCGTTTGGCACATAGCGCATTTTCAGCTTATGAACATGAATATGATACTTTGCAAAAACAAATTGATGCATTAGAAGATAATGTAAGCAATTGTGAAGAAAATGTAACACAACAACTTGCAAGTTTATCTGGTGGTCATGTACAAAACTTTGAGTTGATTATGCAGATTATTGGTCGTGTTCCAAATTCTGGAAACGTTCCAATGGTTTGGTCATACGAACCTGGTATGCGTTCTAACGATTATACTTCGTTTACTGGCAAAAACACTCAAAACTGGATTTACTTCAACACATATAACGGTGAGCAATAATGGAACAGTCAGTTTTAAACATTATTTCGAAAGGTGATCCATTGTCAATCGTTGCGTTACTCGCATGTATCGCAATTTATGTAGTTATTCGTTATCAACGAAAAAATACTGCTGAATCTCGTGATACAGAAATTGCAACATTAACATCTGGAATGAAAAATTTGAACAGCGAATTAGAGAAAACTAAAAATACTGTTGATAATTTGCAAACTGCTATAAACGAATTAGAAACAGAAAAGAAACTTTTACAAAAAGATGTTGACTTTATTAAGTTAGAACACACTGATATTAAAACAGATATTAAAGAAATGAAGAACACATTAAATACTATGGCATTGTCGCTCGAAAGAATCGCTGCCAAGTATGATAATGATACTGCGCCTACTACAAAAAAGGGTTAAACATGGGACTATTAAACTACATTGAGAAAAATTCTGATATTTTAACAAGTACAAGAGATAAGAATCCTTTGTTCTATATCTTAGTTGTAGGTAAGATGAAGAAAGGAATGCATACAGTTGATCTTGAAACTGACTTTGTACTTAAACAGGCATTCCAGAAATCTGAATGGCTTTCTAAGAAGCTTGGTTCTGAAACTGTTAAGATTTTGCATGATAACTGGCTGCCAGGTAACGTAATTATCAAATTCGAAGAATCTACAAAGAAGAAACCTGATGCAGTTGTTAAGCAGATTTTCGAAGAAATGCGTAAATATTTGATGTCTACAGCATTATCATTTAAAGAAGCTATGAAAATTGAATCTGCGTTTAAAGAATATGTGAATTCTAAAGAATTGGAAGATTATTACGTATCAATTCACTAGTCGTGATATAAATATTATAATTGGAGATTAAATTACTATGGCACTTAAAACTTTTAAAGAATATACTGCAAAGCTTAATGAAGGCTTCTTAGACGATGATAATGAAGAAGCTTTGACTGCTGATAAGTTCACTGACGTTAAAGAAGGTGATGAAGAAAATCCATTCCCTCCTGAAAAGGATGACGACGAATTGTCATTAGACGCACCTAATGATGAAAACGACGTTGATTTGTCAGATGAAGTTGGTACAGTAGAAGCTGAAGCTGATAAAACCGAAGAAGAAGATTTAGCAGACTTGAAACTTGATGAATTGTCTGATGACGATGACATTAAGGATTCTGGTGACGAAAAAGCCGAAGAAAAGAAAGCTGAACAGGAAACTGCAGAACGTACTGCAGATACTATGGATCAGTTGAAAGATGCTATCGCAACTCTTACAACAAAGATTGAAGCTTTGACTGACAAGGTTGATAATTCTGGTGAAAATGCAGAAGGAACTGAAGGTGGTGACGAATTAGGTGGCGACCTCGGTGGTGATCTTGGTGGAGAAGGCGGAGACTTAGGTGGTGGTTCTGAAGGCGGCGACCTAGGTGGAGGCGATCTTGGTGGTGACCTTGGTGGAGAAGGCGGTGAAGGCGAAATCAACGATAATCCAGAAGGCGGTGAAGGAACTGAAGGTGGTGAAGGTTCTAACGAAGGTGGCGAAGGCGACTCTGGCGAAGAAAATTCAAACGAAGGTTCTGATGAAGATTTCGGCGAAGATGAATCTGATAACACTAAGTCAGAAGCTTACAACTTCTATATGAAGAAAGGTAAGTTATTGAACAGCAATAGCGGTTCAATCATTGGTAAAGCTGTTAACGAAAAACTTTACGACTTAGATGAAGATTTCATGAATATCGTTAAAGCTAAGATTCGTAAATTGATTGAAGCTAAGAAGTTGGAACTACGTAACAAGAACTTCTAAGCATTACATTTTAATCTCCTTATAAATGAAAATCACCGAATTTCTTCGGTGATTTTTTCGTCAAAACTGCAACTTTCTCGGTGCAAAATTTTTATTTATATTTTATATCGTCAGATAAAGAGAATATTGTTATATCGTGATGTAATAAATAATAATTATGGAAGATATTGAAATTATTAGAAATCAACGTGATATATTGTTCAATGCATGTAAGTCAATTGCAAAAGATAAGAAATGTCCTGATTGGATATCTAAAGTGTTAACTACTGCAGCATTAAATGCTAAACAATTACAAAAAGATGTAGTCGTTAAAACAGAAATGCCTTTATCTACAGAGTTGAAACTTGATGCAATTGTAAGAAGTAACATTCTTAAGGACAATTGTATTTATAAGATCGTAAATGTTGGACCTGAAATTCAAGGTATTCAACTCTATGATGTAGTTATAGTAAAAGGTAACGCTAATAATCCAGAAGGTAGCGTTATTCATAATGTACCAAGTACATCACTTGTTACTGCAAGTTAAATAAATTATTTACGTTAATTTTCTGAATGAATGTCCATTCAGATTTATTTGTATGAGGAACGCAGAATATTTTACAACTAGCGTTATTCATCGACATAATTTCTGGATTGAGAATGTTTATCAATTTCCAGTTACGTAATCTAATAGCAATAGCATCTCTACGAATCAAATCTTCTTGAGATACGTTTCCAAATCCTGGCAATCCATTTTTAGCAGTTGCGAATTTGAACAACTGTTTAAAATGTGCTAAATACATGTTGTTAAACTGCTTGAATAAATGACAAGTTTGATAAAGTTTTTTGTGCTTAATGTCAGGAATACCCATTCTAGAAAGAGTTTCAACTAATACTCTTTCATCAACTAATAAAGAAATTGATAATAACTCATTATTCATAATATCACTACGTCTTTTCGATTCGCTTTTGCTGTTGAATACCGTTAACACGACGTAGCATAAATGCTTTTAATCTTTTTGCCTTTGCATTGGCGTCTAGTGCTCTAATTCTTGATGCTATTTTTGCTTTTCTACTCATTAAATCGTGTTCTGCTTTTGAATGTCCTATTTCAATGTGTTTACCATTTTTGAGTGTACGAATTTTCAAATTTTTCTTATCTGTTTCATAGTGAGATTGTCTCACTTTACCGTCGTGAATATCTCTTCCGACTTTATGCAAAGTTTCATTCAATTCGTGTTCAACGTATTCTGAAAATTTCATATTATATTTATGTGTACATTTAAGCATTAAGTTATTATACTATTCTCATGAAAAATTTGACAAAAGAAGAATTATTGCGAANNAGTCCCAAGTTCGAGTTGTACGATATTAAAAATAAACACAAATAATTTTTGTGTACAAACAAATTTGAAATTATTATACTTTAATTACTAACAAAACAAAAACAACAACATCCACAAAAAACAAAAGGTAAAAAATCAATATGATTAGTCCTATCGCTATCGGTGTTGGAGCAGCCATTGTGCTCCTTATCGTCCTCTTCCTCATGTCCTATGTGAAGGCACGTCCGGATGAGGTGATTCTCGTCTCAGGTATTCGAAAGCAGCCCAAGGTCATTCGTGGTCGCGCTGGTTTCAGAATCCCATTCCTTGAACGCGCTGACGTTCTTTCCCTCCAGCTCTTAAATATCGACGTTAAGACTGGAAATCCGGTTCCTACTAACGATTATATTAACGTAACGGTCGATGCGGTGGTTACTGCTAAGATTGGTGATGCAGAGGAACTAATTCAAGTTGCAGCTCAAAACTTCCTTAATAAAGACGTTGATGCAATTCGCGCAAAGATTGTCGATATTCTTGAAGGTAATATGCGTGAAATTGTCGGCCAGATGCAGCTTGTTGACCTTGTAAGTGACCGTAAGCAGGTTAGTGATAAGGTTCTTTCTAACGCTAAGCCAGACCTTGAAAAGCTTGGTATTGTAATTCAGACGTTTAATATTCAGAACTTCCGTGATGAACAGGGTGTCATTGAAAATCTAGGTGTTGATAAGACATCCGCAATTCGTAAGGCAGCTGCTATTTCCAAGGCTAATGCTGAACGTGACATTCTTGTTGCTCAGTCTAAGGCAAAGCGTGAAGCAAATGATGCTGCAGTTGAAGCAGATTTGGAAATTGCAAAGAAACAGAATGGATTGGCTGTTGCTAAGGCTGACCTGAAGAAACAAGAAGATACTAAGAAGGCAGAAGCTGATGCTGCATACGAAATTCAGAAGCAGACTCAGTTGAAGCAGATCAATATTACTGCCGCAGAAGCAGAAGTTGCTCGTCAGGAAAAATTGATTGAAGTCCGTGAAAAGACGGTTGCAGTTACTCAGAAGGAATTGGAAGCTAAGGTTCTTAAGACTGCTGAAGCTGAAAAGCAGGCAACCATTCTTCGTGCTGAAGCTGCTCGTGAAGCTGCAGTTATTCAGGCAGAAGCTGACTTCAAGACTGCTCAGAAGAATGCTGATGCTAGCCTCTATCAGACTCAGAAACGTTCTGAAGCTGAATTGTTCAAGCAGCAAAAGGATGCAGAAGCTCTCCAGTACTCCAAGGAACGTGATGCTGAAGCTACTCAGTTTGCTATCCAGAAGAATGCTGAAGCTCAGCGCTATCAGCAAGAACAAACAGCAGAAGGTGTTAAGGCAATGGCTGCTGCTAACCTAGAAGCTGCTCAGGCTGATGCAAAGGGTATTGCTGCTAAGGGTCAGGCTGAAGGTATTGCAATCAAGGCAACCGGTGAAGCTGAAGCTATCGCAATCAAAGCTAAGGGTCTCTCTGAAGCTGAAGCCCTTGATAAGAAGGCTGATGCTATGGCCAAGTACGGTGAAGCTGCAAAACAGGACATGCAGTTGGAAGCAGTTAAGACCTACTTTAACGTTCTTCCTCAGATCGCTGGTGAAATTGCCAAGCCGATGGAAAAGATTGGTAACATCACTATGTACGGTGAAGGCAATACTGCCAAGCTTACTGGTGACATCACCAAGACTCTTACTCAGATCACTAACGGTCTGACGGATGGTCTCGGTATCAATCCTTCGAACATTCTTAACAGCATGCTTGCTAAGAAGCTCCCGGGATCTGACAAGTAATTTCCCACTAAATTAGCCAAAGGGAAATAACTCCCTTTGGCTTTCTTTTTAAAAAAGGATTTAATATCATGGATAGAAATAGAATTACTCCCGACAACATTACCGAACTTGCCCCTAATGAAATTTTCGTGTTTGGTTCCAATCTTCAGGGTTGGCATGGCGGTGGCGCTGCTCGTATTGCGGTTGATAAGTTTGGTGCAATTGAAGGTCTTGGTGTTGGTCCTCAGGGACAATGCTACGCAATCCCTACAATGCAAGGTCCGGTTGAATCGATTAAGCCTTACGTAGATCACTTCATTCGTTATGCAAAGCTCAATGGCAATCAGGTGTTCTTGGTAACTAAGATTGGTTGCGGCATTGCTGGTTTTGAAGTTGAAGAAATCGCACCTTTGTTTGCAGAAGCTACAAAGCTTAGCAATATTAAGTTGCCTAAGGAATTCTGGGAAGTTCTTGAAAAGTAGGTAACTAATGGGCATGTATCGAGTGTACAATGAAAACTATTACAACTTTGGCGATCTCGACAGTGTAGATTTTGTTGAAGTTGATAATATGGTAATGAATTGTGATAACATTTACGATCCAGCCGTTAAACGCAAATTGAATATTGTAAATGTTAAAGCTGCCGATGTTGCCAATTTCATTCGTACTCATAAAGTTCTTACACCTTTACAGGTATTGAAACTTAATGACAAGTGGAATCAAGGCGATTGTACATTCATGCAACCTTATCAATATGAGCATCAGAAGATTAAAGATGAAATTCGTGATGCAGAAGAACAGTACACATTTGATAAATTGCACGGAGAAGACAACATGGGTGGCTGCAATGAGGAGCTTATGTCTATGCTAAAATCGTTTGACGATTTCGTCAAAAATGCAAGAACTACTCGAAAAAATCAATATTATTACGAATCTAAAAGTAATGTTGTTGATAATGAAGATGATTTCTTTGCAAGTCTTGTTGATGCTGAACAATATTGTCCGACTGCTATTAACGCAAATAAGAAGTACGAAGACAAGATTAAGGAATCTTGGAAGAAAGTTCCTCAATATGAAGGAATTAGTAGAACTAATGGTTATACAAATGAAGGAAGAAATACGATGATTGATCGTGAAATATTAGATACTGGAAGTTTTGCCACATCTGGTTTCACTACTATTGAATCGACTTCTTTCGACAGTAAACCGTTTGATTTTAACATCGATGTTGATTCTATCTTTACGTCTCAGCCTAAGAAAGTTGATGAAGCTACAGATGTTACAAATCTCGATTCTATTAACATCGATAATTCGTCTTTGATGCAAGGTAGCTGCTTGGATATGTTTAATCAGACTGTCGAAAAGATTGGCGATGCCAAGATTAGAGAGCCTGAGCATACAACTCCTGCTAAATTAGAAAAGCAGCGACGAATAGAAGAATACCATAAGCGACATAATCGAAAGAAAAATCGATAATTTTTCAAAAAAAGAGTTGACAGTTGGTCAGCTCTTTTATTATATTATCAATATACAAAACAACCAAAGGAAAAAATAAATGAAACTTCTCAAAGGTTATGAAAACGGAAATCACATCGTAAGAATTTTCGACGATGGTACTAAAATTAAGGAAACTGGACACTTCGAAGAAGTGTGTCTGCCTGGTAAGAAAGGTGGATATATGAAGTGGGTACCTTCTGATGAAGATCATTTCACTTATGATTTTCCTGAAAATGCAGATATCAAGATCACTGATTACTGCGATGCTGGATGTGCATATTGCCATGAAAATAGCACTATCAAGGGTGTTCATGGTGATTTAAGACGCATTGAAAAGACTTTGGATAGTCTTCATGCTGGCACTGAAATGGCAGTTGGTGGTGGTAATGCACTTGCTCATCCTGATTTGATTTGGTTCCTTGAAAAGCTTAAGTCTAAGGGTGTTCTTGCAAATATCACTATCAATCAGAAGCATCTCAGACCTTACAAGGACTTGATTTGCAAGCTTGTTGCTGAAAATCTTGTTCATGGAATTGGTATTTCGCTTGTCGATTCTTCGAATAAGGACGATTTCGATTTCATTGATACACTTGGCAATAACGTTGTAATTCACACTATTGCTGGTGTTCTTGATGAAAAAGATTTTGAAGTTCTTAAGGGTCGTAAAATTCTTATTCTTGGCTATAAGAATCTGAGACGTGGTTCTTCTTTCCTTGAAAAGGATTTTGTGAACATCAATCATCGCATTGATATGCTTCGTGATGTTTGGCTTCCAATGCTTAGAAAGGAATGTAAGGTTGTTTCTTTCGATTGCCTTGCTATCGAACAGCTCGATCCTAAGAAAACTCTTAACATTTCTCAGGAAGCATGGGATACGTTGTTCCAGGGTGCTGATACTGATGTTAAGGACAAGGATGGTAATATCACGTGCGCAACCATGTATATTGATGTCCCTAATATGACAGTTGCACGTATGTCTACTGCAGCACTTGACAAACGCTATAGCTTCAATGGTGATGAAGATATTGGCGATCTTCTTAAAATTTCTACACAGGGATGGTAAAATGAAAACTATTCGTAATTCAGTCTTTGAAACAAATTCTTCGTCTATGCATGCTATTTCGTTTGCAACTGACGAACCTAAAGTAACAATTGACAAGCTTTACATTAGTGCAAGTGGTGAATATGGTTGGGAAATTCACGACTATGAAGCGCCTGACGAAAAGCTCGATTATGCTACTGTTGCATTCATGCATATTGCTCGTAACGAAGTAAAGAGCGAACTTGAAAACGATGTCACTGATTACATTGAAGAAAAGCTTCAGAACGTCGTTGATTGCTTTGCAAAGCATGGTGTAACTGTTGAATTCGCTGAAGATATGTACAATGTGAATATCAAGCGTTATGGCACTAATGTTTATGTAGAAGTTGAAATTAGTGGTTACATTGACCATCAGTCTGCACCTTATGAAGATGGTGATAGTGCTCAGGTTGCAAGATGGTTTGCTGAAGATCCAGAAGAATTGTTCAAGTTTGTGTTTAACAGCTCGTTCGTTCATACGGATAACGACAACCACTAAGGAGTTACAATGCCTGATTTTCTGTTTTATTTCTTCAAACCTGAAATAATAATTCTTTCAGACATTAACAAACTTCTGTTGTGCGATCAATACGATCAATGTGCAATGTACATAAAGCGTTGCAATCAAAGGAAGCTTAAAAGAGAATTGCGATACAATCTTTGGGACTCAAAGAGAAAAGGCAATACTGAACGCTATCGTATGACTGTTTACATTTACGAAATGGTATTTGGTAAACTTAAGCGAGACGCTAAAATGCATGGTGGAGGAGAAATATCTCTTGAACATGCATACTCGATAAAGAGTTTACAAGAGTCATACTCTAAGTTGCAATAAAAGTTATTTACATTTTTATTAACACGATGTTTACAAAGACATCGTGTTTTTATTATATTTTATACAAACTTAAGGAGCAATATGGCAAAATTAGTTTTACTAACTGGTTTAATTGGTAGTGGAAAATCTACTGTAGCAAAAATGCTTAGAGAAAAAGGTTATGTTGTACATGACACTGACTCTATGACTAAAAAGTTGTACGATCAACACTACATTAAATCTGTTGTATCTAATTTGTTTGGTCCAATGGCATTTAAAGAATGGCCAGAAGACGTTCCTGAATTTTACATGCGCAATGTAGATTTCGACTTTATTAAAGATGCATTTTTCGATAAAGGTTATCGTAATGAAGCACTTAAATTGTCAACTGCATTAATGCAGCAATTTTATTGTGTGTATGATTTACAGCATATAAGAACTGACAAAGAATTTATTTTCGTCGAAGCTGCACAAGTCTATTATTTGCCTTCTTTTGTTAAGCATTACGATATCGATACATTTGTTACTGTTGAATGTAATGAAACAGATCGTTATAAACGTTTACGTGAAAGAGGACTTACTAATACTGAAATTGAAAAACGATTGGATATGCAACATGAGACTGTTTTTATAGATAATAGCTATACAATCGAAAACAATGGAGACATTGATAAATTGAAACAATCTGTAGATACTTTACTTGAACTTCTCAAAATGCAAAATCAGGACTAATATGACTGCAGAACAATACGATCAAATCGTTCGAAGCTATGGCTTTAAAAGAGGACCACATGCTACTTGCGGAGAGGATTATTACTATCTCTCTAGAGAACTCTATCCAGATGAACTCTTTGAATTTAAAGGAACGCGTTATATTCTTCCTGCAGGAGGACAAGGACCTGGCTACTTGTGCTTAAATCCGTATGTTGGAAGAAATAATCGAATTTGGGATCGTCATCATGGACCAATTGGCAGTGACATTTCGATGAGATACTTCAAAGATATTACTGAAGCTCAGGTTCGTAAAGCTCTCGATGCATTCTTTGGAGAATTACAGAAATGCGTAATAATCTGCTACTCTCGTAAATATAAATAAATAGTAAATTTTTGGAAATATAAAAATGAAAAAGATACTAGGCATCATTTTATTACTAATCACATTTGCGATAGGCGCAGATGTAAAACCGTTCACTTATGATAATATTGCTGCTGATTCTGCAACTCAGCAAATGCAATATGAGTACATGTTGCAGTATAAACTCTATGGGCGCGATTACATGGACATTGGTATACGCGTGCGCATACCTGATAAGTCTGGTTGGAATGGCTCTTCTGGCAATATTACTTCCAAAGAACAGCTTGTTCTTGGTGGTCCAGTATTGACTGATAGCACAATTTCGTTGGGTAATGAATGTAAGCTTACAACTGGTCCAATTCGTGCAAATACTTTTACTTCTACTAATGATAATGGAAATGCTTTATTTGCTGGAAATATCTGCTTAGTAAATCTTGTAGATGCTAATTCTGAAACAATGAAAGGTATTACAAGAGCAGGTGGTAAGTTTAGCTGTGATACGGTTCCAGCTGCACCTACTGGTTTGTCAATGCCAACTATTACTTTCCCAGATACTACTAATTTAGACATTACTGTAGCAGATCGTGGTAAAGTATTTATTGATATTCCTGACGTTTCTAGCTATGATTTGTATGTAAATTCAATTAGAACAGGTACAGAAGATACTTTGTTCTTCAGAATGGCTAATCGTGGAACCTTAACAAGAGTATTTGTAAAAGAAGACATCTCATTAGGAAACCACACTGTTATTCAGACTTTTTATAACGATTCTGCTGTTGCACAAGATAAGTATCGTGGTAACTTACTTTTCTATACAACAAAAGACATCAATATCGTAAATTCAGATAACACTGAAATGCAAGGTACTTACATTTCTACACAGAAGATTTATCTTGCTTGCAATATTAACTTTGCTGGTCAATTGCTTGCTAATCAATTACAAATTGGTAACGATTTCAAAGGTGAAAATTTCCACTTTGTAAAGTTTGACCCTGATACGATTGATGTAAAACTTGATAAGTATGGTGGTTTAAGAGAAAATGATTCTACTGTTGTTATTCCTGTTGAACTTAGTGATACGGCATCTGTAGCTGTATTCTTCACTTACTGTTTTGATTTGAAAGACGGTGTGACTGTAGAGGATTTCAATCCGCCTAAATTTCCAATTTGTGGACAAGATGCTTCAATCGAAGTTGCCATTCCAAGAGGTTCAAAAGTTCCCGATACTCCAATCAAGGTAAACGTAAAAATTGATACATTGGAAGAATTGAATGACTACTTAGTACTTCATATTGACTCTATCAATGGCGCAATTTTGCCAAATGGTGAAACTTCAGGTGAATTGAAAATTAAGATTATTGATGCAGTTCCATCAAAGAACACATCTGTTCAACTTGACAAGACTGATACAATCAAAACTTATCAAGAAGAGCTTCTAATACCACCTGGTTCAGGCTATATTGGCAATATTAAGTATACTGATGATGGAAAAGATACACTTATTTGGACATTCGAAGATCCAAGTGGCTTATTTGACATAAAAGATGGCATAATTACAACAAATCATATTTTCGATTATGAAACAGAAGACACAGTTTACGTAATTAAAGTCAAAGTTATCGATGGTGAATTTGCAGACAGTGCAAATTATACAATTAAGATAACAAATATTGATGAACCTATCACTGTTACTGGAAAAGTTGAACATGTAGATGAAAATGTTGAGCTTGGAACAATTGTAGGCGCAATAATTGGTAAAGATGCAGATAGTACAGACGTAACTTATACTATCAATACTACTTCTTTCAAGATTGACCCAATTACAGGCGTAATTACAACAAATACTGCATTAGATTATGAAACAAAGTCAGAATATCCTGTGACAGTAACTGTAAAATCTACTGATGGTTCAAAGAAAGATACAAGTTTCGTAATTTACGTCAATAATGTTAACGAACCTGTGCATGCTCAAGATACTACATGTAGTGTTAAAGAAAACTATACAGGAAAAGTATGTAAAATTACTGGAACAGATGAAGATAAAACTCCTGTTAAGTACACAATTACTGACACTACAAATTATTCAATTGACTCAACTGGTGTAATTACAATTAAGAACCCAATTGACTTTGAAAAGAAAAATAAGGACACCGTGAAAGTTATTGTTACTGATGGTAAATTCTACGATACTGCAACGGTTGTTATTCGTGTGTTAGATGAACCTGAAACTGTTAAAATTACAGAATGGGATAAAAATCCACCTCCTGATACAGTAAAGACTAACGATCCTAACCATGAATATAAGTGGAATATTTGTGAAGGTGATAGTTGTGCTACGCAGTTTGACAATCCAACTATTCACAAAGATACAGTAATCAAAGTATGTAATGCTAAGAAGACTGTTTGCGATTCTATCGTAGTTTTATTCAATGATGCACCTCCTGTAGTTACATTGAAGAATACAAAGTCTACAGATGCACTAATTGACTATATCACGATTGAAGAACAAAAGGACAATAAGATTTACGTAAACAAGAAAGACAATAAGTTGACTGTAACAGTTAAAGACACTGTTCATAAGACTGAAAAATCATTCCCGATTAACGTAAAACTTGATACAGTTCATGTAAGTTCAAAGAATGTAGTAGAATACAACTATTTGATTGATGAAACTTTGGCTCAATTTACTGCAATTGGTGGCAATAAAGTTGAAAAGAAAGAAGTAATTAAAGTAGATGGTAGAGAAGTTGTTATTACTGAAATTGTTGATAAAAATGGTAAATCATTAGATACAGTTCAAACTGTTACATATACAGTAAAACAAGATGGCAAAGAAATAACAATTTCGTACAAAACTGATAACTTAACAGGTCAACGTATCGGCGATTACAAAGTTTCTTACAATGTCGATTCTTGTACAACAGTTTCTTATTACTTAAATGACGATAAGAAAATTGCAAAGAATAAAGAAGGAAACATTGCATATACTATCAGCTACGAATATACTGACGATTTTGGAAACAAAGCATCTTCTAAAGTTGACATTATTTTCGATGATATTCCTCCAAAGGTTGAAATTTTGACACCTAATGAAATGGAAAATTTCAACACGAATGCGATTGTAGTTAAATGGACAGTCAATGGAGAAACTCAAGATACGTTGACATTGCAACGTCTTGAAAAAGGTTTTAACTATATCATACGCCGCTATGTTGATAAAGCAGGCAACGTTGCAGCTGATACTGTCAGAGTACTAATGAAGGAAGCAAAGGATATTGCAATTGAAATTGTCAATCCAGTAACAGAAGTAAATCAAGATAAAGTTGATAGCTTCTATTCGGAAGGTAATAAATACGATCCTAAAAAGCCTTACACGATTATCACTTTGAAAGGTGATGATAAACCTGACCCAGTAGGTATCGGATTTAAAGTTGATATTGCACTTCCTTCTGTATCTCCAACTGGTGGATTAGCTACGCTTGACGATATCGTTAAGAACGGAATGATTCCAGTTGACGATAAAGGAAATATCGTAGGTGCATCAACTAAGGGTATTCCAGTAGATGATTTCGTTGAACAGCATTGTACAGATGAATTCAATAAAGATTACAAAAAGAATGGTCTACGTATTCCTCTATACGATGTAACATATCATTTGCATCTATGGATTTACACCAATACTGCTAACTACGTCAATGATTTCAACGTAGAATATACTTTGAATGACGAAGATGAGGTTACTTCTGCAGGAACAGTTACAATGGTTCTTGACTGGATAACCGATAAAGACGGAAATGTTAAAGCAAAGAATGGTCATGCGTTAGGAACTTCTGCTTATTTAACAAAATTGTTCTCAAAATCCATCGCAAAACACAGATGTGATTATAAAGAACAGAAAAAAGGTGATAAAACGGTTAAAAAAGAAGAAGATTTTACAACTTTTGGCTATAAAAGACCGAAAAAATAATTAAAATTTTAAACGTTCATAAATATATTTGAACTTGTTAAAGGTTGAAATATATTATGAACTTTAATTTTTTAAATCCCTTTTCAGATAAATTTTTGGACAAAGAGCCTGAACAATCTTACATTCAACAGGTTCAGGCTATTCAGAATAGTATAGGTAGAGATGAAGATGGCATTAACTGGAATGCCCTTCTTCCTACACGTACAAATGGATTCTACGATCCAACTAATCCTTGTGATAGTAACGGTATTCTTTTCGATGCCGTTTTTGCTACAAAATCTCAAAGAATTTCGTTCTATCGTTCAATGGCTTTGTACCCACTCGTTACAAAAGCTTTGATTACGATGTCAAATGAAGTTGTTAATGAAGATTGTCACGGTAATCTTTTAAAATTCGGCATTAAAGACGCTTTCAGTAAGAACTTTAAGCGTACTGAATTGATTTCACTTGAAGATGAATTCAATTATGTCGTAAATACCGTTATTAAGCGTGATGATTTGTGGACTTTGTTCTATCGTTGGTTGGTTGATGGAGAACAATTCTGGGAACTTTGTCCAAATGATGAAGGTGATAGATTGCTTGGTATTAAAGTTTTGCCAGCTTTCTGCTCATTGGTAATTTACGACGAAGGTTTAGCAACTGGTTACATGCAAGATCCTCGTTTGATTGATATTCAAACAAAAGATCAGCCAAAAGTCTTTACACTTGACCAAGTTGCTTACGCAAGTTATGGTAACTGGGCATCTAATAGAAATGATGTTCGTGGTTTGCTTGAACCAGCAATTCGTCATTTGAACCAATTGCGTTCTATTGAAGATGCATTAACAGTTTATCGTATCACACGTGCACCTGAAAAGAGAGTGTTTAAGATTTACACAGGTACATTACCACCTAGCCGTGTTCCTAGCTACATGCACGAATTGAAAGGTCAATATCGTAAGACTTTGTCTCTTGACCCAGCTACTGGTGCAATTAACTCTTCTAAGAATGTTCAAGCGTTAACAGAAGACTATTGGTTTAGCGTTGGTGATGAAGGTCATGGCTCTACAGTTGAACCTTACAAGGCATCTACTGAATTTAATGGTCAGATTGAAGATTTGAAAGTATTCCAGAAGATGGTCATGGATGCAATTCACTTCCCATCTCATAGATGGCATGATGACTTGGCAGGTGCTGGTAGTTCTGCACAATATTCTCAGAATGCTGAAACTTCTCTTTCCGAAATTGAATTCCAAAAGGAATGTAGAAGACTTGGTGATAGATTTACAAGAGGTTTGATTGTTCACACATTCATTCAACACTTGCGTCTACGTGGATTTAATGCTAAGTTCTTGAATAAGGACATTTACAACATTAAGTTCAATTACTCTTCTGATTTCGAAAAGATTAAAGCTATCGGAATGGCAGAAAAGATTGCAAGTCAGGTAACTGCATTTAGAGATTTGATGCCTTCTCTTGCAAATTCTAAGCCTACATCTGAAGAACCAGCTCCAGTTTTCTCTAAATACTACGTTATGCACAAACTTCTTGGTATGTCTGATGAAGATTATGCATTGAACGAAGAATGGTTGAAGAAAGAAAAAGAAGCTATTATCGATGCTGCAAAACAATCTGCTGATGAAGGTGGCGAAGTAGAAACAACTAACGAAGATTTCGCATTCTAGTAAAAACGCTACATTCAAATATTCAACGATTTATTATAATTTAAATAATAAATCGTTGAAGGTATTACTATATGGCAGAATATGTAAAAAATTCAGAACTACGTGATTTAATCTTAGAATACAATAAGACTAATATTGAAGACGATGGTTCTTGGCTAGCTGACTACAAAAAGCGAATGGATAAAAAGTTCGAAGTTGGCAAACTAAAGAAAGAGAAGTATGATTTAGCAATAAATTTTGTAAATACGAGAATTGCTAACAATACTGCTAAATTTGAACACTATAATTCGTTATCAGATGATGAAAAGAAAATCTATGATTTGAAATTCAAGAATCTTCGTGATGATTTATGGTTGAAATTTATGAAGATTGCTCAAGGTCGTATCGCTTCAATGCGGACTACACAAGCAATATGCTGAATATGTTTCTGATTTGGCAATTGACGCAGTGATGACTATTTTCACGTATATTAACAGATACGATGAATCTAGAGATACTTCAGCATTCGCATTTGTTACTCAATTGGCATATAATAGCATTGTAGCAAGTCTTAGAAATATCAATAACACGAATAAGACGATGATTACAGGTTTGGATTTCTTCGATAATATAAATACTATAGATAATCCTACCGCAGCATTTACTGCTACGAACAAATTTTTGAGTCAATTAGAAGAATGATTTTTTCGCAATACGTACAAAATGAACAATTCAAGACTGAAAGTGCTACTAATACAGTACTTTTAGAAACTAAGTCAACTATAGAAAGTATCGATATTGTCGTCGATAAGGTTAATCCTGACGTTATGACTGGACGAGTTATTCAGGGCGTAGTGTATTGCATTTACAAGAAAAAGTTCATCAATTTAACTGAATTGGCAAATCAAATTAGAGCGTTGTACATTAACAAAGGTTATGGCATTGTTGGATTTGCAAAATTGCAACCAAAAGATTTTGTAAAATATGCAACTGCTAAAACTATTCTTAAACGCTTATTTGATAACGAATTATACAAAGTTGAGATTAACCCTCAGAAAGCTGCCAATTACTTTTTAGTCGAAGAATACGTTCAATTATAGCCTCATATATACTCTATATGAGGTTATTATTATGAAAATAGCAGGTCTTGATTTATCAATTTCCAGTTCCGGTGTCGTAATTGAAGACGTCGATGATGAATTTAACATTAAAAGTATTGAATATCACGGATTTACCGGAAAAAGAAAACTTGAAAGTTCTCAAATTCTTTATTATAATAATAAAGATTACAAAACAGATTACGCAAAATATCAATGGATTTGCGATAACATCGTAAATTGGTGTAAAGATTGCGAATATATTGCTGTTGAAGATTACGCTTATGGTAAAAGTGGAGCAATGGGCTTGATTTTTAACTTAGCAGAATTTGAAGGTAACGTCAAAATTTCTTTATTCAACGCAGGTAAAAACTTACGTACTTACAGCGTTAATCAAATTAAGAAATTCTTTACGGCCTTTGGACTAAGCGATAAAATTAGCATGTATCAAGCTTGGGAAAATATGACAACCACTAAACCTGATTTGTCATGCTTACCAGAAGTTGATAATGGAAAAGGTGTATCTCCAACAAGCGATATAGTTGATGCTTTTGCTATTTGTGAATATCTACGCACTGAACTAACTTTGCGTGCAGGTATAATTCAATTGAAAGATTTACCAAAGCACAAAATCGAATGTTTCAATGCAATAACAAAAGAACATCCGCAAGGATTATTAGTTGGAGAATTTATCCATAAGTGAGATTATTATGCAAGAAAATGGAAATGCACTACTAATTCAAATCAAGTACAAAGATGATACTATTCCTCGTTTGAAAAAGCTTGAAAAAGGCGATTGGATTGATTTGTCTGCAGCAGAAGATGTAGTAATCAAGCCAATGTCATTCAAGTTGATCGATCTTGGTATAGCTATGAAGCTTCCTAAAGGTTATGAAGCTCATATCGTTCCACGTTCATCTACATTCAAACATTGGCATATTATTCAGACTAACCACATGGGTGTTATTGATAACTCATATAGCGGTCCTGAAGATTGGTGGAAATTTCCAGCATTCAATTTGTCAACTACTGAAGCTACTTTGATTAAGAAGGGCGAACGTATTTGTCAATTTAGAATTGAAAAGCAACAACCAGATGTATTCTTCTACGAGTTAAACTTTCAAGAAGGAGTAAATCGCGGTGGATTCGGAAGTACAGGCAAAGAATAAGCTATCATTATACGAATTCAATATCAAGATGTACACCTTGATGTGTAATGCATATTCATCAATTAAAGGCTCAAACGTTGATGATGCTAAGAGACAACTCAACAACATCATCAATGAGCTCGATGAGTACTATAAATAATATATGCAATGGACATCTGAGATACTAAATAAGCGCGTTAAAATCTACAATCGAATTTATTTCAACAACGAAATTGAAAAACCAATCTATGTTCGTTGGTCTAGACATTTATACAATTCTGATAGTGGTACTAACGCATATTGCAAATCTGTAGATGATTATCATATAATCATGCTAAATGTATCTCATAGCAATGTTTCTGATGAAATGATGCGTGGTATTCTTGTTCATGAAATGATTCATGCTTGGCAAGATGAACATGATCCGCATTGTAATGATGAATGGAATAAATACAAAGGTCATGGACCAAGTTTCATTCAGAAATGCAAAGAATTGAATGCTAAGTTTAAATTCACATATCCATTGATGCGCTATGCCGAAGAGAAACAACAATTCAATTTGAAGAAACAAAACAAAGATGTCTATTTTGTCTATAAAATGACTACTAGCATAACGGCGCCAGGCATTGAATATCCAATTGGCATTTTCATCAAGTTCTTATATCGTGAAGAAATTGTGAATTTGACAAATAAGGGAATTTTAGTTAAGTACTATCCTGTAGCAAAGTTCTCTGATAAAGTTGAATACACAGATCTTGTAAACAAATATGTTACTCAAACTGATGTGCCAGTTACTTATTCACGCATAAAAGGCTGTAAATCAGTTGATGAATTCGTTGGCTATGCTAAAGATAATATCGGTCTATATCACATGGTTACAGATGACGACTTTAACTATGCTGATGGTTTGGAAATAGAACTTTAATTTACACATTTTAAAATTTTTATTATAATTTCAATATACATTTTATTATTAACTTGTTCCATTTAACATTAGGAAATTGATAATGTATACTTATAAAGACAAGATGAATATTGTGGCAAATTTCAATGCAAAAAACAAGACTTGCTACCAATATGATGTTAAGACAGATACAGTTATTGAGGAATTTAATCGTAAGTCATTCCCGCTAACATTTGATCGTTGGGCAAATACTGTATTGATGAAAGAATTCGCATAATGACCGAAGAAGAATATAAAGCTGAGTGGTTACTCGGTTTTCACCAAACAGACTATAACAACTGTAGATTTGCAGATGACAAAGTCCAATACTGCAAAGATTGGATTGAGAAACACTGTAAACGTAACGGTTATTATATCAGTGATTTGAGCAGAATTATATGCGAACAGAAGATAAAGATAGCAACTGACTCAAATTACCGAGAATTGTGTGCAGATTGGTCTGATAAAATTAAAGCTCGTGACAAATTAGCTGAATTTGACATGGCAAAATTGAGAATACCTTCGTATCGTTGCAAATATGATAGCTTGCGCGTACAAGATCTCATGAATGTAGATCAATCACAACCATACATAGTCAAGTGTAATCATGGTTCAGGTTGGAACAGACAAAAGACAGAGACAAACTCTGTTAATTCCATACATCGCGATATTATAGCATGGCAGAATTTAAATTATGCGTATGTTGCGGGGTATGAGGCCCAGTATGAAAACATTACTCCAGGCTACTTGATTCAACCACTTCTTTGTGATAAACCAATAGACTACGGTTTTTGGTACATAAAGGGCGAATTGCAAGCGATTAGTCTAACGAAGAAATTTGGAAAGAACTTAGAAGAATATCTTGCATTCGTCAAACCTGATTGCACTGCTAGTAGTTGGTGCGTTGGCATGAAGCCTGAGATGGGGAACTTGCCTACGAAGTTTCAGTATATCGTCACGTGTTTACGTGAATATACTGAACAACTAGCAAAACCATTCGACTTTGTCAGAGTTGATATGATGTATGTTAATCGTCAACCATATTTTGGTGAGATGACATTCACTCCTTGTGCAGGTAGAGTAGAAATAATTGGAAGATAAAGTGTACAAATTACTGTATACTTTATTATATTTTTATTGTACAGCACTAACAAAGGAGCCACATCATGAAAAAGCTGCTAATTCTCATTTCTCTTCTTACTGGCATTGTTTTTGCTGGTGAATGTGAACGTCTTTACAGAGAATTTGTAAAGAGAGTTCCTGGTCAAGATGTTACTATTTGCAGAGTTAATGTTGAAGGACGTACCGATGTAGTTGGTATGTATTTCAAAATGAATAAGCAGCAAACTGTATTGCTTTACGGAAGTAACTATGATACAATGATGTATGCAGGTGATGATCCGTATGTTGCTAATGCACATTGCATTAAAACTGGTCAATACAGAATTCTTACTCGATATATGACTGGTTCGCAAATTGCAGAAAAATTGCTAAGCTTTAAAAATTGCGAAGATGAATTTGTGATAAAGCATGATCCAAAACGAAATAATCACTGGGTTATGACAAACTAATTATAAATATCTACGAAAATACACTTTTAAATGTATTTTCGTTTATTATATTTAAATTGATTTTGATTTTATAGGAGTTAAATATGTCTAAGATGTTGCAGTTTGATACAAACGCAAGAGACTCGATTATGAAAGGCGTTAATAAGCTTGCTAATGCAGTTAAGGTAACGCTTGGTCCTGCTGGACGAAATGTAATGATTTCAACTGATATGGGTGCACCTATTGTAACGAAGGATGGTGTTACTGTAGCAAGAGCTATTGATTTGGAAGACCCATACGAAAATCAAGGCGCACAGATGGCAAAGTCTGTTGCAGCTAAGACTAATGATATTGCTGGTGATGGTACCACTACTGCTACTGTTCTTGCACAGGCTATTGCAAAAGAAGGTTTGAAGGTTGTTGCCGCTGGTGCAAATCCAATGGACGTTAAGCGTGGTATNNCGTTAAGCGTGGTATTGATGTTACAGTAGAACAAATTATTGACGCAATCGATAAGATTGCAATTCCCGTTGAAGATAAAGAAAAGATTAAGCAAGTCGCTACAATTTCTGCGAATAGTGATTCTGAAATTGGTAACTTGATTGCTGATGCACTTGAACAAGTTGGTATTGAAGGTGTTATTACAGTTGAAGAAGGAAAGTCTGCTGATACTACTTTGACAATCGTTAAGGGTATGCAGTTTGATCGTGGTTTGGCATCGCCTTATTTCACACCAAACAATCAGCCTATTACACTCGAAGACGCATACGTTCTTTTGTATAATCAGAAGATTACTGCTATGAAGGATTTGATTCCTCTTCTTGAACAGGTTGCAAGAACAAACAAGCCACTTCTAATTCTATGTGAGGACTTGGAAGGTGAAGCACTTGCTACACTATTGATTAACAAAGCACGTGGTACTTTGAATGCAATTGCAGTTAAAGCACCTGAATATGGCGAACAACGTAAGCGTATGCTCGAAGATATCGGTGTTTTGACTAATGGTCAACTTATTTGTGATGACTTTGGTGTAACACTTGATGAAGTTTCGATCGATATGCTTGGTCAGGCAAAGTCTGTTACCGTTGATACTGCTTCGACTTTGATTGTCGGTTATGATAATGATGAAACTAAGGATGCAGTTGCAAAGCGTGCAGATGAAATTCGTGCAGAAATTGCTAAGACTACTTCTGAATATGAAGTTGAAAAGCTCAAGAATCGTTTGGCAAAGCTAGTTGGTGGTGTTGCAGTTATTTCTGTAGGTGCAGTAACTGAAGTCGAAATGAAGGAAAAGAAAGATCGTATCGATGATGCTGTTAATGCAACTAAGGCTGCTGTTGCAGAAGGAATTGTTCCAGGTGGTGGTACTGCTTTGATTAGAGCTGCAAGTGCTGCTAATTCTGTAACTACTGATAATGTAGATGAAATTGCAGGTAGCAATATCGTTCTACGCGCAATTGAAGAACCTCTTCGTCAGATTGTTACAAATGCTGGTCTTGAAGGATCTGTAATTTGCAACAAGGTTAAGCTTGAAACTGGTAACGTTGGTTACAATGCTAAGACTAATACTTTTGAAGATTTGGTTAAGGCAGGTGTTATTGACCCAGCTAAGGTAACTAAGACTGCATTGCGCAATGCTGCATCTATTGCTTCTATGATTTTGACAACAGATTGTGTCATTGTAGAAAAGCCAGAAGAACATAAATGTGAATGCAATGCACAGGCACCTATNNCTTTTTTATTATATTTACTATATGAACGAAGATAAGTTAAGTGTAAAAGCAAGATGTTTTAATACTATCAATATTGACGAAAATCGTCGGTATTCTGACAAAAACTAGCACAAATGTTAACAAGTTTATTGATGAAATTTCGTGGTATGTAAATATGCCGCGTACTTTACAGTACATGTTACCACGAATCTATAGTTATTCATGCAATATCACTAAACCGTATATTTCAATGGAGTTGTATGGTNNATATTAACAAGACGATTGAACGTCTAAATAAACTTAGAAATGACGAAAGATTAAACGTTTATTTCAACGGTGCAATGATAGTAAATGGCGAAACGTTAGATCCAATCGATACAGTTATTAAGCGTATTAAGACTGATGTCAAGCAGATTTTGGTTGATAATTTCAACAGTTTCTTTACTATTATTCATGGTGATTTGTGTTTTCCAAACATTTTGATTGAAGAAAAATTTAACTTTTTGCGACTTATTGACCCAAGAGGTAGTTTTGGAAGTTTCAAATTGTTTGGTGATAAAAGATATGAACTAGCAAAAATACTTCATTCTATTGATGGTTGTTACGATTACATTATCGAAGATTTGTTCAATATCGAATATTCGAATAAAGGCATTAAGTATGAATTGTACAACAATTCAGCATTTTTAAAAAAGCTTTTTAAGACTGAATTTAATCTTTCAGATGCAGAATATCGAGAAATTCGATTGATAGAATCTTTGTTATTTTTGAGTATGATACCTTTGCATAATGATGTTCCTGAACGTCAACTTGCAATGTTAATCACTGGATTGAAGATTTTCAAGGAGACAGTTAATGATTGATGATAAACATCGATTGACTTTCGTATTTGACATAGATGGCACAATTTGTCCAATTAAAAAGAAAGAAGAAAAATACGAAGACTTGGTTCCTTTTACGGACATTGTTAATAAAATACGAGAATATCATGACGCTGGTGCAAAAATCATTTTGTACACTAGCAGAAACATGAATACTTACAACGGTAATATTGGTCTTATCAATGCAAATACAAGCAAAGTTTTGTTTGCATGGTTAGACAAGTGGAATATTCCGTATGATGAAATTGTATTTGGAAAGGTTTGGCCTGGACATAATGGTTTCTACGTTGATGATAGAACTATT
>LXOW01370851.1_pt1 | contig 25862 bp, 21 predicted proteins | sample 1368591 | NCBI WGS metagenome assembly LXOW01 (sample SAMN04884650, study PRJNA319009) | bovine gut metagenome | isolation source: Cow rumen | host: Bos taurus | place: Italy: Legnaro (PD) | collected 2014-07-09
CCGGATAATGCCGGCGTAGGGATTGGATATTTCAACTCTCCCCTTCACATTTGGTAAACTAAAGATTCGAAAAGATGAAAAGATTCTTTTTTGGTATCGCTGCATTGTTCATTGCAGCCCATGTGAATGCACAAAACAACAACGTGGTGTTCGACACTACAAAGTTTGAGCAACTCAACGAGGTGGTAGTCAGCGGTGTGCGCGTGCAGAAAAACGCGCCTTTCGCCGTCACCAACATCAACAAGATGGAACTTAACGATTTCTCGAAGACGGGTCAGGAGCTGCCTTTCCTGTTCGCCAAGACGCCCGGCATCATCGCCTGGAGCGAGAACGGTGTCGGCACAGGTACGTCCTATATGCGCATTCGTGGTGCAGGTGACTCACGCATCAACGTCACCCTCGACGGCGTGTCGCTCAACTCGCCCGAGGACCAATGCGTGTTTTGGGCCAACATGAACAGCTACAGTTCATTGTTGAGCTCCGTGCAAATCCAACGTGGCGTAGGCACCTCCACCAACGGCGACGGTGCTTTTGGCGGCACAATTTCCTTGACAACAGCAGAGCCTTCCTATGTGCCAAGTGCCGAAGTCACAGGCTCCTACGGCTCGTTCAGCACTACCAACTTCGGCGTGAAAGCCTCAACGGGCCTATTAGGGAAACATCTCATCATCGACGGAGCCTACCACCAGACCAACACTGAAGGCTTCATCCATGGCACTAAGGGTCGCAGCGGCAGCTATTACGGTGGCATCACCTATATCAATAAGAACTTCCAACTCCGCTACAAAAACATCGGCAATTTTGAGAGGACCGGTCAGGCTTGGAACGGCGTGACGGCGGGCGACAATGACATGAGCCTCATGGATGGCACGTACGGAATGCACACGGGCATCAGGACCTATGCCGACATGTACCGTGTCGGACTGGGACAATACAACTCGTTGTACGAACACCTCGTCTACGACGAAGACGGCAATTTCATGCAAGACGAGAACGGCAACTATGTCACCGAACGCTACAAGATGAATGACGGCAGCTATTGGGACCGCACCACCGACAACTTCTGGCAAAATCACAACATCCTCTCCGCCGTTTGGGAAATCAACGAGCACTGGTCGACAACGGCAACGCTGCATTACACCTATGGCTACGGCTATTATGAAGAGTTCCGCCCCAACAACAAGCTCTCGAAGTTCGGCATGACCTATTACTATCCTGATGGAAGTCAGGTGAAACGCACCGATTTCGTCCGCAAGAAAGGCCTCACGCAGCATACTTTCGGCTTGATTTGGAACGCCAATTACAAAAGCAAGCGGTGGGATGTCATCGGTGGCATCGCGTTACAGGATTTCATCGGTAACCACTTCGGATACATCAGCTACATCGCCAACGAAGACGTTGCCGCAAAGTATTTGTACAATGGAGATCACAAATACTATGACTCCGATGCCAACAAGATGGACGGGAGTGCCTTCATCAAGGCGGCTTTCAACATCACCGACCAATGGAGCATTTTTGGCGACTTGCAATTCCGTTATGTTGCCTTTAAAACCACGGGTATCAATGACAAGTTCTACGATGACGAGAGTGGCTATTACAACCAACCACTCAACATCTTTGAGACTTACCCCTTCTTCAACCCGAAGGGCGGTATTTCTTGGAATCTGAACAATCATCACGCTTATGCTTCCGTGGCCATGAGCCACCGCGAGCCTGAGCGCAACAACTTCACCGATAACGGATCCTATCCTTTCCCGAAGCCCGAGCGTCTCCTTGACTATGAACTGGGTTACGACTACAATGTCCGCCTCTGGCAGGCGGGCGTCAACTTCTATTATATGGACTACACCGACCAGTTTGTGCAGACCGGCGCCGTCAGTGACATTGGTGAAGCCTTAACTACCAACATTAAGGATTCGTACCGTATGGGCGTTGAGTTGCAGGCTGGCGTGAATCCTACCAAATGGTTGACCATCGAGGCCAATGCGGCCTTGAGCCGAAACAAAATCAAGGACTTCGACGAGGTGGTCGAGGATTGGGACAACTGGGACACCGGCACCGCCACCATCCATTACGACAACTCCACTTTGGCCTTCTCGCCTTCCGCCATCCTTAACGGCTTCATCACCTTCCATTACAAAGGCTTCGAGGCCACTTGGCACACCAACTACGTCTCGAGGATGTATCTCGACAACACCCAGAACCTCGACCGCTCGCTGCCGGCTTTCTCCACATCGAACGTGAGACTCGGTTACACCATGAAACCGGGCAGCCTCCCGAAGGAAGCCGTTGTAAGTATAAGCTTCAACAATATCTTCAACAAGCGCTACGCCGCCAGCGGCTGGGTTTATTCGGCCATCTGCGATAGTTATGGTCACCCAAACGACAACCGCTACTATCAAATCGGTTTCATCCCGATGGCGGGATTCAATATCATGGGAAATCTGACACTGAGATTTTGACCACAATGCTATCTTTCGATATATAAAATCTCGCTCCGATTGGGGCGAGATTTTTTAGTTGATGGTTTCATATCATGAGCAACTCACTTCATGAGCAACACCTTCCCTAAAGCACCGTTATCTCCTTTAAGGAAATACAACCCATTGGGAAGAAGTCTCAAGTCAATTGGGTTTGAGCCTTGTTTCAACAGGTGCTTAGCCACAACACAACCTTGAGAATCAATCACTTCCACCTTCATCGCCGTTTCAACTTCGATGAAGGTTTGTCCTGATGTCGGGTTAGGCCACACGCTCAAGGTCTTTTGCTCGGTCTCCAACGTACCGACAACGCCGCCACCCTTGTCCGTGAAAAACTTATAGATCTCGGTCAGATAGCCGATGTCGTATTGGCTTTCGTTATGGTACCAGGTATGGTTGCCCCCAATCACTTTGATGTGTTGTAATTCGGCCTCACCTTCGTAAGTGTAACGCACAAAGAGCAAACCATCATTTTTGAGGTCGGGGAAGGTATCAATGACGGGCTCAGCAACGCAACCGTTGGCATTTTTCCAATAATCAAGAATGTCATCAACACCGAGGCCCAAGGTACCGAAATACTGTGAAGTGCCACTATATCCCACTACGGGATCGGCAGTGCCGTGGATATCAAGCATACGAACTGGCGCCACAGGCGCATGCGAACTCATGGAAAAGGTAATCAAACCACTTACCGGGGCACAAGCCGTGATGCGGTCACCGTGTTCGATGGCCATGCGGTGGGTCATGAAACCACCCATAGAAAAGCCTGTGAAGAAAACACTGTCAAGGTTGAGGTTATAAGGTTCGACCAACGAATCGAGCAACGCCATCAGAAAGCCTGAGTCGTCGGTATTGCTTGCATTCAGGCCAGCATTCCACATTGTCCCCGACCCTTCGTCAAGAGCCTGCGGAATAACAATTGTCCATTCAAACGCATCTGCAATCTGTTGGAAATGAAACTCATTGTCAACATGGGTAATATTATCCGTCCATCCATGGAGAAAATACAGCACTGGCACTGTGGCTTTTTCAGTATGCTGAGGAGACCTCACCAAATACTGACGCTGAACACCTTGCCATTCGAAATTCTGGATTTGGGAAAAACCTTGACCCATGACTGTCAGCAACAAAGCCAACACACCGATTTTTAATAGGTTGTTTTTCATGGTTAATTATTTTGTTTTTCTCTCTTTTCGATACGCTTTGCCACGCCGATAGCACCCGTGGGACATACGAGGCGGCAGAGATGACAGCCAACGCAACGCTTTCCGTCGAGACGAGGTTGGCGCAGGTCGGTATCAAAAGTGATGGCTTGATGGCCACCGTCTTGGCAGGAAGTGTAGCAACGACCGCAGCCAATGCATTTCTCTCGGTCGAAAGTGGGATACACGATGGTGTCGCGGTCGAGGTTGGTGGGGGTGACGAAATTCGGCAGCTCCTCTCCCACCAAGTCTGACAGGTGCTCAACGCCACGTGAGGCCATATAATGCTGCATACCCAGAATGAGGTCATCGATGATTCGGTAGCCGTATTGCATCACGGCGGTACATACCTGAACGTTGTTGCATCCCAATTGGATAAACTCCAAGGCATCACGCCAAGTCTCAATGCCGCCGATGCCACTTAGTTCGATGCGTTTGCCCAGTGTGGTGTCGTAGATGATGGGGTTAGTCGCCATCTCACAGATATAGCGCAACGCAATGGGCTTCACTGCCCGTCCCGAGAGTCCCGAGATGGTCTTCTTGTCGGCGACGGCGCTGCGATCGGTCATGGTCACGCTCTTGATGGTGTTGATGGCCGAGATCGCATCAGCACTGGCGAAGTGGGCGGCCATGGCAGGTTGGTTGATCTGGGTGATATTGGGTGTCATCTTGGGGATGACAGGGATCTTGACGCTGTGTTTCACGTATGCCGTGTAGAAAAGCACCAGTTCAGGGTTCTGTCCCACATCGCTGCCCATGCCAGCCAGACGCATCTGTGGGCAGGAGAAATTCAGCTCCACGGCATCGACGCCAGCCTCCTCGGCCATCTTCGCCAAAGTAATCCAGTCCGTTTCTTTGTTGCCCATGATGGAAGCTACGACGATCTTCGTGGGATAGTTCTGTTTCAGCCTCCGCAGGATGTCGAAATCCATCTCCACGGGGTTCTCGCTCAGCTGTTCCATATTACGGAACCCGAAGAAATCCGACCTTCCCAACTCGTTGACAGCATCGAAGCGCGGCGACACCTCATGGATATCCTCCATGCAGATGGTCTTGTAGAACACGCCTGCCCATCCTGCTTCAAAGGCTCGCGCCACCATTTCGTAGTTGGTACATACGGCTGATGAAGCAAGGAAGAAAGGATTCTCGCAATGGATGCCGCAAAAATCGATGGCGAGGCTGGGCAAATCCTTCTGCACCTTCGTCCCTTTGACAGCCGCCATCAGTTCCCTAATGCGGATAGGCCTGTCGTAATGGATGCAGGCCTCTTCGGCGGCTTGCAATTCTGCCTCGTTACAATTCTCGACCCATTGTCCGGCAATGGCCTCGTTACCGAATCTAATAGCACGGATGGCGCGCGCCGGGTCGCCATTCTTGCAGGCCTTACTGCAAGGCGCTTCGGCACACAACAGGCAGCGCGCCGCCTCTTCTTGGATATGCATTTTTCTATTCATGGGGCAATATTTAAGGTGTTTTGCAGTGACAAAGGTAAAAAATTTTTGGTTTTTATGGAATTTTGAAAAAAATTGTCGGGGCGCACCCACGTGTGCGTTCTAATATTGTATCTTTGCTCTTTGAAACAACATACTTACCTTGCATCTTGCCAGTAAGGCCGTTGTGAATTGCTTGCATTTAACTTGTATCTTTGCTCTTTGAAACAACAAATCCGATATTTTACAAGGATAACAGCCTGTTGTGAATTGCTTGCATTTAACTTGTATCTTTGCTCTTTGAAACAACAGGTGCAAGCAGTGTTATCAAAGAACATAGTTGTGAATTGCTTGCATTTAACTTGTATCTTTGCTCTTTGAAACAACATTATTGAAGGAACATTTAAACGAAGTACAGTTGTGAATTGCTTGCATTTAACTTGTATCTTTGCTCTTTGAAACAACAGGTTTGTATGATGAGTATCTTGAAACGCTGTTGTGAATTGCTTGCATTTAACTTGTATCTTTGCTCTTTGAAACAACAGTCTGAAGCTGTCGAGGGTCACGGCCTCCGTTGTGAATTGCTTGCATTTAACTTGTATCTTTGCTCTTTGAAACAACGTCGCTGTTGTCGATGGCCAGGCTCGCGTCGTTGTGAATTGCTTGCATTTAACTTGTATCTTTGCTCTTTGAAACAACAACGCTGCAAGCGTGACCTCACGCCCCTGGGTTGTGAATTGCTTGCATTTAACTTGTATCTTTGCTCTTTGAAACAACGAGCGCAAGCGCGGCAAGCTGAACCTCTTCGTTGTGAATTGCTTGCATTTAACTTGTATCTTTGCTCTTTGAAACAACGTGGAACTCCGCAGAGTTGATAGCCTGTGGGTTGTGAATTGCTTGCATTTAACTTGTATCTTTGCTCTTTGAAACAACTGTCTCGATTGCAGGGCTGCAATCATAGCGGTTGTGAATTGCTTGCATTTAACTTGTATCTTTGCTCTTTGAAACAACATTATCATAAATCGGGAAATCGTCTCCTGCGTTGTGAATTGCTTGCATTTAACTTGTATCTTTGCTCTTTGAAACAACCAGCATCAAGCAGAACACCATATTGAGCAAGTTGTGAATTGCTTGCATTTAACTTGTATCTTTGCTCTTTGAAACAACTATTATACTCAATACGTTCAGATTCGGTAGGTTGTGAATTGCTTGCATTTAACTTGTATCTTTGCTCTTTGAAACAACAGTACCAAAGGCATCATCTATAAGTCCGCCGTTGTGAATTGCTTGCATTTAACTTGTATCTTTGCTCTTTGAAACAACTAAGCCATTCATCACGTTTTGCGCCGTACAGTTGTGAATTGCTTGCATTTAACTTGTATCTTTGCTCTTTGAAACAACGAATCCTATTGGTGGTTAATGGCTGAACCTGTTGTGAATTGCTTGCATTTAACTTGTATCTTTGCTCTTTGAAACAACCCTTCTGCGTTTCCCGTGTGCCGGTGTCCGTTGTGAATTGCTTGCATTTAACTTGTATCTTTGCTCTTTGAAACAACCTGGCTCTCGTTCCGCCGAACCGCCGACACGTTGTGAATTGCTTGCATTTAACTTGTATCTTTGCTCTTTGAAACAACTTGAACCGCAGAAGAAGTACCATTTCCAGCGTTGTGAATTGCTTGCATTTAACTTGTATCTTTGCTCTTTGAAACAACAACAATACCACCTGCAGCAGTGAGCGGGTTGTTGTGAATTGCTTGCATTTAACTTGTATCTTTGCTCTTTGAAACAACATTTCATCCTTTAGAACAAAACTCATTTCAGTTGTGAATTGCTTGCATTTAACTTGTATCTTTGCTCTTTGAAACAACAGAGCCAGCAGGCGCACCAGCAGCAGAACTGTTGTGAATTGCTTGCATTTAACTTGTATCTTTGCTCTTTGAAACAACGAAGCCATTAATCTTATCATGCAACTGAGTGTTGTGAATTGCTTGCATTTAACTTGTATCTTTGCTCTTTGAAACAACCATACTGACCTTTAAGAACGTCAATATTAGGTTGTGAATTGCTTGCATTTAACTTGTATCTTTGCTCTTTGAAACAACGGCAAGAAAGTGAAAAACTGCTGCGGCATAGTTGTGAATTGCTTGCATTTAACTTGTATCTTTGCTCTTTGAAACAACGTCTATCTGCTATTTCCTGTTGCTGTTGTGGTTGTGAATTGCTTGCATTTAACTTGTATCTTTGCTCTTTGAAACAACACAAACGCTGACCGTCATCGCCGTTACCGCGTTGTGAATTGCTTGCATTTAACTTGTATCTTTGCTCTTTGAAACAACAGTAGTGGATAACGAAAAGATAATACTTTCGTTGTGAATTGCTTGCATTTAACTTGTATCTTTGCTCTTTGAAACAACAGTAGTGGATAACGAAAAGATAATACTTTCGTTGTGAATTGCTTGCATTTAACTTGTATCTTTGCTCTTTGAAACAACACGCTGTCAAAGACAGTGATGGATTGGCAGGTTGTGAATTGCTTGCATTTAACTTGTATCTTTGCTCTTTGAAACAACGCCACCAGACCCATAGCGTCAACAAAGTAGTTGTGAATTGCTTGCATTTAACTTGTATCTTTGCTCTTTGAAACAACAGTGTAAGTGTTCAAATATTGGGAATTGCGTTGTGAATTGCTTGCATTTAACTTGTATCTTTGCTCTTTGAAACAACTAAGCCTAATTCCATAGCAGCTATTTCAGGGTTGTGAATTGCTTGCATTTAACTTGTATCTTTGCTCTTTGAAACAACAATCGCTGTTCAATGGTACTTTCTGGGTTAGGTGCTTTGATTCTACCACGATAGTCTACAACGTATTCCGAGAGAGCAGTAGTGTCTATATCCAGCTTGCACTGGGCAGCAGCAGCAGAATAGTAGTCTTTAAGATACTTCTTTAAACGAGTGTTTTGAGTTTGAAGATATTGCACACCCAATTCAGTTGGCGACCATATCTTTGTGCCATCTACTTCTAACTGCTGATAGAACAACTTACGCTTATAATAGGTAGGAAGAGGAATTGAAAGAATAATCTTCTCATTATCCACTACTTTAAGTCTACCATCTTTAAAGACTTCGTTAATATCTAGGTTTTCCAATAGGCAAGCACCAAAACCAGTACTTTGGCGATGAAACTGACCCATCCATCTATTAAGCTGCTCACGAAATTTAGCAGCACCGAGAGAATTAAGCCACTCATCACGCTTACTGCCGTACATATTCGCCATTTCAAAGACTATAGCATTGATACGTTTATTGATTTCCTTAGTAAAGAGACAACTTTTTGATATGTACTTTGTGACATATTTGAGCACACGTATCTTTTTGGCCGAATCTCCATTAAGAACGTTGTTTATCACGTAGTAATCACTCTTATAAGGCTTTCCATCGGTGCGACCATAAAACCAACAATCCGCAACCAAGGAGCTGAAAGTTAAAGGATCAATTTTGCCCGTAACAAAAAACAATATATGATAATGAGGTCGATGCTGATGAAACTCCGAGCTGCCATATTCTGAAGAAAGCATAAAATCGAAATTTGACTTATAACCACGTTTGCACCTTTGCCGTAATTTCGCAATAAACTTCCTAATATGCATACTATCAAAACAGGGATAATTATATTTCGTTGGGAAGTAATCGCTAATTTTCGGGAGGTACACAGGCGCATAAGTTAATGTATCAAATAACACGAAGCCACCAGCAGAAAGACATTGTTGCGCATGATAATAAGAGCGCAAATAGTATTCTCGCTTTTTTGCTTCTTGACAATAAGCGCACTGGCCGCAAGGCACACGCAAAGTGAACCTATCACGATATTTAAGTGATACGTATTTTGTAGGGTTTACTATTGTAATTGGATGAAAGCAGGGCATAACATTATAAAGGTCTTTGAGCGAGACAAGAATTATCGTCTTACCGCTCAGATTGTTTCCACAATGAAAAAGTCAAGATAAAATGACTTGTTTCACCTACACATATAGAGACAAGAACAAAACCGCCGACAAAGTAATCGGCGGTTNNAAAAAAACCGCCGACAAAGTAATCGGCGGTTTAAGGTCAATAAACTTCAATATCCAAGTCAATAGGACATGGAGCATCTAACATACATTCATCATTATAAATATCATAATAATGACAAATTGCACACGGATAATCAGAATTTTCTATCTTTGCAACCATAATCGCTAAATTTAAAGAGTTATGAACGAAAAGGACAAATTTTATCGAACTATTAGAAGATTGCTTGTAATAGGCTTTATTGGAATTATAGCCTTAATGATTGGATGTATTATATTACTCGCTTGATGGATGAAATGCATCTTTAATCAGTTTTTCCAACTCTTCCTCGCCTAAATTAAGCGAGGCAGCCATAATTGAAACAAAACGATGCGCCAAGGCCTCAAAACTACCATCACCCGAGAAATACATATGAGCAATTTCACCAAAGAGATACTTATAATTTTCAAGCTTAGCAAAATATTCGGCATTGACACGCTTACCAGCGTCAGAGCCTTGAACCTGATTTTTAAAGAGGTCAAAGGCTTTCTCAACCTGGGCCTCATAACTACCAAGACCTTGATTATAAAACTTATCCTGAATAAACTTCATATAAGCCTGATACTCCTTGGAATTATATCCAAAATCCTGAGCAAGAATAAACTGCTGTAAACCTTCACCATCAGCAAACATAGCCTCATATTTCTTTGCAACTTGAAGCTTTTTATCATCAAACTGCCTAAGAATATTTTCATGCATAGCCTTTTCAGCTTCTAATTGAGCCTGGCTACGATAAACATTAGTCAACTGTCGAAGATTTTCAAAACGGGCATTTTCAGCGTTAATTTCAGAATCAATCTTATCCATTTCAAGATTATAACGACGACAATAACTATCTACATTAAAAGCAGAACTAAAACCATCAAGACCATTACGAGCAAGGGACAAACCAGTTGTGAATTGCTTGCATTTAACTTGTATCTTTGCTCTTTGAAACAACCACAAGGTCAAACGTAAAGACGGTACTTTGTTGTGAATTGCTTGCATTTAACTTGTATCTTTGCTCTTTGAAACAACAATTATAAGGAAGAATATCATTTTTAGAATGTTGTGAATTGCTTGCATTTAACTTGTATCTTTGCTCTTTGAAACAACGGAGCCGCTGTTTCACATCAAGGATGCACTGTTGTGAATTGCTTGCATTTAACTTGTATCTTTGCTCTTTGAAACAACAAAATATCTATCATCAAATTCGCGCATCAGTTGTGAATTGCTTGCATTTAACTTGTATCTTTGCTCTTTGAAACAACAAGTTCGCAAAAACTCATAATAAGTCCGAAGTTGTGAATTGCTTGCATTTAACTTGTATCTTTGCTCTTTGAAACAACTATTGATCGTGCACTTGCTCAATATGGTGCGTTGTGAATTGCTTGCATTTAACTTGTATCTTTGCTCTTTGAAACAACACTCGTTGAACCGTTAGCAGTTGACATAACGTTGTGAATTGCTTGCATTTAACTTGTATCTTTGCTCTTTGAAACAACAATTGTAAGGGAGAACATCGTCCTTCACGTGTTGTGAATTGCTTGCATTTAACTTGTATCTTTGCTCTTTGAAACAACACATAAATTTTTCATATGATTGAAACGTTTGTTGTGAATTGCTTGCATTTAACTTGTATCTTTGCTCTTTGAAACAACCTTTGCATGAATAATTTTTGTGGAATGAAGTTGTGAATTGCTTGCATTTAACTTGTATCTTTGCTCTTTGAAACAACTAAGAACGGAGGTAATATTCACGCTTCTTGTTGTGAATTGCTTGCATTTAACTTGTATCTTTGCTCTTTGAAACAACACGATATGGATAAAACAAAGAGCCACAACAATTTAGAAGTTGTTTCAGAAAAGAAAAATCCAGCTCATTTGAGTTGGATTTTTCTTTGTTATGACCATTTTTCCCGATTCAAAACAGCTCCAATTGCTGGCAAGGCGTGTCCACCGCCTTAGGCTTGCAGTTGCTGAAAATCTCCATATCGCCAAATTGCTTGTCGGTGATACACATAATGCCGATGTCGCCAAACTCAGGCATGAACGACTTTACCCTCTTGATATGCACCTCGGCATTCTCATAGCTTGGACAATGCCGCAGATAAATGGAAAACTGGAACATTGTGAAGCCATCGGCCATGATACGCTTCCGAAAGTCAGCATACGCCTTGCGCTCTTTCTTCGTCTCCGTCGGCAAATCAAAAAGCACCAGCACCCACATAATCCTGTATTCACTGAAACGGTCCATCATAATTCCATCATTGGATAAACCACTTTTCGCAATTCCCTACCAAAACACTTCGCTAACGAGGCTGTGGTTTGCGATGCTGCCACCATCAGAGGGCTACGGTGACCGTCGATGACTACTTCCTTAACTGGAAGGCCCAACAGCTTACGTTTCAAATCCGTAGTCAGCTCACCACAATCAACGCCGCTACGCAAAATCTCAATCACCAATTCATCAACGTATGGTCGATAGGGTTCCATCACATCATCTGCCAAACAATAGGCGTTGTAGCGATTGTGATGATGGATGCCGAAAGTGGGCAACAAGCCACTGGCCACCAAGGAACGGGCTATCACTGCCCTAACGATGGCATAGCCATAGTTCAACAAGTTGTTGGGGGCCTCACCCTCGCGGTCGCGGACAAACCGTTCCATTTCCGGAAAAACAGACTTCCAATAATAAGCTGCCGCCCGACCTTCGAGGTTTTCACTATCGCCACTCTTCACATCGTTGGCCCAGGCTATCATGCACCCCACCTCCGCCCCACTCAACCGCCTCAAAACCGACGCCTGATTTCGGATCTTGGCTTGGACGGTCTGTTGCCACAGTTGTTTCTTTAACGGCAAAGAAGCCTCAATCTGCCAACGGAAGCGCTCGCTCTGTACTGTATGGCCTTCGAGCGGCAGCAACAAACCTGCTGGCATGTGTTTCTCATCGCAGGTGATAACAGCACAATTGTTTTGGAGCAAGGCATCCATTGCACCATTGGTGATGGTGATTTGTCGGTCTTCGAGTATCACAACACCGATGTCCTCGATAGGCACGGTTTTCACGGCCTCCTCTTGCGTCTGGGCATCAGTTAGTTTAATCACCAATTGTGCGTTGCGCATGGAGAGATAGGCAGGATTGCCGAAGAAAAGGGTGCGTTTAATCATCAGATTCCAATTCCAAGGTGTTTTGTGTTGGCAAATAGTTATTGGGGGTTGAAACACTGCGACCAAGCTCTTTTTCCGTTTCCTTTCTTGCCACGCCCGCCACATTTCCGCCTCGTTTTGCGATCTTTCGGCTCTCCTCAAAAGTCTCAGGATCTTCTTTTTGTGAGATTTCCGTTGTGACGCGTTCGCCAAGCATGGTGAAAATCAGTTCCAAGTCGTCCATGTGGTCGCGGAGGTTCTGGTTCTTCTTGGTCAAGCCTTTGAACTCCTTGTATTCAGAGGGTGTCATGCCAAAGGTGGCCTTGGAAATCTCTGCGGTAAGAATGGCATAATCCTGTTCCAAGGTAATGCCTCTTCTTTTCCATTCATCGGTCAGATTTTGGCGGATGGCCATACCACGAAGGCGTTTGTCGATCCAATCTTTTGGATAGCCTTTTTTTTCGTAGAGTTCCTTCATGCGATCCTGTGCCAGTTCAGGATTCTCTATTTCCAGCATACGTTCGTAGCCCACCGTTGCCAGCCATTGCTTGAAAGGTTCAGCCTTTGGCGAGGGGATGGATTGGATGATACGGAACAGGCCTTTGATATTGGCGCAATCGGTACTATACTTTTTGCCATCTGTACTAGTCAATTTCAGTTGTACCCAAAATGGGTACGACTGATATTCTTTCAGGTCCCGGTCTTTCATTTTTCTCCAATACTGACGCGGATTAGGAGAGTCAGTCAATGCCTCCACCACATCCACCACGGAGAAATACCATTGTTCCTCTTCATCGTTCCATGCGGAACGGATTTTCTTATCTTGAAATAGTTTTATGTTGGTCATAACCGCTTATTTTACGCTTTCTCAAAGTTCCTTAATTTTGCCTATTATTGAAATATATACTTTATGTGGATGGAGTTCATAAAAGCCCTTTATACTCTTTACTCTATAGTATTTCTTCGCTAGTTTCGCAGATGCTGTTTTGTCGTTTTGGGTTTCAATATGCAGCCTAAACCAATAATCTGATTCAGAGACACTTTGAACACGATATAGATATTTACCTATCATAGCATAGTCTTTATCTCGTACAGCTTTTTCATATGATTCATCATCCATTCCCAAAACAAACATCTCATTCTGCTGTAGACACTCCTCAAAAGTCCAATTTACATCAGGCAATTGTTCCAAAAACGATTCGGGTAGTTGTTTATCCATAATACTATCCCATACATCTCTAGGATTGTATATAACTACTGGGATCTCGTATTTCTTACGTTCTACTGCGTGCCAAAATGTCACTACGTGTTCCTTGACATGTCCCTCCTTGTCCCGATAGATAGCAATATGATGGTTATTTCCTGGTTTAACAAAACCAATAGGTTTACCTTGTTCATTACGTTTTATTGGAACAACAGCCGACAATCCTGTACGGCATCGAACAGTTCGAATAGTTATAGTATTGCTCTCATCTGCGAAAATAGGATTTTTATCCAAGTTGTTCAGATTATCCAAGGCTTTCTTCACATCGTCCCTATAATCTCTTCCGTCTTCAAAGCCATAGTTCAAACGTTGCAAAACCTTAGCACGGATATTACCATCCACAATAGAGTCAAGAGCATTCTTAATCTTATCTTCTACTATTATCTGAACTTCACCTGTCTTTTTATCAAGTTTCTCTTTTTTCTCATACGTTTCCTTTCCTGTAAAAACAAAACCTTGGGCACCTTTACCCATTTTATACTTCTTTACAATCTCCTTTTCTCCGTTTATTGTTATCTGACCATATACGCCTTCTTCGTGTAATGGACCGCGTGGCACGACAACACCCTCTTGTACAATTTGCTTTTTACCTTTTTTATATTCTATCCGCTTTCCCGTTGAAGCCGATCTTTTTCCTGCCTTAAATGAAACTAATATTTTATCGACTTCATCAGCTACCGTTTGAGTATTAAATGGCTTAAATGATAAAAGATACTTATCCAATAAAGCTTTCTTTTCTTCATATTTAATCCCAGCCGATTCAACTTGCTTTCTCATCAAATCCTTTGTTTCATCTGCGTTTAGCGTATTAATGCGCTGAATAAAACCTTGTTGAGTGCAAGCCACAACCAAGGCATCAATAGCATGATGCCTATGGTCGATTCGCTTCGACCAATCCGCAATTTGCTCTTTGGAGTGCTTGTTCTTGCCATGGTCACTTTCCCATGTCACAGTTTCAGTCAACCCGGCTTGTTTGTACCTTTCGAAGTTAAGTTGATGCAAAATATCATTATACCCCCACAGTTGGCGTAATGTAGCTGTTACTGTTCCACTAGTAGCATTTACATTTCGACAGCATTGTTTTAAGATCCTAATTGATTCGCGCGAAATATATTGTGTTTCTCCCGCTTGACGAGAAACAAACTCCTCCCAATATTTCTTGTCTTCATCAGTAACCTTACCTTTTCTTTTTCGCTCCAAATAATCCTCATGCGAAAGCAATAATCTCTCTCGTTTTGAAGGAGAAATAATACCCTCTTCGTACCATTTCTCAACTCGTTTAATATAGTTATCAAACATGACTTCATCTTGGTTACGCATAAAATCAAATGCTGTCTTATTAGATTTCTTTGAATTACAGCTTCTACAAGACAAGACTTTATTACTCTGAGAATTATCGCAAAGCAAGTCACGCGGAATAATATGCTCAATTTCATACTCCTCTCCATTAAGTGCAGCAGCTAAAGAAAACGGCTTTCCACAATAGATGCATTGATTTACAGTTGATAAACTATCAAAACTTTTTGTTACAAACTTTCCAGTTTTTTTGTCAATGCAACCTTTGGTTGGGAAAATGAATTTGTATTTTTCCATGATTCTTTTGGTAGGCTTAATTCCTTCAGAGCTTAAACGCTTTGCTATAGATTCATTTAATCTTTGCATTGCCTCGTTCTGCAAGAAAGTGGCATTTCTATCATCTTTACTTTGCTTTAATTCCCTTGCTAATTCAACACGAATTGAGTCAAAATACGTATTAAATTCAACCATCAACGCATTGACAACATTAATCATTTGGTTAAGTATCTTTTCTACAATCGGTTGACGAAGAGTATTTTTCTGGATAGGAGGCAACTTTTCCAATAACTGCCGCGCTTCGTTTTCTGCTTTTTTCAAACTTTCAGAATGTCTAAATCCTGCGTATTCACAAGCGTCACTATATTTCAATCCTTGCTGTAAATAAGGTAGAATTCTACGCATAGCTTTAGTTGATTTATTGCCAAAGCCTTGTTTGACAAAATCAATTGCATAGAGTTGATTTATTATGTCATCATCATATATGTGGTATTTCTTTTTTAATGCATTTGCCAATTCTTCTTTATCCGAAATCGAATAAACGGTATGCCACAAATCATATAATGGTTCTTTTTCCACTTTCGTATCAACGATTTGGATAATTTCACCAGTTACCTCATCAACCAAATTGCTATCAGAATTCGTCAGATTGAATTGAAGTAGTTTTTCGGCATTTTCAAATTCGCCTAATGCTTTTATTAATGCAATTTTAGTAGTATTTCCCTGCAATCCTCTTCCTATAGATTTTCCGCCCCACCAGCCATCTTGCTTGCTGATTCCAAGGATGGAATACAAATCTTTTAAGGTCAATCTCTCGTGTGAATCCAAAAAATCAACCATCGCTTTACGTTGTTCTAATGTAATATATAATTCATCGTTTTTACGATTCTTCAAAGTTATATTATTTACCTCTTCCCATATCTTGCAGATTTGAAACAACGGAGAGCTTTTGGGAGCAACTTTGGGACCTCCGAAGACAGTTTTACCTTCTCTAGTCTCGTATTCTCTCTTTTCAAAATCACAAACTGACACCAAATGTTTGCAAGACTTTAGTTTTCTCTGATAGAAAATAATTTCATTGCGTAATTTAGTGATTTCCGCATTAGTCAAGATTTCAGGATAAAACTCTTTTTGACATTCCATTATTTTGTCAAATTCCTCCTCGTAAGCCATCCGTGGAAATACTTGTTCCTTAGTTCTGTAGGTATATAATTTGCCTTTTGGTGTAACAATTTCATTCTCTTTCAATTTTTCAGCAAAGTATTGTCCAATTGTCTGATTTCGTTCTTTAATCATTGCATAACGAGCATTTACCTCCGCTACATAGGCTTTTTGTTTTGTATCTGCATTTTCATCAGACTTTGCATGTTTGTAACCGCGTTTTTGATTGATATGGTACAACACACGTCCTATTTCAGGCAATGACAATTGATTTCCTTTTGTTGCAGCTTTGGATCTGAGTTCCCACAATTCCAATATTGGTAGCTTTATCAGTTTTTCATCAGGAAGCATATTCAATTTGCGCAATTCCAAGGTCAAATACTCCCGTCGCAATTGGTATCTATCATATCCTTTACGTGCAGTCCGCTTTTCCGTTCGAGATTGATTCTTTGAAATAGCATTACCTTTGGTAAATTCATTAGTGTCATCTGGAGAAAGTGGAACAATTCGGCTACCCATACTTTCTATTGAAATAGGTTTCCAATTGTCATCCGCATTCACCACCGCCCAACCAATACTGTTGGTACCTAAGTCAAGTCCTAATATTTTCTTCATTTGTCAATTATTTATCAATTCCTAAATAGATGGTCAAAATTACTATTTTTTTCAAAAAACACTTGTCATATTGAAAAAATATCTATTTTTGCAGCACAAGTTATGCAGCAATTCACAATAAGGATTATTCCGTTGTGAAAACATCAAGTTCGGGGCGATTTCAGTCGCCTCGTCTTTTTTTGCCCAAATCTCGTCGCTGTTCATACCTAGTTTAATAAGGTTACACGCGCCAAAAATACAACCCTTCTGTTTCAGAACATGAAACACTTACGATTTTTTTCTAATTTTGTCCCCAAAATACAACGGATTATGAGAAACACCGACACTTTCAGACAGTACACATGGCTTGTCAACACCATTCAACGTGCCAAACGAATCAGCCTCGAACGCATCTGTCAACAATGGATCAACAGCGATTTAAACGACGGGAAACCTTTATCTCGCACCACTTTCTATCGACTTCGGCAGTCCATCGGAGATATGTTTGGCATCCATATCGAATGCGATAATTTGAACCAATACTACATCAGCAACCCAGAAACACTTTGTGACAACTCTACTCAGAACTGGATGCTCCGCACACTTACCGTTAATGGCATCCTATTTGACAGTCTCTCCATCAAAAACCAAATCATACTGGAAGACATACCCGCTGGCCTCGAGCACCTCGAAACCATCATCAACGCCCTCAAAGACCACCACACCCTTCAAATGGGCTACCAAAAATTCAACGACTCCGTGCCCTACACAACACTAATTGAGCCTTATTGCTTGAAACTTTTCCACCAACGCTGGTACCTGCTCGGGAAAAGCGAAAGAAAAGGCTACAAATTGGCCATCTACGCCCTCGACCGTATGACGGAATTAACCGAAACAGATGCACCATACGAATTAGCTGCCGATTTCGATGCTGAGACCTTTTTCAAGAATTATTTTGGCGTGTTCATCGGAGAGGAAATCCCTGTCCAACGCATTGTTTTACGGGCCTATTGTAACATGCCCAACCTACTGCGCACCCTCCCCTTGCATCACTCGCAAAAAGAAGTATGCAAGACCGACACATACACAGATTTTGAATACCATCTTGCCCCGACCTTCGATTTCCGACAAGCCATCCTAAAAGAAGGCAACGAATTAGAAGTGATCGAACCGCTATCATTAAGGCATAAGATTCATGATGAGCTGGTTGCAGCAGTGAAAAGATATGAATAGCTATTGCCTCATCATCATCTCCCTCAACACCCCCACAAACTGCGCAATATCCTCCTCGGTGGTATCAAACGCGCACATCCAACGAACCACGTCGGCGTCTTCGTCCCAATCGTAGAAGAAATAATGGTTTTGCAGTTCCTTCCAGACCTTGCGGGGCAGCTGTGCGAAGACACCGTTAGCCTGCACGGGATAGACGACATTCACGCCGGGGATGTCCTTCACCGCCTTGTACAGCAGCTGCGCCATGCGGTTGCTGTGCTCGGCGTTGCGCTTCCACAGGTCGTTCTCGAAATAGGCATCAAACTGTGCTGCGATGAAACGCATCTTCGAGCAAAGCTGCATGGCCTGCTTGCGACGGTATTTGAAATCGGGACAAACGCTGGGATTCAGCAGCACCACCGCCTCCCCCATCATCAGGCCGTTCTTGGTGCCGCCGAACGAGACGGCATCCACGCCGAGGTCGGTGGTCATCTCCTTGAAGGTACAACCCAAGGCCACGGCAGCGTTGCCCAAACGGGCACCGTCGATGTGGACATACATATTGTATTCCCTTGCCAATCCCACGATGGCCTTGATTTCGTCCAAGGTGTACAAGGTGCCCAACTCGGTAGGCTGGGTGATGCTAATCAGCTTAGGCTGCGAGTGGTGCTCGAAGCCAAAGCCATGCAGACGCGTCTTGATCAACGCTGGCGTCAATTTACCGTCGGGGGTATCTACCGTCAGAAGGCGGCAGCCCACAATGCGCTGCGGCGCACCGCATTCGTCCACGTTGATGTGGGCGGTCTCGGCACAAACCACGGCCTCGTGCGAATGCACCATGGCATCGATGCACAAGGTGTTGCATCCCGTGCCATTAAAGGCGAAGAACACCCTCGCCTGCTCGCCGAACTGTTCACGGAACTTCGCTTCCGTGGCGGCGCAATATTCATCATCACCGTAAGCTACGGCATGGTCTTTGTTCACGCGGGCAATGGCCTCTAATACCTCGGGGCACACACCCGAATGGTTGTCGCTTCCGAACCCTCTTTTCATATTTCATTTTTTTGACACGGCCCTTCGACAAGCTCAGAGACCTGTAAAACCAAGGCCGTTGAGCTTGTCAAAAGGCCGACTTATTACACCATTTTCTTTGCTTCTTCCAGTATCATATTGGCGAAACGCTCGGCCTCGGCCTCGGTCTTGCCTTCAGAATAGATGCGAATAATCGGCTCGGTGTTCGATTTGCGCAGATGCACCCAGCCTTCCTCAAAGTCGATCTTCACGCCGTCAATGGTGGTCACCTGCTCGTTCTTGAACTTCTCGGCGAACTTGGCCAAGATGCCGTCCACATCGGTCGTGGGCGTAAGTTGGATCTTGTTCTTCGACATGAAATAGGCAGGATATTCCTTTTTCAGCTCGGAGCATTTCACCTTCTTCTCGGCAAGCTGGGTCAGGAACAAAGCCGTGCCAACGAGGGCATCACGACCATAGTGCAACTCGGGATAGATGACACCTCCATTGCCTTCGCCACCGATGACAGCACCCACTTCCTTCATCTTCTCCACCACGTTCACCTCGCCAACGGCAGCGGCAAAGTACTGTTGTCCATGCTTTTGCGTAACGTCACGTAAAGCACGAGTTGAAGACAGGTTGCTCACCGTCGGGCCAGGGGTATGCTTCAAGATGAAGTCGGCCACCGAGACCAGGGTGTATTCCTCGCCGAACAGTTCACCATCTTCTTTGACAAAGACAAGACGGTCCACATCAGGGTCGACGACCACGCCGAAGTCACAACCTTGCTCCTTGACGTAGCGGCAAATGTCAGTAAGGTTCTGGGCCAACGGCTCTGGCGTGTGGGCGAACTTGCCCGTAGGCTCGCAGTTGAGTTCCAGCACCTCTTTCACGCCGAGGGCACGCAACATCTTAGGAATGGCGATACCGCCCGTCGAGTTGACTGCATCCACAGCCACCTTGAAATTGGCCTTGGCAATCACCTCCTTGTTGACCAAGGGCAGTTGGCACACCATTTCCACATGCTTGTCCATCCAGCCGTCCACCAGCTGATAGCTGCCGATTTCCTCGATCGGAACGAAGTCGAAGTCGTCCTTGGCAGCCACATCAAGCAGCCAAGCGCCTTCGGCGGCGGAGATGAACTCGCCCTTCTCGTTGAGGAGCTTCAAGGCGTTCCACTGTGCGGGGTTGTGGCTGGCTGTCAGGATGATGCCAGCGTCGGCTTTCAAGCCTGTCACGGCGATTTCCGTCGTAGGTGTGGTGCTCAATCCGATGTCGAGCACGTCGGCACCCATGGCTTGCAAAGTGCCGCAGACCACCTGATTGACGAGGAATCCCGAAAGGCGCGCGTCACGACCGACGACGATACGAGGGCGTTTCACACCTTTATGGTGTTGCACGAATTTGACGAAAGCAGCGGTGAATTTCACCATGTCGATTGGCGTGAGGTTGTCGCCCGGCTGGCCGCCAATGGTACCACGAATGCCGGATATGGATTTAATTAGTGTCATTTTATGTTGATTGTTTAATTGTTGAATCGTTGAATTGTTATAGAGACGCAATGTTTGCGTCTCATATATTTTATTCGTTTATTGCAAAATCTAACATGATTGGATAATGGTCCGATGCCTTCCAACGGTGGCGCTTGAAATCGAGTGGCGTGACACCATCATTGCCCCAAATGTAATCAATGCGCAGCAGCGGCAGTTTGCCAGCGTATGTCGGCTTGATGCCATGTCCGACCTTAGTGAAGGTGTCCACAAACCCTGCCTTCTGCATCTGACGGTAGTTGTACGACAGCGGTGGCTCATTGAAATCACCGCAAACAATGACGGGCCCTTCAATAGGAGAAAGTCCCTTCAACACCTGTTGCAATTCCTCGCTGCGACGTTGGAACGCAAAATTCAATTTGTGCATCAAGGTCTTCCCCAACGCCTCATATTGCTGCCGTTCTTGCGGTGTCCTCAGGCTCTCTATCTCATCGTCAGTAATCTTATATGAAAGAAGATGGATATTGGCGACATGAAATTTGCCCTTCTCGCCAGCATCCACCGATACCATGATGCCATAAGTATGCTCCTCGGCGATGACGGAAACCTCCGATACTTTTTTGATGGGATATTTGGAAAAGATGACATTGCCACCATAATTGCTTTTCCTATTATAATACACGTATGGGAATCCGGCACCTACTGCAAAGCTATCAATACATGCTTGTCGCGTTATTTTGGGCAGGAACCCTGCGAACTCCTGACAACACAGAATATCAGGACCTTGGTCGCGCACCATGTTCATTACTTGATATGCAAAACTCTCCCTATCAATCTTGTCATCAAAATGATCAAAATTGTGCATATTATAGCTCATAATCCGGATGCTGCTGTCGGCTTCCACTTTCTTTCCTCTCGAATAGGACTTGCTGAAGCCTGGAATGGCAATCATTAGTGCCAACACTGCAATCCAGGCCTTGCGCGATTTCAGCGACAACAAAATCATGAGTATCAATATGTTGTAGCAAAGGATTTCCCAAAAGGCCAAGCCAAAAAACGTGGTCCAGACAAAACGGGTCGGGTCGATATAGGCATTAAGGACGCTGAGTGCCATCGCCACCAAGCCAACAAAGGCCAGCAGTGCAAAGATGAACACCAGCAGTTTCCCGAAAAAACCTCTCTCCCGACTTTCCATGTCATTTGCTGTTTTTGAACAAGAACTCTTTTTCTTCTTTCGTCAAACTATCATAGCCGTTTTTGGCAACCTTGTCAAGGATGGCATCGATATCACGCTCTTTCTGAGCCTTTTGATAGTTATAATCATCATCGGAACGCGGCATCTCATCCTTGATTTCCTCGTAACGCGTGTATTTCTTCCTATTCTTAAACTTCCAGAACCATCCCTTCCATTTATTCAAGTCAAAATTCGGTCCGTTGACGCCATGCTTGTTCCAATACAAAATCAAGATGAGACCGAACAACATGCCGCCAAGATGTGCGAAATGAGCAACGTTGTCGGCACCACCGATACCCATGATCAGTTCAAGCACGGCATAACCGATGACGAACCACTTCGCCTTGATGGGAAACAGGAAATACAGGTAAATCCTCGAATCTGGGAACATCATGCCGAAGGCCAACAGTAAGCCGTAGATGGCACCCGAGGCTCCGACGGTGTTCATCATGTTCAAATAGGCGTCCATCGAAATGATGCGACCGCTCAAATTGACAGTTTCGTATTGTGCCAACGATGAGGTGTACTGAATATACTGCACCAACTCCTGACACAGTCCAGCGCCAATGCCACACACCATGTAAAACAACAAGAAACGCTTTGAGCCCCAGATGTTTTCGAGCGTGTTACCAAACATCCACAATGCGAACATGTTGAAAAACAGATGCCCGAAATTGGCATGCATGAACATGTAAGTGAAGAGCTGGTAAATCCTGAAGTCCGAGGCTTTGAAGAAATGCAAGCCAAGGATATTGTTCAGGTCGATATTGAAGCGTTCAAAAGTGAAAGCGGCTACAAACATCAATATGTTGATGATCAGTAGGTTTTTAACCACCAAAGGGAGTACCCTAAAACCTGTTGGACTGTATTGTTCGTTCATTGTTGTATTTCAAATTTCTAATTTCAAAATTTCAAATTTCAAATTTAACTTCGTTGAAATCGAAGATTCGATGTAATCAATGCTTTGCATTTCAAGATTTATTGAATTTGGCTAAAAGTTCTTCTGTCGTTACTATGACATAAATTTTCTTTCCATTAGGTGCAATTTCGGCCACACTACAGGCAAACAATTCGTCCACAAGGTTTTGCATCTCCAATTCAGAGAGTTTTGTTTGCGCCTTAATGGACAATTGCGATGCCATAGTCTTGGCCAAATTAAGTTTTCTATCCAGCTGCAAGTCAGTGCGGTTGATCTTGTAATTGTCCAAAATCTTTTCCAGCAAAGCCACAGCGTCGTTTCCTGCGGCATCGGCGGGCGTGCCGTTAATCATAAAGGTCGTCGGATTGGCTTGTTCAAGCACAAAGCCGAGGTTTTCCAACTCGGGCAGCATCTCCTTCAACAGCGAGGCATCGTTCACATTGAGCGTCAAGGCCTGCGGGAAAAGTTCCTGCTGCGAAACACCGTCGTGGTTTTCCATCTCTTTCAGATACTTCTCAAACAGCACCCTGAAATGTGCCAGATTCTGATCCACAACCAGCAGCCCCGACTTCACTGCCGTAACGATATACGACTGATTTACTTGCAGATACTGTGATTTCGTTTCCTGCTTTGACTCGATTGGTTCTTCTATGTCGTTACGCTCACCGTAAAGGATGCGCCAGTCGCCAGGAGTGTGGTTGCTTTCCTTGGGCATCGAGGTATCCCAATGCGTTTCACGCGGTGCCGATTCTTTCCTGAAAGGATTGAAATTCGGGTCTATCGGCACATTGGGCATCGAAAGAGGTTGCGACATACCCATGGCTAAGGTGAAGTCATTGTTCAGGTCGGCGGACTCGTCGAAGTCAATCATCGGCGAGAGGTTATGCTGGCCGATGGCCTTACGAACGGCAGCATGCAAAATGGCATACACCAGCTTGACATCCAAAAAGTTGACCTCTGTCTTGGTGGGATGGATGTTAATGTCGATGTCGGCAGGATCCACCTCAATATTCAGGAAATAGCCCGGAAAACTGTCGCTGGAAATCATCTCCATGTAGGCGTTCTCGATGGCATGATGCAGATAAGGATGCTTGATGAAGCGCTTGTTCACAAAGAAATACTGCTCGCCACGAGTCTTCTTAGCATATTCCGCCTTGACGATGTAACCGTCGATGCGCACTCGCTCGGCCTCTTGTCTAACGTGCAGCAGACGTTCCTCGTAATTATTACCAAACAGACCCATGATGCGCTGCTTGAGGTTGCCTGGATACAGGTGATAGATTTCCTTGCCGTCGCTGGTGAGTGTGAAGCCAATCTCGGGATTCATCAGCGTGACACGGGTAAATTCTTCCACGATGTGTCGCATCTCAGCTTGCGCAGACTTGAGGAAGTTACGTCTTGCGGGGACATTGAAAAACAGGTTCTTCACCGTAAACGTGGTGCCAGGCTGCATCGGCACGAGGCTTTGTTCCTTCACCACCGAGCCTTCGTTGACAATCTTCACCCCCACTTCGTCCTCCTTGCGGCGCGTCTTCAGCTCTACCTGTGCAATAGCAGCGATACTCGCCAAAGCCTCGCCACGAAATCCCATGGTGCGAATGGCAAATAGGTCTTCCGCCTTACTGATTTTGGAAGTGGCATGACGCTCGAAGCAAAGGCGAGCATCGGTCTCCGACATGCCACAGCCGTTGTCGACGACCATAATCATAGCCTTGCCAGCGTCTTTCACCACCAAGTCGATTTGCGTGGCACCAGCGTCCAAGGCGTTCTCCATCAGCTCTTTGACAGCCGATGCGGGACGTTGGATTACCTCGCCTGCCGCAATTTGGTTGGCGACGCTATCGGGCAATAATTTAATGATGTCCTGCATAACTTTACTTACCCATCAAACCGCGGACGATATTGGTCATCAACGGCGTGCAGAAAATGAAATAGAACAGGAAAGCCACAAAGACACCCAACACGATTCTGCGAATCAGCTTGGCGCGTTGTTCCTCCTTGCTTTCCTCGTCTTTTTGCACACTCCAGCTCTTGCGCATCTTGATTCTAAGTTGTTCCTCGTGCGTCAATTTAGAATCAAGGCCTGCAGCGGCCTTTTTCTCCTCCCATTCTTGCATTTCAGGATCGAAATAGCGGGGTTTATAATTGAATTTCTTGGGGTTATGTCGATAGAAGAATCCCATTGTCGTGATTTTTATAAGGTGCAAAAATACCAAAAAAGGAGCAACTTACAAGACATTGTAGTCCTGGTAATCGCCATCCTCTTCGCCAGAGGTGTCCATCTCTTCGTCATTGATGATTTGGTCGCAGCCGAGGGAGGCCCATTTGCCGCCCCAAGTGGCTTCGAGGCCAGTCAGCATCTCATCGAGCTTATTGATTTCCTCATCGGGAATCTCGGCGGCCTGAATCAGGTTGTCCAAGTCAGAGCGAAGGCCGAGGATGCTGAAGTTCGACATCTGCAAATCGTCGCAATCCTCTGAGGCATTGATTTGGCTTTCAATGGTTTTCACTTCTTCTTCCATAGCCTTGAACTGCTTGGATGTTTTTTCGCCACAAGCGCACAGGCCAAGCACCAAAGCCGTCAGCAAAGTTATAATCGATAGTCTGTTCATAGGTTTGGTTTTTCAGGCTTCAAAAATACACAAAAAAAACGAGACTTTGGCAGAAAGAAACAAGAATTTCGATGCGTCTTGTATCCCGTTTATTTAATATAAGGTGCATTTTTGTGGTCCGACGACTCCCAAATATCAACTATTAACTATTAACTATCAACTAATTACAAGTTATAAACAAAGCATGTTGATTTCTTTTCGTGAAAAATCGGAAATAGTTATTGAAATATGGTTTGGGAATTAAAAGGAATGGCTTATATTTGCACGGTTTAATAGGCCAAATTGGAAACGGAACGAAATGATAATCAATACAATCAACTTAATTATTAACATTAAATTATTATCTATGAAAAAGTTACTTACTTTTTTCGTGGCTATGATTGCCTCCATTAGCTTGATGGCCCAGGTGACCACTTCGAGCATCAGTGGAAAAATCACGGACAACA
>LXOW01035506.1_pt1 | contig 25858 bp, 22 predicted proteins | sample 1368591 | NCBI WGS metagenome assembly LXOW01 (sample SAMN04884650, study PRJNA319009) | bovine gut metagenome | isolation source: Cow rumen | host: Bos taurus | place: Italy: Legnaro (PD) | collected 2014-07-09
AACGATACAGCCCGCGTAGAAAGGGTCAGGTGTTGCACATCGCTTTCGTATCCGGTGGTACTCACGATGCGGGAACCCTCGGCCTCCAGTTTCATGTCCTCGATGGTAACCTGGGCCAGCGGCTGGGTATCGGGCAAATACACATACACGCTCCGGGTTTCCAGGTTAAAACGGGCCTCCTGGACCTCCCCCGTGCAGCGCACATAGCGCTCAATGGGCTGAGTAGCCGTAATGGTCCACTCGTAATCCTGATAGGTATGCAGGACCGCCTTTATGGGCCTGGTCAGGTCCATATATTCCCCGATTTCGGGACAAGTGGCCAGTTCCGACAATTCGCATTTATTCACCTTTACATGGCTCCTGTCGGCCCATTCTTCCAGGACGATGGACACCTCGCGCGTTGTGGAATTGATGCTCACCTCTTTGGCATCCTCCACCTCAAACGCCACAATCTTTCCCACCACCCGGGGATAATCCAGGTCGTTGGGGAAAGCGCAGCTAACCGCCGCCATGCCGCTCAGGGCCAGTTGTATCCAACGTCTTACCATAGATAGAAATGCACGCCAAAGCGAAGAGCCAGAAGGTTAATGTTCAATCCCGTTCCCAAGCCACTGCCGGAGCTGGTTTTCACCTGATTTTCCGACTGCTTGTTAAACTGGTAGGTTAAATCCAGCAGGCCCACCGACAACTCAAAGTCCACATTCTCCTGTACAAAGAAGCAGATGCCCGGATCGACCCGGAGCGCTACCTTCCAGTTGTCATTGTAGGTGCCGTGCTTCATGCCTTCATCGTCCTGGTACAGCATACTCTGCACATAGCCTCCGTTAAGAGCAGCCTCCACAAAAAAACCAAAAACCTTGCTGCCCATAAAGGGGAGATAGTAGCGCGCACCCGCGGCCAGCGCATACGACTGCCGCTTGTAGTGCTCTCCGGTAATGTCCAGGCCCAGGTCTTCCGACAGGTGGAGCGAGGCGTTGTTCAGGTCTACACCCAGCCAGGAATACTCGAAACGGGCCACCAGACTCAGATTATTGGCCAGAAAATACTCGAACGAGGGGGTAACGCCAAACGTATTGTATCCGCCCTTGATGTCGCCGATATACTTGGAGAGTACGGTAAAGCCGTCGTCCTCGCCCAGCGTATATTTGCGCCAGGACACGCTGAGGCCGCCGCCAAAACTCCCTTTGGGAATGAAGATTTTGTTCTTCCCCGCAAAGCCGCGGGTAAACTTCTCCTGGGCCTGTCCCGGAAGGGCGAGACAGGCGGCCAGAAGCAGTATGAAAAGCCTTTTCATGCCTACAGATTCCGGTATCCCACCAACTGGCGGTCGGCCTCGGAGAGCGCGCCGGCGTCATAGACCAGGGACAGTTCGTCCAGCCAGAGGGTAGAGCCCTTGCCGCCGGTGAAGTAGTCTCCCAGGCGGGAAGCAGCGCCCACAATGACCACGTACTTGGGCGTACGGGCATCGCGGTACTGCAGCGGGAAGGTGAATTCCACATACCCGTTGGTGGCCACATTGGAGGTAAAGTCGCACATGGCAATGATGGAAGGGTCATTGTCCTGCAGGAACACCTTGTTGGAGGTATTCACCCGGAACTTGGCGCTCCAGTCGCACAGGTACATCTTGATGGAACAGGCATCCATATCGCCCTTTTTCACGCCGTACGGGTTGGTTTCGGCAAAGTCGATAGCCTTGGGACTATACTTGTAATAGCCGTGCAGGGCCACCGGACGGGAGGAGAACGGGATGCCCCAGTCCAGCTCCGCGCCCACGCCGGACACCTTTACGAAGTCGCCAATGTAGATGTTACCTGCAGCGAACTTGGTGATTACCACCACCGTCACCGAGGTACTTTCCATACGGGCGGCTTTTCCGTGCACCACATCGGACTCTTCCGGCGTGGTAGGAACACAGCCAAAGGTAGCCGTACCCCCATTGGCCGAATCCCAGACCCGGCTAGAGGAACTCGCGCCCGGATACCAGGCATTGCCATCCTTGTACCAATCGTCAAAACTCAGGTTGGGGATGGTTCCGGCCGATGCCGTTGTGAAGTTCACCTCGCGGGTCTCCTCTTCTTTATCGGTCTTTACGCGGAACACATAGGCCGTCGAACCCTGCAGGCCGTAGAGTTCGGCGCTGAAGGTGGCGGCGGCATCGTTGTAACTCACGGAGCCGGTGTAATCGGTCCACTCGCTGTCCGTGGCCTTCTTCCACTGGAAGCGGAGGCCGGCAGGACGTTCTTCGGTAAACCAGCGGCCGCTAAGGATAGCGAAGCCGGCCCACGGTTTCACGGTAGTGGCCTCGGCGTCTACCGGCGACGTTACGGAAAGCACCACCGTAGCGGCGCTGTAACGGTTGCGCGTGTCAATCACATCCAGGCTGAGCAGGTAATCGCCCATGGGAAGTCCGGGCAGGAAGGGTCCCAGGTCCACAGAAGCTTCCGTAGCGCCATAATCGACGGCAGAAGCACTGATTCCCAGCCCATTCAGGGCCGATACCGTAGCGGAAGAAGCCTCCACCAACTGCACGAACTGCGGCAGGCCGGCCTCCAGGAGATTAGCCTCGCTGTGGCTCAGGCTCAGGGATTTGATGCCCTTGGGCGCGCTGAAGTTCACCACCCGGTGGCAGTTTTCCTCGCCCTTTTTGGCGCTGATGCCGTCGGCCAGGTCAAACCCGTCGCCAGCCATGGAAGGCAGCTGGTCGCCGGAGAAGTCCAGGTTCAGGGTGTAGTATTTCTCGTTCAGGGAGTCGTCCACCAGCACACGCAGGAGCGAAGCGCCCGCCTGCGTCTGCGACTGGTCGAAGGTAAACGTAAAGTGGTAATGCTGGCGCGCTTCCACGTTTTCAATCACCACGGGGCCCACACTGTAGGGCGTGCCCTGGGTATTCACCATGTGCAGTTCCCATTTGAGGGACGATGCCGCCAGGTAACCGGTCTTGGAAAGATTGCCATTGGCATTGCTGAACACCAGGGCTTCGTCGGCCTCATTGGCCACCGTTACCTGGTAACTCGTGAAGTAGGTGCCGGTTTGGGCGTCGAACTCGGCCGTAATCATGGTACGGGCAAGCGAAGCGGTAAGGGCCAGTTCGCAGGTGCGGTCGGGTTGGATGTGGGCCACGCTCTCCCCTTCGTAACGGGGCGCATTCCAGCTCACATGCGCATCCGGGCCGGAAACGGCTTTCACGTTGTAGTCCCCTACCGGAAGGGTGAGCGGTTCGTCGGCCAGGGTCCTGTAATCGGCCACCTGCACTGTTTCACCGCCCTGTACCGGCGTAATCTCCAGGGAGAAGGCGGGGTCGGGCTCGCCGGCCTCGGCCTTCACCACCGGCGTCACCGCCAGGTCGGCGGACAGGCGCACGGAAAGGAAGCCTTTCTCCTGCGGCTGGTCCGCCTCGCGCGTGCAGGCTATCAGCGCCAGCACCGCGAGAAGGCAAAACGTGTTTCTCATAGGGCTACTCGGCATAGAATACGACAGGTTTCTCCAGGCTCTGGCCCTTGTTATCCGTCACCTTCAGGGTAAAGGTGTGCTGTGAGCCGCTTTCCGGCGAATACACCATGATCAGCGGAACCAGCTGGGACAGGGAGAAGTTCACATGGGTTTGGTTCTCAAGCGCTTCGCCCGTAGGAATCATGCCCCCTAACTGGGCGATCAACGCCGTGTCATTGATCAAATCCATCTGGAACGGGGTGGAAGGGCTGTACGTATAACTGGCACCCGCCATCTGGGCAATGGTTTCTCCAAGCACATTGGAATCGACATCCACCACAAAATCCTTGATACCTTCCGGAGCCTCAATCACAATCTCCACATCCATTTGTGCAGCAATGGGCGTAGGAGCAAAGGTAGGATTTGCCTCCCAGGTCATGGTGGGGGCGGTAGAAGGCTGCGGATCGTCCCCCGGTTCGTCGCCGGGCTCGTCACCGGGTTCATCGCCGCCGTCCACGGGCACTTCGTCCCAACCAGGCACTTCCACATTGCTCTCACGGTCGTTCACGGAAGGGTCGATGGTGATGGACACGCCACTCATCTGACCGGTCACGCGGGCATCCAGGGTGATGATGTGATGGTCCTGCGCAGCCACATCGGCAATAATGAGCTCCGAATGGCTCTCGCTGTTGTCCACGTTGCGATAGCCATCCACCTTCACCCGGAGCGGGGCCACGGAGAAATAGCCGGCTTTGTCTTCCACGTCGCCGGTGGCCGATGTCCAGGTGAGCGTCTTTTCGCCGGCATCGGCGGCCGTCCAGGAAGATGCGTTGGTGACGGTGATGGAATAGGAGCTGAGCTCGTTCTTGAAGCTGTCCGTGAGGACAAAGCTCACCTTCATGTTCTGCAGGCGGGCCGTTACGTTCACCGGCGTAAGTTCATCTACGCGGATGGTGAAATTGGCAGTACCGCTGTAGTACGGCAGGTCCCAGGCGGCGTCGCGGTATTCGGGCGAAGACACGGTAAGGGTGTACTCCCCGCTCCCGAGAGAAATGGTCTGGGGAATGTCGATGTAGCGGTCATAGTGCTTGGTCCAGCCGTCGGACGGACGCTCGATATCCACCACAAAATCGGCCAGGACATCGTTGGCCTTGGTCGCGTAGGAGCCTTCCTGCACGGCGGTCAGGGAAAGTGTACCGTTGCCCCCGGGCAACGCATTTTTTGTTCCGCAGGCTGCCACGGCGGCAGCGGCTGCAACTATATAGAGAATCTTTTTCATAATCGATTATTGGTAAAGGAGTTCCACATTGTCCACGTAAAGGGCGTTGCCCAGGAAAATGGTATGCGAACCTGAAACGGTGGTCACATTCGTCTGGTTCCAGTCCTCATTGCCATCCTTGGAAGAACGCAGGCTAATCCGGAGGGTCGCTGCTTTTTTATTGGTAACGGTATAAGTGATAGGAACCGTGCAACGGGTCCAGGCGCTCACCTCCGAAGAAACGTCATTCTTGATACCACTGCCTATCACATTACCCTGGGCATCCAGAACGCTGACCTCGGCATAGAAAGGCGTATTCTCCTTGGGAGAAAAGCGGTACATGAACGACAACGCGGAAGGACGGCTGGTAAATGCATGGCCATCCGTAGTTTTAGCCCAGTTCTCCTGACATCTGTTGTTGGCCGTGCCAAGGAATATTTCGCCATAATAATTGTGGTGCGTGCCAGCGCCAAGCCAGTTATCAACCGCAGCGGTACTGGTATAGATGGTTGCAATCATCACGCTCTTTCCGGAATAAGCGCCCGATGAAATCAGGGCTACCGTGGGATAGGTTTTTCTATCTTGATTCAGCGGAGGAACCGTATCATCCTCAATGGTGCGGGTCGAATTGACGCCCCACCAGGCGCTGGACGCATTGGCATACAACTGCCACCAATAAATGGTCCAATTCCTCGTCGTAATCAAATAGGTATATTTTGTGGTGGAAGTCTGTTGGGTATACTCCTCAAATCCGCTATTCCCCACCTGCTGGGCAGCCTCGGTAGTAAACGTGTTTGCAGTGGCGCTGGCGCGGTCCGTCAGGTGCATGGGCACCACGCGGAAGCGGTAGGTCGTGGCCGGAGCCAGGCCGGAGATATCGCCAAACTGGACGGTGTTGCCGCTCACGGATACAGCGGCCTTTTCGCTGCTCCAGGTAGTGCCGTCGGTGCTCCACTGCAGGCCCAGGGTGGCATCGGCAGGGACCTCGTCCACACCCGTCACCGTGGCGGTGATGCCGGTCATCTTCCAGGCCCAGATGTTGCCGTCGGGGATGTTCACCGTGGCGGCGAAGGGCTGTACATTCACGGAGAACGTGCCGTTCACCTGCTGCCCCACCCCGTCGGTGAGCGTAAGGGTGAAGGTGGCCGATGCCGCCGCTCCGCTCGCAATCATCTTGTTCGCAAGGCCGCTGAAGTCCACGTACCCGAGGTTGCTGGCGCTACCCGCCATCCAGTCCAGGCCGGCGTCCAGCAATGCTTGCCGATTGGCACCATCGACCGTGACCAAATCCACATCCGGAAGGCTTGTAAAGGCCGATTCCGTGTGCAGGGTCACGCTGCTGATACGGGTGCTGGCACCAGCGCTGAGGGTAAGGATGGCGTCGTTCACGGTTTTGGTGAACCCGTTGTTGCAACTGTAGGCGTAGGTGCCGTCTTTGTCGCCGTTAAAGACAAAATAAGGTTCGCGCGCGGGAAGGGCTTCCTCGCCGATAGGTTGCTCCACGGTAAAGGTTTCCACGCTGCGGTCCACCGAAATATTCACGGTAAGGGCACCGTCGCGGCCTGCGGCGTCTACATTAAAGGTCACGTTGTCATTGGGCAGGTACTCCGCCGGCTCGCTCCTGTAGTACTTCCACTCGTCGGTGAACAGCTGCGCGTACACTTCCAGATAGAGGTTCCCGCCGGGGATGTAGCCGTATCGGCTCTCGTTCCGGACAAATTTTACCTGCTTTTTGGTGTAATGCGCATGACGAACCACCACGTACGCGTCTTTATAGGAGGTGGTCAGGTTGGTCCCTTGCACCACCTTCATGCGCACATTGGCCAGGCGGGCGGTTGCCTCCACCTGGTCCGGCTCACCGCCGTTCTCCGCAAAGCCGTGCACGGTGAATTCCTTTTGGGCCAGGAAATACGGCTTGTCGAAGCCTGCACCCAGCGTGTCGCCGTGGTGGGCCACCAGCCTGAAGTCGCCGGCGTTCAGTTTAATGGTCGCGTCCTTGGCCTGGGCATAGGTGTCACGGTACAGGCGCAAGGCCCGTGCATTGTATATCTCCACCTCAAAATCGTCCAGGGATGGGAGGTCGTCCAGCGTGGATTTGGTATCCGGGCTTTCCTGCGAAAGGAAGAGCCGGACGGCGCCTTCAGTGGGCGTCCCATCGCTCCCGGGCCTCTCCGCGGTGCATCCTGTGAGCAAACCGAGCAGCAGGACACACGGCAAGAATACATTTTTCATCTTCTAATCAAAATTTTGCAATTGGGCGCAAAAGTACGACAAAAAAAGAACTTATTGTTCGCAAAACTTCGTTAGTATTGTGCAATTTTTCCTCTATTGCATTCCATTGTGGAAAAATTGCTTAACTTAGTGGAAATATTGCTTATCTCAATATGGCTCATAGTGAAAAACTCAACCAGGAACGGCTGGAAAGCCTCCAGATGTCCAACTTCGACCTCTCCCGGACCGAATGGATGGGACAATTCGGGACCGATATCCTCATCTTGCACAACCCCCACTTCAACGTGAACTGGGAACCTTACCGCATGAAGTATGTCCTTGTGGCTGTGTGCAACGAGGGCACCGGCTTTGGTGCCGTGAACCTGCGCTCGTTCCGTCTGCATAAAAACAGCCTCCTCATTGTGCTTCCCTCCCAGATTATCCAGTCCTATGAGGTAAGCGAGGACTTCAAGGGAACCTTCATCCTTTTTTCCGAGCACTACCTCTCCCGTCTGGGCCAGGGAGACGCCTACCTGTTTTACAGGAACGCGGAGCATGCGCCCTTCTACCAGCTGGACCAGGAAACGGCGGCGGCTTTACGCTCCTATATCGACCTTTTGCACAAACTGCTGCAGATGCAAGCGGCAAGGCCCAATATGGAGGAAGCCCTCCAGCTGCTGAACCGGCTGTTTTTCCTGATGATGGGCTGGGTAACCCACACCACGGCCGCCGGGAACGACGCCCAGCTCCGCGAGAACGAGGTCATGATGCAATTCCTCCAGCTGGTAAAGCAGCACTACCGTGAGCATCACGAAGTTGCCTTTTATGCCGACAAGATGAACCTGTCGGCCAAATATATGACTACCCTCATTAAAAGAGCCAGTGGCAAGTCGGCCCTCCAATGGATCGAGGACTATGTGATTCTGGACGCCAAAGCGCAGCTGTCCTCCACGGTGAACACCATCCAGGAAATTACCTTTGACCTCAATTTCCCCTCTCAGTCCCTCTTTGGGCGCTATTTCAAACGGGCTGTGGGAATGTCGCCCTCCGAATACCGGGCCTCCCTGCGGGTGTATCAAATCGCCAAACAAGAAAAATAGAAAGAGGCCCCCGCCAGGCATTGGCGAGGGCCTCTTTCAGATTCTATTCTAGCTTAGCCTTTGAGGGCTAAAACGGAGTCACACACCTCCCCTACCGTTTTGGGCAGGGGCTGGCCGTCCGGGAAACGGACAGCAAATTTTTCTTCCGCGGCCAGGGCCAGGAGCATCATGGTCAGGGAATCAATACCCAGGCCACGGACCAGCTCCGTGTCATAGCCAACATTAGTGAGGTCCGTGTTGGGACGGATAACGGCAATGATTTCCTTGAGGCCGTTCAGGATTTCTTCCTTGCTCATACGCGGGCGACTTTCATGCTTCCGGTGCGCTTGAAATCTTCCGTGCGCACGGTGACTTTACGGATCTGGTGGGTGGAAGGCAGCGTTGCATTCACTTTGTCCACCAGGGCTTTCATATAGGCCTCCACTTCCTCGAACGGCTTGCCGTCGAAAGCGGGCATCAGGGGCAGAATCTCCACCGCAATCACCTGGGCGCCGTTGAGCTCGTCCTCTTTCACCATGGCGTCGCGTACGCAAGGGTCTGCGTAGAAGGGCTCTTCCAGGCTTTCCGGGCTCACGTTCTCGCCGTTGGGCAGGATAATGAGGTTCTTGATGCGGCCGGTGATGTACACAAAGCCTTCGTCGTCCATGCGGCAAAGGTCTCCGGTGCGGAACCAACCATCCTGGGTAAAGGCCTCCGCGGTGCGCTCGGGATCCTTGTAATAGCCGGAGAAGATATTATCGCCCTTGATAAGGAGTTCCCCGTCCACCAGCTTGGCTTCCTGGCCGGGATAAATGCGGCCGATGGAAGTGGGCCTGGTAACGGCGTCTGCATTGGCACAGGTGAAGTTGGCGCCCTCCGTGAGGCCATACCCGAAGGTGAATTCCACGCCCAACTTGGTAAAGATGTCCACCAGGCGCGGCGGCACGTTGGCAGCGCCGGAGATGATCAGGCGAAGCTGACCGCCCAGGAACTGCGGGCCGTACAGTTTCACCAGGCCTGCCAGGATGTCGCAGATTCCCGGCACAATGACTAGGATGGTGGGCTTGATGACGGCCAGCTTGCCCACAGCGGCCTTCATGTCCTCGCAGGTGTGCATGAGGCTGCCGGTATAGAAGCAACCGGACATGCCGGCAATGGCACCAAACACGTGGCTCAGGGGCAGCAGGGCAAGATAGCGGTGTGCGCCAATGGCCTTGCCCGGTTTGAAAATGGTATTGTAGTTGCCTCTCATGAGGGCGCGGTGGCTCAGCACGGCGCCCTTGGGCGCGCCGGTGGTGCCGCCGGTGAAGAAAATGGCGGCGGGGCTGTCCGGGTCCATATCGACAACGGCAGGAGCGCCTTCCTCTGCGATGGAGGCGGAAGGAAGCACCTTCGTGCCCTTGATATTCGCGGTCATCGGCATGAATTCCTCGCGCACGAAAATGGCGGCGATGTCAAATTTCATGCAGCAGCCGATAACGGCCTGTTCCGGCAGGGCGGAAGGGAACATCATGGCCACATATCCGGCCGAAGTAATGGCATAGTAAAGTTCGATGGCGTCCTGGCTGTTGCGGTCCCAGACGGCGATGTGGGCGCCCTTGGGAAGACCCAGGCCATTGATGAAGGCACGACGGCGGGCGATGCGCTCGCCAAACTCCTTGTAGGTGATGGTGGTGGTCAGGTCCGACAGGGCCGGCAGGGAGGCATACTCCTTGGTGAACCAGTCCACGAACTGTCCCATGGTGGGGAGATACGGCAAGCGTTCAAATTCCTCCTTGGGGAGCAAACGCTCAAAATACTCTTGAGAAGTCATAGGTTTGGATTTATTAGTTTTAAGTTCTTTCACGTAGGAGCGGCGGCGCTGGTACATCTCGGTGTCAAAATTGTCCCACAGGGACTGCACCTTCTCGTTCTCCTCCAGCTGCGGGTTCAGGAGCATGTGTTTGATGCCCAGCCGATGGTAGTTCTCCATGAGGTAGCGGAACATCAGAAGGGCCGCGCCTTTGGACTGATATTCCGGCAGAATGCCAATGAGGAGGGCCTCCGTGGTGTCGTTACGCTTGGGCGAGAGGGCCGGCAGGAGGTGAATCCAGCCAAAGGGGAAAATGCGTCCCTTGGCCTTGCGCACAGCCGCGGAGATATGCGGCATGGTGACGGTAAAACCAATGAGTTCGTCTTTGTCGTTCACCACAAAGGCCACAAGATTCTTGTCCAGAACCGGAACGTACTGCTTCACATAGCCGTCTATCTGGTCCTGGGAAAGCTGTGTGTACTCATACAGGCCGGAGAAGGCCTCGTTGAGCACATGAAACATCTCCCGACCGCGACGTGCCATTTTCCGGATGGAATTGGCCCGATAGATACGGATGCCAAAGCGGCTGGCAATGCGGTCCGTGAACTTGAACATGGGCGGCATCTCCGCGGGGATGTGCATCACGCGCTGGGTCCAGTCCACATCCTTGGTGAAGCCCAGGCGCTCCAGATACTCCGGATAATAGGGGTAGTTGTAAATGACCGTGAAGGGGCTTTCGTTCTCAAAGCCATCCACTAAGAGGCCTTCCCGGTCCATGTCCGTGAAGCCCAGGGGACCTTTGATTTTCTCTGCGCCCCGCGCCATACCCCACTGCGCAACCGCGTCGATGAGCACTTTGCACNNCCAGAAGGCCTTCCCGGTCCATGTCCGTGAAGCCCAGCGGGCCTTTGATTTTCTCCGCGCCCCGTTCCATACCCCAGACAATGACGGCGTCGATGAGCGCTTTGCACACGTCGAAATCGTCAATGAAGTCTATCCAGCCAAAGCGGACGGTGTTTTCCTTCCACTTCTCGTTGGCTTTTTTGTTGATGATGGCGGCCACGCGGCCCACGGTTTTTCCGTCCCGCTTGGCCAGGTACAGTTCCCGTTCGCAGAAGGCCAGGGAGGGGTTGTCCGGGCCCAGGGACTTGTATTCGTCGTCCTCAAAGGCGGGGACCCAGTTGTCGCAGTTTTTGTACAGCTCCAGCGGGAAGTCGATGAACTCCTTGAGCATGCCCTTATTGGATACGGGCACAATAGTGGTTACAGGTTTCATACGCGTTAACTATCGTAATGGTACAAAGATAGTTATTTTTCTCCAACGAACATACGGCACAGGCCGAAAGAGAAAGATTTGTGCCGAACCTTGCGGAAACCCGCCTCCACCAGCATGCGCATGAAGTCCGCGGGCGGCGGGAAAGCATGCACGGAAGCCGGCAGGTAGCGATAGGCCGCCTTGTTGCCGGAAACCAGCCCGCCCACCCAGGGCAGGATGTGCATGAAATACAGGTCGTAGAGATTCCGCATCCACTTTTTCTCGGGAACGGACAGTTCCAGGATAACGGCTTTTCCGCCCGGCACCAGCACGCGGAAGAACTCCTTCAGGCCTTTGTCCTTGTGCTCGAAGTTACGCACGCCGAAAGCGCAGGTCACCCGATGGAAGGACGCGTCCTTGAACGGAAGGGCCTCGGCATCGGCCACTTGCAGGCGGATGCGGTCGTGCACGCCCTCGTGGGCGGCTTTTTCCATGAGCGGCGCCATCATGCCTTCGGAGATATCGACACCCGTCACGCGCGAACCGCTGCCGGCGGCTTTGGCAATGGCGATGGTGCTGTCCCCCGTACCGCAGGCCACGTCCAGGATGCGCTGCGGGGTGCCATCGACAATCTCTTTGAGGGCACGTTTGCGCCACAGACGGTCCACGCCCAGCGACATCAGGTGGTTGAGCCGGTCATAGGACGGGGCAATCCCGTCGAACATTTCCTGTATGTTTTCTTTTTTAGGCATTACGGTACGGGATCATAGCCGCTGCCGCCCCAGGGATGGCAGCGCAGGATGCGGCGAACGGACAGGTACAGGCCCTTGAACGGCCCGTGCTTGCGAAAAGCCTCCAGCGCATACTGCGAGCAGGTGGGGGTAAATCGGCAGGAAGGAGGAGTAAAAGGACTGATGCACACCTGGTAGAACTTGATGAGCAGCACTGCCGGTGCGATGAGAATCTTCTTGAGTATGGAATTGAACTTACTCATTATCAGCGCCTTGCATTTTACGGAGCATATCGGCCATATCGGCAAAGATGACCTCGTAAGGCAGCACCTCGCGGGAAGTGTATACGATGAGCACGTCCCAGGAACCGGTGAGCAGGCCTTTTTGCCTGCGGTAGCTCTCGCGGATGCGACGCTTGAGGAGATTCCGCTTTACCGCGCGCTTGAAGCTGCGCTTGGGAACGGACACCACAATGCGGGAAGGACCTTCTTCGGTCCGGGGCAGGTATTTGCAACGGAGGCAGCCCGCCTGAATATGCTTCCCATGCTCGAACAAAGCAGCCACGGCCGTGGCGCCCGAGAGGCGTTCAGTCTTGGGAAGGCGGGCATCCATTATTGTAAGGACTTGAGATACAGGTCGATAGCCGAAGCCACCGACGGGGCCTCCGGAGACGGGGCCTTGACGTCGATACGCAGGCCAGCGTCCTCCATGGCGCGCACGATGGAGCGGCCGTAGGAGACCATCTTGATATCGCCCTGTTCAAAATCCGGGAAGTTTTCCTTGAGGGACTTGACATCGGCAGGATTGTAGAAGACAATCATGTCGTAGGCGTGCAGGTCCACGTCCTTGAGGTCCTGGCTCACGGATTTGACGAACACGCCGGAGGCATACTGCAGGTGGTTGGCCTCGAACTGCGAGGTGATGGCGTCCGCCTGGGTGATGTCCGACATGGCGATGAGGAACTTCTCCCCCTTGTGCTTAGGGCCGATCAGCGAAATCACGCTTTCCGGGGTGCCGGTACCGTAGAAGATCTTGCGCTTGCGGTAAACGATGTGCTTCTGCAGATACATGGCCACGGCCTCCGTGGTGCAGAAATACTTCATGGTTTCGGGGATCTTGGTGCGGAGTTCGTCGGCCAGGGAAAAATACGCGTCGATGACGTGACGGGACGAGAACACCACAGCGGTATAATCCAAAAAGTTGATGTGCTGGGCGCGGAACTCACGGGAAGTAAGGGGCACGATGGTGAAGAACGGGCGGAAATCGAAGTTTACGCCATATTTTTCACTGACATGCTGATACTGAGTAAGAACGCGGGGAGCGTTTTGCGAAACCAGAATTTTATTGATGCTCATCTTAAGTACCTTTCTTCTAAAGCGCCGCCGAAACAATCAGCAAGGCGGCAGGGAAAAATTCAAGGCCGCAAAGGTACAAAAAAGTTCGCAAAGGATTGCAAAACAGCGAAAGAATTTGCGTTTTTCGGAAGATAAAAAGCAGATAAACCAGGCCGATTTCCACATAAATGACTACGCGGAACACCATATCGGGGCAGTGAAACAGCGTGAGCAGGCCCACCGTGGCCAGCATCAGCACCATCAGCACGATGAAGTAAGTATGCCCCGCCTGGTGCGCCAGCACGTAGTTGTCGTAGCGGCGGCGCGGCTTCAGCCACCAGAACATGATCATCCGCAGCAGCATAAAGGCGGAATAGGCGCCCGCCACGGCTATCAGATACCAGTCCGGAGACAGGGTTTTCAGGAAAAAGGGTCGATACAGCTGGTAGCGGACGGTTACCAGAACGGCCGGAATGAACAAGGTGAGGGCCAGGTTGTTACGGTCGTGTCCATAGCGGACACTGTTTTCCAGGGTGGAGCTGCCGCGCGTACGGAAAAGGCTGTCGCCCAGGAGCGGCGCCAGCTGCAATACGCGTTTGAGCTGAAGAATCATCAGGAGCACAAACACCACCAGGAAAACATTCCACAGCATCAGTTGCCTCTTTTAGCGTTATAGCCCATCCCCTTCAGGAGTTCCACCACCTTGTCGCGGAAATCGCCCTGGATGGTGATTTCACCGTCCTTGGCACTGCCGCCCACGCCCAGTTTGGTCTTGAGGGCGCGGCCCAGTTCCTTGAGGTCCTCTGCGGTGCCCACAAAGCCGGTGACCAGCGTTACCTGCTTGCCACCCCGGTTGCGACGGTCGATTCCTACAATAAGCCGCTGCTGCCCGGGAGCAAGGGTGGTAGCCTCTTCCTCCTGGGCAGTAGTGTATTTGAAGTCCGGGTTGGTGGAAAAAACAACACCGAGACGATCTTTCCAGTCGTTGTTCATGCCACAAAGATACGCAAAAATGCGTTATCTTCCGCGGCCGCCGGCGGCGACTTGTGCCTTGATGTGCGCATTGAGGGCGTCGTTGGCCTCCAGGCTTTCCAGCGTGCAGTGCATGCGGTAACGCCAGTAGTAGCGCGGGATGGCCGGCACGTTGATGCGCTCGTCGGAGGGGTTGCCCGGATAGCGCACCTCGCCGTCTGCGGCCAGCCAGTCCTGCAGGGGCAGGATGGCCAGCATGGCCGGGGAATGCATGTGCTGGGCAATGATGAGGTCCACCACCCAGGGCTCGCAGAAGTACGGGGCGTCGCCTTCGCAGCCCAATACCTCATTGTAATAGCGCTGGGTAAGGCCACGGTCCTCTTCCCACCAGGCACGCAGCGGCGAAGTGTCGTGCGTACCGGTGGCGCAGACGCACCAGTACGGATAGCCGCCCGGGTAGCCAAAGGTGTCCTTGGGATCCTTGGGCATACGCTGGATTTCCAGGGAAAGGATGTTGAGCTCGTCCATTACAGAGGGCACGCACCCGGGGATCATGCCCAGGTCCTCACCACAGGAAAGCATACCGGTGGAGCGGAGCAGGGCCGGCAGTTTGCGCATGGCGCTCTCCCGCCAGAAGTCATCGTGCCTGTGCCAGAAGAAGTCGTTGTACAGCTGGTTGTAGCGGTCTTTGAGCCACTGCGGAAGGTTGTTGTACTGGGAAGTCTTCTGACCCGAGATGCGCGGGTGGAAGAAGCCTTTCTGGCGCGGGTCTTCCACGAAGAGGACATCGGTCCCCTCTCCCCTGCGCGGGTCGAAGCCCATGCCCTGGAGTTCCTGCTCGGAATACGGCAGCGCCGGATTGAAGTGACCCATGAGGCCGCTCTTGTACTGCGACGGGATTTCCCAGATGCGGAAAAAGCCCAGGATATGGTCGATGCGGAACGCGTCGAAGTACTGGGCCATCTTGCCCATGCGGGCCTTCCACCAGGCATAATCGTCCTTGGCCATCTCTTCCCAGTTGTAGGTGGGGAAGCCCCAGTTCTGACCGTCCTCGGCAAAGGCATCCGGCGGTGCACCGGCCTGGCTGTCCAGGTGGAACAGGTGGGAATGCTGCCAGGCATCGACACTGTGACGGCTTACACCGATGGGAAGGTCTCCCTTGATGGCCACCCCATGCAGATGGGCGTAGTCTACGGCCTCGCGGAGCTGGCGGTCCAGCAGGAACTGGAGGTAGCAGTAGAAGCCCACTTCCTGGGCGTGTTCATCGGCAAAGGCCTGAACCTTTTTGGCGTTGTAGGTGGAGAGCTGCTTCCAGGTCTGGAAGTCCGGCGTGCCGTGGATGTCCCTCAGGACGCTGAAGACGGCGTACGGGAGGAGCCATTCGCTGTTAGCATCGGCAAAAAGTTTGTAATCGTTCGAGGCCAGCGTAGCCTTGCCCTTGGCACCGTTGTAGAGCTTGCGGAGCAGGTCCAGCTTGGCACCATTTACGGCTTCATAGTCGATGGCTGCGAGGGCTTCCAGCTCCTGCTTCTTGGCCTTGTAGGCGGCATCCTGGCGCACACCGGCGGCCGGCAGATGGATGAACTGCGGGTGCAAGGCGAAGGAACTCACCGCGTTGTAAGGGTAGGAGTCCTGCCAGGTATGGGTCATGGTGGTGTCGTTGATGGGGAGCAGCTGGATTACATTCTGCCCGGCCTTCACGGCCCAGTCCACCAGGTGTTTGATATCGTTGAATTCGCCCACGCCAAAGCTGTCTTCGCTGCGGAGGGAGAACACGGGAACGGCCACGCCGGCGCCACGCCAGGGCTGTGTAGGGAAGTTGGGAACCAGGTCCGCAATGATGATTTGCGTACTCTTGGGCGGAACCTCCGCAAAGAAGTGATTCGGGCCCTCTTCCCACAGGCGGATTTCCTTGGTCTTGGTGTCCACAATCACGAACTTGTACTCCATGGGCTCGTTGATGTCCAGGGTGATGAACCACCACGGGAAGGCGTCGTCGCTCAGGAGAATCACCTTGTCCCAATTGCCCAGGACAGCCCCCTGCCCCACAATGGCCAGGGACTCGTCGCTGCGCACCTCCGGAGCGGGAACGCGGATGCACACGTTGCCCAGGTCCGGGTTCAGGCTCTGGGGCTTGCGGAACGACATGCCGGAAGGACGGCGGAAGATAACATCGCTGAAGGCCGATGCATAGAAGGCCGAATTGGACGGACGGGCCATCCAGCGGGAACGCACCACAATGTTTTTCTGGGCCTGCGGGGCCTTGAAATGGTGGGTGCGCCACTCGCGCTGCACCACTTGTCCGTCGCGGACCACCTCATAGGTGAATTCGTCGCCGTGATGAAGGTCGCGGCCGGTAAGCATGATCTGCCAAAGGCCGCCAAAGGAATATTCCATGGGTATGCGGCGCTTGCCGATGCGCAATTGCACGCTTTCTCCCCAGTTGGTATGATACTGAAGCTGGACGTTGATGGTCATAGTTTCTCTAGTGTTCGTTAGCAGGACAAATATACAATATTTGACCGAATCTAACGGTACAGACTCCCCCGCTTTTCCTCCGAACTGCACAGATATTGCGACGAATGAACAAAACCAGGGCCGTCACGGATGACGGTCCTGGTCTTTTTTGCATACTATCAGAAACTATTATTCTTTACGCAAGGTGGCTACCATTTCATTCAAATCCAGAGTTATTACCCAGTCCCCATCCTCAGGAATCACAAGGTTGCTGGCATCATAACCCAATTTATAGGTCACATAACCGTTTTCGTTAATTGGATCTGAAGCTGCGCCCAAATTGTCATCATAATCCCAACTATGATTCTTGCGGAATTTGAATGTGGTGTCCTTGTTCAACCCAGGTATAGTTATGGTATAAACACCGGATTGGCTCTGAGGTGCCATGACATAATCCGTCTCCCAGTTAGACCAGCTACCGATAACCGCCCAATATTGACGGTCAAAATACCAGTCGTCATTCCATCGAGAATCTGTTGGACGATTTGTCTCGTCATCCGGGATTATTTCTCCGGAAAGCAAATCCACAAGGGTATTCACATAATCTCCGCTTACTGTGTTTCCATGCATGACAAACGTCAAAGGACTCCAGAAAACAACTACGCTTATGTGTCCAATGTAATCCGGAATGACGAGTTGTTTCTCCGTCAACTGAGCGTTATAAGGATCCAGCTTTACATAAACTGCCGCATAGTCTTTCATGATAGGGGACACATAATAGAGATAGCCATATTGTTCTATCATCTCCCAATGAACCCACTCCAGCCTACCGCTGTACGCCTTGACCATTTTTTCGGACATGAAACACCAGGCCTCATCTGTACTGATAATTGCATTATTACCATACTCTCTGAGGTCCCTCTGGTAGCCCGGGAGTGTTGCAACTTTCTCAAATCCCAGAGTGGGTTCATAAACAGCTTTATAAACGAGAATAAAGGTATTGTCTGTTTCCGTATCATTAACTTCTACCATTACAAATGGACTTGCTGATCCGGTACTCCAGGAGCCACGATACTGATATTTATCCTCCAGTTCTATCGTGGCGTTCTTATAGCTGCCGTCCAACCCAAAGGCCTCAATCATCGGCCTGTCATTATAAGTGCCGGAAAGGTAGAACGTACGGCCCGCAATCCAGTGGGAATTATAATTCTGTAAGAGAAGCGATTCTGAAAGGTCAATCACTTTCCGGGCAAAAGCTTTGTCAGCAGATACAGTTAAGGCGACGACTGAATAAACAGTGGAACCACTGCTCCAGTTGCTTGTCCAGAAATAATGCTCTGACTCGTCTTCAGAACTGCCCAAATAGGAGCCGTTCCTGAGACGTGTGGCCTCTTCTCCCTTAACCCTGTACAGTTTCACAGCAGACAGATCCTGCGCCTCAGCCTCTGCCACGGCAAGGTACATTTGATTATGAATGGCATTGACAGCCTTCTCCAGACGCCAGTACTCTTCATACGATACCTTGCTCTGAAGGTCATATGACGACCCGTTTTCGATGTCAATGGACGGGTTGAACAGCGCGTACATGTATTTTTTCGTGTTGAACGTACGCGAGCTTCCGTCAAGGTGGACATAGAAACTTGCACCTACCCTTTCAAGCAGCTGCTGGATGTAGCGATTGTGATAAACCACGTCAAGTTTGGCCACGTTGTCATCCTCTATCTGAGAGATTCCGGTGACCTCAATGAGGTCCTCAAGGCCTTCCAGCTCTGCCGGATCGAAGCCTTCGCTCCAGGTGAGGCCGGCATCGGCATTGTCAAGCTCACCAAAGACGGAGCGCTTGATTTCAGCTGCGGCGGAAGTGGTTTTGGCGGCCATTTTGCCAGTAGCACTGGAGATGAAGGTCATGGTATAACCTTTGGACAGATTGGCGGGGAGAGAGACGATGTAGTACCATTCGCCGGGCTTGAAATACTCGCCTTTGGGGGCGCTCAGCTGAAGCTCTTGCCTGTCGGAGTAAACCGTAGCCGGATAGGGATGGCCTTGTTCGTCCATCTTCACATTGACCTCACCGGCGAGCTTTTCACCGTTGTTACCCTTGAAGGTGACAATATCAATGTTGCTTGCCGATACTTTGAAGCGGAGACCGCCGCAGAGGTTGTAGAAAGAGAGCTGCTTCCAGTCCGTGCTGCGGGCCACTGTGACAAACGTGGATTTGTCAAAGGTACCGGCCTTGGCTACCTGGACAGGGTCTACATAGGCAAACACGCTTTCACTGTCCCTGGTGGGGATGTATTGGGCCTTACGGGTTTGCATGGGATAGACACTCCAGTAGGTGTAGCCATCCACGCTGCCCGTTGCGCCCTCATTACCACCGGCAAGGACAAGGGATGTTCCCACGAAGAGGGCCTTGTCCACGGGTTCGGAATTGTAAGAGACAAAAGGAACGGCATAGTCCCCGAAGAACACCATGATGGTGTCACGGCTTTCCCAGAATACTTTTCCGGAGTTGTCCACAGAAGTCTTTGTTGCCTGGGAATCCGCCAGGACAGCCTCAATGACAGCTTCTGCCTTGTTGTTATCCTCTGGTGCCATTTCCGCCTTGGCGCAGGACCAGACGGCGGCAAAGGCAACGGCTGCTATAGCCAAAAGGTTGATTGTCTTTTTCATATGTTGTTGTTTTATTATTACCATTTTTCAAAACTTACATCTTCCGAATCTCCACCTTCTTCGCTTTCCTTTGCCGTAACGGTAACCTGGCAGGTGGCCGTGAAACTGCCGTCCTGGGTGGTTACGGTGATGGTGGCCGTGCCGGCTTTGATGGCCGTGACCAAGCCGTCCTTGACCGTGGCAACGCCTTCGTCACTGGAAGACCACATGACGTCTTTGTTGGTGGCATCGGCAGGGCTCACCGTGGCAGTAAGCTGGTCTGTTGCCCCTTCTTCCAGAGAAAGCGTGGTTTTGTCCAGGGACACGCCTGTTACTGCGATGGTGCCAGGATCCACGGACTTTGCTGTAACGGTGACCTGGCAGGTGGCCTTGAAGCCGCCGTCCTGGGTGGTTACGGTTACTGTGGCCGTGCCGGCTTTGACCGCCGTGACTACGCCATCGCTAACCGTTGCAATGCTCTTATCGGAGGAGTCCCAGCTCACCTTCTTGTTGGTGGCATTGGCCGGAGCGACGGTTGCCTTGAGTTGATCCGACTGGCCTTCCACTATTGAAATAGAAGGCTTGTCCAGTGTAACGCCGGTAACTGCAACCGTTGTGGGTTCAGGACTCGGATCGGGGCCCGGACTGGGACTGGGCTCCGGGGTTGCAGATGGCGTACAGGAGGACATTCCGCCCAGTCCTGCGACCAGCAGGCCCAGGCAGAGAATCTGTTTCCATTTGACCATGAGTTATAGTGTTTAGAAATAGTTAGTTACGGTCCATCGCAAATATAGTGAAAAGTTCGCGAGATTGGACACGAAAACTGCACCTTTTTTCGCATCCCACAAACTTTTTGCAAAGTTTACGAAGTTGTCGGAAATCCCACCCCGTCGTCGAGTTTAAAGCACAGGGGAAGGGAGCGGTGCCGTCCCGTTTCCGCCAGCTGAGCGGAGGCGCCATCCTTCCCCTCCAGCGCCTGGTGCAGGTCAGTATAGTCAGTGGCTCAGGTCGGTAGGAGGAATGGAGCAGGTTCGATTTCATCCAGCTGACCTGCTCCACAAATCGGCCTCACAGTCACTTCTAGTGGCGCAGGACCCCAACCCAAAAACGGACCTGCTCCACTCACCTCACTGACTTGCACCGTTGACCGCACGGACCTGCGCCAAACAACAGGCCCGCCGCCTCGCAATACGCAGCTCGGCGGCTAGCGGGCAACACGGAACCACCGCCGCACACTACCAAGTGCGGCGGTTAGCGAAAACCCTCTCGGGCACCGTTAAAGGGCCCAAGAGGGTTCCGCTTTCCTTGCGGGTGGCAGCCAGGCAGGAGATACACTCGGGCTTCGCCCTCGGTATGACAGAAAGGGAGTTGTTAAAGAACATGAGAAGGATTTTGCACGAAGAAGGAATTCATTCCGCGCAGCCACATTACTTCAGCCGCGATTGCACGCAGAAGGCACTCTAGGGCCGAATTCACAGCCGACGCGGCAAGGGAAACGCCCCTTTTTCCGGAAATTGTTGCCGTGTCGGCAAGCGAAGTGCCCTGTGTGTCCGTTTTTTTGCAATCGCGGCAATTTTCGCTAAATTTGTGCGGTGAAAACAGGTGAAGCAACGGTGGTAAAAAATGCGGGCAGCCATTATTTGCTGTCCGAGTTGCCGGCGTGGGAGGTGTTCCCGGCCGTGCTGCGGGGCAAGGTGCGGCTCAAGCAGAGTGTGGTCACCAACCCCATCGCCGTGGGAGACAGGGTCCGGTACGAGTATGCAGGAGATACGCTCGCTTCGCTCGGGATGACAAGAGAGCCGCTCGGGATGACAAGAGGGTCGCTCGGTATGACAGACCCGGCCGTCATTACTGAGATTCTCCCCCGCCGGAACTACGTGATCCGCCGTTCCACCAACCTGTCCCGGCAGGCGCACATCATTGCCGCCAACGTGGACCGGGCGTATCTGGTGGTATCGTTGTACTTCCCGGAGGTAAAGCTGCCGTTCCTGGACCGCATCCTGGTCACCTGTGAACTATACGGCATTCCTGCTACCATCGTCCTGTCTAAAACGGACCTGTACCGGGAGCCTGCGGAGGAAGAAATCGACCATTTTAAAGCTATCTATGAGGGCGCCGGCTACCCGGTGATTGAAACTTCCGTTAAAACCGGCGAGGGCATCGAGGCAATCCGGGAGGCTTGCCGGGACCATGTGAACCTGTTCTCCGGCGAATCCGGCGTGGGAAAATCGTCCCTGATAAAAGCCCTGGACCCTACTCTGGATCCCAAGATTGGGATGATTTCGGCCGCGCACCTGCAGGGCAAGCACACCACTTCCCTTTACGAGATGTACCCCCTGGCTTCCGGTGGGTATCTCATTGACTCCCCCGGCATCCGCGGCTTCGGCCTGGTGGATGTGGAAAAGGAAGAGATTGCCAAGTACTTCCCGGAGATGCTCAAGGCATCGGCCGATTGCCGCTTCACCCCCTGCACCCATACCCATGAGCCCGGTTGCGCCGTCAAGGCGGCTGTCGATGCGGGCATCATCTCCCCGGAGCGGTACAATTCCTACCTGGGCATGCTGGAAGAGGACAAAAAATTCCGATAGGAGATACGCTCGGCCTTCGGCCTCGGTATGACAAATGAAATTAAATAGGGAAATACTGCGCCTGGCGGTGCCCAGCATCCTGGCCAACATCACCGTTCCCCTGGTAGGGATGGTGGACATGGCCGTAGCGGGACATTTAGGGTCGATGGAAGGCTTCGCCGGAGCAGCCCTCATCGGCGGTATCTCCGTGGGCACCATGCTCTTCGACCTGCTGTACTGGAACTTTGCTTTCCTCCGTGCCGGCACGGGCGGCCTCACGGCCCAGGCCTATGGCCGGCAGAAGGTTGCCCGGCAACAAGAGATGGCCGATCAGGTCGGCCATGACGGATCCTCCGCCATCGAGCGCATTCTCGCGCGGGCGCTGCGGATTGCACTGCTGTCCGGCGTGGCGCTCATCGCCTTACAATGGGTGGTGGTGCAGTTGGCCTTCATGGTGGTGGACTGCACCCCGGAGGTGCGGGCCTTAGCCACCCGCTACTTCTACATCCGCATCTGGGCGGCCCCCGCCACCCTCTCGCTCTTCGCGCTCAAGGGCTGGTTCATCGGCCTGCAGGATACCCTCCGTCCCATGCTGGTGGACCTCTGGGTGAACCTTGTGAACATCCTCCTCTCCCTGGGGCTGGGCTTTGGCCTGCACCTGGGCTCCTCCGTGGGCACCGCAGGCCTGGGGACCTCCGTGGGAGCGGGCGTCACCCTCCTCCCCACCCTGGGCTTCGCCGGCGTGGCCTGGGGCACGTTCATCGCCCAGTGGACCGGCCTGTTCCTCGCTTTATGGGTGGCTCGTAAATATCTGTCAATCAGTCACTTGCTGAAAATCCTCGTCGCAAATTTGAACGAGGATTTCCAACAAAATACTGATACTCAACCAGTTACCGATCACCCCAATTCCGCCCAACCCGGCACAAACCCGGCCCAACCCGCCTCCACCGAGGCGGCCTCTTTCTTCACCCTCAACCGGGACCTGTTCCTCCGTTCCGTGGGGATGATTGCCGTGTACATCGGTTTCACGGTGATTGGCGCGGGGCTGGGAGACAACATGCTGGCCGTGAGCAGCATCCTGATGAAGCTCCTGATGCTGTTCAGCTACTTCACGGACGGTTTTGCCTATGCCGGAGAGGCGCTTACGGGTCGATTCGTGGGTGAGCGTTCAGAAGACGGGGTGCGCTCCACCGTCCGCGGCACCTTCGCGTGGGGCTTCGGGCTGGCCGGCGCCTTCATGCTGCTGTACGGCCTGGGCGGTACTCCCCTCCTCCAGCTGATGACCTCCGACCTAAGCGTGGTGGAAGCCGGCCGCGCGTACATCCCCTGGCTGCTCCTGATGCCCCTCATCGGCTGCCCCGCTTTCACCTGGGACGGCATCTACATCGGCGCCACCGCCTCCCAAGACCTCCGCAACAGTGTCCTGCTGTGCGCCGTGGGCTTTTTCGCCGTATGGTTTATAGGAAAATTATTCGTCCCGAATAACCCGGAGATGCTGCTGCACCTGCTCATGGCCGCTTACTTTATGCACCTGGCCATCCGCAGTCTCTATCTCACCGGGCGCTATCCCCGATTAATGACGCAGGTATTTCCACCCCAGAACGGGTAGGACAAAAGCTAGCAGGCAGGCTACCAGCCAGAAAATGGACACGGGGCCGAAGTCGTACACGCCGTCGGCAGAGAATCCTTCGATGAGAAAGCCGCTGGCCACCGACTGCAAGCCGGAAGCGGCATAACTGAACACGCCCACAATACCCAGGGCAGCACCCGTAGCCTTACGGGGCACAAAGTCCAGCGCCATGAGGCCGGCCACAATGCAGAACACCATGCTAAAGGCAAAGCTAAACACCGACACATACACAATATTCCACACAAAACCGCCATCCAGGAACAAAAAACCGGCCAGGGACAACACCGCCAGCACACCGGCCAGGAGCACAGGCCGCACCCGATTCCCCCGGAACAGCACGTCCGACAGCCACCCGGCGGCCACATTGCCGATCACACCAAAAATCTCCGCATAGCCTATCACCTGCGCAGCGCTGGTGAGCGAAAAAGCCTTCTGCTTTTGCAGGAACAGCACGCCCCAGTCGCTAACGGCCTGCTGGGTAATGTACAGAAACGCCGTGGAGATAGCAATCACCCAGATGCCCGGATGCCGGAACACCCACTTCTGCAACTCCTTGGTGGGCTTCTTGTCCATGGCCCTGACCTCCTCCCCGGAAAGCTCCTGCACGGAAGGAAGGCCCTCACTCTCAGGCGTATCGGAAATAAAAACAAGCGAAACGATAAATCCCAGCACACCGGCCACAGCCGCTGCCAGGAAGCCCCACTGCCAACCGGCCGCCGCCACGATAAAGCCCGTCATAATCATCGACAGGGCCTTGCCGAGCTGCGGCGTGGAACTGAAAATGCTGTACATGGTGCCGCGCCGCGACAGCGGGAACCAGCGCGACAGGCTGATGGTTCCGGGCGGCGAGCCCATGCTCTGCGCCCAGCCGTTCATGCCCCACAGCACCACAAACAGCAGCAGAATCGTCACCGACCCCACCGCCAGCGTACCATGCAGCAGTCCCAGCGCCCCCAGCAACAGGTTCACCAGGGCCGATATCCCGATGCCCGCCGCCATGAAGCGCCGGATGTTGCAATAATCCGCGATGAAACCGTTCAGGAACTTGCCGGCCGCATAGACAAAAAGAAAAGCCGAGCCGATAATGCCCAACTGACCCGCGGTGAGCAACCCGCCGTCGATGAGCGGCTGCTTTACCACGCTGAGCGTGCCCCGGCAGATATAATAAAGCGTATAGACCAGCGTCACGCCCCAGAAAGTCCGGCGGCGCAAACGCGTATACACGGCATTCACCTCCCCTTCCGGCACCTTTTGGGCCCGAGGCTTGCTAATGCGGAAGAAGGAGTAAAGGGACATTATAAATCGCTTAGGAGGTCCGATAGTTTGGTACCGGCCACATACACCCGGGCCTGCATGCCCACGACGCGGGCCGCCTGCACGTTGGTGTCGTTATCGTCAATAAAAAGAATCTCCCCGGCGGGCAGCCCCACCCGTTTTACGGCCTCCTGGTATATTTGGGCCGATGGCTTGAGGAGCTTCATCTCGCAGGAGATAAACTGCTCGCGGAACGTGGTATCCGGGTCGATGCCATAGTCCCGGAACATGCGCAGGATATGGCTCATGGAGATGGGGTTGTTGTTGGAAAGCAGGTAAAGCGGGTAGCGGGTGGCCATGGACTTTACCGTTTCCACGGTATCGGCCTCCATGCCGGCGAGCAGCGCGTACATGGAACGGTCCACGTCTTCCGGCTTGCTGCCGGGCCGGGAGTCCTTCAGCACCTCCGCGCGGAAGGTATCGGCACTGATAATGCCGCCCTCCATGTCCCCGTAAATGCCCTTCTGATGGTACGGGTCCAGCAGTTCCGTAATGCGGTCGAAGCCGAGGTTCTCGCGGAAGGCGCGGATGCAGCCGTCCATATCCAGATTAATCAGGACACCGCCGATATCGAAAATGATTGCTTTTATCATATTGGTGCAAAGGTACAACAAAAAGAAATTCCCGCAAGCGAATTTCACAATTGGCTGCGGGATTATGGTAAGGTATCAATATTTATGTCTGATACCCCTTATTTCCAATACCGTGCCAAAACTTCTCGCACGGAAATTTTTTTTACTTTTTTTTCTTCTTTTTTGCGTTCCAGTCGCCGTAAATCTCACTTACGTTGCCTGCAGTGATGAATCCGTGGATATCATTCTTCTTCAGGTAGTCCATCAGATCGGCAAATTCGTTCTGGGTGAGAAGGGCCTGGATTTCCACATTCTTTTTCCCGTTGTAGCCTCCCGTAACCTCATACAGGGAGCATCCACGCTGCAATTCATCAATGATGTACTTACGAATTTCCTCGTGCCTGGACGAAATAATGCACACGCGCTTGCGGCGGTTGAGGCCGGCGGTAAAATAATCCAGCGCCAGGCCATTGATCCATGTGCCGATAAGGCCGATGACCACCAGCCGGAAAGGGTTCACGGCAAAAGCCGAGCAGCAGATGAGTGCGCCAGCCACCGACACGGAAGTGCCGATGTCGAAGTGCAAGTATTTGTTCACGATCTTGGCC
>LXOW01065997.1_pt2 | contig 25858 bp, 28 predicted proteins | sample 1368591 | NCBI WGS metagenome assembly LXOW01 (sample SAMN04884650, study PRJNA319009) | bovine gut metagenome | isolation source: Cow rumen | host: Bos taurus | place: Italy: Legnaro (PD) | collected 2014-07-09
AGATGTGTATAAGAGACAGCCCTTCACTGTCCAGGTGTCCCCATCCATGATGGTGAAGGCCCAGGTGGGATTGCTTGGAGTGAGCACAGCATTGGTGGATGCCCTCACAATCCTGGCCTTCACTACCACCGGATTATTGGTGTCCACCTCCTTATTGGCCGAATAGATGTAAGGCACCAGGATGATCTCATCCAAGGTGTCGATGACAGAGATGCCATACCGGCAGATGTAATTGGTATCTCCCTGAGCCTTGTAGAATTCGGCAATGAAGAGCTGGGAGCCATCCACATCGGCCCTGGTCACAGTGATGGTCTTTTGACCGGCCTTTGCTGCCCACTCGGTATTGCCCTTGTACCACTTGATGTAGTAGCTGCTCACAGCAGCAGCAGACAGCCAAAGCTCGGAGGCCAGAGTCACCGAGTCATGGCTCTCATCGAGCTGCAGGGAGGAGGCATTGACAAAGCCATAGTAGGAGGATGCACCGCCCTTCTGGATCTGGATGTCGATGCTCTTGGAGAGATTGTATTCCACTCCGGCCACAGTGGCCACACAGGCATACTGGAGAGTGTCATTGGCAGTATTGACCGAAGAGGCAAGATTGTCAATGATCTTCAGTGCACCATTCACCGGATTCAAGGCGAATTTGCCTGTGGAATCGGTGGTGTAGCCTCCGGATGTGGCACCATTGAATACAAGCTGCACACCATTGTAGGTCCAGGTGTGGAGAGAAGTGGTCACAGCTCCACTCTTGGTGCTGGAGACATGGGGAGTGATGATAGGCTGATTCGCTGCCACTGTCCAGTCAGGAGCCACAGTGCCGGTCTGGTCATCATAGCTCTGGTAGAGTGGCTTGCCATTGAGCTCAAGGCTCATAAAGAGGGAATCACCATTCCGGAGTCTCTTGATGGTGATTGATCCTTGTGCAGAATAATTGCTCATATTGCTAGCTGTTTATATAATTCAACATTTCGGCAGCAGAATTGAAGATGGTGCCCTCCAGGAGAGAAGCCTTCTCTTCAAGAGTCTCGGCAGCAGAGAGCCTGGGGCAGCATTCCACTTCCTTCTCATTCAGCACCACATTGGCACCCTTATCCACATGGTGCCTCAGTGCTATCTCATATTGCAGGCACTTGGCCTTGGATGCAAAGATGTATTTCATGGCTAGTTGAAAATTAAGATATTACCATCCTCATCGGTGAATACATCGGTGCCATCGGTGGCCACCTTGTGCTCTTCCTTCTGCTGTGCTTCGATGAATACATCAATCCAGTCATTGGGATAGTCCTTCTCCACACCGGTCTTGGAGAGCTGGAATACAGTGATGTCACCCTCATTGTGCTCCACATCATTGATGGCAGCAGTGGCAGTGTGCCAGACAATCTTGATGACATTCTCAGGACACTCAATCTTCTTGCCCTCGGAGTCCACCTGAGCCTGGTCGAATCTGGCAGTCTGATTCGGCAGGATGGAAGTCTCATTGCAGGGGGAAGCCTTGAAATCGGCCCACAGCCGATTGACAGAGAATTGGGCCCTGGCCAGCTCGGTGGCACCGGAGAAGGCCTTCACCATGTAGTCAGCTTTGGAGATGAGTCTCAGGTCAAGCACAATGCCGGTGGTGCTGATGGAGACCACCTCATAATCGGAGGCAGACACCTCGGTGATGGAGGATGCCGAATTGACCTTGTAGAGCTTCACAGTGTATCCGGAAGTGAGCTTTGTCTCTCCCTTGAATACCTCGATGGGGATGGTCCTCTGATACTCATTGCCATCCCTTGCAGCAGCCTCTCCGGCAGAGCTGGGACTGATGAGGCCATGTGCCACCTTGTAGTCATACAGGAGCAGCTTATCCAGGAGGGAATTGTACCGGAGAGTCTTATCCTCTCCCACACTCATATTGTAGCCATCATTGGAGGCATCTATGGTGGAGAGAGTGATCTCATCGGTCCTGATGGGGATGATGACACCGAGACGGTTATCCACCAGCTCGGCCTCGAATCTCATGGTCACATCGGATCCAGGAGTGAGATTCTTGTAGATGGCAATGGAGCCTCTGGTGGAGCCTACAGTGTCAATGGTGAAAAGGCCTGACCAGGCTGCAATGGTGGTGATGTCCACATTATTCACATACCACTTCATATTGGCAAGCTGGGCATTGGCCGAAGGAGTGGGCCAGCTACCATCGGAGGCAGCAGCATTCACTATTGGCCGGAGCACAGTGGGAGAGAGGCTCCTGTCAGGGAGATACTCATTCTGGGCAGCACTGTACACCTGCATCACAGGAGAGTAGGCAGAATCACACACCAGCGAGGCCGAGACGGTCAGTGGTGCATAATCTCTCCGGATTCGATTTCTTGCTATTTCCATATCATCAAATTACTATTGTTGCTCTTGTGGATTGCTCCTCTATATTCGCTGTGATGGTGAAGATGGTGCCCTGCTGAGTTGTGGTCTCTCCAAGGTCATTCTCCTGGGCAGTGAATGCTATGTCAATCTCTCCCTCAAAATTCCTGACCTTCTGCTTCAGCAGCCAGGCTGCATCCTCAATCGGCACTCCGGAATCTCTGGAGATGCTCCAGGCAGTCACCTCATTGGTCACTTCCACGAAATTGCCCTTCCACACTCTGCAGCTCAGATGAGTGGTCTCACCCCAGGCAAGGAAGCCATCACCGCTATCCAGTATCTCCAGCCTCAGGGGGAGATCCTCATAGGGAGTGAAGATCTCCTTGATCCATGCCTTCAGTGTGCCAAGGGATATCTTCTTCCACTCCTGCACATAAGGTGACTGCACCAGGAAGAGCAGCGAGTCCTCCAGATTGGCATCCGGATAATCGACTACTCTAGGTGCTAAAAAAAAAAGCTCTCCTCCAGGGGATGGTACAGTGATAATCGGAGGCACATCAAGGCTCCTTGGAATCTTCAGAAGCTGGCCCTCCTCGCAAAGTGAGAAGGAGAAGCTGCTGGTGTTCACATTGTCACTGTCCTTGGCCTGGATGCTGGAAGTGTCAAGCACAATCTCTTCCAGGTTTCCATCCACCACCGCCCACTGCTTGCTGGAGGAGAAGAATTCCCACAGCCATATAGCCTCACTCTTTCCGAAGTGGCCGGTATTCTGCTGCCAGCTCCTCTCCGGAGAATTGGTGATATCTATCTTCTTGCCAGCCTTCTGGGCAGATTCATGGTCAATGGAGGGATTGATGGTCTGGGCACCGGTGAAGCAGAAGGTATCCACACCGCCCAGGGAATTCACTGCCATGAAGTAGTGCTCCTCCCTGGTCACCGGCTGGAAGATGTACCTCTGCACATAGGAGAGCCTGGTGCCACTGGTGGTCTCCACCCAGATATCGAAGTATCCCTGCAGATCGGCAAGAGTCTGGCCACTTTCCTGGAAGATGTGGGCCATCTCGGTATTGATGGAGAGATAGTCTCCGGCAGAGCCGGTGGTCAGAGTGAAGGTGTAGGTGCTGGAGGCCTTGTACACCCTTACCTTGACCACACCATCCACCACGAAATAATAGGAGAGATACTCCTGCTGATTCCATCTCACCTTCTTGGTCTGAGGCTGCCATGTGAGCCAGTTAGCCTTCAGGAAGTCACTCGGATCAAGAGCCAGCTTTCGCACACCACCGGAGACCACCTTGAAGCTGTGAATGGTGTCCCCATCCACCTGAGTGGTGAAGGTGGCTGCTGCCTTGGACTGATTGAAGGAGATATTGTAGTCAGGGAGCTGGACCTCCAGGTACTGAGCCACCACATCCTGAATGTCGATGGTGACCACATTGGTACCATCCGGATGGTAGGTCTCCTCGATGACAGTATCATTACCCTTCAGCAGCTTGAAAGTGATAGCTGCTGAAGTGTTGATCTTGTAGCTCTTCAGATTCCTCAGGAGGCTGAGAGCATCCGGTCTCTGTGTTACTGTTGCCATGTCGCAAATTTACTATTGATTCCCACTGCCCTATCGGACATTATCTGGCTTGGGCCACAGCATCATACCACTGCTCAAAGGTCACATTGGACTGGATTATGTGAGCACTCTGGCCACCGGCCCGAAGGTCCTCTTCCCAGATATCAATGTGCCTGGTGACATGCTGGGACTGCTGGCCTCTGTATGCCGGTGGATCCTGTGGAGCAGAAGGCTGCAGCACATGGTATTGGTCATTCTCATTCCACTGATACCAGGTATCGATACCATATCCAGGATCCGGCCAGCCTGCCTCAATCTCTTCCAGCTCGGAATTGTTGAATTGCCATACAAGTGTGGGAGCAGGAGGAGTCACCGGCTCATCGGAGATACCATCGGCAAAGGTCTTGACCAGGATGAATTTGGCCTCCAGGCACTGAATCTTCCGGCCCACCTCATACTTGAGGAAGGTAGGCAGCAGCTTCTGGCCATCCATGTGCTTGAGAGCATACATATTGTACCGGAAGATGTCCTCAATCTTGAGATTGAATTTGCCACTCACCTCGATCTTGTTATTCAGGATGATGTCTCCATATCCCTGGAAGAATTTGAAGTACATATCCTCTGCAGTCAGATTGTACCGGCCCGATCTCTCGGCACCGGTGTCATCATACTTCTGAGTGGTGGCATACCGGTATCTGCCGGAGGAAGAGGAGCCAGCATACTCAGCTATGATGATATCCTGGTCCTGGTCCTTATCACTGTCCTTGTAGGTGGTATTCCTGTGCTTCCTCTCACCAATGTAAGGCATCAGCACTCCACTGACATAGACCATCGGGGGCACCAGATCCTCCGGAGAGAAGTCCTCTGCACCATCGGCATTCTTCCGGTCATACTTGAAGTAGTTTGTGCCGATGAGCTTGGCAATACCATCCTTCACCTCATAGAATCGGCCCAGGGAGAGCCGGAGCACAAATGTCTCATTGGTGAGCCTGGAGAATTCATCCTCATCACATTCCACCCATCCACCATACTTGCTGATGATGTCCTGCACCGTCTCATCGGCAGCAGTGGCACCATCCAGGGAAGTATCCGGAGTGATGGTCACCCTTGAGCTTCCATTGTAGGCATAATTCAGATGGCCCAGCACCTCCGGTGTCAGGTCATGGTCAGAGTGAGCCTGAAGGATATCCTCCATCAGCAGGATGTCCACCACCTTCTCCTCCGGATTCACCGAGATCTGGGCATGGAATTTCTGATTCATCCAGTCCAGAATCTCGGAGACGGTCTTATTCGGCACCAGATCGGAGTAGTCTATTCTGGCATTGCAGACCACATCGGAGCAGTTGTGAAGGAGAATGAGGCTGGAGAGAGCCGAATTGCTGGAGAAGCAATTCTGGCCCACTGTATAGCCAAGCAGCTCAAAGAGCCGGTGGAAGAAGGCCGAGAGCTTCAGGAATGGAGCCAGGCCATACCCTTCCGGCACAGTCACCCTGCTGTCTCCCTCCTGCACAATCCGGTGCTCATGGAGCAAGTCCCAGAAGCCATTGTGCACACTGCTCCGGTTAGGCTCATTGTTCACCTGGTAGGTGCCCTGCTCCTCATTGAAATTGACCGCCACAGGACACAGCCGGAAGTCTGAGAGGATAGCTGCCTGCTGCTGAGTGTCTCGGCCTTGGTAGTATTTCATGAGAGCCTCTGACCATGCCAGAGGAGTATTGTAATCGGTCAGCACCTTGGCCGAGAAGATATCCTTGAGATTCTTATCCTTGTGCTGAGTGTACAGATCAGAATCCTCCAAGGCCATAGTGCAGGTGATGGTCCTCTCATCGGAGGATGCAATCACAAGCTGGCCATGCTTCTGGTACACACCCTTCTGGATGGAAGCATTCATGGTATTGATGAATCTATCCTTCCTGGCCAGCCTGGCAGGGAAGCCAAGCCTGGACTGGTCCTGGGGAGTGGCCGGAATGGTGGCAGTAATAGAAGCAGCACCTTCCTCGGAGAAGAAGGCACTATTCTGCTCGATCTCAAAGCTGAAATCTGAAGGGAGAGTGAGCTCTCCTTTATCGGTGACTAGTCTCATGTCTTGCTGGTGATTTTCTTCATCTGCCTCTGCAGATCCTGAGCTTTGTTGATATCGGAGAGCAGCACATAGGCAGGGATGCCATTGTCGATGATGTACTGCAGCACCTGAGTGAGCTGGGCCAGCACTGCCGGATCCATCTGGCTGATGGACTGCTCCATCGGAGCTGCACCGCCCTGGGATGTCATGCCACCATCGGCAAAGCCACCCACACCGGACACATGGGAGCCGGTCTTTCTGGCCATCTCCAGCCTCCGGAAGAGAATGGGATTGGACCGGACCATCGAGGCCGGTGCCACCCATTCATTGGCATGGACCACACCCACCTCCTTGTAGTCATTGCTGGCCTGAGTGGTGTAGCCTCCGGAAGAGTATCCGGTGGCCACCCTGGCACCTGTCTGGGAGCCGGTGGAGCCGGTGCTGCCCACAGTGGTATTCATGATGGCATTCTTCTGAGCTATGATCATGGCCACCTCGGCAGCAGTGGTGACACCGATGAGAGCTGCACTGATGGCACCACCGATGGGGCCAAGCTGTGCAAAGGCCTGCATGACAGCCAAGGCACCGGCAGCAATGGTCTTGGCTATATTGATGACCATATCGGCCACAGCATACTTCTTCTGAGTATCCAGCTTCCTCTGCTCATAGTCTGCCTCGATCTGCTCTCTTCTCTCGGCATTGTCACCGGCAGCAGCCAGCTCTGCCTGCATCTGGGCATCGAGGCTGGCAAGCTCTGCATCCTGGAGAGCAGACACCATGTCACCTACTTTGTCACAATAGCTGCTGGCCACCTCGATACCCTTCATCCAGCCATCCATCTCGATATTGAGATTCTCCTTGGCAAAGTCCTTGATGAGCTGCTGCTTGGCCTTCTGGAATTCCTCTTCGGAGAGCATCTTATTGTCATACATCTCCTGCAGGGAGGCTATCTCTGCCTCAAGCTGCTGACCAAGTGCAGTCTGTGGATCCAAGGCAGCTCGGACCTCTTCGGCCTGATCTGCAAGGTCAAGAAGATGCTGGATCTGCTCCTGCATCTCTTTGTCCAGCTCGGCCATAGCAGCCTCTATCTCCTTCTCGGCCTCCTTCTCCAGCTCGGCCATGACCTTATCGACATCAGCCTGAGCCTGCTCAAGCACCTTCCGGAGCTCCTGCTCTTCCTTGACAGCCATATCCAGAAGCTGTGATTCATACTCCAGAGTCTCTTTCTTGTACCTCTCGGCAATGGCAATCTTGGCCCTGAGGGACTGCTCCTGGATGGAAGTGATTCGATTCTGGTACTGCTGCTCCGAGAGCTCACCATTGACATAGGCCTGCTTGGCTTGATTCTGCAGCTCCTTGAAGTGCCGGTCAGAGGCATCCACCTCTTTCTTGAAGGCATCCTCAGCAGCCTTGGCCTGCTCCTGCCGGATCTGCTTCCGGAGGGAGGAATTGGTGCTGGCAGTCCTGGATGTGCTCCGGTAGTAATCGGCCTCTGCATTCTTCTGCTTGGCCAAAGCCTGCACATAATTGGATACCATCTCATCATTGCCTAGATTGTACCGATTGATGACATCGGCCCAATATGCCACAGTCTGGTCAGCTCCTTCCTTGAAAGCATTGAAGGCCTCTACTGCAAGGTCATACTGATTTTGAGTGAGCTCATCTGTGAGAGCATCATCCGATGTCATCAGTGCAGTATGCCATCTTTCCACACTCTGCTGAAGCCTGTCATATTCAGTCTGATAATCGGTGGCCTGCTGGATCAGGTCCCGATTCTGATTGTATTCCTCGATGAAGGCCTCCATCTCGGCATCTGTGAGCTTGGTCCTCTGCTGGAGCTCCATCTTGTAGGCATCGGCCTCCTGCTGGGCAATGCTCTTCTTCTCCTCGGCCAGCTCTCTCTCCAGCCTCAAGACCTCATTGGAGGCAGCAAGCCTCTCCTCTGCAGTCTTGGTCTGGTCCCTCATGATCTGCTTATTCTTCTCAATCTCCACATTGTATTCGGCCTCTGTGAGAGTGAGGGAATTCTGCCTCTCGAAGAGCTCATCCAGCATGGCTTCCACCTGCTTGCCCACATTGTAGGAGTCCCTCATATTCTGGATGAGTTCCTTCCATCCCTTGCCGGAGGAAAGGTCTGCCACAAAGGAATTGTAGGCACTCTTCATGCCATGAGTGAATTGGCCCCACCGGTCACCGATGAGCTGTGTCTGAGAGATGGCATCCTTGCCGAATTGAATCACAGCCTTACCGGCAGCAGCAAAGAAGGTGGCAAGGCCCAGCTTGGGAAGCAGGCCCTTCAGGGAGTCAAGAGTCTTGTGAGTGCCTCTGATGCCCTGCTGGATCTCATCCATCCTGGCCTTCACCTGCTTGAGCTGCTGGCTCTTCTTGATGAATTCATCGGTGCCAGGAGTGAGATTCTTGATCTGCTTATTCAGATTGGAATAGGCCTTGGCCAGAGTATTCAGATTGGCACCATTCAGATTCTTCATCAGCTCGGAGTAATCCTTGGTCTCCTGCTTGATGCCCTTCATGGCCTTATTGATCTGGTCAAGCTGCTTCTGGTACTTGGCAGCAGATTCGGTGTCACCAATCTTGGTAGCCTCAATCATCTTCTTCCGAAGGTCATCGGCAGAAGATTTCAGAGCATTCAAGGTGGCTTCAGCCTGAGTGCCATTGAGAGTGACCACACTCTCGGTATAGACAGTATTCGCCATTATTTCTTCTTTAAGAGTTCATAGTATGCTGCATCATTGTAGCCTCTGTGAGTCATTCCCTGGAAAGCTCTGAGAGGAAGAGTGGCTGCATCATAGCCATACCTCTCGGCCATCAGCCTGCCAAGAGTGGCCACCTCATTCTCGAATACGGAAGAATACCAAGGCTTCTTCCTTCGGTTATTGCCTCGGCCAGCCTCTCCAATCTTCACATCCTTACCCACACCCATGTCAGTGAAGATGCCATAGTACAGGTAGGTGAAGGTGATCTTGGCCGGATCTCCCTTGGCATCCAAGGTGACATGAGACTGCAGGGATTTAAGCAGCTCACCGGTGGAGCCGATGTCAAGCACCTGGATCTTCCGGATCCATCTCTCTATGACAATCTCGGCCCACCTCTCGGCCATCTGCTTGTATGAGCTGCTCTCGGCCATCTGTTACTCTCCTTGCTGTGCCGGAGGGACCGGCTTGAAGTCCTTATCGGTAAGGAGCAGGGATTTATTCTCCCTGAAGGTGAGCACCAGCTCATAGCCTCTGGCATTGGGACCTCCATACCTGGGCATATAGGTGAATCTCTGGTGATCCAGCTCTTCCACTTCCGGATGGCCACCCTCTGCCTTATCCTGCAGCAGCTTGGCAAAGAGTTTCATGGCCAGATCCTTCATGTCCTTGAAGAGCTTGGCCTCATCCTCTCCTCGGCCAAGAGCACCCATCACCCAAAGAGACTGAGTGAAAGTGTCAAGAGGCCCTTCAATGACCTGGACTGAGCCGGAGCTGCCGGTCTCCAGAATCACACAGGGATAGACCACACCTCTCATATTCTCCAGGATGTCTATGATGCCATCATAGCCATTGCCCTGGAGAATCTGATTGGCTGGGGAATCGAATCCCTTGAGGGAGGAAAAAGAGGAAAGCAGATAGTTACTTGTGAGCATTTTCGTAGTAGATATGATTCAGTGTGTAGAATACCGAGTGCACATCACTCTTCAGGATCTTCTCATTCTCCTGAGGCTTGTGGTCATTCATGACCTCCAGCAAGTCATACAGGATATCAGTCTGAGTACGGTCAGAGATGGACTGGCCTTCCTGGAGCACATAGGGATACTTCTGCATCATGTACTTCTTCACACCATTCCACCAGATCACCAGGCCCTTCTTCTGCCAGTCCAGCAGTTTCCTGACTCGGCCATCTGTGAGGACCTTGGAAGTCTCCTTGAGCCACTTCTCATTCTTGCCCTCATCGGCAGCATACTGGAGCATGTAGGCATCGGCCTCATAGTATTTCTCGAAGCTCAGGCCGAAGATCTTCCGGTCCACCTTGGGCAGTGGACAGGGAGCCAGGCCCACATCATCGAGGATGTATTCAAGCTGGCTGCAGCTCTCCTGGATGACCTTTGGAGTGATGACATAGCTCTTGCCTCCGATGAGAAATACCAGGTTATCCTTGATGGCTCTCGGATCATACTTGATTGGATTGTCAGGCCGGATGTGGGCCAGTGCACACAGGCACAGGAAGAGAGTCTCCTTCCGGCCATGAGGCTGGGAGAGGATGGTGCACACATTCCGGAAATCTTCCTGGCTCATGGTCTCCCAGGAGATGGGATATACCAGATCCAGTCTCTCACCCTTCTTGAATCGGAGAGTGAAGAATTGCTTGATGGCTTGAAAGAATCTTTTCATTATAGCATTGAAAATATGGGTGTATCACTGTGCTTCAGGTCAAGTGCATTGGCCTCCGGAGAATCGATGAAGGTAGGGAATTCGGTAGGATGCTCCTTCATGAAGGCCACAGCCTTGAGAGTCTGCTCCAGGCCGGTTGCAGTGTCTCCCAGAGCAAAGGCACTGATGGCAATCTTCACCAGCTTCAGCACCTTCTTCTCATCGGGAATCATGACCTCCTTATCCCTGACCTTCTCAATCAGCTCGGTAGCATAGTCCTTGGAGATGTAGCTGGCCACATCGGTCATCAAGGCCACATTCAGAGCAGAATTGAGATTCAGGAAGTCTCCCCAGCTCTGGGGATAGACCTGGGCAGTCACATTGTTCAGCACAGCCACATCCTTGAATTCCCCATAGGTGAGGATGAGGCCATCGGAGATCCTTCCGAATTCCTCAGTCCCTCTCCATGATTCATAGGCAGTGGTCTTGAGCAGGTAGAGCACCAGAGCATCCTTGCTGTCATCCAGCTTGGCCTTCATATTGGTAGTGAGGCTCTGCACCCTGTCCTTGCTGGCCATTGTGGTCTTTTCATTGCTGACCACACCGAAGCCTGCATCAGTGAGCACCAGGTCCAGATCTGGAATGCTCTTGAGGAAGGCCTGCTGGGAGATGACTCGCTGGCAGAGCTTCCGGAGCTTGGCATGTGTGTCGGGAGTGGCCTTGGCTGCTTCCAGCAGAGCCTCAAGGTCAGTGCCGATGATGGTGGTCACCAGGTCATCCTGGGCCACTTCAAGTGCATCATCAAAGATGGTGGTGGAAGCACTCTTCATCTCCACTGCAGGGAGGAAAGGCTTCATCTCAGAGTATCCAGATACTATCATGGCTTATGCTTCAGTGTTAGTTGATTCCTGCTTGCCGGATTTATTCTGGTCAAGTGTGGTGAAGATGTATTCCGGCACATTGATGTACACATCCTTATCCCACTTATTGAAGGCCTTGACCACTCGGAGAGGCCTCATCACTCGGTCCACAATAGGCTTCATGCAGGCCTGCTTCATCAGGTAGAGCTCTCTGGCCTGAGTGCCTCCAAGAGTGGAGCTGCTCTTGCCAGGAGTGGCACCGATGAGGGAGGAGTGCACACCCATAGCATAGCAGATGATATTGGCAGTGCTCTCGGTGTCATCGATGTATTCACCGCCCTGGAGCTTGTTGTCGATGGGCACAATCTCAATCCACTTGGTCTCCATCGTACCGGAGGCTGTGGCTATCTTCTGCTTCATGGCCAGGATGGCCTTATTGGCATTCTTCTCACCGGAGAGGAATTCATTGAAGGCCTTTTTCTCTCGGTCCACAATCTTCTTGTATTCCTCCCTATTGTGAGGATCCACTCCCTCCTGCCTGCAGATGAAGTCGAAGTATTCCTGGGCCACATAGATGATAAACTTCACCCCAAGCTGATTCTTGAGGATGGCCTTCTTCAGCTCAGGCACCATAGTGCTGTGGTCATACCATCCACTCATGAAGATGGAGTACCATTCAGGTCTGGAGTAGTAAGGCTTGCCAGGGGAAGGCATGTACACAGGGAAGATGAATCTCCGGCTCTTCTTCCTCGCTGCCTGGATCTTCAGGTCCTTCATGGTGTCGAATTCATCAAGCACCCATGTGGCAGTGATATCCTTCTGAGTGGGATTATTGGCCCAATCGGCATAATAATGCCAGTTGATCAGGCCATCCTTGGTCATCATGGACCACCTGCTGAATACAGCTTCCTTGTGCCGGATGTACTGGATGCTGCTGAAGTCCTCCGAGAGAATGAGCTCAGGGAAGGCATTGTAGAAATAGGTGATGTCAGTGAGCTGCTCCTGCATGTACAGGGGGATGTCATTGGCTTCAAACCACTCGAAGATGGGACCATCTTCCACCGGTGCCCATTCCAGCACCCTGCCATACTTATCCCTCTCAACTGCCTTCACCAGCTTGGGACCAAGACCGAAGGCCACATCCCGATTGAAGCGAAGATTGGCACCCACAATGTCACCCTTCTCCACTCGGTCAAGCACATGATTCGGGAGCAGGTTATCCGGTCCCCAGGGAGCCACTTTGTATGGCCCGATGACCTCAGCCTGCAGGTCCTTCTCCACCTTGAAGGCATCTGATGAGTCTGTCATCAGGATGGTCTGGATCTCTGGAAAGAGCTGCACTCCATCAATGATGGACAAAGCAGCAGATGATTTGATACTCATAGTATTACTTCTTCTCCGTTAAATTCCACAATAGTATTCCGATTCACAGTCCTCACTTCTCCGGATGGAATGATGAGGATATTCAGTGTATCACCGGCTCCATGAAAGGATGTGCACCGGCATCTGGCCACACTCACCAGCTCTCCATCAGTGGCCACCCACTTGATGGAAAACACCTGGAGCTGCTGCACCAATTCATGTATTCTTGAGGCATGTATCATAGTAGGAAACAAAGTTACATTACCGGCCTAGGTGCATTTAGGACATTCAAGCACCGGATACCGCCAAAGATGAATCCATCCATCTGACATTCAATCAAGAGAATAGGACATTTTTTCCGAAGGTCGAAGGTTTTGCGATTCCCTCTTCCAAGCCCTGTCCTGTGGCCGGACCGGCAATCCTCATCGAATTCGCCATATATGCCTGACACTTTTTTTCTCGGCCAGCTACATTGCAGAGCCGATACCCATCAGGCCTATATTGTAAGGATCGGTGCAATTCCCGATATAGAGTGTATCAAAGGCATCTGTGCCATCGGTACGGTGCTCCAGAAGGTCATCCTCGGTCTCCATCAGCTTCTCACCGCCCTTGTGCTTGTGCCATCCCTGGCCAGCAGTGATCCGGACCTCTGCCATAGAGATGGCTATGAGCAGAGCCTCATTATTCTCCTTATTGAATACCGGCAGCAGACCGGCAGCACCGGTGAATCCCTGGTCAATCATGGTGTACTTCTCGGTGTGCTTGAGAGGCTTGCCGATGAAGTGCTCTTCCACATACCAGCCATGCTTATTGAATTGCTCCACAATGATGGCCTTGAAGTCCTTATCAGATACGGCATAGTTGCTGCCCAAGGCTGTGGTGTCATAGTAGAATACCACCTCCTTGCTGATGTGAGCTCTGTAGTAGTGGCAGAAGTCATCCACCAGCTCTCTCAGCTTCCTCTCATACTTCACATAGAAGCTCTTGATGACCTTGAGCCTCATGCCATCCCTCTGGCCACACACCATCCAGTTGATATTGGCGTTGAAGTCGAAGGCTATGGCAATGGGAGCCTTCAGATCCACATCACCATCCAGGAGACAGCCATAGTCAGTACCGGCCTCCAGATTCCCCAGGCCCATGTCCTGCAGTGGAGTATTGTTATTGTTGATATAGGTGTGGATATTCTCTCGGAAGTTTGGATAGAAGCCATCCCTGAGCCTCTCTATCCTCTTGCTCAGGATGCTGGTCTGGAATACCAGGGGAGGAAGGTCCCTCTTCATCTGCCGGATGTAATCCAGGCCCACCACATCCACATTCTCGAAGGTGGACCACTCCCTGTAGAGCACAGCCTTCCTCCGGAGCTGGGAGAGCATGGAGTCAATCCGGCCCAGCTCATCCTTCCGTCTCTTCTCATCCTCCCAGGCCTTGACCTGCCATCTCAGCACCAGGAGTCCCTTGATGGTCTCGATGATGTCAGGAGTGGCCTTCTCTCGGTAATTGAGCAGCCACCGGCCACTCTTGAGCACCGGCATATCGGAGACAAAGAGGATGGAATGGTGCCAGGGGCAGTCAGAGAAGTATCTCCTGGTACCACCATTGGCAGGGAAGGTCTCATCCTTGAGCTTATCGAAATTCAGGCCCTTGGCCTCATCACCTATCACCCAATCGAATGTCATGGAGTTGGAGCTCATCCTCACATCCTGGGAGACAATGACCATCTGGGCCCCATTGTAGAAGGAGACCACATCATCGAAATTCTGGAGAGGAATGATTGGCTTGCCATAGCCTAGCCTGCCAGGAGGCCTCTTGCCCACCACATAGTGCACACCCTCGATCCAGCCGAATTCGGAGAGGCCGGAGAGAGCTGCCGGAAGAGTCCTCATGTGAGCCTGCTTGTAGCTGCTGGCCACAAAGCATCCGGTGGATCCTGGCATGAATTCCACATTCCGCTTGATCCGGAGGGAGACAATGCCGAAGGATTTACCGAATCTTCTCCCACAGATGTCAATCTCTGTGTGAGCTGCTATGGCAAGAGCCTCCTGCTGGGCCCTATTCAGGTATTTTTCCTTACTGCTCATCGGGAATAGGTGCCGGTCCATCAATTTCCTCACTGTACTGCTTCAGCAGCTTGGCAGCTTTCTCCCTGATATTGGGGATGGGATCAATGCCGATGACCGAAGGATCCACAGAGAGGGACATGTCCACAGGCACAATATCCTCCCAGGGGAAGTCCTCACCCTCGGCCTCATCCAGCCGGTTATTCTTGACAATGCCATCGGCAATCTTGGTGAGAGCCTTGGCCTTGGCATCATTACCGGCCAAAGCTGCTGCTGCAGCAGCATCATACAGGTAATTGGCCTTGTATCTCATCTGCTCCTTATTGGCCACAGCCACAGAGCCAAAGAGCAGCTTCAGGAGAGCAATGTCTCGGTAGGCCTGATTGGTGGAGACATGATGTGTGGCCATCATGTAGTCTCTCATCCGGTTATCGGAGAGCAGTGGATTGGAGAGCCAGTGTGTGTAAGCATCTCTGAGCCGGTCAAAGTGAGCCTGCTGACCGGCAGTGAGCACAATGGAGTCATTCTCCATCTTCCTGGCCATCAGGTCCAGTGTCTCATTGTCTCTGTTTACTCTTCTCATGGCATCAATTCTTCTTCGGTCTGCTTGACCTCATAGCCATCCAGGATCTTGATGGCCCACTCATTCCCAGCATTGGCCAGCTCAAGGAGCTTTTCTCTCCTCTTGATCTGGCTGGAGACCTTGCCGGAGTTGTAGGCAATGGAGATATCCGATTTTGGATTCTGGAGTGCAAGCCTGAGCTCTGAGATATCTACCATCAGCATGGTGGCAATCTCAGAGAGGGAGAATCTCAGCTCGGCCCAATGCCGGATATTCTCCAAGTCCTCTTCTTTCAATATGGTAATTGACCTATTCACAAAACAAAAGTAGCCAGATTTCTCCGGCTACTTGGGACAAATAATTATTGGAGGCTTAGGTAGTGGCTACTTCTTGGTGAAGATATTGGTGATGGCATCGAAGAAGGCCTTGATGGCTTCCCAATCATACACACCATTGGCTGCAGCACCGGTGATGAGACCACACACAGCTCCGATGGCATAGTCCCAGCCACCGAGACCGAAGGTGAGGCCATTCAAGGCCACGAAACCGAGAGCACACAGGATGGAGATCACCCAGGAGATGAGATGATTCACCCAAGGCTTCTCAATCTTGAAGATGCCATGAATGGCAGCAGTGATGGTGCAGGTGGCAGCAATGATGCTGGGGATGACATAGGTCATCTGCTTGATAAGGTCAATGACAGATACTTCCATAGTGATTGTGAATTAAAGGATTTTTAGTGCTTGGAGTTTGGAGATGGTCTTGGCATCCAGTGTACAGCCATGAGCCTGGAGAGCCTGCACCCTGGCCTTGAGAGTGGCCTTCTGGGCACCGGTCAGCTTGGCCTTCTTGAGAGCTCTGGAGACATAGCTCCTGGCAGTGCTCTCCTTGAAGTCATCGGCCTTGGCCTTCTCTTCGGCCTGCCTGGTGAGATAGTCATCTATCTCGGCAAAACCGGCCCGAATCCTGGCATCGGTCTCGATGACTCTCTGCCGGTAGATGGCCCTGTCTGCATTGGTGGTGGCCATCTTCATCTTCTCATGGAGACCTCTCCGGAGCTTGAAGTCAGAGGCGCATTCATCATACACTGCCTGCAATTCGGCAGGAAGGTCTGCCCTTCTGGTCTTTCTCTCATCGAAGGTCTTGAAGGAGATGGAAGGCTCGATGACAGGCACACTCACCGGATCCTGTGCAGGAGGCTCCGGAGAAGGCCTGCTTTGGGCATATCTGGCCACATCCAGGGATTCCTTGGGATTGATGGATACTGTGGTCCTGGAGAGCTTCTCCAGCTCATACAGGAGCTTTGGCATATCCAGCTTCCTGGAGATCCAATTCTTCAGAGCATCATTCCTGCTGTAACGGCAAAAAAGTGCAAAGCCAGCACTGAAGTCTGGCTCTGCACTATTCAGATACTCAAGAATCTCCTGATTCATGCCTAGGAGGCAGGAGTGAAGGTGCCGGTGCTGCAGTCAAGAGTGCCATCGGCCATCACAATGTCACCCTCATACAGAGGCAGAGGAGTCACATCGGGGCATTCGACCTCGAAGGTCACACCCTTTGCAGATCCGGCAGCATCACCGGTGTCACCAGTCGGAGAGATGGTGGCCCTGTAGTCAGGGGAGCCAATGACATGGTAACGGCCTGCAGCCTTCACGATGAATACGAAGTCACCATTGGCAGCAGCCTTGCAGAAGGCCAGTGCCTCGGCAGTGAGATCGGGGAAAGAGAGGGATGCCTTATTGGTGTACATCTTGCAGTCCACCTCACCGGTCACCTCGAAAGTGGCCTTGCCCTTTCCCTGAGTGGAGTAGAGCTTATCCCACACAGCATCCTCAGCGAGAGTGAAGTCTCCATTGTACTTCGACAGGGAGTCCACAGTGCCGGTAGCAGCATCGGGATCATTGCCGATGGTAGGCCATGCAGTGATGTCCTTCTTGGCAATTCGATAGATGGTAGCACCAATCCCTGAGGGATTGATGCCACCGATTTTGAAGTCAAGATTTCCGAGATTCATAATCTATGGGATTTCTAGGGATCAGAGACTACTCGCTGGCCATTGCCTGCTTGACAGTCACATCCAGGTAGGCTGCACCACTCTTGGCAGAGACACGCACAGTGGCTACTCTAGGATTGTCACCGGATACGGCATGGGCATAGGCAGTGCGAGTGAAGGTCACCTTGTTACCGGAGACAGACACAGTGAGCCAGCTCGAATTCTCGGAAGTCACAGCAGCAGTGACACCGGAGCCATCGGAAGTGGCATAGGTGCGCTTCACACTGCCAGCCTCGGCAGACAGGCCATCGATGAGAGCATCACCGGTGACAGCCGGATCGGAGGCAGCATTCAGCTTGGCCACGAAGAGGAATTCAGGCTTGATGCTCTGGAACTGCACACCCCAGAAGAGGCACATGAAGAACTGGAGAGCCTTCGGATTGTCGCATTCACGGATCTTGGCCTTCTCGGCATCGGACTGCTGGTCCATGCCCACCAGCATATTCTCCTTGGTGGAGAAGTAGATGTAGCTGGAGCCCTTCAGGCCGACCATCGGCACAATCTCGACATTGCGATTGAAGTGCAGCACATTCTGGGCATAGGTCTGATTGTAGGCCACAGCACCGAGAGTAGCGAGGCACCACTCCTCATACTTATCGAGGATGGCCTGGGAGACATACATCTTCAGGTTGTCACTCTCCTTGAGCTCATCGGAGGCATTGGAGTAGATGGCCTTCAGCACATCACCGGCATTGGCAGCAGTGATGGCATCGAATTCGCCATAGTTGCCAGCAGCTATGGCCAGATTGCCATCGGAGATCTCCTTGGCAGCAATGGTGTCAAAGCCATCGAAGAGAGTCATGGTGGTGCTTCCGGCAGGATTGGTGCGAGCTGCAGCGAAGAGAGCCTTGCCCAGCTTGCTGGAGACATGCTTGGCCATAGCCAGAGCCATGTCACGCACAATGTCTGCCTCCTTGCGGTCAGTCAGGGAGCTGAAGGATTCACCATAAACGGTGGAGAAGAGCTGGTAGGGATCGAATTCCTCTACCACATCACCCAGGTAGGTGGTCAGAGTACGGCCAAAGAATGCACCGGTGTCGGTAGCACCCTTGCCATCGGATTTGTAAGGCCGGAGCTCCGCACCGGAAGCATAACCGCCCACAGTCTCATCACCACGAACACCCTTGCGGATGGTCATGTGCTTGAGAGTCTTTTCCAGAGCCACAACAGGCATGGCCAGGATCTCCTTGCGAAACTTCGCACCGGAGTTTACAAGAACTTGTTCGAGATTCATACGGCAAAAAAGATTTTTTGGTTACTTACGATTGAGGAAGGCCTTGCAGGCCTCTTCGGCCTCGGCAAAGGTCTTGGCAGGCTTGTAGTCCGCTTCGGCCTCACCCTGGTCAGCAGGCTGGAATACGGATGCAGGCTTCTCACCGCTGGCCTTGGCCACAGCTTCCTCCAGAGCTCCTTCGAGCTCCTGGATCCTGGCATCCTTCTGGGAGATGGTCTCATCCTTTTCGGTGATGGTCTGCTGGAGACCGGCCACCTCTTCCTGGTGAGACTGCTTGAGAGAGTCCATCTGAGCCTGGAGCTCCTGCTCTTCGGCCCTAGGAGTGGAGAGTGCCTGCTCAATGGCTTCAAGCTGGCAGGCCTGGAGGATGGTGGAGCCATCCTCAGCATACACTTGCTCATTGAGCTCCGGTATGCTTTCGAGTTTGGTGTATTTTCCCATCTGTGAAGAAGAATTATTGTCTGCAAGCTCGGCATATTCGAGGACTGCCTTGATGGCATCCTCGAAAGTGCCGATGGAATCAATCAGTGTCCCCACCACATCCTTGGCAAAGTAGGTCCGGCCCTTGAGCTGGTCATCGGTGGCAGAAGGCCGATTCTCCTTCATGTCCCTGATGAAGATCTCACAGAGAGGATTCAGTACATTCTCCCTGATGAGCTTTGTCTCTCCTTCGAGAGCTGCCTCATAGTCGGCATTCTTCTCCTCGGATTGGTCTGCATAGATACGCATCTCCACATAGCCATCGGAGTCCTTCCGGAGCTTCGGCCAGCCGGAGATGGTGACCATTGTGCCAATACAGCCGATCTGGTCAGTAGGCTGGTGAGCAATGATCTTGCTGGTGTAGGATATGGCATACATGGCAGCAGAAGCAGCCATGCCATCCACGAATCCCACAATAGGCTTGGTGAGCTGCCGGATTGCATCGGCAATCTCAGGCACCGAGTCTGCAGCACCACCTCCGGAATCGACACAGAGGATATGGCCTACAATCTCAGGATCCTGGTCAGCCTTCAGAAGCTCTTCGGCAATCTCCCTGGTGCCATAGCTGAAGCAGGTGCCATACTTGGTCATGGTGCCATCGATGAAGGCCACATAGACGGATTTATCGGTGAAGGGATTCACCTGGAGCTGGCTACCTACATAGTAATCGGCACAGGAGATCTTCTGCCCAGCCTTCTTCTCCGCTTCATCGATATCTTCGATGTGAGTACCGGCAATGACACCACGCACCAGGGGCATCATTGCTGCTGCCTCCTGTGGATGGATCATCCAGGGACCTCGGAGATTTTTGGTGAACAAAGACAGATTCATAGTCCTGCAAATTAATAGTGAATGCAAATTTAAGCCACTATATGATGGCCTGCTCGGACTACCTATGAGGCAGAATCGAGCAGAATGCCATGCAGTGATTCATTTTCGAGCTTGATGCTGAATTCAGAGCTGGATAGTCCTGACACACCATCCGAATAGGTAAATTTCGGCACAAATTGCCTGGAGCCGATGATGTACTTCACACCGGATATCAGAGTGAGCACCCACACACACTTCCGGCCCAGCAGGCTCTGCAGTGTAGTACGGTACGAATCCTTATTCCTCCGTATCGAGGCCGAAAAGGTTACCTTAGAGAGCTGCCCAGCATCATCATCGGCCCAGCTCTCCTGCAGATCTCCGGTCTCCGGAGTGAAGGGAAGCTGTGAGAGAGTATGGCCGGATACCAGGTAGGAGGAGAGATTGATGCTGCTGCCAGGGATCACCTGGCTGTAGTCATTCACATAGGCCGAGTCAATATACTCGATTTTTCGGATTCCCAGAATCATAATATAGCCAATTTTTATAGGACATCATACCCACTTAAAATACTTTATTTTCAGTCATTTAGGCCGAAAATCATAGGACACCACACCCACTAAAAAAAGATTGGTATCTTGAATTCATCCGGATACTTCATCCGGTACCGGTACCAGTCTTTCGACAGAGTGCTCACCACCTTCTCGGTGACCACCTGATTGGAGTCAGTGAGGAATTCAGTGATGGCCTCGGTGATATTCAAGGCATCATTGTTATTCAGAGCACCCTTCATGTAGTTGTGGAAGGTATTCTTGAATTGCTTGGTCAGGAATCTCCGGATGATATTCTCACCCTTCTGAGAGATGGCACACCGATAGAGTGTATTCACCCTGTATTCCCTGTGCTTCTGGGAGTCATAGGCCAAGGTGTCCTTGCCATCGGCCAGCAGCACAAAGGTGATATACTCCTCCCGATCCTGGAGAGGCTGGTAGTCATTCGGGAGCAGATCAAGATTCTGCTTGATGATGCTCCAGAGATTCATGTCCTTATCCAGTTTAATAATGTCTGTGTCATAGGTGGATACCACCCAATTTCTGATGAAGCTGCCCACCTTCACATCTACAGTGTTGTGATTGTCTTTTTTCATCTGTGCAAAATTAAGAAGAGTCCTACTTTGAAATACTGACATACACAGGGATGCCTTGCTGGAGCCTGGCCTTCAGAGCCTCTATCACAGCCGGTCTCACAATGCCGGTATAGAAGCATCCCTTATCAGGTCCTAGGAGGCATTCACTGAGGAAGTGCCTGCCTTCCCAGAGCTCTCTCAAGCTCTTCACCTGGACCATACCATCCGGCACCCTGTCATAGCACCATATCGGATTGGATTTACCATTCCACCATACTCCGATTTCGAGTCTAAATGGATATTTTCTGCTTTCTTCCATTTCACAATACTTTTTTTCTGAAAATGTGTGACACTTCCGACACCGCTAGTGCCAAAGTGCTGATACTCATAGTGTTAATCGGTGTCGGAACTGATTTTTATAATCTGACACCATCCGACACCGGAAAGGCTTAATTCATTGATTATCAATGGTGTCGGAAATTTTAGCAATCTGACACTTCATCCTCCTCTCGGTGTCACTGAAAACCAAATGACACCAATCCGACACCGCAATCCGACACCGCTTAACTCTTTCTTTATCAATACTTTCTCTCTCTCCGGTGTCGGAGTGTCACAAAAAAAGAGAAAAAATATACCGAGAGCAAAACCTTGCCGGATTCGGCCCAAGAAAAATGGCATCCCTGGCAGGAGCCATTTTTCACAGATTCTTCCGACACTCGGCCTAGTAGCCAAAGGTGGGCATGTCATCATTGTCCTCATTGAAGATGGTATTTTCGGCATTCCCCAGGGATGGCACCGGCACAGGATCTGACTCTCCGGATGTGTCGATGTAGAAGTAGTAGTGCTCCTCACCATTCACCTTCTTGTGGATACGGTTATACTCCTTATCGGAGACGGTGGCCAGCAGCCTCTCAGGATTGAATTTCCAGTCCTTGTAGGTGCAATACTGGATGAGCTTCTGCTTGAAGGTTTTCATCTTGATCATGGAGGCGAATTTCGGATTCAAGGTGGCCTTGTAGTCATTGAAGGTGACATCCTGGTCCACCAAGGTATCCAGCCGATTCTTCTCCGGATCAAAGTAGTCCTCTGCCCAGAAGAGGAATTCATCGGACAGTGCCCTCTGAATCATTCTCTTCTCGATTGCCTTCATCGGTGGCTGGATCCTGGTACGAATCTTCTGCCATACGGCCAGGCAGTTGAACATGAAATTGTAGAAGGCATTCATCTCCTCAGGAGTGTAGTCCTCGATGAGATTCTTCTTGAATTCTGTGAATGGAGACCTCTCCTTCAGACCTCTCTGCATGTCATCGGCATGGTAGTAGTCACTGAAGGCTGCAAACCATGTCCTTCTCCGGAGGGAAGCATCGAATCCCTTGATGGCATGATTGGATGTGAAGATGACCTTCGGACTATCCTTGAAGTCAATGGTGAATGCAGCCACATACTTGGGATTCACCACCATCTTGCCGGTGATCATCGGCATGAACTTGTGCAGATCCACTGCCTGATTCAAGTCATCCAGGAAGATATTGTCAGTGACACCTCTCTCCACACCTTGCAGGAGGAAGTCTCCCTTCTTGCTATCCAGATTCTGGCCATCGATGAAGAGCTGCTTCCGGATCCTCTCAAGGGAGGAAGCATAGAGGCTCTTGCCGGTACCACCAAGGTGAGTGCCCTCATCGGACTGCTCCATCTCCATGCAGAATACAGCATAAGGCTGGCCGGAGGCCTTGTATTTGTCCATCAGGTATCCCAGAGCCATGACCTTATTGATGAAGTGCAGCTCATGCTCGGACACTTCTTCCGGATTCAGAGGGATGCCAATCTCCTCCTTTCTCCAGTAGGTCCTGCCGGTGTTGTAGATGTATTTCATGAAGGAAAGGTCATCCCTGTGGATGATCAGCCGATACCGCTTTGAATCTCCCAAAGTGTCAATTTCCTTCTTCAAGTAAGAGTATTCGGGGGAAGTGGGGGATGCAGCATTGAGCTGGCTCAGGAGCTGCTTGTATTCATCGGTCAATTCGATGTCGAAGAATGGCATCTTGCCAGGCTGCTTCTCCATCGGAGTGAAGTCATTTGGGAGGATTTTAGAGGCATACACAGAGCAGGGGCAGTCTGCAGGCTTGACAGCCCGGATACCATCCTTGGAGACTCTGAAAATGCCATTCTGGAAGAAGAAGTGGTCACAGCTCTCACCCCAGCTCTTGAAGTCAGGCTCGATGATGGCCAGCCTCTCCAGGGAGGAGAGCCGGATCTGATTGGACCTGTGGACAGTATTGGCCAGTTGCTGATTGTAGTATTTCGGATGAGTCTTGATGTATTCCAGCAGATATCCGGAGCAATGGGCAGATATGGCATTCTCATCAATGAGAGTCACCACATTGTCCTTGATGAAGCAGAAGGTGTATCCCTTGGCATTGGTGGAAGTGGCAATCCGGTAGTAGCCTGATGCCTGGAGGAAGGCATAGAGCTGCTCATTGTTGATGTCATACACCCTGCCGGTCTTGGTGTATTTCTCCTCCCAGAAGCGAAGGGAGCCTGCCAGCTTTACCAGGTCATCAAAGAGCCGGAAAGGCCTCTGATTCTCCGGCCTCCGGAACTTGAGGAAGAAGTCCTTGGCATCCTTGCAAGGCTTGCCCTTCCGGTCCCTGAATCTGGTCAGCTCGGAGGGAAGCTGGATGATTCGGATATCCAGGTACCGGAGAGCAATCTTGTACATATTGGCAATGCCGGTCTCATCCAGGTCATAGAGGATGTAGATATTCTTGGCCAATCTCTGGAGAATGGAGAATTCGTATTCGGTGAGATCTGCAGTCTCGGAATTGAGCCAGCACACATGGTAGTCATTCTTCTTCTCGGTGGGATGATCCGGATGGAGGAAGGCCTTGGAAGCATTCCTCACATTCATGGCATCAGAAGGCCCTGAGCAGATGATGAGATTCTCCCACTTGGTCTCCTTCTCCACCGGCTCTCCCTCATCATCCATCTCCACCACCTTCCGCTTGTATTCGGGATTGGCCTTGGCCTTGTGGTATTCATCGATGAATTCAAGGTCCCCAAAGAAGAAATTCTCCGGCTTGGAGCCATGATACATGAATCGAAGGTCTCCCAGAGGCTGGTAGATCTTTCCCCAAGGCTTGGCATCCTCTTCCTTCTTGCCGGATGTGCCATAGTCAAAGTAGTACATCGGGAAGTGCTCATTGGAAGAGTACCTCACACTATTCTTGTGGCCATCGGCAGCTCTGGTATAGGAGTCCAGTGGCTTGAGACCGAAGGAATCACACAGCTCCTGTGTAATCTCGAATCCCAGCAGGTCCAGCTCGGCAGCAGTGAACTTTCCAGAAGGCCGGATCTCGATGGTGGCCTCATCCTGAGCTGCCACGAATTCTTTGGTGGCCTCCGGCTTCACCGGCCTGTAGTCCTTCCTCTGATCCAGGAGCTGGGGAGCATAGTGCTCTGCAATCCAGGTCATGGCCTGGCCAAAGGTGAGATTGTATTCCTTCATCACAAGCTGGATGGCAGTCCTGGCCTGATTGTCGGAGCCACCCTTATCCTGGACCATCCAGATGCCTTCCTTATTTGTGAATACGGCACAGGAAGGATTCTTATCATCCGGTCTGATCTTGAATCCCTTCCGGCCACCGGAGGCAAAGCAGGCCTCCGACTGTGGATAGATATCGATGATGACAGCCTTACCATTCTCGGTAGCCTGCCAGATATCCTCTTTTGTTATTGTGTAGTCTTGATTCATTTTTCCTCCTCCTGAATCACACTTTCTATCTGTCCTATTAGTTTCGCCATCACCTGGCCATCCCAATACAGATCCTCCCTGTCACAGAATAGTGATGTCGCAGTGTTACAATAATCTTTGTAGTGCTTGAGGCCCTCCAAGAGAGATTCTACCTCACTCTCGGTGAGCTCAAAGATGGATACTCGCCCATTCTTATCTATATCTGCATACATAGCTAGGCAAAGAGCTCCTTTCTCGGCACTGATACATTGTGATACTTCTTCACCAGCTTCTGGATGAATTTCTGCTCCAGTGCACCAGGCTTCCTGGATCCTTCCATCCACTTGTAGGCAGTGGAAGGAGTCACCTCACAATTGGCCACGATATCGGCCATCATGGACCGGCTCTTCTCGGAATCCAGCTTGTAGAAATAGTAAATAGTCCGCTTCATTTGATTATGATTTTTGTCTTGTTTCCAATCTGATACATCACAATGTGCTCTCTCTTCTTCCTAGGCCTCTCAATCTTCTCCTGAAGCCTCCGGAGTGAGTCTGTTAGGACTGCACTCCGGAAGAAGAAATTGTCTGTCATAGTCCAATAAACACATCTTTGAGAATGGCACAGAGCACATCCACAACAATGGAATTGCCGGCCATCTTGAATTGTTGAGAATTACTGATAGGTTTTGCCTTTGGTGAATCAATTGATGTGGGAGTGACCTCCTTGCCAATGAATCTCTTCTCCTGAATCTTTTGGATATTCTCCTCAGATACGCCCATCAGCCTGTAGCACTCCTTTGGAGTAAGCCTCCTGACTCTAAACCAAAGGCCACTATTTTCATCAAATAGCCACCCCTTGCCATCAGGCCTTCCCTCCTGCCGAATCATCTTATCAAGCCTGACCGGCTTTGCTTGAGCAGTCAAGGTGGGAGAGATTTCCCCATCTCCTTGCACTCGGCCTCTTCTAGTCTTGCTGCCTGGATAAGATATGTCAAAAAGGCCACCTTCATAGACCTTAATCTGACCACCTTGAGTGGCCTGTGGTATCATGATATACTTTTCCATATTCTCATAAAATTCTGCAATGTAAACACCCATGTTTTCTCTACCCCCCCCACTTGAGCATGAATACACATGATGTATTCCTTGAGGCTCCTCTTAACAACCTTTCCGGTTTTATCCCTGGATCGAGACACACCGAATACTTTGACCTTTCTCATCAGCAAATTCAATTATTGTGTTGTCTGTT
>LXOW01381944.1_pt1 | contig 25851 bp, 22 predicted proteins | sample 1368591 | NCBI WGS metagenome assembly LXOW01 (sample SAMN04884650, study PRJNA319009) | bovine gut metagenome | isolation source: Cow rumen | host: Bos taurus | place: Italy: Legnaro (PD) | collected 2014-07-09
CTGGGAGACGGCGACTCACTGGCCTCCGGGCTCTCACTGGGGGCGGGCGACTCGCTGGCCTCCGGGCTCTCGCTGGGCGTAGGCGACTCGCTGGCCTCAGGCGTCTCGCTGGGCGTGGGCGATTCGCTGGCCTCAGGCGTCTCGCTGGGCGTGGGCGATTCGCTGGTCCCCGGTTCGCCGCTGGGGCTGGCCCCGGGGCCGTCGGTGACAGCCGGTCCCTCGCTGCCCTCCGGCGAACTGGAGGGAGTGGCATCCGGCGTAGGCGTGGGGGTAGGCTCCTCCGGCGTCGGTGTGGGCGTTGGCGTGGGGGTGGGCGTAGGCGTGGCGGAGGGCTCCTCCGCGGACAGGTGCTTCTTCAGGATGAAGCCCTGGACCCCGGTGGCAAGGTCGATGCCGTAGTACCAGTCGCCGCTGGCCTCATAGACGCCGAACTGGCTTTTGAAGGGTAGCCGGGCGCAGACGTCGGAGCTGGACGAAGCCTTGCTCATGACCTCCGTGCCGTCGGCGGCCACCCAAAGGGTCTTGGTGATGCGGTTGTTTTGAGACCCGCCCAGGGCCGCCATGATGGCCGCCGTGGACAGGTCCGCAGTGGACTCGACGACCGTGCCGTCACCCTTCGTCAGCTTGGCATTGGGATAGTAGAACTTCAGGATGTCCACGTAGCTGTAGCCCATGTCCGCCATGCGCTGAGCGCCTTTGTGGGACATGCCCACCCGGGGGCCGCTGCTCTGACCCCAGCACAGGAGCCACTGGCCGTCCTTCACTTTGGCGGCGAAGCGGACGCTGTTGTCGGACAGGACCACGTTGTTCTGAGAAAGCTCGCTGAAGGTGACGTCCACCGTCTTATTGCTCTCCGCGTCGCCCTTCTTCACCTTCATGGTGATCTTGAAGCCGTCCTGGGGGGCGTAGCCCTCCGAATGGCCAGAGGCGTACCCCGCCACGTCCGTGATCTTCACGATGGCGTCGGCGTCCGCCTTCTGGCAAAGATAGTCGTACAGCTTCTGGGGCAGGGTCTCGGGGGCGCTGCCCGTGACGGCGATCATCAGGTTGGAGGCCCCGGAGCGGGTGATGTCGAAGGGGTCGAACTTGCAGGCGTAGGCCCCGTTGTATTCCTGGCTGCCGCCCCACTTGTCCTTGGGGGTCACCATGACGCCGCCGTTGCTGGAGCCGTAGTGGGTCTTGATGGCCTTGCCGTTGTAGAGCAGGGTCTCGTCCGCCACCGCCGCGGCGCAGGAAAGGACGCGGCTGGCTTCGGGGAAGTATCCGTAGTACAGCTGGTCCGCGGTGGTGTCGTCCACGTCGTAGGCCTTGCTGGCCCGAACGCCGATCTCCGCCAGGGCGTAGCCCTTGGCCGCGATCATCCCCGCCTTGAGGACGGGCTCGGCGGAATCCTTGCCCACCTCGGGTACGGCCACGCCGACGAGGTAGTCCTCCATGCCTACGGTGTTCACGGCCTTCACAGCCCCGTCCTCCACGTAGAAGGTGATGCTGCCCCGGTACTGCCGGGTCTTGCCCCCGGCGGTGGCCAGGGTAAACAGGTTCTCGCGGCTGCTGTTGGTCAGGGTGACCTTATCGCCGGTGTAGAGAGCCCCCAGCTCGCTGTGGCTCACCACCACCTCCACGCCGGACACCGCCGCGGTCAGGGTGCCGCCAGCGATCTCCGTCCCGTTGAGGACGTAGGCGCCGGTGAGGCCCAGGGTCAGGGTGTCCCGGCCCTCCGTGGTCAAGAGCACCCGCACGGGGGTCTCCTCCGCCCGGGCGAAGGGTGGGAAGGATATGAGCCCCGCCAGCAGGACCAGGGCCATGAAGATACACAGTCGCTTTTTCATAGTTCTGTATATATCATACGGGGGCCAAAAAGGGAATACCAGAGGGTATTTGTTGATGATTTTTTCGAATTTTGGACGAATCTCAGGCCGTTTCAGGCCGGTATTGGGAAATGATGGCTTCCGCCGCTTTGAGGCCGTCCACAGCGGAGGAGACGATGCCTCCGGCGTAGCCCGCTCCCTCCCCCACGGGGTACACGCCCCTGTGGGATGTGGACTGCATGTCCTCCCCCCGGAGGATGCGGACGGGGGCGGAGGTCCGGGACTCCACGGCGGTGAGGACCGCATCGGGGAGGTCGAAGCCCTTGATCTGGCGGGCGAAGGTAAACAGGNNGCCGGAATGTGGGCTTCACATGACCGAAGCGGCCGGTGGGGCGGCCCGCCAGGAAATCCTCCAGGCGGCAGGCGGGGGCCAGGCCCGCCCCGCCCCCCAGGTCCCAGGCCGCCTGCTCGAGGCGCTGCTGAAAGGCCATGCCGTCGAGAGCGCCCGTCCCGAAGTCCTCCGGGAACACCTGGACCACCAGGGCGGCGTTGGCGTTCTCCCCCGCCCGGTCGAAGTTGCTCATGCCGTTGACCACCATCTCCCCGGGCCCCGCGCCGGAGGCCACCACGAAGCCGCCGGGGCACATGCAGAAGGAGTAGACCCCCCGGCCGGTGGCCTGCGCCGTCAGCTTGTAGTCCGCCGCCCCCAGCTTGGGGTGGCGGGCGAAGGGGCCGTACTGGCTCTCATTGATGAGGCTTTGGGGATGCTCCGCCCGGACCCCCACGGCGAAGGGCTTGGGGGCCATGGCAAAGCCGCTGTCGAAAAGGTATCGGTAGGTGTCCCGGGCCCCCTGGCCGATGGCCAGGATGAGGGCTCCGCAGTCCAGGCGCTCTGGAACGCCTTTTTGGACCAGGGTCACGGCCCGAAGCCCGCCGTCCTCCATGTGTATGGCTTCCAGTTTGGTGGAGAAGCGGACCTCTCCGCCCAGGGCGACGATCTCATTCCTGAGGTTCTGCACCACCTGCCGGAGCCGATCCGTGCCCACGTGGGGCTTGGCCAATATGCCGATCTCCTCTGGCGCCCCGGCGGCGATAAAGGCGTCCAGCACCGTGGAGCAACGGGGGTCCTTAGAGCGGGCCGTCAGCTTCCCGTCAGAGAAGGTGCCCGCGCCGCCCTCGCCGAAAAGGGGATTGCTCTCCGGGTCCGCCCGGCCGGTGAGCCAATACCGCTCCACGTCCCGGACCCGGTCCTCCATGGCCCCGCCCCGGTCGATGATGAGGGGCCTATACCCCTCCCGGGCCAAAAGCCACCCGGCGAAGAGGCCGCCGGGGCCCATGCCCACCACCACCGCGCGGCCCGCAAGGGGCTTTGTACCGTGGACTAGAGGCTTCTCCTCCGGCCGCTGCCAGAGCTGGGCGTGGCGTTTTTTGTCCCCCAGCACCCGCCGTGCTGCCCGTGGCGACAGGTCCACCAGGGCATGAACGCTGAAGAACACGTCGTTCTTTTTCCGGGCGTCCACCGCCTGGCGAAGGACGCGGACCGCGCCCACGTCCCCCGGGTCCACGCCAAGCTGACGGGGAACGGACGCGGCGAAGGTCTCATCCGTGTCGTCCAGGGAGCGCCTCAGGGCCGGGATCATCACTTGCATCATGGCTGTTTCCTCAAAAAAGCCCGACCGCCGAAGGGCGGCCGGGCATCAGATCCTTGATCACGGGGTGGTCTCCCCGATCTCCGCCGGGGTCTCCTCGGCGGGAGCCAGCAGCGTCACCCGGATGCGCTGCTCTTGGAAGGTGGTGGTCACGTCGGGGAACTTGTTGGCGTTGAGCCCCTGGAAGGCGGGCACCAGCTCCCACTCCCCGGGCCCCAGGCCCGAAAGGTCCACCTGAACGGTGTACAGGTCCGCCGTCAGCTGCTCCAGCTGCCGGAGAGGTCCCGCGGCGGTGACGGTCACGAAGGTGGGGGCGCCGTCGGCGATGACCATGTCGTTCCTCAGGTTGGTATAGGACAGCGGCACCTCCAAGGTCCGCTCCCCCTTCCGCTCCGTGACGGAGGCGGACAGGGACACATAGCTGCTCTGGCCCCGCTTCAGGGACACGCCGTCAGGCAGGATCAGGCTCAGCTCCTCGGAGACGATGCTCTCCTCCGCCGGCAGCACCAGGCTCTGGGTGGCAAGGCTGTCGATGGCGGAAAGCACGTCGCTGTCGCCGTAGATGACCACGGTGGCGGGGCTGACCTCACTGGTCAGGGTGAAATAGGTATCGTCCGTCAGGGACACGGCCTGCTGGACGGCCACCCGCTTGTAGGCGGACAGGGACAGGCGCACGGTAACGTTGGGGGTGTTCTGGCTGCGGGTGACCACGGTGAGCTGGTTGTCGTCCTTGTCGTAGAAGACCACGTCCACGGACTCCTCCAGATTCTCCGTCCGGCCCGTCAGATCCACGGTGGCCACAGCCCGGACCGCCGGTTCGATGTATCGGGCGGCGCCTTCGACGGTGATGGTGCTGGCCATGCTCTCGCCCACTATCTCATACCCCTCGGGCAGGGTGCCGGTGAGCTCCAGCTTCACGGGCACGGTCTTGATGACGAGGTTGTCCACCTCCACGGTGACGGTCTTAGGATCCACGCTGACGACGGTGCCCAGATTGGACTGGACCGTGGCGCTGAGCGGCAGCCGGTAGGTCCCCGCGGCGGAGATGGTGCCCAGGGAAGCCCGGCAGTTGACCCGGCTGGCGTCCAGGTCCGCATGGTTGGTGATGGTGGCGTTGACCTCCACGTCGGCAAGGCCCAGGTCGGAGTTCACCAGAATGAGGTTCCGGCTCAACAAGTCCGTATACCCCTCCAAAGTGATGGTCACGTCGTCGATGGACTTAGACCGCACCGGGTTCAAGGCCACCAGCACGTAGGCCCACAGGATGACGGCGAAGACCAGGGCCACGATCTTCAGGCCCAGGTCCCGGGTGAAGAAGCCCTTGAACTCCAGGAGCAGGGACTTGACGTCGATCTTCTTCATGGCTCACTTCTCCTCCTTTCGCCGGGCCTGGTTCTTGCCGAAGGAGAGGCCGCTGATATTCTTCTTCAAAAAGACGCTTTCGAGGAGATGCCGCAGGGCCACACTGTCGAGGTACCGCACCAGCTTCCCGTCGTGGGCCAGGGAGATGGCGCCGGTCTCCTCGGAGACCACCAGGGCGAGGCAGTCCGACACGGTGGACACGCCCAGGGCCGCCCGATGCCGGGTGCCCAGCTCCCGGGAGATGCCCGTCTCCTCAGAGAGGGGCAGGAAGCAGGCCGCCGCCACCAGGGTGTTGCCCCGGCAGATCACCGCCCCGTCGTGGAGGGGGGTGTTGGGCTCGAAGATGTTCTCGATGAGGGCGCCGGACACCAGGCCCTCGATGGCCGTGCCGGTGCTGATGATGTCGCCGAGGCCCGTCTTCTGCTCGAAGACGATGAGGGCGCCCACCCGGCGGCGGCTCAGGCGCAGGATGGTCTTATGGAGGTCCTCTATGAGCTCCTCCGTCCCCATGTTGCCCGCCTCGCTGATGAGCTTGCCGATGGCCTTGCCGCTGCGGCCCAGCCGTTCCAGCACCCGGCGGATCTCCGGGGTGAAGAGGATGAAGATGACGATGATGATGGTACCGGATTGGAGGATGGAGTCGAGGAGCCAGTTGAGGGTGTACATGCTCAAAAGCTGGGTCGCCACGGAGGCGACGATCAGCAGCCCCACGCCCTTGATGACCTCGTAGGCTCGGGTGTCCTTGGTCCAGACGATGAGCTTGTAGAGCAGCAGCGTCAGGATCGCTATGTCGAGAAGGTCGTTCCAGCCGAATTGCCCGAGACCGCTTCCCAGAGTTTTTAAGATATCCTCAAAATTCAATTGCCATCACCTGCGTTCAGTACTTAGGTCACCTATAGTATACCATCCATGTGTAGGAATTGTCACGAAATTATTACAGGTTTGTGAGAGTTTTCTCCGCCCGCTTTGCCATGACGATCCGGATGGGCAGGGCGACGAGGACCAGCAGCAGGCACAGGGCCGCCGCCCCCAGGTCGCCGAGGAAGATGACCAGGGCCGCCGCCGCGCCCACCACCAGGAAGGTGATGACCATGCTGAGGAACACGCCGCTGCTCTGCTTGATGACCTCCGTGGGGTTGTCCCAGTCGAACCGGGAGAAGCGGAGGCCCAGGGCCAGCTCCACCACCGAAAAGGCCCAGGCGAACAGCAGGCAGAAGCCCAGGACCATGAGCACGTTCCAGGCGGCGAGACGCCAGGCCACGGTCAGGATGAGGCCGCAGACAAGGCCGCCCACGGCGGGGGGCAGCATGCTCACCAGGAGCTTGCTCCGGAGCCAGGCGTCGGCCCGGACNNGGACCACCGCCAGCACCAGGCCGAACAGCAGCACCGTCTGCTCGCCCCGGCCAAAGACATCCTCCAACACCTCCTGGACGGTCCCTTTGCCCCCCACGGCCAGCAGCACGGTGAGGATGACGGCCATGAGGGTGCCCATGTCCGTGTTCAGGATCCAGACGGGGGTGTTGTACTTCTGCCGCAGCTCCTTGCGGCACAGGGTCAGCAGGATGCCGGTCTGCTTCTGCCGCCCCATGCGGAAGGCCTTGCCCCGGGCGGTGGCGTTGATAGCCCCGTAGAAGAAGACGAAGCCCTTCGCCGCGGCGAGGCACAGCAGCCCCAGAAGGACGAGAGAGACGGCCGCGAAGATCAGGAAGGAGCCTACGCTGCCGGTCAGCCCTTCCACGAAGAGCCGGGCGGGGGGATAGAGGCCGTAGACCCGGGACTGAAGGGAACCGGCGATGTCGGCCATGTCGTTGAACATGGTCCCCGCGTTGAAGGACAGGAACATGACGCCCACCACGAAGGCCATGGAGAAGACCGTGGTGAGGAGGCTCTTGTTCTTCATCCGGGCCGTCAGCATGGCCACGAACAGACCGATAAGGCCGCCCACCCCCAGAGGGATCAGGGGCGCCAGGAAGACGGACAGGATCAACACCGGCCAGAAGGCGGCGGGCAGGGTCTTCATGACCAGCTGGCAGCAGACGCCGGAGGTCAGGATCATGCCGGCGTTGATGAGCAGCTCCTCGAAATAGAGGGAGAAGATGCGGGAGAGGACCACGGTCCGCCGGGAAAGGGGCAGGGACAGCAAGGGGTCCAGGCTGGCCGACGCGAACAGCACCGGGCCCGCCTTGGTCAGGGTGGTGATGGCCCCCAGCACGGAACCGGCCATGAGCATGAGGGCCGGGGCCAGGGTGTAGGTGGAGGCGGTAAGGCCGCCCTTGAGCATGCCCATGCTGTAGACGCCGGACATGTACACGCAGGCCAGGAACGTGACGAAGGTGGACGTGAGCTTCCGCCTGGCCCGCTTTTTGGCCGCCGCGTCGGAGGTGTTCTTCACCGCCGCGAAGGGGAAGAACTCCATGAGCTGCAGGCGGATGAGGGGCAATACCTGTTTCATTCCTTTTCCACCAGCTCCATGAAGAGCTCCTCCAAAGAATCGTTCCCCTTCACCGTGTCCATGTCGCCCTCCGCCACCAGTTTGCCGTGGTTGATGATGGCCACCTTGTTACAGAGCTTCTCCGCCACTTCGAGGACGTGGGTGGAGAAGAAGATGGCAGCCCCGTTCTCGGTCATCTCCCGCATGTGCTGCTTCAGGGTGAAGGCAGCCTTGGGATCGAGACCCACGAAGGGCTCGTCCAGCAGCAGTAGCTTGGGCTCGTCGATCAGGGCGCCGATGAGGGCCAACTTCTGCTTCATGCCGTGGGAGAAGGAGCCCACCATGTCGTTGAGCCGATGGGTGATGCCGAAGGCGTCGCCGTACTTTTGGATGCGCTGGGCTCTCGTCGAAGCATCCAGGCCATAGACGTCGGCCAGGAAATTGAGGTATTGGATGCCGGTGAGATATGCGTACAGGTCCGGGTTGTCGGGGATGTAGCGCATGACCTTCTTGCAGGCCAGGGGATCCTGCTTGATGGACACGCCATTGACGAGGATGTCCCCGCCCTCGAAGCCGTGGATGCCCGCCACCGCCCGAAGGGTGGTGGTCTTGCCGGCGCCGTTGGGGCCGATGAAGGCGAAGATGTCGCCGGGGGCTACATGGAGGGTCAGGTCCTCCACGGCGGGCTTGTCCTTCCCATAGGACTTGGTGAAGTGTTCGATACGCAGCATGGTTTTTACTCCTTGTTCGGTTTCTTTCTATACATCAGTTTCTTGGCGAAGAAGTTCCACAGCAGCACGATGACGGCCGCGATGGCCTTGCTGACCAGGTAGAAGAGCCCCAGCCCGTCGGTGAAGACCCACATCAAAAGCTCCGTGAGCCCCAGGCCGATGAGGGAGATGACGATGAACAGGGCGAACTCCGCCTGGGCGCTCATGTTGGCCTTCTTGCCGGAGAAGGCCAGGTTCTTGCTGAGGAAGTAGTTGACGGTGACCCCCAGGATGAAGCCGAAGACCCCCGCCACCAGGTAGTGGAGGCCCAGCTCCTTCAGGAGCCACACCGTGCAGAAGTCCGCCACGAAGGCGCAGCCGCCCACGATGATGTAGCGGAGGAACTGCAGCGTGGCGTTGTCCGTGGGCTTATAGAGGAGCTCCCGCCATTGAAAGCGTTTCAGCAGCCCAAGGATCTCCGGCAGGTCCCCCTTCATTTCTCCTCCTCCGGCTTCTGCCGGTAGATGACGATCTTCCGGCCGATGCACTGGATGGGCTCCGCGTTGAGAGCCCGGCAGATGGTGTCGCAGAGGGTCTTGGCGTTCTCGTCGCAGTTCTCCAAAACGGTCAGCTTGATCAGTTCTCTTTTATTGAGGGCGTTGTCGATGCCCACCAGCATGTTGCCCGACAGGCCCTCCTTGCCGATCTGGAAGATGGCGTCCAGGGCGTTGGCCTGCTTGCGGAATGCGGCTCTCTCTTTTCCGGTCATATCGGTATCCTTTCTTTTTTCACGGTATACACCTTCCACAAAGTGGAATGTCAAGTGTTTTTTTGCGGGAGGGGCAAGCCCCTCCCCTACAGCGGGTCATGAGCACATCCGTAGGGGACGGGCTTGCCCGTCCCGTTTGTTTATTCGACAAAATCGAACTCCCACTCGCCCAGGCGGATGGTATCGCCTTCCTGGCAGCCCGCCTCCCGCAGGGCGGCGATCATGCCGGTCTTGATGAGCATCTGCTGGAAGCGGCGCATGCTGACCTCGTTGTTGGGGTCGGTGGAATCAAGGAGCTTGTCCACCTCGCCGCCGGAGAGCACGTAGGCCCCGTCGTCCCCCCGGGAAAGGATGAAGCCCTTCTCGTAGCGGGGGCTCTCCTCCAGCTCTGTCTCCGGGTAGGTGAGCACCGGCGGCAGCAGATCGAGGAATCGGATCACCGCGTCCAGCATCCCTTCGAACCCCTCGCCCGTGGCTGCGGACACGGGGTACACCGTGTACCCCTCCTCGTCGAGAGCCGCCCGGATGCGCTCCAAATTCTCCTGGGCCTCCGGCAGGTCCATCTTGTTGGCGGCCACCACCTGGGTCAGCTCCCCAAGGGCAGGGGAAAACTTGGTCAGCTCCTCGTTGATCTTGTGGAAGTCCTCCACCGGGTCCCGGCCCTCCATGCCGGAAGCGTCGACGACGTGGATGAGGAGCCGCGTCCGCTCGATGTGCCGCAGGAAGTCATGGCCAAGGCCCGCCCCCTCGGCGGCCCCCTCGATGAGGCCGGGGATGTCCGCCATAACGAAGCTCCTGCCCTTGTGCTCCGCCACGCCCAAATTGGGGGTCAGGGTGGTGAAATGGTAGGCAGCGATCTTGGGCCGGGCGGCGGTGAGCACGGACAGGATGGAGCTCTTGCCCACGGAGGGGAGCCCGATGATGCCCACGTCGGCAATGGTCTTCAATTCCAGCTCCATCTCCCGCTCCTCGGTCTTGATGCCGTTCTGGGCGAATTGAGGGGCCTGCTTGGTGGCGGTGGCGAAGCGGGCGTTGCCCTTGCCGCCCCGGCCGCCCCGGATGACGGTCTTACGGCGCTCCGGCTCGGACATGTCGGCCACGATGGCCCCGGTCTCCAGGTCCCGGACCACGGTGCCCACGGGCACGTGGATGACCATATCCTCCCCGTCCTTGCCCCGCTTCAATTCGGTCAGGCCCTTGCCCCCGTTCTCCGCCCGGTAGAACCGCTGGAAACGGAAGGGCAGCAGGGTGTTGAGCCGGGGGTCGGCGTAGAAGATCACGCTGCCGCCGTTGCCGCCGTCGCCGCCGGAGGGGCCGCCCTTCATGACGAACTTTTCTCGGTGGAACGCGGCGCAGCCGTCGCCGCCGTTGCCCGCTTTCACCACGATGCGGACTTTATCTAAAAAATCCATTTACCTATCCTTTCGCGTATAGAAGTCGCACACTTGATTGAGGGCGCAGTCGGCGCATTTGGGCCGCTGGGCGGCGCAGACCCGCCGGCCGTGGAAGATGATCCAGTGATGGGCGTCGGTCCAGTCCTTCTCGGGGATGTGGGCCATGAGCTGCTCCTCGGTCTTCTCCACCGTCTTCGCCTCGGCGAGACCTATCCGGTTGCTGACCCGGAAGACGTGGGTGTCCACGGCGATGGCCGGGATGTGGAAGGCGTTGCTCACCACCACGTTGGCGGTCTTCCGGCCCACGCCGGGGAGCTCCGTCAGGGTGTCCCGGTCCGCCGGCACCTCTCCGCCGTACTTGTCCACCAAAATACGGGAGGTCTCCAGGATGTGCTTCCCCTTCATGCGGAAGAAGCCGCAGGAGTGGATCATGCTCATCAGCTTCTCCTCCCCGAGAGCCAGGATCCCCTCCGGGGTGTTGGCCACCTTGAAGAGCTCCGCCGTCACCTTGTTCACCTGCTTGTCCGTACACTGGGCGGAGAGCATCACCGCCACCAGCAGCTCGAAGGGGCTGGTGTAAATGAGCTCCGGCCGGGGGTTGGGGTACAGCTCCGACAGGATCTGCAGGGCTTCGTTTCGCTTGTCTTCCGATAACAGCATGCTCGTTCCTTCTTAGAAGATGATGGGGATGTCGCCGTGGAGGGCCAGGCGCAGGATGCCGATGAGCACCAGGTGGGCCGGGTAGTAGAGGTAGAAGAGCCACTTCATGCCCTTCCACTGCCCCCGCTGGCCGTTGTATTGGGCGAGGATGGGGATGGCGAGGCAGGTGCACATCTGCAGCAGGCCATAGAATTTGTCGATGAACAGGAAGTACACCAGGGCGTAGATGGCGGTCCAGATCACGATGTCCCAGCCCTGGCGTTTGAAGTTCCCCCGGTGGACGTAGAGGTAGAAGGGGCACATGGCCGCGATGCTGGACCAGTCCGCGGGGAAGGCGATGAGGGAGATGGCCACGGTGACGAGGACCTTGGCCCAGGCGGGCAGCTTCTCGTTCCTGTGGAGGATCACGATCACCACCGCCCAGGCGTAGCCCCACATGACGCTGGTCTGGTTGAAGACGCTGGTCTTGAGGGGCACGAAGGGGATGCCGAAGGCGAAGTTATAGGCGAAGTGGGACACCAGGGCGAACAGGAACAGCCGCCCGGCGTACTTCTTGATATCATGGGTGTAGAAGCAGCCCTCGGCGATGAAGAACCACATGATGGGGGCCGTGAGGCGGCCGATGACGTGGAGGGCGAAGACGTACCACACCGCCTGGGTGCCGGGGAAGAAGACCCAGGTGAGATGGTCGATGGTCATGGCCACGATGGCGATGAGCTTGATCTGGTTGCCGTTCAGTCGTTTCCGGGTGTTCATTTCTGTATCATTCCTATGTATTCTACTGCCCTGGTGGCCGCCACGGCCCCGTCGGCGCAGGCGGTGACCACCTGGCGTAAGGGCGTGTCGCGGACATCCCCCGCGGCGAAGACGCCGGGGACAGAGGTCTGCATGTTCCTGTCGGTGACGATGAAGCCGCCCTCGTCCAGGGCCACCTGATCCTGAACGAGGTCTGTCCTTGGCAGGATGCCCACGGCCACGAACAGGCCGCTGACGGGGAGCTCCCGCCGTTCATGGGTAAACTTGTTCTCCACGGTGACGGTCGCGAGCCGATCCTCGCCGGAGAGGCCCACCACGGTAGAATCCAGCACCAGCTCCACGTTCGGAGCCTGCTTCACCCTATCGGCCAGGGTGGCCGCTGCCCGAAACTGGTCCCGGCGGTGAATGAGGTACACTTTGTTGCAGAGGCCGGACAGGTACAGGGCGTCCGCCACGGCGGTGTCGCCGCCGCCCACGATGGCCACGTCCTTGTTCCGATAGAAAGCGCCGTCGCAGGTGGCGCAGTAGGAAACGCCCGCGCCCACGAACCGGTCCTCGTCGGGATGACCCAGCTTCCGGGGCGTGGCGCCCATGCAGAGGATCACGGCGTCGGCGGCGTAGGGTTCGCCGCCCGCGGTGAAGGTCTTCTCTCCCTCGGTGAGTGTGAGATCAGCCACGGACCCATACACGATGGGGAGGTCGAATTCGGAAGCGTGTTTTTCCAGGGCCGCCGCCAGCGCGTAGCCGTCGGGGCCGCCGGTGATGCCGGGGTAGTTCTCCACCCGGTGGGTCTTCACGATCTGGCCGCCGGGGAACAGTTCCTCAAACAGCTTTACGCTGGCTCCGCCCCGGGCTGCGTAGATGCCCGCCGCCAGGCCCGCGGGGCCGCCGCCGATGATGGCGATGCCCAGTTTTTCCATGCCGGTACCTCCTTTGCCCCGTCCAGATGGGGTCAGTCTAAATAATTAGTATATCCCTATTCCCCGTGTCCGTCAACGAGGAAGAAGGGGCGGGTGAAGACCTGGAAGTCCTTCTGCATGCGGATCAGCTTCCTGTCCGTGAAGGACCAGCAGCAGCGGCCGGCGAGGCGGGTCAGCTGGCAGCCGTAGGCGCCGCCGGCCCACTCCACCACCCGGCCAGCCCCGGCGTAGAGGCCGATGTGGCCGTCGAAGCCCACCAGGTCCCCGGGCAGCAGGTCGTCTTTTTCGATGGGATAGGAGATCGGTGGACGCAGGAGCTTGTTGGCGATGGCGTCGAAGGTGCCCTCCACCAGGTCGAACTTCCGCCACAGGCCCACGACGCCCCCGGAGCAGTCCGCCCCGGACAGGGGGTCGCCCAGACTGGCCGCGTTCTGCAGGGCGGAGAGCATCATCTCCCGGCGGCCGCCGGAGAAGAAGGCGGGCTTTCGGGCCGCCAGCAGCTCGATGGCCGCGGAGGTGGGGCAGTAGAGCTCCTTGTCGGGCCCGTAAAGGTCGCCGCCCCACACGTACAGGCTCTTGGGGAAGGCAGCCACCTCCGTCCCGTGGGGATCGAAGGCGAAGGGCAAAGCCGCCTCCACCAGCTGCTTTCGCAGGGGGGACACGGTCTGCAGGGCCTCCTGCACCGCCTTTAGGGCGTCCTCCCCCACACCGTCCTCAGGGTCGATCCAGGGGTCGTTGGGCTTGGGGGCGGCCCGGCCGGTGAGGCATTTGAGGAGATACAGGGCGTCGCCCAGGTCCACCTTGCCGCTGCTGTCGGCATCCAGGGCCACGGTGGGCTCAGCCTTGCCGGTGAGCAGGCTCATGAGCACGACGCCCACGTCCTTCACGGTCAGCTGGCCGTCCCCGTCCGCGTCGCCGTAGAAGGCTTCGCCCGGGTCGTTGCAGATGAGCAGAGAAATGAGGCTCCGGGTGCGGCTGTCGCCCTCCCCCGTAGGGTCCAGCCCCCGGTCCGTTTGCAGGGCGTGGAGGCCCCGGGCGGTAGCCTGGGTGAACCTGTCCCCGGCCCCCGCCTCGTAGCCCAGGGACCGAAGGTCCTCGTTCAGCGCCCGGACGGCCCGGTCCCGGTCGCCCATGGTCAGCGTTTCCTTCATGGTCCCATCCTCCCGTAACAGTCATATATATTAGTATACCACATCCGCGGGAAAAAGTCTTGTGCTTTGGCCCTGCCCGTGGTAGGATTGTCCCCATGAAACAGACCAAATACAGCCTCATACTGCTGGGCTGCTCCGTGATCTGGGGCAGCGCCTTCGTGGCCCAGTCCGCCGCCATGGACCTGGGCATGGAGCCGTTCGCCTTTACGGCCGTGCGGATGCTGGTGGGGGCGCTGTGCCTGATGCCCTTCATCTTCCTCCGGCGCAAGGCCGCCCTGCCCCCCACTCGGGAGGGCAGAAAGAAGCTGGTCCTCAGCGGCGCGCTCATCGGGCTCACGGTGGCGGTGGCCTCCTGGCTCCAGCAGGTGGGGCTCCAGTACACCACGGCGGGCAAGGGGGCCTTTTTGACGGCCCTGTACATCCTGCTGGTGCCCATCGTGGGCGCTCTGTTCTTCCATAGAAGGACCGGGATATGGACCTGGCTGTGCCTGATCATCGGCGGGGCGGGGCTCTATTTTCTCTCCATCACGGAGAGCTTCACCCTGGAGAAGGGGGACGCCCTGGTGATCCTCTGCGCGCTGGTGTTCACGCTGCAAATATTATTGGTGGATAAATTCGCCCCGGAGTTCGACGCCTTGACCCTGTGCTGCCTGGAATTTCTCACGGCGGGGCTTTTGAGCTTTATCCCCATGGCCCTCTTCGAGGGGTTCGACTTCGTGAACATGGGCCCGGCCATCTGGTGCATCCTCTACTGCGGCGTCTTCTCCTGCGGCATCGCCTACTGGCTGCAGATCGTGGGCCAGCGGCACCTGCCCCCGGCCCTCGCGTCCCTGCTCATGAGCTTCGAGGCCATGTTCGGGGCCTTCTTCGGGGCGCTGATCCTCCACGAGCGCATGACCAGCCGGGAGCTCCTGGGCTGCGGGCTCATCTTCGTAGCGCTGGTATTATCGCAAGTCCTGCCCCCAGCAGGGAAAAGAAGAAACGTAAAAGAAGCTCAGGGCTCCGCCTGAGCTTCTTTCAGCTTGTCAAAAAACCTTTTGACAAGCTGAACAGGCTGTCAGCAAAGGATGGCAGAANNAAGCATATTTCAATTCCTATATGCCGCAAATGGTCTGCCGCCTTTTTCGACAGCCTGAAAGAAGCTCAGGGCTCCGCCTGAGCTTCTTTTTTGTGCGCTCAATCCAATTCTACCAACTCGTACTCCCGACTGCCGTAACCAAGCTCGGCGGCGGCTTCGATGGTGTGGACGCCGTGGCGGCTTTCCACCCGATCGAGGAAGTGTCGCTGGCCCGGATCGTCCTTGGCGGCGTAGACGAGATCCAGGCAGGCCTGGTCGATGGCCACCGGGTCCAGGGAGGCGAGGATGCCGATGTCCTTCATGCAGGGGTCCTCGGCCACGGCGCAGCAGTCGCAGTCCACACTAAGGTTCTTCATGACGTTGATATAGGCGATCCTGCCCTCAAAGAGCTGGGCCACGGTGGATGCTGCGTCAGCCATGGCCTCGCAGAAGGCGTCCTGGGCGGCGTGGTGGGCCCAGGTGTCGATGTTGCTGTCCGTGTAGCCGCCGGAATGGATCAGGGCCTTGCCCCGGCTGGAAGCGCAGCCGATGGACAGCTGCTTGAGCGCCCCGCCGAAGCCGCCGGCGGGATGCCCTTTGAAGTGTGCGAGGACCAGCATGGAATCGTAGCTTTGGATGTTCTTGCCGAGAGCGTTGGTCTTGAGCACCTTCCCGCCCTCCACAGGCACGATGAGGTCCGGCCCCTCGGCGTCCATCAGGTCCACGTCGAAGGCGTTCCAGCCGTGGAGCTCCAGGAGCTTGAGATGGGAATCCGTGTGGTCCCGAACCCCCTTATCGAAATCCCCGTAGGCGGTGTTGCACTCCACCACGGTACCCTGGACCTTTTCGATCATGGGGGCCCAGAAATCGGGACGGAGGAAGTTCTGGTTCCCCTTCTCGCCGGAGTGGACCTTCACGGCCACCTTGCCGGGGAGCTCGATCCCCAGGGCGTCGTAGAGCTCCACCACCTTCTCGGGGGTGATCTTCTTCGTGAAAAATACCTTCGGTTTCATGCCTGACCCTCCTTTTTCGAAATTCTTTCTTCGTATCGAACGCCCGCGGCAGGGCGTTGACCGCATTTTGTGCGCGCCTATGGGCAAAGAGCGGCGGCGCGAGTTCTTCCCCTCTTGGGACGGCCCGTCCCCCTCAGGGACAGACCACGCAGCGAGGGTCCGGCGTGCCGGCAAAGTAGTCGATCACGTTTTGGGCCGCCGCCCGGTTCATCTGCAAAAAGTTCTCCCGGGTGAAGGGCGCGGAGTGAGGCGTCAGCAGGACGTTCTTCACGCCCATGAGCGGGGAATCCGTGCAGGGTTCATGGGGGAACACGTCCACCGCCGCCCCGGCGAGGCGGCCGCTCTCCACGGCCTCCTTCAGCGCGAAAACGTCCATAACGGGGCTTCGCGCCGCGTTGATGAAAAAGCTGCCCGGCTTCATCCGCCCGAAGGCGGCCCCATCGAACATACCCTGCGTCTCAGCCGTCAGGGGCACGCAGGCGCAGACGAAGTCGCTTTTGGCCAGCAGCGCCTCCATTGGCGCGTAGCGTGCGCCGTACCGCTCCTCCCACGCGCTCTGCGGATGACGGCAATAGTACAGAACGTCCATGCCGAAGGCACGGGCCCGAATGGCAACCTCCCTGCCGATGCCCCCAAAGCCCACCAGCCCCAGCGTCCGGGACTTGGCCCCCAGGCTCATCTGCCTGTGCCATACGCCCCGGTGCATCTGCTCGTTCTCCCGCCCAAGGTCCCGGGCGAACCAGAGGACGCAGGCCATGATATGCTCCGCAACGGCCCCTTCCACCTGTCCGAAGGTGCGTACGAGGCCCACGCCCCGGCGGCGGCAGGCCTCCGTATCCACGGAATCGTAACCGATGCCCCGGCGGGAGATCAGCTTCAGGTTGGGGCAGGCTTCCAGCAGATCGGCGGAATAGCTCTCCAGCCCGGCGATGATCGCGTCCGCATCCTGGATGCGCCGCAGCAGCTCCTCCCCGCCCGCGCCTACGCCCAGCTCGCCGGCGCTCTGATCGTCCACCTGAAATCCGGCGTCCTGCAGCAGCTGCAGCGGGACAGGGTCCTGTCCGAAAAAGTTGCGGGCCAGGACGGCGACCTTCATACCCTTTCCCCCTTTGTTTCTGTCCATGGGTCACACCAGGGGCAGCAGATCTTTGAGCAGGGCGTCCACGCTCTCTTTGGGCGTACACCAGCTCATGCAGATGCGGGTGGCGGTATGGGTATCGTCCACCCGGCCCCAGCCCTCGAAGGCGTACCGATCGGAAAGTTTTTCCACCACCGTGTCCGGCAGGATGGGGAACTGCTGGTTGGTGGGGGAATCGTAGAGGAACCTAACGCCCTTTTCCCGCAGGGCGTCCCGAAGGACCATGGCAAGGTCCACGGCGTTCTTGGCGATGCGGGTATAGAGCCCGTCGGTGAACAGGGTCTCGAACTGGACGCCCAGCAGCCGGCCCTTGGCCAGCATCCCTCCCTGACGCTTGATCATGTAGCGGAAGTCCTTCTTGAGGTCCGGGTGCAGCAGCACCACCGCCTCCCCGAACAGGGCCCCCACCTTGGTGCCGCCGATGTAGAAAACGTCGGTGAGCCGGGCGATGTCCTCGATCGTCACGTCCGTCTGAGGGGATACGAGGCCGTAGCCCAGCCGCGCCCCGTCCAAAAAGAGGTAGAGGCCGTGCCTATCGCACACCTGCCGCAGGGCTTCCAATTCGGCGAGGCTGTACAAAAGCCCGCCCTCCGTGGGATGGGAGATGTAGACCATCTTCGGCTGGACCGTATGCTCGTGGGCCGGGTCCGCCCAGTGTCCCTTCACATAATCGTCCACCGCCGCCGCCCGGACCTTCCCCTCTTTGTCGGGAAGGGCCAGGACCTTGTGGCCCGTGGCCTCGATGGCGCCGGTCTCGTGGACGTTGATGTGGCCCGTACCGGCGGCGATGACCCCCTGATAGGGCCGAAGGGCCGCGGCGATGACGGTCTGGTTGGTCTGGGTCCCGCCCACCAGGAACTGGACGCAGGCGTCCTCCCGGCCCACGGCCTTGCGGATCAGGGCCCGGGCGTTCTTAGAGTGGGGGTCCTCCCCGTAGCCGGGGTTCTGTTCAAAGTTGGTGGCGGCAAGGGCCGCCATGATCTCGGGGCAGGCCCCTTCGTCGTAATCGCAGGCAAAACGGATCATTTACAGCTCCTTCACTATGTTCTCCAAATACTCGATGAACGCTTCCCGGGGCAGGGGCTTCTCGTGGCCCGCTACCAGCCAGGTCTCCGTCCGGTCCTTCAGCTTTTCTATGAAGGCGGAAAGGCGTCCCCTGTCGTACTGCCGGTCCAGCTCGTAGAAATCCTCGTACCCGGCGTCGCCGATGATGAGGCAGTCGTCCGCGCTGACGATCAGCGCGTCCCGGCTGTGGGGGGAATCGCAGGTCTCACAGGCGACGGTGACGCCGCCGATGTCCATGGTCCCCTCGCCCTCCAGCGTCATGTCGGGAACCGTCACCTGTATCCACTCGGGACGGCGGTATTCGAGACAGATGTGCTCGTGGCAGAAGGGGATCTCCTCCCCGGTCTTCAGCCGCTCCTCCATGGCCTCCTCCGTCCATGCCCATTGGGCCACCGCCTTCAGCTTCTCGGCGGTCCGCTTGGAGGCCAGGGTGAAGCCGTTCGATGCGCAGAGGCCGAAGCTGTGGTCCCAGTGCCAATGGGTCAGGATGGTGATCTCGGGGATGGACAATCCCTGATCGGTGACGGCGGTGTAGAACTCCCGCACGTGGGCGGGGCTCGCCCCGGCGTCCACGGCCACGGAGAGCTGATCCCCCTGGATATAGGTGAGCACGGGCCGGTCCGAAGGCTCGTCGTGAGGCAGGTACCAGACCCGCTCGGTCAGCTGTTGGAGCATAGGAAACACACCTCCTGTTGTCTGTTGATATATAGTGTACCGCGTTTCGGGCGGAGGGTCAAGAAAAGAAAGCATTGCTATTTCAGGCGGCCTGTGCCATAATAAAAAGGTTCATTACAAGCATTTTCGGAGGCACATACATGAAGAAGCTGTTGTTGGGCAACGCCGCCGCCGCACGGGGTCTCTTTGAGGCGGGGTGCACCTTTGTATCCTCCTATCCGGGCACGCCCTCCACGGAGATCACCGAGGAAGCGGCCAAGTACCCGGAGGTCTACGCCGAGTGGGCGCCCAATGAGAAGTGCGCCCTGGAGGCGGCCCTGGGCGCGTCCATGGCCGGGGCCCGGGCCCTGTGCGCCATGAAGCACGTGGGGCTCAACGTGGCCGCCGACCCCCTGTACACCGCCGCCTACACGGGCGTCAACGGCGGACTGGTGGTGGCCGTGGCGGACGACCCGGGCATGCACTCCTCCCAGAACGAGCAGGATTCCCGGCACCACGCCATTAGCTCCAAGGTGCCCATGGTGGAGCCCGCCGATTCCGAAGAATGCCGGGACTTCATGAAGCTGGCCTTTGCGCTCTCCGAGGCATTCGACACGCCGGTGCTGTTCCGCACCTGCACGAGGGTCGCTCACTCCCAGAGCCTGGTGGAGCTGCTCGATCGGCAGGAGCTGCCCCTCAAGGCCTACGTGAAGGACCCCCGCAAGTACGTCATGGCCCCCGGCAACGCCATCCCCCGCCACGCGGTGGTGGAGGAGCGGACGAAAAAGCTGCGGGAATACGGCGAAAGCTGCCCCTTCAACCGGGTGGAGATGAACGGCGCCGAATGGGGCGTCATCACCTCCGGCGTCAGCTACCAGTACGTGAAGGAGGCTTTGCCCGAAGCGAGCGTTTTGAAGCTTGGTCTCGTGAACCCCCTGCCCGAAAAGCTCATCCGTGACTTTGCCGCCAGGGTCGAAAAGCTGGCCGTGGTGGAGGAGCTGGACCCCGTCATCGAGACCCATCTCGCCACCCTTGGGATCAAGGTCGATCTGGGCAAGAGGGAGCTGGGGCTCTTGGGCGAGTTCTCCCAGAACCGCATCCGCGCCGCCTTCCAAAAGGCTCTGCCCGAGAGCGAGAAGCTGGACGGGGCTCTGCCCGTCCGGCCCCCGGTGCTGTGCCCCGGCTGCCCCCATCGGGGTCTCTTCCACGTGCTCCACAAGCTGAAGGTCACCGTGTCCGGCGACATCGGCTGCTATACCCTGGGCGCTTCCGCGCCCCTCTCCGCCATGGATTCCACCATCTGCATGGGCGCGTCCATCGGCGTGATGCACGGCTTTGAGAAGGTCCGGCCCGAGGCCGCCGGGAAGACCGTGGCCGTCATCGGCGATTCCACCTTCATGCACAGCGGCATGACGGGCCTGGTGAATTTGGTGTACAACCGGGGCGTGGGCGTGGTCCTGATCCTGGACAACTCCATCACCGGCATGACCGGCCACCAGCAGAACCCCCTGACGGGCATGACCTTGAAGGAGCAGCCCACGGCCCACCTCTCCGCCGAGAAGATCGCCGAGGCCTGCGGCGTGAAGCGGGTCCGGGTGGTGGACCCCCAGGACCTGAAGGCCACGGAAGCGGCCATCCGGGAGGAGCTCGCCGCGGACGAACCCTCGGTCATCGTGGTCCGGCGGCCCTGCGCCCTCCTCAAGTGGGTGAAGCATCGCCCGGCCTTCCATATCGAAGCGGACAAGTGCAAGAGCTGCAAAGCCTGCATGCAGATCGGCTGCCCGGCCATCGTCTTTAACCGCAAGGCCGCCATCGACCCCACCCTCTGCGTGGGCTGCGGCCTGTGTGAGCAGCTCTGCAAGTTCGGCGCCATCTGCGAGTAATAAAGGAGGTTCCTATGGAAACGAGATCCATCATGATCGTCGGCGTAGGCGGCCAGGGCACGCTGCTGGCTTCCCGCCTCATCGGCAACGCCCTCATCTCCACGGGCGCGGACGTGAAGCTCTCCGAGGTCCACGGCATGTCCCAGCGGGGCGGCTCCGTGGTGACCTACGTAAAATACGGTGAAACCGTCCACTCCCCCCTCATCGACCTGGGCGAGGCGGACTACATCCTGTCCTTCGAGGCGTTGGAAGCGGGAAGGTTCCTCCCCTACCTGAAGAAGGGCGGCACCATCATCACCAACACCCAGCACATTCTGCCCATGCCCGTGATCACCGGGCAGATGGCCTACCCGGACGCCGTTCTCGACGACCTTGCGAAAAAGGCCAACGTGATCGCCGTGGACGCCCTCGCTCTCGCGGAGCAGGCGGGCAGCCCCAAGGCCGTGAACGTGGTCCTCACGGGCGTCCTCTCCAAGGCCATGGACCTTGACGAGGAGGTCTGGCTCTCTTCCCTGGAGGCCACGGTGCCCCCCAAGTTCCTGGAGCTGAACAAGAAGGCGTTTGAGTTAGGGCGGAAGAGCTGATCCCCCTTCCGTCACTGCGTGACACCTCCCCCATTCCCTTCGGGAACAGGGGAGGCTTTTTTATGCCAAAAGGCTCCCCTGTGCCATGAATATGGCATGGGGGAGCTGTCGCCGCAGGCGGCTGAAGGGGCCTTAGAGCTCAGAGAGCCACCGATCCGCCTGGGCGCGGTCGGCAAAGGTAAGGATCTGCTTTTCGGGATATTTTTGAAACAGAGACAGGAGGGCGGGGCGGTTTTGGGCGGCGTAGCTCCGGACCTGTGATACCAGCTGGGGGTCCAGGGCATTTTCCGTCCAGGGCATGTCGGGGCGGACCTGGCCCATACGAGCCATGACGCCGGCCATGCACAGGTCCTCGGGGTAGTCGAGGAACATCACCGTGTCCGCGGCCCTGAGGCGGACCTCGTAGGTCCGGCTGTAATCCCCGTCCATGATCCAGCGTTCGCCTTGCAGGAGCTCTTCGAGGGCCCGGTCGAATTCCTCCCGGGAGATATGGGTCCTGTCCGCCCGCCACCAAACGTTGTCCAGGTGGATGAGGGGCAGCCCCGTTTTCGCCTGCAGCTTCCTTGCGAACGTGCTTTTCCCGCTGCCCGGGCAGCCCAGGACCAGGATGCGATCACCCATATATCCTCATCTCCTCCTCACCACAGCCACAGGACGTACCTGAGATACCAGCGCCTGTACCAGGGCAGGGTCTGTTTCAGCTCCCGCCGGGCGGCTTTCACGTACCCGGCCATGGCGCGCTTGTGCTCGTCCCCCAGCACGTGGTTGGAGAAGGCCGCCTCGTTGGCCAGGGCCTGGGCATCGTCGCTGAGGGAGGCCCCCCAGTGGACCAGCTTCCCCAGCTCCCCGTACCCGTACAGGACCGCCCTGCGTCCGTTCCCCCGAAGCATCCGCCGCATCCGGTTCCGGCAGACCTGTCTTCTGAGAAGGACGTACAGAAGCACGAGCATCGGCAGCAAAAGCAGCCGCAGGATCGTAAGGCCCCGCTTTTTCCCGGGCCCATGATCCTGCCCCCGATCGTCCATGGGCGCAGGGGGCGTAGGCGTGGCCGCGCCGGCCTCAGGCGCCTCCGGCTCGGGGGTAGGCGTGGCGCTGGGGGGCGGGGGNNGCAGGGGGGTCTCTTCCGGCACGCCGGTGGGCGCCGGGGTCTCCTGATCCGTCTCGGGGGTGGGGTCGGGCGTAAGGTCTATATCCGCCGGGCCCGGGGTCTCCTCCGGCACGCCGGTGGGCGCCGGGGTCTCCTGCTTCGGTCCCTCCGTGGGCTCAGGCAGGGGCTCCATCAGCTCGAACCGGGGATCGTCCCCACCGGTGGCCTCCACGGGCACCCAGCCCCAGCCGTCCACGTAGACCTCGGTCCAGGCGTGGGCGTTTCTGTCCGTGACCTCCACCCAGGCGTCCCGTTCTTCGATCATGAGCGCATAGCCGGTGACGAACCGGGCCGGAACGCCCTCAGCCTGCAGCAGCGCGGCCAGGGCGCTGGCGTAATGGACGCAGTAGCCCCGCTTGCTCACCGTCAAAAAGTAGAGGACGAAATCCACGTCCGTGGGCGTTTTTCCGGGCTCCAGATCGTATTCCGCCGTGCCGCGAAGGATCTGGGCGATAGCCCGCGCAAGGCCATAGGGATCGTCCGTGTCCGGCAGGTCATAGGGCTTGAGGAACAGCAAAAACGCCTCTTTCTGGGCATTGGTGAGGGTCACGTAGGTCTCCTTCGCCCATTTTGCGTAGGCCTGCTCCTCCTGGCTGCCGGTCCGGGGCGTAAGGCTCCCCGGCACGTCTCGAAAGCGCCAGCTGTAGTAGGTGACGTTTTTATCCCCGGAGATATAGTTCTCCCGGACCTGACCGCTGTGATCGTGCCGGATCACCGCGTAGGGGGTGTACAGGAGGGTCGTGTCCGCCTCGCGGACCTCCAGGAACGACACGGGGCCGCTCAAGGACCCGCCCAGGGTGAATAGGGAATCCCCGTCGGCGTATTCGCCGGCCATGGACCAAAACCGCCCGTCGTACCGGCCGTAGGATGTGCCCCTTAGATACAGCCGCCCGGGCTGGGTGACCTTCACGTCCATGGCGTGGGTGCCGGCGGCCTTGAGCTCTCCCTCCCGGCTCAGATCCTCCCGCTCCTTGATGTCCCTGTCCAGGAGCCGATCCAGCTTCTCCCAGAGGCCGGCCGCCTGGCGCACGACCTGATCCACCCGTCGCTGGGTTTCCAGGGGCTCGTACTTCTCCTCAGGCAGGGCCTTGACGAGCAGCAGCATGGTCAACAGCAAGGACACCAGCGCCAGGGCCGTCACCTTGCCGACGCCCCCGCCGTGGTTGAGCCGCAGCCCGCTCGTGAAGAACAGACCCCCGTAGTAGAGGCATACCAGCACCCCCGCCCAGCCCGCCGGCTGCAGGTCCGTGTGGGCGATGGCCAGCGCCAGCAGGGGCAGCGGCATCAGAAAGGGCAGGAGCATGGACTCCCCGGACACCAGCCCCCAGCTGATGAACAGGGCCATGGTCACCATGATGGCGGCCACGAAGAAGCCCACGTAATAGGCGTAGCTGTTCGAATCTACCCACCCGGGGATAGCCCCCGGGTTGGGCACGAAGGAGACGCTGCCGGAAAGAACGCGCTGAATGGTGCGGATGGTCAGCACCGCCCCGCCGTAAAGCCTGTTCCAGCGAAAGATGTTGACCAGCAGCAGCGTGACCCCATAGGGGATCAGCATATAGGCCCCCAGCTCGGGCAAGGTAAACAGCAAGGTCATGAAGCCGCTGACGAACAGGGCGATCAGGATCAGCACGAAAAGGTTGCAGGGAAGCCGGTAGGCCGTGATCAGGAACAACGGCGCGCCCAGGATGCCGCAGAAGACCAGCAGCCAGGTGGAAAAAAAGACGAGCCAGGGGAATCTTTGCTTCATGGCTTGTCCCCTCCCTCTCCCCTTCTGGGCCGGACGCTGTACACCAGCTCGTCGGACTTGTTCCGATCCACGGGGCCCCGGGACCCGTCAGGCTGGCTGGAGAGGACGCTCAGCAAAAACTCGTCCAGGCCGTTCCTGTCCGTGATATAGGCCTCCCTGTGGGCTCCAAAGCAGATGCGATGGGGGATGCCCTTTTGGATCAGGTCCATGCTCAGATACAGCAGCTGGTCCATCTGGCTCTCCAGCTCCCAATGGTTCTCCCCGGGGGTGACGGAAAGGGCGATGCGCTTGCGCTGCATGAGCTGAGGCTCCCGAACGATGGTCTCGTCCAGTTTGGAGGAAAGCTTCCAGTGTATCCCGTTCAGGGGATCCCCCTGGCGATAGGGACGAAGCTCATGCTCCTCGGAGTATCCGCCGCCCGGCTTGGGCCTCAGGGCGATGGCGGAATCCTGGTCCAGCTCCGGCAGGGGCTGGGGTCTATGGGGAATGGGCAGCACGGTGTAGACGGCGGGATCGCAGCGCTTCACGGGGATGGCGAATATGCCCATATAATCCCAGGCCCAGACCCGATCCAAATGGCAGGAGATGACCCCGCACCGATCGTTGGGCAGGGGCAGGGATTCCTCCGCCCGCGTGACGCCCCAGCAGCTGAACTTGCGGGTCCTGATCTGATCGCCGGTAAATCTGTTCTCCCCGGAGTAGGTGATGGAAAGGCAGCCCACGGGCAGGATGAAGCGGCTGTCGATGGTGAGCTTGGCAAAGACCGGCCCGCCCCGGGGCGCGGTCCCGGAAGCGGAGAGAAGCACCCGGACCCGCAGCATGGCGGGGAGGCTCGCCAGGAGCGATACGAAGGGCATTGCGATCAGAAAGCACAGCAGGATATAGGACAGATACTGTCCGTACAGGCTATGGAACACCGCGCTCAGGGCGAGGCCGGTGAAATAGGCGATCCTGCGGCTGCCCATCACTTGGCCACAGGGGCGGGAACGGATTTGAGGATATCGTCGATAAGCTGCTCCGCCTTGCGGCCGGCGGCCTCGGCGTCCGGCGTCAGGATGATCCGGTGGGTGATCGTGGCGGGATAGATGAGCTTCACGTCCGCCGGGAGCACGTAGTCCCTCCCCTGGACCCAGGCCGCGGCCTTGGCCATGGAGGTGACCGCCAAGGACGCCCGGGGGCTGGCCCCCTGGAGGATGGCCGGGTTGCTCCTCGTAGCGTTGTTCAGGCGGATGATGTATTCCAGTATCTTTTCGCTGACGTAGGTGCGCTCCGCCTCCTGGCGCATGGAGGCAAGGCTGCCCTTGTCCGCCATGCAGCGCACGCCGTCCAGGGGGTTCCCCTGCTGCTTGCGGGTGAGCATCTCCTTCTCGTCGGCAGGCTTCGGGTAGCCCAAAGACAGCCGGACCATGAACCTGTCCATCTGGGAATCGGGCAGCAGCTGGGTGCCGGAGGCGCCCACCGGGTTCTGGGTGGCGATGACCACGAAGGGGTCCGGCACCGGATGGGTGATGCCGTCCACGGTGACGGTCCGCTCCTCCATGGCCTCCAGCAGGGCGCTCTGGGTACGGCTGGTGGCGCGGTTGAGCTCGTCCGCCAAAAAGAGGTTGCAGAGGATGGCCCCGTCCTTATACTCCATGGCGCCGGTGGCCTTGTTGTACACGGAGAAGCCCACGATGTCCGAAGGCAGCACGTCCGGGGTGAACTGGACCCGGTTGTATTTGAGGGACAAAGCCTTGGAGAAAGCCAGGGCCATGGTGGTCTTGCCCACGCCGGGGATGTCCTCCAGGAGGATGTGACCTCCCGCCAGGATAGCGAGCAAGGCCATGACCAGCACGCCGTCCTTGCCCACCACCGCCTTCTTCACTTCGTCCAGGATGCCCTTCGGATCGTTCATATACTCCTCCAGTATGATTCGGTAAATGATATTGTAATACATAATGACACAGAATT
>LXOW01291117.1_pt1 | contig 25843 bp, 13 predicted proteins | sample 1368591 | NCBI WGS metagenome assembly LXOW01 (sample SAMN04884650, study PRJNA319009) | bovine gut metagenome | isolation source: Cow rumen | host: Bos taurus | place: Italy: Legnaro (PD) | collected 2014-07-09
TCCAAAGGGATCTTGAACCGCGACTTTTTCAGCCTGTCAAGCATGCGTCATTTTTACACGTCATTTTTGAATTTTCGACCATCTCTTTATATTACACTGACAAACAATCATTTATCTATTGACAATTCCACACGTCACACGTCATTTGCGTCATTTCAATAAAATTTCAGGTATAGTAAGAAAATGAAAATGACGCGTTTTACGTGTGACGTATAACACAAGTATCTGATAACGATACAATTACAAATCAATGCGTCATTTATACGTCATTCAGAACCCCAAAAACAGGCTGTTTTCCATACTTTTTCCTCCCCCAAAACGAACACAAATGCCCAAACTCAGTACAAAATTATGCAAGAGAGAACACGTTTTCAGCACTGTCAGTTACTCATCGAGAGGAGCCTTCACCACATTATAGCCGCCTGTTTTCTTTGCCACTTGGTATTTTATCACTCCCATTTCTGTCAATTTGGTGTGGACAAGATGGTTGATGTTGACCTCTCACAGAAATGTTATGTGACTGGGGTTTTGGCATTTGGCCCCACCTCGGCAAAAATTCCATGGGTAAGTGTAGCAGAACCCGGCACCTGCCATTCCGCAGAATTGTTGTTTGACGTCATTGAGATTCACAATTAGAATGTCGTGCGTATCCTCAGCCAAAACGGAAGGAACCTCACCTCGTCTGTTATTCCGTTGATAATCATGTAGAGACGGTGCGTGCACCGTCTCTACATTGGCCTGTTGCGGATAAGCGACTGCGGGGACGCAATCGACTACATTGTAGTCATCTGTGTCCCGCAGATGGTGGATTGGCAATGCCGACTGATGGTGGTATTTGGAATGATGTTTTTTTCAATCCCCAATCGAGACCTGCTTTGCAAACGCATATAATATCTACTGGATCATCTAATCTTTCACAATCTTCCTCACCCCAATAGCTTTCCCGTCAACTGATGCCTTTATGAAATAGACACCTTGAGCGTAGGAAGAAAGGTCTATTTGCATGTTCTCTTTTGTAACAGAGACAGTTTGCAACAACTTACCATACATATCAAACATCTGTATCTCCATATTGTCAGATTGGCCATTGTATCCTGTCAGTTGTACATTAACTCTATCCTTAATAGGATTAGGATATACCTTCATGAAGGCACCCAAATCATAACCGCTGATACCTGTTTCCACCGTAAGATGCAGAATGATGATCGAATCACAACCATCAGCGGTGGTGAAATTGAAGGTATAATCCCCACTTTGCACCGTGCCCGGCATAAAAGTGGTGTCTCCGTATGTAAAGGGCAGGTCGTTTTCGCTGATAGTCAGGTAAGCCTCAATAGTCACCGAAGGATTCACCGTGAGGGTCATTTCAACTGTACTGTCGCAACCATTCACCGTCTGCAGAATCATGTTCTGTGTGCCCGCCTCATTGAAAGTCAAACCATTCCAAACATACGGCAACTCACTGTCACAAATGGTGGCTGTGCATGTCGAAGTCACTGGCTGGTTGATAGTAAGATGCAGGGTCACTACAGAGTCACATCCTGCAGCGTTGGTCAACGTATGAGTATAATCACCACTCTGGGTAAGGTCGAAATGTTCATACCAGCTGAAGTTGCCACAAACGGTGGCAGTGGTATCACCTGCTGTCGGAGTGTTGACAGTGAGATGCAGGGTCACTACAGAGTCACATCCTGCAGCGTTGGTCAGCGTATGAGTATAATCTCCACTCTGGGTAAGGTCGAAATGTTCATACCAGCTGAAGCTGTCACAAACGGTGGCAGTGGTATCACCTGCTGTCGGAGTGGTGACAGTGAGATGCAGGGTCACCACAGAGTCACAGCCTGCAGCGTTGGTCAGTGTATGAGTATAGTCACCGCTCTGGGTAAGTTCGGAATATTCATACCAGCTGAAGCTGCCACAAACGGTGGCAGTGGTATCACCTGCTGTTGGATTGTTGATAGTGAGGTGCAAAGTAACTACAGAGTCACAGCCTGCCGCATTAGTAAAGGTCTGTGTGTATTCACCTGACACCATGCAAGTTGTCCCTTCCCAAACGAATGGTTCGCACGCAGTTACCGAGAAGTCTGTTGTTTCCGAGATGGAAACGGTGAGGTGCAGGGTCACTACGGAGTCACAACCAGCTGCGTTGGTGAGCGTATGATAGTAGTCACCACTCTGAGTGAGGTGTGCCCCATACCAATCGAAGCTGCCACAAACAATGGCAGCGGTATCACCTTCTGTTGCGGGGTTGATAGTGAGGTGCAAAGTAACCACAGAGTCACAGCCTGCCGCATTAGTGAAAGTCTGCGTATATTCACCGGATTCAGAATAAATCGTGTCGTTCCAAGTATAGTTCTCGCAGCTGGTTTCGTACAGTGTAGTGTAACTCAGCGTATTGACAATCACCCCTTTCGAGGCGGAAGCTGCAGAACAACTGGGGATACCGCTACTCACAGCCACATAGTACTCATATAAGTTGCCCGACTGAAGGTCAGCGGTAGTGTAGGTTACAGAATTAGCACCATCAATCAACAGGTCTTGCCCATTTATAATTTCATGCCACTGATAGCTCAACATATCTCCTGAGAGCATATTGTTGACCTCAGCAAACATGGTGAGGGTTCCCCCTTCGCATATATCATTGGGACCACTGACATCGACCGTGTAGTTAGGGAAAACGGACACGAGCGTGTTGATGCCAGCAGAAGCACTATTTAAACAACCGGAACCAACTTGAGAAACCACAATGGTATAAGTGTCGTTCTCTCCGTATGTCAAATTATTGACAACCAGAGTCTGATTAATCTCCTCAGCAAGCAAGTAACCGTTCTTGAACCATTGGTAAGAAATGTCACCATAACCACCGCTAACGCTTGCCTGTATAACAGTAGAGCCACCGTCACAAACCATCACACCGTATCCTTCAGCTTGGATGGTAACGACAGGTTGCGAAACAACGGAAAGAATCACAGCACCAGACTGAACGTTGCAACCATATTCGCTGGAAACCATGACCCTGTAAGAGTAGCTGCCGGCGGGCTTATAACCACTAATAGTGTACGAAGAGTCAGTACCGACAAATTCGGGCAAAGGCGTGGAAGTTTCCTCCATCCCCAACCACAGGAAGTCGTAGCCATCGATATCCGCAACACCTCCTTCAACCGTGGCGGTCAGCGTGGCCGTGCCACCGGCACAGATGGTATCCTCGCTGATAGAGACAGTCACAGAGGGTTGCGGAACCACCGTGATAGCCGGGGCATCAGCAGTGATGCTGAAACCACCGTTAAAGCCAGAAACCATCACCATGAAGTTATACGGAGTCGTGCGGGCGAGTTCGACAACAACATAGTCGGTAGAGGTGGCGCCAGGAATCAGCACACCGTCCTTATACCATTGATACACATAGGTAGGATCATAGTAGGGATCAACATCCACGTGCAGTGTGGTGGAACCACCTTCACAAAGCATTGTACCTCCCTCAACAGTAACCGCTGCCACAGGCATTGGGGGAACTGTCACCACAGTGCTGGCGGAAATGTATGAGATACAGCCACTGATGGGAAGCTCCACAATGACACTATAGGTATAGTAGGTTGTTTCACCATCAATAGCAATAGGAGTATCTACAAACGTGGCCTGTGTAGCACCTTCGATAATTATACCGTTCCTGTACCAAATATAAATAGCACCGGAAACTGGGTTAGATACCGTCAGAGTGACCTGACCGCCCTCAAAAACAATGGCATTATCAACAACCAACACTGGAGTCTCAGGTACATCATTCACGCTGACGGTGAGAGCGGAAGAATTCGAATAGCAGCCACTGTTAAAATAGGACGCCATAACATTGTAGGTATAGTTGGTAGCTTCACCGTCAACAGTGGTAGGCATATCCGTGAAAATGGTGTGAGTGGCACCCGGAATGACAACACCGTTTCTATACCATGTGTATAAAATGAGCGGGTTGGAATCCGGGTTCGTGATTGACAACGTCACCTCACCGCCGTCGCAGATGACGGTATTGTCCACCATCAAGAGCGGAGTTGATGGTGTGTTGTTCACAGTCAGGTGCAGCGTCACCACAGAGTCGCAACCCGCCGCATTGGTGAATGTTTGGGTATATTCACCAGATTCAGTATAAGTAACATTGTTCCAAGTGTAGCTGTCGCAAGCGGTCGCAAACAAATCCTTGTAACTTGGAGCAACTACCGTCACAAGCGAGCTGATGTCAGAAGAGGCACTACTTGTACAACCCTCCCCATATTGGTCAACTACTACGGTATAAACATCGTACATACCAACCATAAGGTTGCTGACATACAGAATATAGTTGGTCTCATTAGGAAGTAGGACACCATTTTTGTACCATCTATAGGTTGCGGAGCCATAGCCTCCTTCCACAACAGCCTGGATGGCTGTGCTGCCACCCTCGCAAACCATAGCATCATACCCAGGAACACGGGTGATGGTGACATTGGGCTGCGGGGAAACGGTAATGGTTACAGGCTCGGAAATGCTGTTGCATCCGTTTTGCGAAGCCATAACCGTATAGGTATGATAGCCTGCAGTCGTAGGATAATCGATGAGAGTGGTCTGGGTGGCTCCGTAAATTTCCACTCCGTCCCGATACCAGGCGTAAGTGGCGTTATACACAGGGTTAGTGACAGTCAGGGTCACCTGACCGCCCTCGCAAATGTTGATGTTGTCCGCCATCACAAACGGCTTCTCAGGCAGGCCGTTCACATTGATGCTGATGGATGCGTGAGACACGCATCCAAAGATAATATCGGTAGCGGTCACGTCGAAGTTGTAAGTGCCCGCATGGTAAGGTGAAAAAATATAAGAAGAACCAGTTGCCGTGTACTCAGACCAACTGAAGAGGATATTACCGTTGTTCAATCCAGCAGTATGTGCCGTGATGGTCGTGCTGTTCCCAACACAGATGGAAGTTTCAGTAGCGTAAAGCTGGAGTTCCGGAGCTTGTCCAACCGTCACAAGCGAGCTGATAGCGGAGGAAGCACTGCCTGTGCAACCCGCATCATATTGGTCAACTATTACAGTATAAACATCGTTCATACCAACGGAAAGATTGCTGACATACAGAATATAGTTGGTCTCATTAGGAAGCAGGGTGCCATTTTTGTACCATCTATAGATGGCGGAGCCATAGCCACCTTCCACAACAGCCTGAATGGCCGTACTGCCGCCTTCACAAACCGTAGCATCATACCCTGGAACACGGATAATGGAGACATTGGGCTGTGGGGAAACGGTAATGGTTACAGGCTCGGAAATGCTGTTGCATCCGTTTTGCGAAGCCATAACCGTATAGGTATGATAGCCTGCTGTTGCAGGATAATCAACGAAAGAGGTCTGGGTAGCCCAGTAAATTTCCACTCCGTCCCGATACCAGGAGTAGATGGCATTATACTCAGGATTGTTGACTGTCAGGGTCACCTGACCGCCCTCACAAATTTTAACCTTGTCCGCCTTCACGAGCGGCTTCTCAGACAGACCATTCACATTGATGCTGATGGATGATTGAGACATGCAACCAGAGAGAATATCGGTGGCGGTCACGTCGAAGTTGTAAGTGCCCGCATGGTAAGGGGAGAAAACATAAGAAGAACCAGATGCCATGTAGTCAGACCAACTGAAAAGGATATTACCGTTGTTCGCCCCTGCGGCATAGGCCGTGATGGTCGTAGTGCTTCCAACGCAGATGGATGTTTCGGTGGCATAAAGCTGGAATTCCGGAGTTTGTCCAAGCGTCACAAAAATAGGATTCGACAATGAGGAGCAGCCATTCACAGCAGCCTCAACCGTGTAAGCACCGCCATCCGTAACAGAAATGGTAGGAGTATTGAAAGCTATCTCAACACCATCCTTATACCAGACGTATGTGGCATTAGGTATAACATTGGCAAATAGTGTCGTAGTACCCCCTGTACAAACGGTGCTACCACCGCTGATGGAGACAGAGGGGTACGAATTTATAGTAAGATGCAAAGTTACCACACTGTCGCAACCATTGGCAGCCGTGAGTGTCTGATGGTAAACCCCACTCGTTGTGTAAGTTTGTCCGTTCCAAATGTAGCTGCCGCAGGCGGTCTGCACATCAACACCGGAGGTCGGCTGGTTGATGGTAAGGTGCAGCGTCACCACAGAATCGCAACCCACTGCATTGGTAAGTGTACGAGTATAGTCACCGCTTTGTGTAAGGTTGGTGTACTCATACCAGTCGAAACTATTGCAAACAACCACAGTAGTGTCGCTGGCACTGGAGTTGTTGACGGTCAGATGCAACGTCACTACGCTGTCGCAACCATCAGCAGTTTGTAATGTGTATGTTGCGGTATTATTGTCCGCCACGTAGGTTACGCCGTCAATCCACGTATAACTGTTGCCGCAGACGAGCTGTTCATCCACGCCCGTCAGTCGATTGATGGTAAGGTGGAGAACCACCACAGAATCACCATCATTGGTAGAAGAAACCACCTGTGCATAATCACCACTCTCATAGTAGGTTTCCCCATTCCAAGTGTAACTGCCACAGGTATCAACCGAGATGGTGGTAAGCGGAGTGGGGTTAATGAAAACATAGTGTGTCACCACACTGTCGGCACCGTCAGAGGCGGTGAAGGTTTCTGTCAGCACCGTATCAGTAATGAAGACCATACCATGCCAGCTATAATATCCATTCGCCACCACCGTATCTTGTGCGGCAACAGCAGGATAAGAAACAAACTCAAATATCGGGTAGCCGCCATTGACCATTGCCGTATCTGCTGCCCAGCGATGGTATTGTCCTTCCGTATTGTTGACATCCACCCAGATGTTGAGGGCTTCGACCAAATCACTACGGAACGCCCCGTTCATGTATGGTGGGATGCTGAGTGTCCAAGTATAGCCATTGCCCGAGAAATCGGAATTGCCAGTTTCACCGACATAATAGCGGCTTGGTGGATTGACCACATAGCAATTAACTGTTCCAGCGCTCAATGAGGATTCGCATATCCCGACCGAGTGACCGTCAAAAATATCATTGCCAATGAAGCCAGAATTCACTATTCTACAAGTAGCCCAAGAGGCACCTATATGTGAGCCTGCTACTCCACCCCCGTTAACATTACCTGTTACCATGCAATTAACGATACTGTTTACCGAAGAATACCCCACAATTCCCCCAATGGAACCACTGGTGCCATTGCCCGTTGATGTTCTCTTTCCATGGACATAGCATTGTTTTATTATTAAGTTAGATATATCACCTGACATATAACCGAATAATCCTTGGTATCCGGCATATTCATTGCAATATAATCCAGATATCACATGATTGTTTCCATTAAACGAACCATACAACATGTGAAACCAACCATCGCCAATGGCTGTCCAACGATAGGCACTCAAATCAATATCTTTTGTTAAGACAATTTGTTTATAATCAAATCTTTTATGTTGTGCGCCATTCAATTCATTTGCAATACTTGCAAGCCATGACAGTCCTTCTGCGGAAGATATATAGACATTGCCGTCGGCATCTTCATAGTAACCTTCCGGCTTCGTGGTGACAACATCAGTCCAGTGCAATTTGTCAGGAAGATACGTTACTGGACCGCACCAGTCACTCACATTACCTTCTCCACAAACAGCCCGCACATAAAAATCCAACGCTTGTCCGACGGGAATACCCACCAAAATGCACGGATTGTTGTGTACCGGAATAATCGTTCCCAAATCGACACTTTGCCCAGTAGCCACATAGAGCACTTCCCAATGGTCCGGTTCACCCACCTGTGTCCATGATAGGCGTGTTTTGATAGTGGGATCACCTACAACCGTGGCTTGCGTCACAATCAAATCAGAAGGATTATAACAGGATGGCACAAAATAGTCGCCGAATATGGGATAACCTGTGAGCGTGTCCAACACCCATGTCCTCAATGTCGGATCATTCTGTGATATTACCCATGTGTTCAATGCATCCAACAGATTATTCGGTGTTTCACCATTGATTGATACGGAAGACAACAATGTATTGGTGTTTCCTTCATGATGGAATAAGGATGTATTCGGATAATTGCCGCCGCACCCTATCAGTGCTACTCCAGCATTGACATTGTCTTGGCCATATATGTATTCTCCTTCCGCACCAAGATCCTGGCAGCCGATTACATTGCCAATCCGATAATCTGGATTGAACTCAACATGCCCTGTTGAGAAACAGTTGTAAATCTTGGCTCCACGAATGTAACCAATCAAGCCTCCAATAAAATATTGACTTCCTTCGACATTTCCTGTGGCATAACAGTTACGAACTACTATGTCTCCATTATAAGCAGCCACAGTTCCGATAAGGCTACCGCAACCATCTTGACCATATACCATTCCTGAAGAAGAACAATTAGACACTGTTATCTTGGAAGGACCATTGCCATTATTTGATATCCCCCCACACAAAGCCCCACCACCGTAAACAGTAGCTGACGAATGACAATTGAAGATTTCATAGCAATCCATAGCTGTGCCAATTAGCCCACCATTACCACCAATGATAGTTCCTCCATCTAAAACAACATTTTTCACGCCACCCAAATGTAAAAGCCCAAACAAACCTGATGCTCCGTTTATGTAAATGTTAGAAATACTGTGGTTCTGCCCATCAAATGTACCCGAAAAACCTCCTCGAAACACACCTGCAAGTCCATCCCACCATCTTTCATTTCCAATCGGATACCAACGATAGCCGTCAAGATCTATATCGGATTTCAAGGTCACAGTTTTCTCTTCAAAAGAACTTTGCGGTTGGTTGTGGAGTCCGTGGGTTATGACAGAAAGCCATGCGAGCCCCTCTGCGGAATAAATTTCAACGTTTCCATCAGCATCTTCTACGTAACCAGTCGGTTGTGTGGTCACGATGTCCGTCCAAAATGGCAAATCTACAACCAATGATTGAGTCTCACTCCAGGCACTTCGGCTGTTATTATTACAAACAGCATGGACATTGAAATCATACGTATTCCTCAAAGGCATTCCATATATGGTGTCTGGGTTATTGGATGTTGTGATAATCGTATAGGCCGTATCTGGTCTGTCATGCTGCCGATAACGGATACGCCATTGGGTGGCATCGCCATTTTCGGTCCAACTGACTTTAACACCATAGTTGTTGTTTACGAAAACTTGCTCTACTGAAACATCAGATACGTCCTTACATTGTACAATATAGTGATTGCTCCCGAATACAGGAAACCCTCCGTTGACATTGCCAGTGTCAGCTGCCCATGTGAGACACGAACTGTCATTATACAACACCAGACCTCGATTAAGCGCAGATAACAAATCAGTTTCTATAACACCATCGAAATCAATAGGTGTAAGCAAAATACAACCATCATTAGTCTTTACAAAAGTAGAGGTGTCAGCAATGGGACCTATTGTGTTTCCTACAACACCCCCACTGGTCCAAACGCTATAACAGTTGGATACTTCACTTGAAACTGCAGCAATTCCGCCCATATTGCACCACGACAGATATTTCATAGTGCCGGCGGCATAGCAGTTTTTCACCGATGCATTATTTAGCGAGGATCCTATCATCAATCCATTCCAATGGTTTCCTATAACGTAAGCATTGACAAAGCAGTTAATCACTCCACCTTGATGCTGACCAATCAACCCACCAACCATGAAAGCATCACTGCCATCAACTGTACTGTTTGAAACATAGCTATTCCTCATCATGCCGCCGAAATTGTATCCACAGATTCCCCCACATGAACCGTTTCCTTTAATGTAGGAATCAGTTAATCCAAGATTTTCAACACTTCCATTATCAATCATTGAAAAGAAACCAATATAATTCCCGTTCTCTCGAATGTATGCATTCGTAATTTGATGTCCTTGGCCATCAAAAACCTGATAAAACATTTCTGCAGGTCTCCATTTATGCCCTGACAAATTAATGTCTGCTGTCAAGTAAACCTTTGGGTTTGAGTAACTAAAGCTAACGTTTTTGGCCCACCAGGCCAATCCTTCCGCAGTGGATATTTCAACGGAATTAGTCTGCGCATTATAAACGTATCCTGCAGGTTGCGAGGTGACAATATCCTGCCAGTATTCTGCTTCCACCATTACAGAGATCTTGTTACGTAGCCCATATTGACCAACTCCGCACACAGGACGAATATAAAAGTCGTATTCTGTAAATTTGGCCAAATTGCTAAATGTAGCTGTGTTTGAGGTAGCTGTATAAAGTGTGCCTGAACCCAATACAAATCCCTTCACCCCATATTCTATTTCCCACTGGGTGGCTGTGCCGTTCTCGGTCCATGTCAAATGCACTGTTGTGCTCTCTGTAAAAGAGGTAATGTTGGAGACCATACGGCACCCGTTATTGTCAGTTTGGCTAATGCTTAGTTTGAATCCGGCATAGTACATATTGCCAGAATATACGATATTTAGCACATTATGGTTCGATACAACAGGACTTAAATCATTATCACTGCCACCAGACAAACTGCGGAGATGGTTTCCATCACCATCATAGAAGGTAAGGGTTTGATCTTCATATTCTAAAACGTCTGCCACGATTTGATTGGTGTTGTTGGTGGAGATGAAATTGACTGTGTTGTTGCAACTGTTGCCGTAATAGCTGCCCTCGTAGGCGTTGTAACCCATCAGGTGGTAGAATTCCAACGGCTCATCAACAATGAAGGTGCTGGTGCCCTGCGTCTGGCTGAGAATGACATTGCCGGTGTTGTCGGGGACTATGCCGAAAAGGGCTGCCTGGCTGTCGTTGAAGTTTGAGCTGCCAGGGGTGATGGAGTTAGTGAGGAACCAACCGTCGGCAAAGCCGCCCCAACCGAAGTTGAAGTGGTAGTAGCCGTCTGCATTGTAGCCGTCACATACAAAAGCATGGCCGCCACTTCCTTGCCCACTATAAAATACCGGGCGACCGTTGTCGAGGTCGGCGTGCAACATGGCATCCCATTCGCTCTCAGAAAAATATGCTTTTTCCGCAAAGCTGAGGTTGGGACTATAACGGAAGAAGTTGACAAAGGCGGCACGGGCATCTACATCAAAGGAACCGCTTTCCCAAGAAGAATACCCCATATTCACCGCCACCCCACAATCACGCATCAGCGTAGCCACCGCATTCACTTCAGTGGCAAAGCTGATATTCGTCAAAGCATCTGGCATTAGGGTGTAATCGTAGCTGGCACTATTGTAGTTCACCTCCAGCGTACCATAGCTGCTATTGTAACTATGGATACCCCTACCCTGTGTAGGATACTCCCAATAATTGATAATCTGCGCCATGGCAGTGGCCACACAACCAGTATAAACATGGCCGGCAGGGCCGCTCGCATCCGCAGGACAAAGATTGTTGTAGTACTGTCCCTGGTTCCATGCGGTGGTCAGCAAAGGTCCCACGGTGGTGCCGTTCTTGGCACTGTTCATTGGCTGTCCCAACTTCAGCGCCGTCCACCTGTCTTTCGCGACGGGGTCGGCCTCGCGGTCGCTCTTCGCCACAAGTTGGATTTGCCGCTCGTAGCTGCCAAGCCAGCCTCTCACCTGTTCGGGCATCCCCTCCACCACAAAGTCGTTGTCGTAGGAGTATCCCAGAATCGGTTCCACACGGTCATCCGCCGCCACAATCACAAAGCCCTTGGGCTGCAACGCAAAAACGTAGTAACAGTCAGTTGTATCACTGGTGGTGCTGTCCACCGCCTGGCCGGTATAAACCAACCGCATTGCCTGCTTGCTCACGTTGCCGCTCTTGGTGCCGTTGCCTTTCGAGCCGTCGCCCGTGCGCATGAAGGTGTATCCCACGTCAAGAGCCTGCGCTGAAGTCACGTATGCGTCATGCCCTTGCGCACCCACCCAATTAGGCAGCAAAAACATCAATAAAAGTGTCAGAATGCTCCACAAGTATATCTTCTTCATAATTCCTGTTTTTGTTTCAATATGATTTGTTTTTCGGTGAACCAGATGAACACCATAATGAATTATATACCTTGCAAAAATACAAAAAATTAGGAGTCCGTGGATGAAAAAATTATTATTGGCAATAACTAAAATGAGAAAATTCCAGGTCTCATGTAAGTCTCATATTCCTCTCATGCAATTCCGACCTGATTCCAGGAATATTTTCCTGAAAATCTCAACCTGCAAAATTTCCAAAATCACCTGCATACCTTTCCAAACTCCCTACCCTAAAACCTGAAACCTAAAACCTGAAACCCGAAACCTGGTACATGGTAAATTGGTAAATCGCATCTTTTTTGTTTTCACATACCTTCACAACCAAAAAAATTTACTAACTTTGCATCTTTGAAGTATTGTGGACGTAGAGGAATAATAAAAAACTGAACAATAGGAATTTATGAGAAAATATCTACTCTGTGTTTTTTTACTGCTTGCAATTATAGGGACAGGATTCTCACAAAATAATATAGTGACCATTGAGGAGTGCCAGCAATGGGCGGTGGCGCAGTCCTCTGCCAACGTGCAGAAAGAGCTGAACGACAAGCTGCTGAAAGTGAAGCTGAACAATGCGGCAGCCCATATCTATCCCAAACTTGAAATCAACGGCGAGGCCGCCTACCACTCGGAGGTGCCGCAGCTATACCACTACGTGTCGGGAGCTGATACTTTTTCAAGGTTTCGTTGCTTTATCGGCCTCGATTTTGAGCAGGTACTTTTTGAAGGCGGCAAACTATACTACGGAAGGCGCTACGAAAAGCTGGCAAACGAGGCGGAAATCTATAAGGTGGAGATTTCAATCAACGAGATGAAAGAGCAAATCATCACCATCTACCTGAACCTGCTGATACTGGACAAACAACTGAACATCCTATCTAATGCTGAAGAGTTGTTGCAAAAACAACGCAACCAGCTGAACAGCCTGCAGGCCAACGGCATCATCCCTTCCAGCTCGGTAGCACAATTGGAGGTGGAAATGCTGAAAGTGGAGCAAAGCAAGGGCGAGTTGGAGGCCAAGAAGGAGTCACTGATTTCGTCATTATCAATTCTGACAGGCAAGGACCTTTCACATAGCGAATTTGTGGTTCCCGAGGTACCCTCAGTGGATGTCAATTCAAATTCCGACCGCTTGGAATACAAGATTTTTGAGAACAGTAAGCAAACCCTTGGCTTCCAGCGCAAGATGCACCTGGCCAACAGCCTGCCCAAAATCACTCTTTTTGCCACTGGTGGCTACGGACGCCCCTACCTGGACTTCTTCAACCCCAACTTCCGTTGGTATTATGCGGCGGGAGTAAGGCTGAATATCCCTCTTATCGACTGGGCAAAAACCTCCGGCGTGGCTAATGTCATAGACCTACAAAGGGCCATACTGGAAAGCCAAGAGAGCGACTTTGCCAAAGGCAACAACATAGCCATTCAGGAAAAACGCTATGAAATACAGCGTATTGAAGATATGCTGAAGTTGGACAAACAGATTACCGAAAGGCAAATGGGAATCACCAACACACTCTCCATACAATTGTTGAACGGCACCATCACCGCCTACGATTACATCAAACAGCAGAACGACGAGACCCAGTCGCTGATTAACCAAGAAGTACACGCCATACAGCTGTTGAAAGCCAAATACGAACTGCTGGCCCTGACTGGACGCCTATAAGACAAGTCCTCCCTAAAAGAAAAAAAATTACCTGTAAATGAGTCTCACCGTCTTGGCGGCATAACCGCACCATACGCCGGTGACATTATCGCCGTGGATATTGGTAATGGTGGGTGCCGGATTAGTGAAGGGGTTTTGCCCCAGTGCCGAATTGTTGCCACCGGTATTCCAGAACTGGTAGCTGGCATAGTCAATCTGGGCATATTTCACATAAACCGTGTCTCCCGGACGGAAATGCATGCGAAAATACTCCCGCTGCCCCTCCTCGCTCATAGTTGGCATAAGAAAAGACGAAGGGTTGGCCCTCAAAATCTCAAAATTAATGGTCTGTCCATTAAAAGTAGCATCGTCAAAAGCCACCGGCAAAGTGGTGACCCACATCCTGTCGCGGATATTCTTACTATAGAGCTTCACCAGAAACTGATAGTAGTTCTGCTCAGCGGCATTGTCGGTCATCTGCAGACGGATAGTGGTGAAGTTCTTCTCCAAAATCTCATTACTACGGTCGAAGCCGATAGTGTCAATATCAAAAGTATGCAATATCTGGGTGGTGGCGGTATAGGTTTTGCCCCGCCACTGAATGCGCAAGTCGTAACGGGTGTTCTCCTTACCAATGATATTACCCTTATATGCATAGCGATAAGGGGCATCCGAATAGGGTGTGAACGACAGACGCTCGGTTTCACCGTCAGAGGATGAGAGTATCACCACTGCATCCTTAATGAGAATGCTGTCCATGATTAAATCATAGTTAAAGGCCTCAAAGAATGGAACACTACGGGTGAGCATCACTGCGGCAGGCTTCCCGTTTTCAATATATCCTTCCACCACCAACTTCGGCTCATAGCCGGGTATCTGCACATCAATTTCAGTTTGACAGGCACTACCACCCAGCAGAAGCAGGAGGCCATAAAGGATTATGGTAAGAGGTCGCGCTTTCATTTACTTGATCTTAAAATTCCATGTGATGGAAGGCATGATTGGCACCACACTCATCTGATAAGCTTTGGTCTCAAGCTCAACCACACTCTGGGAGATATCTATATTAGTATTGGTTTCATAAAAGATAAAGAACGGATTCTTGCGGTTATAGAGGTTATAGATGGCGAAATTAAGTCCCGTCTCAAAATGCTTGCGCTTGCAGATAAGCCAGTCAACCGAGATGTCAAGACGGTGGTAGGGAGGCATACGGTATTCGTTGCGCTTGCTGTACTCCTGTACCATGCTACCGTTGAAAACATAGAAGCCCACCGGCACCGTCATCGCATTGCCTGTAGCATAAACCCACACCGCCGACACAGTGAGCTTGTTACGCAAAATCTCGTAAGACAGGCTGATGCTTACATCATGGCGGCGGTCATATTTTGCATAAAACGGTTCACCGCCGTTCAGCTCAGAAAAGTAGCGTTTGGTGTATGACAACGTATAACCCACAAAACCCGTGAAGCGGCCTTTGGATTTTCTCAAGAAGAATTCCACTCCTGCGGAATAGCCCTCGCCAAAGGTGTACATCTGGTCGGGATTAATTTTCAATGAGCTGAAAGCTAGTCCGTCTCGGTACTCTGCCAAGTTATACATCTTTTTGTAGTAGCCGTCGATATAAGCCTCAAACATGTTCTTATAGAAATTCTGATAGATTCCCAAGGAGGTCTGCACACAAGTCTGGGGCTTGAGTATGTCGGTGGAGGGCATCCACACATCCACCGGCAGCGAGATGGTGGACATGGGTATCTGATGCAGATATTGGTAGTTCAAAGTAACCGACGCTTTGATGGAAGTATATTCAGCCAACTTGAATCGCATATTCAAACGCGGCTCCACCCTATTGTACTGCTTGATAATCTCACCGGGTTTGTACACGATGGAGTCAACAATCATGTCACGTTCATCAATAATATAGCGGGTGAAACTACCCACATGTTCAAAATGGGTATAGCGCAACCCGACATTCACCTTCAGCCATTTGGTAATCTCCCACTCATCATTGGCATAGATACCCAATTCATGGGCATAATAAGGTGCCGATTTGGGCAGCGAGAGGTTGTTCTCCTCGCCCGCTTCCACATCAAAATCATTGGGGTGCATCTCGTGGAAGATGTAATGGATACCGAAGCGCAGGTTATGGGCTGGCGACGGGAGATAGGTCAACTCACTCTTCAACGCATAATCGTTCAACCCCGATTTCAGATTGAACTTATACACACTCATCTGCATCAGGGTGGAGAAATCATAATGGCTGAAAGTAAACAAAGTATTCAGAAACAGCCGCGGGGAGATGATGTAATTCCAACGGACACTGGCCATCGCATTCGCCCAAGAGAAGTCGAAGCGGGTAGCCCCCGATATGGACTTATAACCATATCGGTCTTTACCATAGTAAGCACCGAAATACAGACGGTTTTTGTCGTTAATGACGATATTGAACTTGGCGTTCAAATCATAAAAATACAGACGGGTGCCTTTCAGTTGAGGACGCTTTTTCAGGAACGGCTGTATCAGCAAATCTACATAAGTGCGCCGCCCCGAAATGATAAACGAGCACTTGTCTTTCTTGATAGGCCCCTGCAACGTGAACTTGGAAAAAAGCAGACCTATACCGGCGTCAAACTCAAAGCGCTTCATGTTACCCTCTTTCTGGGTCACATCAATGATGGAAGACAAACGTCCTCCATAATAGGCCGGCATACCCGACTTATAAACCTCAACATTCCGGATGGCATCGGTATTGAAGACCGAGAAGAAACCAAACAGATGGCTGGCATTGTAGATAGGAGCCTCATCAAGCAGCACCAGATTCTGGTCGGCGGAGCCACCACGGACATACAAGCCGCTGTTGGCCTCACCGCCGGAAGAAAAGCCTGGCAACAACTCAATCAATTTCATCACATCGGCTTCTCCGAGAAACGACGGCATCTTCTTGATAGACTNNCTTCTTGATAGACTGCACCGTGATATCGGTGCGTCCAACATCCACACTGCTCACATTCTGGTCATCGTTCTTGCCAGTCACCACCACCTCTTCGGTAAGGAAGGCCACCGGCACCAGCGCAAAATTGAGACTTTTATTGGCCGACAGGTTCAACACCTCCTCATAGTCCTCATACCCCATGAAAGAAACCTTCAAACGATAACATCCGGGATAGACGGAAATAGAATAAAAACCCGCTTTGTTGCTTATGCAACCCAGCGGATTAGATGGATTGACAGTATCTGTCAGTATAATATATGCCCCTGTTATCTGCTCTCCGTTGTTGACATCTGTCACCGTTCCGGAAACCACAACTTTCTGTGCAAAAACCAATGACGGCAGCAAGGAAAGCAACAACAATAAAGCAAGGTGTCTCAAGCTCACTCTCTAACTTTCAAAATAAAACCAGTTCCGTGTACGTTGCAGATTTCAACTTTGGGTTCGAAGCCAGGCAGGTATTTGTCGTGACGACCTCCATTGGGGTTCAAATGCTCTTTCTTGACAGGTTCGATGTTGATATATGAACGTAATTTGGTCAAGAAAACATCCATACTACGACCTACAGAGTAGTCCTCATCACCCCACACTTCCTTCAGAATCACCTCACGGGGCAGCAATCTGTTCATGTGCTCACACAAAAGCTTCAACAACTCAGCCTCCTTACGAGTAAGGGTACGGGTTTTCTTGGGATGAATCAACTGCATAGCGCTGTAGTTGAACACGAAATCACCAAATTTGTAAATCTTTTCATCATACAAAGGATCTGACAGTTTGAAATGACGGGTACGACGCAAGATGGCTTCGATTCGGAGCGACAACTCTTCGGTGCTGAACGGTTTGGTCACATAGTCATCGCAACCCAACTTGAAACCTTTGATGCGGTCTTCCTTCTCAGCCTTGGCGGTCAGGAAAATCACCGGCACATCCGAGTCAAGCTTACGGATTTCCTGCAGCACACTGTAGCCATCCCTGTCCTGCATGATGATATCCAAAATACAAATGTCAAACAGACCTCTGTTGAACGCTTTGCACGCGGCATTACCATCACCGAATTCCACCACCTCATAGCCCAGCATTTCAAAATAGTCTTTTAAAACATAGCGAAGATTTTGACTATCTTCAACTAACATAATTTTGCCTTTCTTCATTGTATTAACGTTTTTTAATTTTGGTTTTATCATCTTAATCAATTATAAAACAACATTTTACGACTAAAACCCACATTATCCATTATCCACATGCAAATATAAGAATTTTATTTATACAATTCATTGTTTTAATAAAAAAATCTTTATTTTAATACACAAAACATTGATTATAAGTGTTTTATTTTATAACACTCATCAACACATTCCAAACCTTTTCAGCAGTTTGGTCCCATGAAAAAACATCTTTTCGCTGCCAGCCTTTTTCTATCAGCTCGTTTCTGAGGTTCTCGTCTTGTATTCGCTGCAAGGCTTCCGCTATAGCATTCACATCGAAAGGGTCGGTCAACAGCGCAGCACCGCCAGCCACCTCTGGCATAGAGGTTACATTGGATGTAATCACTGGCACCCTGCAGCGGAATGCCTCCACAATGGGAATTCCAAATCCCTCGAAATAAGACACATACACCGATGCGTAAGCAGCGGCTGTCACTTCGTGTAACCGTGAGGCACTCAAATGCCCCATAAACACCACATCCTCCTTGAATTTCATTTGCTCGTATGCCTGACTGATGTCGTCAGTCCACCAACGTTTTTCGCCCACCACAACCAGCTTGATTTCGTCCTGCGAGCGCTGTCTGAACAAGTCGTATGCGGTGAACAACCGTGCCAGATTCTTGCGGGGGTGCAAAGAACCAACAAACATAAAATAAGGCTTGCCGCCTGTAATCTTCTGACGTATCTCCCGTCTCTCTTCTTCAGCAATGGGGACAAAAATCTCGTTGGCTCCATTATATGCCACCTCAATTTTGTCGTCTTCAATCCCATAGCTGTTGCGGATATCCTGCTTGGAGAAATCAGAGACTGTGATAATCTTCTGAGCCTTGTTAGCAAACCAGGGGAAAAATTTTTTATAGTGCCACAAATCCAAAGCAGGCATATCCTTGGGGAAATGCTCAAAATTAAGATCATGGAAATGAGCCACCGAAGGCACTTCCGCACGTAAGCTCAAATAGCCGTCGGGAGAGTACAGCAAATCGGGTTTGATACGTTTCAAGGCGCGGGGCACCGACAATTCAAAGTACCAGATGTAGAGAAATGGGTGGCGAGCCGGAGGGAACAATACCACAGGATGCACATTGGAAGCAAACAAGTATTTGGGGTCGGGTTTGCGGTCGAAAAGAAAATAAAATTCCACCTCCGGATGCGAGCTGACCATACGACGCAGGGTCTCATACATCACCCATCCTATCCCTTCCAGTTTATCGGGCAAAAGCAACCTTGTATTTACCGCAATTTTCAAAAGACTTATTTTTCGGCAAAATTACATATTTTTTTGACATCCCGACCACTTATCACTGATAAAATTTTTCGTATTTTTGCATTTTTATATTCTACGGTTACTAATGAACGAAAAAAAACATACGGAACATTTTCTAGCCAAAACTTTTGCAGGGCTGGAAGACGTGTTACTGGAAGAGTTGGAACAGTTAGGCGCTGTCAACTGCGCCAAGCACAGCCGTTCGGTTTCTTTTGACGGCGACACAGGTCTGCTTTATAAGGCCAACTACTTCTGTCGCACAGCCTTGCGCATCTTGTGGGAAATGGACAGCTTCAGTTTCCGCGACAACAATCAGTTTTACGACGCCATCTACAAATTCCCAGCCGAGCGATACTTGTCAAAAGACGGCACCCTTGCCGTCAGCGCCTCGCTGACCGAAAGTGACTTCAAAACCCCACTATATCCGTCGGTACTGGCCAAGGACGCCATCTGCGACCGCTTCCGCAGCCTGTTTGACGAGCGTCCGTCTGTGGACAAAGAGGAGCCCGATCTGCAAATACACCTGCACATCTACCGTGACAATTGCAAGCTGTATCTCGACAGCTCAGGCGAGTCACTGCACAAGAGGGGCTACAAGGCCGCAGGCCACCCCGCCCAAATCAACGAGGTGTTGGCCGCAGCCATGATCAAACTCAGCGGCTGGCACGGTGAGTGTGATTTCATCGACAACATGTGCGGTGGAGGCACCCTGCTGATAGAGGCCGCCATGCAAGCTCTCAACATCCCCGCTGGCTACTACCGTCATCATTGGGGTTTCTTCCAATGGAAAAATTTCGACCGACGGCTGTGGAATCGTATCACCAATAGCGCCAATATCAAGGAAGACGTCAACATCAACTTCTATGGATACGACATCTCGGGCCGCTATCTCGGAATGGCCAAAGCCAATGTGGAAGAGGCCGAACTGCAAGATTTCATCTTCCTGGAGAAGTCGGATATGGCTGACACTCGTCCCGAACGCACTCCCGCCGTCGTAATGATCAACCCTCCTTACGGCGAACGGCTGGATGTGGACAACATCAAAGCACTATACCAACACATCGGTGACACCTGGAAACAGCACTTCGCCGGCTGCACTGCCTTCATCATCAGCTCTGACCAGGAAGCCCTGAAAAACATCGGTCTGCGCCCATCGCGACGTTTCAAGCTTTTCAATGGTCCCCTGGAATGCAGATTCCTCCGTTTCGACCTCTACGAAGGCAAGAAAAACAATTTCCCTTCTAACATAAAAAAACAAAAACAACCAAACAACCAAACAACTAAACATAAATCATGCTCTGTAAAATAGTCAACAAATCAAACAACGCCACACCCGCATACGCCACCGCTCAAAGCGCTGGCATGGACTTACGGGCCAATCTGGAATCCCCTGTCCTCCTGAAACCCATGGAACGCACCATGATACCCACAGGATTGTTTATCGAACTGCCCATCGGGTATGAAGCTCAAGTAAGACCCCGCAGCGGACTGGCCGCCAAACACGGCATTACCGTACTCAACACTCCCGGCACCATCGATGCCGACTATCGAGGTGAAATCAAGGTGATACTGGTCAACCTGTCAAACGAAGCTTTTGAAATTCAAAATGGCGAACGTATCGCCCAAATGGTGATCGCCAAGCATGAGACTGTTCAATGGGAAGAGGTGGAAGCTCTTTCTGACACCGAGCGTGGAACAGGAGGTTTCGGTAGCAGTGGCCTCAAATAATTTTCCGTTTTTTCACATACATATTATATTTTAAACAATGTCATTTAAGCACTTTTTCTTACTAATTTTTACATTTTTCATGCCTTTTTTGTTGTTTGACCAAAGTGCACTTGCGCAGAAAAATAGCAAAAAGAAAAACAGCAAAACTGTCATTACCGATGAGCAACGCCAACAATCCGCTCTGTTTGCCGACGCCTTGCGTGAATTCTATGCTGGCAATTATGAAACCGCTGAAACCACTTTTCGAAAAGTACTAGCCAAAAACGAGAAAAACGATGCCGTCTATTACATGCTGTCGCGGATACGCAAAGATGGAAAAAACTACAGTGGCGCCGCCTTTTACCTGCAGGAAGCCCTGAAACTGGATAAAAACAACATCTGGTATAAAGTGGAACTGGCAGAGGTTTACGACCTGATGGGGGATCATAAAAACGCCATCAAACTATGGGAGGAAATCTGCAAACTCAAACCAGAAAATGAAATGTACCTGTTCGCCCTGTCGGAGAATTATCTCAGTATGGAACAATACACCAAAGTGATAGACGTATATAACCGACTGGAGGTGCTGGAAGGGTATAACGAGGAAATCACCGCCGCAAAAGTCACCATCTGGCTATACCTCAACGATGTTAAAAACGCTGTTGCTGAATACGACAAGCTCATCAAGGAGTTTCCCTCCGAACCAGGCAACTATGTGCTGGCGGGAAATATCTACCAATCAAACAACATGCCCGAAAAAGCCTTGGAATACTATCAGGCAGCACTAAAGATAGACCCCAACAACACGATGGCAAATATGGCGCTAGCTGACTACTATATGGAGAAAGGTGACGAGCAGGCCGCCTACCAATCCCTGTTGAAGGCCTTTATCGACCAACAGATATCCATAGACAACAAACTCCCCTTCTTGAAAAGATACTTCAACAAGGCAGCCAAAACTCCCTCTAAGGAAAACATCAGCCAATGTCAACAATTGGCCAACATCCTCTCCGAAACTCATCCCGACCGTGTGGAAGGTTGGGCTACGTTGGCCAGTCTTAATATGATAGAAAAGAACTATGAGTCGGCCCGTAATCATTTTGAACAGGCTCTGAAAATCGACCAGTCCTCCTACGCTTTGTGGGAGGATTATTTCTACTGCTTGTCTCAACTGAAAAACTATAAGGAAATGATTACCAAAGGGCAAAAGGTGCTTGAGCTCTTCCCTACCAACGCCGCCATGCTCTACAACATAGCCAACGCCTATTATGCTGAGAAAGAATATAGCAAGGCCATAGAGTTACTGCAACAGGCAGCCGTTTATTCTTACGACAACAGCCTTTTGGCCAATATATATAATGTTATAGGGGACTGCCACCAAGCACTGGGTCATAAAGAGGAAGCGGTCAAGAACTGGAAAACCGCCCAACAAAAAGGGCTTAACATCCAAGACAAAATAAACAAAGCCAGCAATTAATAATATATGAAAAGAGTCTTTGTTCTGCTTTTGATGTTTTCTATTATATCTGTTAATGCGCAAGAACTCACTTTCTGGCAGAAACTGAACAATAGACTCACCGTCATCAAAAACATCGACTCCGTTTACATTTATCATCCTAAATTGAGCTTCACTTTGGGAGTATTTTCCCGACTACAACAGGCGGGACTGGATGTAAACGTCAAATACAAATTGCTATGGAAAGGCCACACTATTCCCGGGGTTAGCACATACCATATCCAAGAGAATCTAAACACCAAACTAGGCATGGAGGTAGGCTACGGCAAACTAGTCTTAGGCTATGGCTTTGAAGTAGGCCCCAAGAAAGCATACAAGAAAAGAGCTTTCGCCATGAACATTCTAGGGCAGTCATGGGGCATCCATTTCAGCTATTTCAGAATCGACAACCCCTTCCTCTCCGAAATAGAGCTCAAAGATCATGAATTTTATATCCACGACGCCATTTATTCAAGAGAGCCTGCCACTCTGAAAAATCTTGCAATCGACGCTTACTATGTCTTCAACCACAAACGCTTCGCCTATCCAGCCACCTACAAAGCCGGACTAGTGCAGCGCCGCACGGCAGGCTCATGGATGCTCACCCTGCGTTACGCTCAAGGCAGCCTCCACAATTCTCCCTGGGCTTCCTTCAACTCCTATAATCTGCTCAATGCATTCGGTACTATGCAGATATCTTTGGGTGGAGGTTATTCCGCCAACATTGTCTGCTGGCACAAAAATCCTACCAAACCCCACGACAAGGGACTGCGCAACTTCACCATCAACCTCACTGCACTCCCCGTGCTCACCGTGTTCGACTATCTGAGAACCAAATATTATCTCTTCGACAAGGAAGGTTTCCTTCATGGCTACCGCGAGTCGAAAATTTTCTGCTGCCCCATGCCCAATGTCATCGGCAGCGCAGCCTTGGGAATGACCCTCGACCGCTTCTTCATCTCCGCCCAATTCACATACCACTGGTTCTACTTCCTCAGCATCAGCGCCTACGATTCCCAAAAATTGCAGATTCCCCACGATCTAGAGAATGTCCGCTTCCGGGGCTCATTCCACGACTGGACCTTGAATTTTCTATTCACTTATAAGTTTTAGGGGAGAAGTCACAAGCCCCCTCCCCTTCTCACTTACTTTCTTACAATTACACTGCCACTGCCTTGATGGGTGGCAAGTATCAGCACTTCGGCAATCTGCACATGGGCAGGCACATTGGAAGCATATACTGCAACTTCAGCAATATCATCCCCCGTCAGAGGTTTGATGCCTTTATAAACATTGGCGGCACGTTCGGTATCACCATGGAAACGAGTGTTGCTGAAGTTAGTCTCTACCAGACCAGGCTTCAGGTTCGTCACCCTGATGGAGGTGTTGGCCACATCTATGCGAAGTCCATCACTAATAGTCTTCACCGCCGCCTTGGTAGCACAATAGACGTTACCGTTAGCGTAGGCCGCATCGCCAGCGACAGAGCCCACATTGATAATGTGTCCTCTGTCGCGCTCCACCATTCCCGGCACCACCAGTCGGGTCATCGTCAACAGTCCTTTGATATTGGTGTCTATCATCGTCTCCCAATCTTCATAGCTACCCTCATACTCAGGCTCCAGTCCCAATGCCAGTCCCGCATTGTTCACCAACACATCTATCGCTTTCCACTCCTCTGGCAATCCATTGATGCATTTCGTGGCTGCATCGCGGTCTCTCACATCAAAGACCAAGGTCAGCACTTTTGTTCCCTTCCCTTCCAATTCCTTGCGTATTTCCTCCAGTTTCTGCCCATTGCGACCGGTAAGTATCAGTTTGTCGCCATTCTCGGCAAATTTTCTTGCGCAGCCAAGCCCTATACCTGTCTCTTATACACATCTGACGCTGCCGACGAGCGANNGCCCTATACCGCTTGTAGCACCCGTAATTAAAACAATCTTATTCATAGTCAGTAGGTTATTAATATTATCTTCTTTTACTTTTGGACTTACAAATATACAACTTTTCTCGAATCAGAAAAAGCATCTGCAAAATCATTTGAAGAAGAATTTTACGTAACTTTGCATTTTTAATACATCCCATAACTGAACTAAAACATCACAATAATAAATGGCTAGAGAAAAAGAAATATACAAAGTAACGCTGATAGGCACAGCGGGCAATATCGCCCTGCTGAGTTTCAAATTTGTGGCTGGCTTCCTGGGCCACAGTGCCGCCATGATGGCCGATGCCGTTCACTCACTGTCTGACTTCCTCACCGACATCATCGTGCTGATTTTCGTCAACATCAGTTCAAAGCCGCAAGATAAAAAGCATGAATACGGTCACGGGAAATTCGAGACACTGGCCACCTTCTTTATTGGAATGGCCTTGATAGCTGCCGCCACAGGCATCATTGTGTCGGGTGCCGCCAAACTGGCCGACTGGCTCAACGGGACGCAGTTGGAAGCTCCCGGCAAACTGGCCTTATGGGCAGCGCTCATCTCCATAGTGGTGAAAGAAGTGCTGTTTCAATATACCATGCGTAAGGGACGGAAATTAAATTCCAAAGCAGTAGAGGCTAACGCCTGGCATCACCGCAGTGATGCGCTGTCATCGGTAGGCGCCGCCATCGGTATTGGAGGGGCCATATTTTTAGGCGATCGCTGGACAGTGCTCGACCCCATAGCTTCCATCGTGGTGGGTGCCATGCTGGTAAAGGTGGCTTGGGATTTGTTGAAAGCCAGCATGAACGAGCTAACTGAGAGTTCGCTACCGGAAGAAACCGAACAGGAAATCGAAGCCATCATTACCTCTTTCCCAGATGTTTCGGAACCCCATAACCTGCGTACCCGCCACATCGGCAATCGTATCGCCATCGAAGCCCATATCCGTATGGACGGTGAGCTATCGCTGAATACTGTTCACGAACGAGCCTCAGAAATAGAGCGCAAACTCAAAGAGCGCTTCGGTCCCGACACCCACGTCACCCTCCACACCGAACCGATAAAGAAATAAATTCCAACTACTTCAAATTCACATCAAACCAATCCAGGAAGTTGCGGTGCCAAAGGAGGCTGTTCTGGGGTTTCAGCACCCAATGAGTCTCGTCGGGGAAATAGAGGTAGCGGGCTTTCAATCCACGTATCTTGGCGGCATTGTAGGCAGCCATACCTTGAGAAGCCACAATGCGGAAGTCATATTCGCTATGAACCACACAGAGGGGAGTATTCCACTTATCCACAAACAGATGGGGTGAGTTGGCAAAGCTGTTCTTCACCCGTGGGTTGTCCTTTTCCCAGTAAGGTCCACCCAAATCCCAGTTGGTGAACCAAAGTTCCTCGGTCTCCAAATATTGCTGATCGAAATTAAACATACCGTTGTGGGCGAGCAAGGCCTTGAATCTTCTGCCTTCGTTATAACCTTTGGCATCGTAGTTGTGGCCGGCTAACCAATACACGCTGAAGCCACCAAAGCTGGCGCCACAGGCACCCAAACGCTCTTTGTCAATCTGCTTTACATTGTCGGTGAAATAGTCCGCTGCTGTCATATAGTCCTGCATACACAGTCC
>LXOW01463567.1_pt1 | contig 25825 bp, 27 predicted proteins | sample 1368591 | NCBI WGS metagenome assembly LXOW01 (sample SAMN04884650, study PRJNA319009) | bovine gut metagenome | isolation source: Cow rumen | host: Bos taurus | place: Italy: Legnaro (PD) | collected 2014-07-09
AGGATATAGGGGTTGTCGTAGGCGCACTCCATCTTCTCGGTGTCGGTGACGAAGTAGGGGCTGATGTAGCCGCGGTCGAACTGCATACCCTCGACGACCTTGACGGTGGTGTCGATGCCCTTGGCGTTCTCGATGGTGATGACGCCGTCCTTGGTCACTTTCTCCATAGCCTCGGCGATGATGTCACCGATGGCGCTGTCGTTGTTGGCGCTGATGGTGGCCACCTGGCGAATCTTCTGGATGTCGCCGCCCACTTCCTGGCTCTGCTCCTTGATGCTCTTCACGATCTCGGCAACGGCCTTGTCGATACCGCGTTTGAGGTCCATGGGGTTGGCACCGGCGGTGACGTTCTTCAGGCCGGTGTTGACGATGGCCTGAGCCAGCACGGTGGCGGTGGTGGTACCGTCGCCGGCCTGGTCGTTGGTCTTGGAGGCCACCTCCTTCACCATCTGGGCGCCCATGTTCTGGATGCCGTCCTCAAGCTCGATCTCCTTGGCGACGGTTACGCCGTCCTTGGTCACCTGCGGGGCACCGAATTTCTTGTCGATAACCACATTGCGGCCTTTGGGACCGAGGGTCACCTTCACTGCATTTGCCAACTCATCGACGCCTTTGCGAAGCTGCTCGCGAGCGTCATTATTGAAAACTATCTGCTTTGCCATAACAATATTGATTTTTGATTTCTGATTTTAGAATTATGAGTGTGCTGGCGCGACCTGCGTGGCTACTCATAAATCATAATTCATAACTCTTAATTCTTAAATGATTGCGTAGATATCGCTTTCTTTCATAATCATGTACTTCTCGCCGTCGATTTCAATCTCGGTGCCGCTGTACTTGCCATAGAGCACGTGGTCGCCGGGTTTGACGGTCATCTCATGGTCTTTGGTGCCGTTGCCGACGGCAAGCACCTCGCCGCGCTGCGGTTTCTCCTTGGCGGTGTCGGGGATGATGATGCCGCTGGCGGTCTTCTGTTCAGCCTCGGCGGGACGCACGAGGACTCGGTCTGCTAAAGGTTTGATGTTCATAATTCTTTATTTTTAGTTTGTTTATTTTCTAGTCTTTCTAGATTTTCTAGACCTTCTAGTTTATCTAGGACAGCCTACTATTATCAATATCCGTGCCAAAATGACAGCGACTGCCACCTGCTGACAAATTGTCAGCCAGAGTGGCAGTCGCTGGTGTGTTGTGTATATTGATTACAGCCGTTGGAAGACAAATTGGCTGCCTTTGGTGATGGTGAACTGGCTGTCGGTGAATGGCACGCCCTGTATTATGAACCCGTCGAGGACATCGGTGCCGCCGAAGGGGCGGAAGTCTAATGTCAAACCCCAGCATGGGTTGTCCATAGCGGGCTGTGTCATTTCGGTGCGCCACATCTCGAAGCGGCCATAGCCGAAGGGCCAAATGAAATCAATACGCCCTAGACCGTGGACCCCCATTTGCCCAACATACACCTCGGGGTAGACCTCAATGAGGTTGCCGCACACATGCATCACTATGCCGAGTCCATGGATGTTGCAGAGGTAGGTCTGCCAGCCGTCGGTGCGTACCAGTGTGGCGGGGTTGCTAAGGTGGGTGCTGTTGAAGTGAAGCGTGTCGCCGCCAATAATCTCCAGATTGTAGAGCCCTGCGGTATCGCCCCAGCTGTCGATGAACCAATAGGCGAACGGCGTGTTCACCTCTTCGGCATGGCGGTATTCATACACGCCCACGGGGTAGTCGGGAACCGTGATATTCTGGATGGTGTAGTGTAAGGTGATGTACACGCGGCGATTCATCGTGTCGAAGCTCATTATGTAGCCGAAGTCATTCATCCCGTCGCACTCGTAGGTTACCAGTCCACCCGACGGCGGCTGCGGTGCGGTGGCGTAGGCGGTGCCGTTCCAGATGCCGGTGGAGGGGTCGTAGGTCACGGTGACGGTCATGCCGTCGTCCTCCATCTGGCGCATCCACGCCTTCATCTCCTCGCGGCTGGTAGTGCTGTAGGTGACGGTCTCCTTGGAATGGGAACCTTTTGTCTCCGGCTGGTTTCTGCGGAAGGTAACAACTTTTCCTTCCTCAGCGTAGTCGCAGAAGTCGTTCAGTAGGGCGTCGTGTTCATCCTCTGTGCTTATGCTGACGGTGACAGGCGAGGCAGGAGTGTCGGCATCTGCCACTATGTAGGTAATCTCGATGCGGTTTGTAGTAAGCACCTCTTTGTCTTTGTTGCAGGCCGCGAACAGCAGCACGGTGGCCAGCAGGGCGGTGAATTTCACTGTTGTTTTCATATTAGGATTCTTTTTTATCTCTTACAATCTGATTGAGGTTAAAACGATTCTGTTTGAGACCGGAGCTGATAGTCTAATAGCGCCTGATACTGCGTCTCGCTGTCGATGCGGTAGAAGGCGATGGTCATATCATCATGGACAGCCATACCCCTCCATGCGGGACGCTCGTTGCGCTTGACGCGCTGCTGTGGGTGGTCGATGTCGCCCATCCATGTGGTGACACCTTCCGAGGTGCGGATGTCGAACTCCTCCTTCAATCCGCGCCATGCCGTCGTGTCGTCGGCCACCAGAATCACCACGTCGGTCTTTACCGTGTTGTTCAGGAGGAAGCCGTCGACCTGCGCTACCGTGAGGTTTGTCCGCGTGGCGTACTGCCGATATAGCGGCGCCTCAACCTCTTCGCGCGAGCAAGCTGTCAGCAGCAGAAGCAGCAGGGTGAAAGCTGAAAGCTGAAAGGTGAAGGCAGTGTGTTTCATATTGTTTGCATTGTCAAAATGTTGCCAGCCACATCGGCCCAGTGGCCTTCGGCGATGCCGTTGCGGTTGCAGGCCACAAAGTCGTAATTGCGGGTAGGTGAAAGGAGGAAAGTGAGAGGTGAAATTACTGCGACGGCGACCACCACGGCGACCAACGCTGTTCTGCGTTGTTTTCTACGGTGTTGCCAAACAGGATAGTCCTGCTGCAGCCTCCGTTGCAGCCCTTGTCGCTCTTCCCGCTCCCAAAGTTCTTCAAATGTCATATCCATATTTATTTAACGGCGAATTATCTTAATTAAACGAGGCTACGCAAGTCAATTGTTCGAGTAATTGTATGTGAGATATTTCGCATAATTCGTTTAATTCGCCGTTTGTTTTATATCCATTGTTCTTTTAGTTGCTCTTTTATCCGCATCAGGCGTACGCCTATGTTGTTCTTTGTCATACCCACCCGCTGGCCTATCTCTTGGTAGTCGTACCCTTCCAGGTGGAGGGTCACAATGGTGCGGTTGGGTTCGGGCAGCTGGGCAATGAGTTCATGGAGTGTGTCGTGGAGGGTGAGGTCTTCGTCAGGGGCATCGAAGTCTTCCGGCAGGGGCGAGTAGTTGTTTGCCCGCTTGCGCTGCAGGTCGACGCAGGTGCTGCGTGCCACGCGCCATATCCAGGCCGCCTGTCTCGGCGGAGGACTGATGGACAACAGCTTCTCTTTCAGCTCCCATAGTGTCAGCATCGTCTCTTGCAGCAGGTCGTCCACATCCAGGTTGCGCCGCGCATAACGCGTACATACCGAGAAGAGCAATCCTCGGTAGTGAAGCATCAGCCCGTTGAATGTGTCCCGATCTTTCACGCTATAATAACGTATCTCGGAGGCGGAAAATTACAAAGGACATAAAAAAAGCCCGCCGAAGGTGGCGGGCTATAGGTTTGGACTGTGTCGTCGTACTATTCGTTGCGGGCGAAGTCCAGCGTGAGGGTGATGGGGGTGCCATCCTCGGCGAAGAACATGTTCAGGTTGAAGGTGATGACGTCGGTAGCGTCGTCGTAGGTGAACTGCAGCTGAGCAGGCTCCTCATCGTCTTCGTCGTCGGCCACGCCGTCCAGATAGCCGGTGTGGGTGGTACCTTCATAGCTATAGGTGTAGGAGACACCGTAGATCTGCTCCAGCATACCCTCGTCGCCACCAAAGGCCATGACGTTGTCGGGGAAGGAGAAGTGGGCGAAGGTGCCGTCGAAGCTCAAGCCGAACTCCATGGTCTTATCTTCGATGCCACCCATGCAGCTGGTGTCGAGGCCAAGCAGGTTGCTGAGGAACTCGGAATAGGTCATCGTGTAGGTCCAGTCGGTGTTGTGCAGGTCGGAGGTGCTCTTCACACGGGCGTTGTTCTCGGTGGGAGTGGTGTTGCCGCCGTTGCCGGTGGGGATGATGTTGATGGGTTCGTCTTTCTGGCAGGAGGCCATGCAGAGTGCGAAGGCGGCCACTGCGATTGCAAAGATGTTTTTCTTCATGATGTGTTGGGTTGTTTGGATTATGTTATTTGATTGATTTGTTTCGCTAATAAGAACGAAAATACTTGCAGGAAAACTACACGGGGTGTGAAATATTTTTATTCGATACCCGTAACTGACTCAAACTGCAGCTGATAGTAGAAGTCTCCCTCCATGGTGCCGAGGTCGGCGTGCGAGATAATCATGGTATGAGGGGTAATCCAGTTGACATTCCAGGAGGTGCCGTTCGGCAGCAGGTCGCTGTACAGCATGCCGTCGTCCGAGAGGCTCCAGCTGCTCTGGTTGGTGGCTGTGGCGCTGCCCATACCGATGATGGTCAGGGTCAAGGTACTGTCGCTCGAGAATGTGTAATACCAGGAGCCGCCATTGTCTTCGGGTTCGAACAGGTCGCTGCTCAGCAGTTGCCCGTTCTGGTCGAACTGCGTCACCACCATGCAGTTGAATCGCCAGGTGCCGATAAGGACCCCTTGGGTGTTATTGGCAGGGGCGGTGGCGTAGGCCTCCCCGTGCCAGGTGCCGCCCTCGGTGTCATAGGTCACGCGGACGGTCCGACCCTCTTTTTCCATTGCCTTCATCCAGCGTTTCAGTTCCTCGCGGTCGGCGGTGGTGATGGAGGGGGACTCCTTGCTCTCGGTGGCTTTGGTGTGATGTGTCTCTATATTATAGAAGGTCACCGTATTGCCGGTTTCGGCGTAGTGGCAGAACTGCTCCAGCAGGGCCTCCCATTCGTCGTCGGACGACAGGGTCAGGCGGCTTTCGTTGTCCCCCACGGCATAGACGACCACGCGTTTCGTCGTTTCGGTGATTGGGTTGCCGCCGCCGTTGTTGCCGCCGTTGTTGTCGGGGGTGACGGGCAGTTCGGTCTTCTCACAGCTGGCCACCATGAGCACTATGGCCAGCAAGGTGTTGATTCTTAATATCTTTTTCATGTTTACTTTTTCTCTTTGTTCATTTTTTCCAGTTGATAGTCGAGCAAGGCGTCGTATTGCGCTTCGGTGTCGAGGCGGTAGAACGCCAGGGTGCGGCGTGAGTGTGAGGCGATGGCTCGCACGACGGGGGCTCCGGTCCACTTCACGCGCTGTGCCGGTTGCTCGGTGTCACCCAGCCAGCTCTCCACACCCTCTTCGCCCTCGATTAGGAACTCCTCTTTGAGCTGTTGCCAGGTCTCGTCGTCGTCGGCTTGCAGCAGCACCACGTCGACGCGCACTGTGTCGCACAGCTTCATGCCGCTCACCTGCGCCACCTTCAGCTCCTGACGCACGGCATAGCGCTGGTAGAGGGCGTCCTCCGTCAGCTCACCCTGCTCGCGTGAGCAGGAGAGGAGCAGCGCCAGCGGCAGCAGCAGGAGTAATATGTATATCTTTTTCTTCATTGTTGTCTGTCGTTTGATGGTCTTAAGCTTCCAGCAGCATGGCTTCGGCCAGGTTGGCCCATTGGTTGTCGGCGATGCCGCTGTGGTTGCAGCACACGTCCAGGTAGGCGGGGTCGGTGGCGTTGGGGGCGAACAGGGGTATCGCCACACNNGGGGTATCGCCACACCGGCCATCACCGCCAGCGTCGCCGCCACGACCAGCGTGCGGCGTTGCTGCTGCCGCCAGGCGGGGTACTCCCCAGCTAGCCGCTGCCCTTGGCTGCGGGCTCCGGCTTCCTGCCAGAGCTGCTCAAACTCATTGTCGGTCAATTTCCTGTGTTCCATTATATGAAATGTTGTCTCAGTTTCTCTTTTGCCCTCACCAGACGCACACTCACGTTCTTCACCGTCAGACCCGTGCGCTCGGCAATCTCCTCGTAGCTGTAGCCTTCGAGCTGCAGTCCCACCAGCGTGCGGTCGGGTTCGTCGAGCAAGGCCACCTGCGCGTGCAGCTCGTCCACCAGGCTGTGGTCCTCGGCCTCCTGCTCGAATTCCTCGGGCAGCGCCTCGGTGGGTGAGTGTCGCCGCAGTGCGTCGATCATCGCGTTGCGTCCGATGCGCCACACCAGCGCCGCCTGGGCGGGAGTCGCCGCCATGGTCAGCAGCCGCTGGCTGTCGCGCCATAGCGCCACCGAGGCCTCCTGCAACAAGTCGTCCACCTCCAGCCCTCGACGGCTGTAGCGCCGTCCAAGCATGAAGAGTAACCCGCGGTAGCGGTGCAGCATCGCCTCGAATGGGTCTTTCGTTCTCACAACCATATAAACGCAAAAAATGTCCGTTTTACTACATCACCCCTCAAAAAAATTGTTAGGGCAGTGGCAAACAGTGCTTTTTATGCCGAAAAACACGCTTGTATTTTTTTTTTCGTATCTTTGCACATCGGTTTTTAAATAGTATATCTATGCAAAACATTCGTAATGTTGCAATTATAGCCCACGTCGACCACGGCAAGACCACCTTGGTCGACCGTATGCTTCATCAGGCCAAGCTTTTCCGTGACAATCAGGAGACCGGTGAACTCATCCTCGACAACAACGACCTCGAGCGTGAGCGCGGCATCACCATCCTGTCCAAGAATGTCAGCGTCCGCTACAAAGGCTATAAAATCAACATTATCGACACGCCGGGCCACAGCGACTTCGGCGGCGAGGTGGAGCGCGTGCTCAACATGGCCGACGGTGTGCTGCTGGTGGTCGACGCCTTCGAAGGCCCCATGCCGCAGACACGCTTCGTGCTGCAGAAGGCCATCGAGCTGGGCCTCAAGCCCATCGTGGTGGTCAATAAGGTCGACAAGCCCAACTGCGACCCCGAGGCCACGCAGGAGGCCGTCTTCGACCTGATGTTCAACCTCGGCGCCAACAACGACCAGTTGGAGTTCCCCACCGCTTACGGCTCTGCCAAGCAGGGTTGGATGGGCGAGGACTACAACACCCCCACCGAGGACATCTCCTACCTCATGGACCTCATCATCAAGTACATCCCCGAGCCGAAGACCGACGAGGGTAACACCCAGATGATGATTTCGAGCCTCGACTATTCGAGCTACCTCGGCCGTATTGCCGTGGGTCGTCTGCATCGCGGCACCCTGCAGGCAGGTCAGGCCGTCACCCTCGCCAAACGCGACGGCGGTATGATTAAGACCAAAATCAAGGAGCTCTACACCTTCGAGGGTCTCGGCAAGGAGCGCACCAAGAACGTTGTGGAGGCTGGCGAGATATGCGCTGTGCTGATGGAACTCGACAGAAACGTGGCTTTTGAGATTGGCGACACCATCTGCGACGCCGAGGCGCCCGAGGCACTGCCCCCTATCAAGGTCGACGAGCCCACGATGAGCATGCTCTTCACCATCAACACCTCGCCCTTCTTCGGCAAGGAAGGCAAGTATGTCACCAGCCGCCACCTGCGCGACCGCCTCTACGCCGAGCTGGAGAAGAACCTGGCCATGCGCATCGAGGAGACAGGCTCGCCCGACCAGCTGCTCGTCTACGGCCGCGGCATCATGCACCTCTCGGTGCTTATCGAGACCATGCGCCGCGAGGGATACGAGTTGCAGGTGGGTCAGCCCAAGGTCATTATCCGTGAGATAGACGGACAGAAGTGTGAGCCTGTGGAGCAGCTTACCGTGCTGGTGCCCGAGGAGTTCTCTTCGAAGGTCATCGACGTCGTCACCCGCCGCAAGGGCGAGGTCGGCACCATCGACACCAAGGGCGACCGTGTGCAGCTCGACTTCACCATCCCCTCACGCGGCATCATCGGATTGAGAAACACCCTATTGACCGCCACCAACGGCGAGGCCATCATCGCCCACCGCTTCCTTGAGTTCCAGCCTTGGAAGGGCGACATGGACGACCACAAGTACGGTGCCCTCATCGCCAAGGAGACAGGCGAGGCGACAGCTTACAGCATCAGCAAGTTGCAGGACCGCGGCCCCTTCTTCATCGAGCCGGGCGACATGGTGTATGCCGGCGAGGTCATCGGCGAGAGCCTGCGTCCGGGTAACGACATCGTTATCAACGTCGTCACCGCCAAAAACCTCACCAATATGCGCACCAAGAGCGCCGACGAGAAGAGCACCTGCGCCCCCGCCATCAAGATGAGCCTCGAGGAGGCCATGGAGTATATCCGCGAGGACGAGTACCTCGAGATTACCCCGTCGCACCTCCGCATCCGCAAGATTATCCTCGACGAAATCGAGCGCAAACGCGCCCGCATCGCCGCCGGCTACAAGGACGAGTAATTAAAGATTCTCCCAGAACACCTGAGGAAGATAGACATTTTCCAGCGAGGTGGCTTCTTTGAAGAGAGGGGCCACCTCTTTTGGTGTGTAGCCGGCGATGCCGCAGCCCACGGCGGTGACGAGAAAAGTCAACTCGGGATGCTGACGGGCACAGTCGACGAAGTGGTCGACGGCGTTCTTCAGCGAGGCTTCGCCTTCCATGGTGGGCAGGGCGTAGGTGCGGCCCGTGAGTCCCTCGCCGACACCCCATTCGGCGCCGAAGGCCTTGTGGGCGAACCAGGCGGCACCGCCGCCGTGGGCACCCTGGATGTTGCTTCCAAAGACAAATATCTCGTTCTCGCCCAACTTGGCGATGCGGTCCGACGCCACGCGGCGACCGTTGATAATGCTGGTATTGTTCATGGTGTGTTGTTTTAGATTTCCGACTGCAAAGATACGAAATAAAGTTTAATGTTTAAAGAATGGGGAAAAAGTGTATCTTTGCAATGTTATGGTGATGCATATCGATGATATTAAAGCATTGGCACAGAGGGCGCACAGTGATGAGGCGTTCCGTGACGGCCTCTTTGAGGAGATGCAGGGCGACGATCTTCATGAGGCTTATAATGCCGCGTGGGCGCTGACGCACCTGCCTAAGGAGGACACTATATATATAGATACGCGACGCGCGAGGCTGACGGATTTCGCCATCAGTACTTCTGACATCTCTTTGCGGCGACTCTCGCTGGTGCTGCTCGAAAGGCTGGAGTGGGGGATAGACGATGTGCGTACCGACCTGTTGGACTTCTGTCTCGAGCACATGCTACGATCAGACGAACCCTATGGAGTCAAAGCCCTCTGCATGAAACTGGCCTATCAGCAGTGCCGCCATTACCCCGAACTGAAAGAGGAACTCCGGCAGAGCCTCCTGCTCATGGAACCCTCCGAACTCGGTGCCGGAGTAAAGCATACACGTAAAAAGATACTCGACCATATTAATCTCAATCAGAACGAAAAGAACAAAAAGAATTAATCTGATAGTTCTTTTAGTTATGATTGAAACAATAAAAAATGATTCTACAAGAAAAACTATTCTCCCTGCGAGATGAGAAATATGCGGCCTTCTCGGCGAAGCTGATACCCACCGTAGCGCCCGACCGTTTCATTGGGGTACGTTCGCCACAGTTGCGTGCTCTTGCCAATGAATTGAAAAACAGTGCGGATGAATTCCTGTCGGAGCTGCCTCACCGTTATCACGAGGAGAATATGCTACACGCCTACCTGTTATGCGGCGGAAAGAAATACGAGAATGTCGTCGAGGAAACGGAAAAGTTCCTTCCATATGTTGACAATTGGGCGGTGTGCGACTCATTGGTTCCTCGGGTCTTTGCCCGGCACAAGGCGGAGTTGTTGCCGCATATCAAGCGGTGGATGGAGGCGGAACACGAGTACACCGTCCGTTTCGCTATCGGCACGCTGATGCGCTATTACCTCGATGCCGATTTCCGACCGGAGCACCTGACGAAGGTCGCCGCGGTGAATAGGGGAGAGTACTACATCCAGATGATGCAAGCTTGGTATTTCGCCACCGCCCTCGCCAAGCAGTGGGACGCCACGCTGCCGGTGCTCGACCTCTTGGAGGGGTGGGTGAGAGGCAAAACCATCCAGAAAGCCCTTGAGAGCTACCGCGTCACAGATGATCATAAACGACTGTTGATTGAAATCAGAAAAAACTAAAAATCGCCGCTGAGCGATTTTTTTTACATTCTGGAGCGCCAACTAGGCAGCCACCGAGAAAGGCGCTTAAAAACGATATTTTACATTTTACATTTGTATAACCATATCACAAGATGTATCTATTTACATTTGTAAATAGATACAAATAACCGTATAATTACAGATGTAAACCCAGTAAAATATGTAATAAATGTTAAATCAGAGGATATATATCATGTTTTGTATAATATATAATTAAAAACCAGTAATATATCGTATACTATATCAAGTAATAAAATAAATAAAATTGTACTATTGTGAATATCCTTGATGGTACCATAGTAAATAATATAATAATTTGATAATAAAAAGTATATATGCATTTAAATAAAGAATTTGTTATAGTAGTTTTATATGTTACGGATGTAATATTGTTAAATAATGTTTTGCGAATGAAAAAATAGTCGTACATTTGTAATCCGAAAAGTAAAATATTACATCTGTAAGAATATGATAAACAGGATAAATCTTATTTTAAGGGCGAAAAATATCACCGCAAAACAGTTTGCGGAGGAAATTGGAATTCAGCCCTCAGGAATGTCGCATATTTTGAGCGGTCGGAACAACCCTAGTTTGGAGTTTGTTAGCAAGGTCATCCGCCGCTATCCCGAGATTGACGCCAACTGGCTGCTCCTCGGCAAGGGACAAATGTACGCCTCGGGAGCCATAGAGAGCCCTGCCGTATCGGAGCCCACTCTGTTTGTTCCGCCGGCCTCCTCTTCGGTTCCCGTCTATACCCCAGTTCCAGAGCTGGAACTCGCTGATGAGCCCATGGAAGTAGAGCGCGAGGAAATCCGCGAAGCGGAAAAACTACAGGTTTTACAGGATTTCGCGAACGCGGAGCGCGAGCAGGAGAAAGGGGAAGAGAAAAAAGAAGAACCTGCGCCCGTTGTTGACAAGGGACGCAGGTTGGTAAAGATTCTCTTCTGCTACGACGACCGTACCTTCGAGGAGTATTCTCCTCTTTAACCTTTATTCGGGGTCTTGTTGCGCCAGAAGCGAGGGGTGAGGTCCTGCAGGATATTGCCTGGCTCGGTATTGCGCCTGTGTTGAACGAGGTATAGGCGCTGATTGGTCTTGGGTGATTTGAGCGGTCCAAGGTGAGAGAGGTAGGGACCCAGTTTGATATAATCTAAATTGTTGAGGTCTACCTCTTTGGCCAATAGTGTGCGGCCGCTGTACCAGGCGGTCTTAAGGTTTGGATAGCGTTGTTTGAGGCGTGAGGCGATGCTGTTGACCTCGGCAGGATTGGCGTCGCCGCCCATGAGGGCCACGCAGCTCACTCCGGCGGGCTGGTGCGCGAGCATGCAGTCAATAGCTTCGTCGGTCAGCGGCTCCCCTACGTCGCCCCACAACTGCGGTGAGTGGCATCCCGGGCAGTGGCAGGGACACCCTGAGAGGTTGACGGCCAGCGTCACCTCGTCAGGAATCTCCTGAAAGACAATGTCTGTGTTAGTGTACTTGAGCATTTTTACAGGTTGGCGTAGTAGCGGCGGGCGGCCTCTTCCTGGCGAGGCTGGCTGAAGTTGGAGACGCGTTTGAGGTAGCCGATGATGCGGGTCATATAATCCACGTTCTTCGAGTGGCATTTGGGGCACTCCTTGAGGTAGCGCTTGTCGATGTGGCCGCAGTCGTTGCAGATGGTGTTGGGGATGTTGAAGGTGAAGTAGTTGCAGCCCTCCTTGGCGGCCACCTCGAGCAGCTGCATGTACTGATGCTGGCTGAGGTGCTCCTCGAGGTTGCAGTGCAGGGCCGAGCCACCGGTGAGGTGCTCGATGTAGGGGGCACCATGGAGGCGGAATTTGTCGAGGACGGTGAGCGACTGGTCTTCAACAATATAGAAGTAGGAGTTGTAGCAGTCGCGCGGCACGAAGTAGCCGTCCTCGCGGTCCCATTTGGCGTGCTTCACGCCCACGTTCTCGGCGGGAATCATCTCGCAGTTGAACATCACCTCCTTGGTGCGGTATTCCTTGTTCTTCTTCTCCACCAGGCCGAGGACGGTCTGCACGAACTCGCGGTATTCGGGGCTGTCCTTGATGGCGATGCCCATGAACTCGGCGGCCTCGACCAGGCCGTTGACGCCGATGGTGAGGTACTGGCGGGCGATGTTGATGTAGCCGGCATCGAAGAGCGGCAGCATGCCGTGCGCGGCCAGCTCCTTGAGGTTCTCGTTGTAGGCCAGCTGCACCTTGTGGCAGAGGTCGATGATGTCGGTGAGGAACTCTTTGTAGTCCTTGCCGTTGTTGACGGCATATTGGATGCAGCGGTTTAGGTTGATGGTGAGCACTGATTTAGAGCCCGTTGACACACCGCCGGCGCCGAGGGTGTAGCTGAAGCCGTTGTCGGTAATCTCGTTGCGCAGACGGCAGCAGCTGGAGAGCGAGTCGGCGTTGTCAGAGATGTAGGTGAAGAAAGAGTGGCCTTCGGAGTACATCTCGGCGGTGAAGTTGGCCATCTCTTCGTCGACAAACTTGCCGTCCTTGTCGTACAGCAGGGCCATGGTCTCCACGGGGAAGGTCAGCACGGCCTTGGTGCGCTCCTGGTTGAACCAGCGCATGAAGCGTTTCTGCAGCCAGCAGAGGCCGTCCCAGTCGGGCGCCGAGCCGTCGGGGAAGCGGAACTCGCCGAAGAGGCTCTCGAAGTAGGGCTTGTCGTAGTAGGCTATGTTCCAGAACACTGCCTGGTAGTTGCGGGCGCCGGTGGGCTGGTTGAGGCTGTAGACAATCTGCTCGAAGCAGTCGGTGATGACCTTGTCGATGGTGCGCTGCTTGAGGCTGAGGTCGACCACCTTGTCGGGTTCCTTCCAGTAGTCGGTGCCGTAGTCCTTCTGGATGAAGTAGTTGAGGTACATCAGGAACTCGGGCGTGGCGCAGGCGCCGCTCAGCATGGAGGAGACCATGAAGACCATGTTGATGAAGCCGCCGCAGAAGCTCTTGAGGTTGGTGGGGGCCGTGGTGTTGCCGCCGATGGAGACGGTGCCGCCGAGGAGCCAGGGATACATGGTGATGGAGGCGCAGTAGTTGGCCAGGCTCGTCTCGTCGTTCTTGTAGATGAAGTGGTGCGTCAGCAGGTCGATATAGCGGTCGGCCAGCTCCTTGCCGTACATCTGCTTGATGCGGTCGGTCAGCAGACGGCGGTTCAGGCGGATGAAGCTGCTCTTGGGCAGCTCGCCGATGAGCGTGGCGATGTTCTTGTGCTCGACGTTGGCGTTGGCGTCGTATTTGGAGCCTGTGGCGGCGTTGGCGGCGTCGCAATAGTCGGAGAGGAAGCGCAGCTTCTCCATCGTCTCGCGGTCCTCGGTGTGCTGCTGGCGGTAGAGGATGAAGCTCTTGGCCACGTTGTAGTAGCCCTCCTGCATCAGGGCCACCTCCACCTGGTTCTGTATCTCCTCGACGGTGATGCCGTCGTGGATGTCGATGCGGGCCAGGATTTTCGACAGGCGTCCCAGGTCGATGGGCTCGTTCTGCGAGTTGAACGCCTTGATGATGGCGTTCATGATTTTGTCAAGCGAGAAGCGTTCTTGCGTCCCGTCGCGTTTGGTGATGGTGAAACTGTTGGTCTCCATTGTCTATTGTCTCTATGTCTTATAATTCATAATTTTGTGTTCGCGCAGGAAACCGACAGCGGCGGGATGTCGTTGGCCGGCTTTTGACGCGAAAGCGGCGTGATCATAGTTGTCATGGCAGGTATCTGGCTTGGTTCACAGTTGCGCGACAGCCCGCGATTTCCACGCGGTTCCCTCTTGGTCCCCCTCCGGCAGAGGGAAAACCATGGCAAACATTTCATGTCAAGGAACTTACTTGAGGCCTTCCCCTAATTGATCACGCTGCAAAGATACAACCAAAGGTCAAAATATAGGGGAAATGTTATCAAATGTTATCAACTCCGACCTGTTGATATTGGGCATCCCGTTAATGGTGAACGGGTTCCGCTGTTGAAACCTTTTTGCCCCTCCGGAGGGTGGTAATTGCCCCGGTGTCGGGGAGGGGTTTGCAAGGTAAATCCTAGCTCATTTCTCCCATCGTTCTCCCATTGTTCTCCCATCGTTCTCCCATCTTAAATGGGAGAACGATGGGAGAACAATGGGAGAACGATGGGAGAAATGAGCCAGAAGACAGCTACCGGATGCCTGTTTTGTGTCAATTTTTTTTGGGTTCAAAGTATATTATATATATTGTATCGAAAAAAAATGTGTATATTTGCACCCATAATTTGCCAGCCAGAGGAGGCAAAGAAAGGCTAAAATAATTAACAATGAACAATTTCGAAAAGAAAAACAATGCACACCGACCAACCGCAAGGTGTTTGGGATGGATGGTGCTACTATTATTTTATTTGTTTGCCGTTGAAGAGGGTAAAGCGCAAGAAACCGCCTCCCTGAATTCGAACCGGGCCGATAGTGTGATGGCGGTCCTTGGAGAGAACAAGGAGGTTGTCTTGTATTGTGGCTATGAGGATGAGGCGCCGACTTACATGGTGTTGTGCGACTACTGGAAAGCAGGGGAGGGCGGAAAGTTTGAGATATGGGTTCTTGGTTATGATTTACATACTGGAGACACAGTCTGTTTGCCGATAGGTCCTGCTTGCATCTGGATTCAAAAGAATGACCGCGTGTACAATGTGGGCAACTATTTGTCTTTGGATACGGAGGTGAAGCATTTCCCATACGAATGGAAAGTGCCGCAGTATTCACTTGTCAGTTGTTTGAAACATACCGGGACGATGCAACCGACATACCACGGCAAGGCCCATGCCCGCGGCGCCAACCAAAGTGGTGATATCTGGAACCGTAGGCAGCAGGACGACAAGTGGAGCCGGAATATGGAGCAGAGGCAGGAGGTGGAACGTCGAAGACAAAAGGAATACGAGAAAAAGCTGAAACAGCAGTCGGAAGAATTTAACTGGGAAAAAGCGGAGACCGAGAAATGGCAGAAAATAATAAACGAGGAGAAAGACAAGCGACTGCGAAAGGAGTTGAAAAACTTTTAGAGAGTTTATTTGGTCAATATATTAATATTTAGTATATTTGCAGTTTGCGGCCAAGAGTATGGCTGCTGATAATATATTGAAAGAAAATGGAATACAACTTCAATGAGCTTGAGACACGCTGGCAAAAACACTGGCGCGAGCATGGTGTATACCATGTCGACAACGCCAGCGACAAGCCTCACTACTATGTCTTGGATATGTTTCCGTACCCCTCGGGTGCGGGTTTGCATGTAGGCCATCCGCTGGGCTACATTGCCAGCGATATCTATGCCCGCTACAAGCGTCTGTGCGGTTTCAACGTGCTGCATCCCATGGGTTACGACGCCTACGGTCTGCCCGCCGAGCAGTATGCCATCCAGACGGGTCAGCATCCCGCCATCACCACCGAGCAGAATATCAACCGCTATCGCGAGCAGCTGGACAAGATAGGCTTCAGCTTCGACTGGAGCCGCGAGGTGCGCACTTGCGAGCCCAAGTACTACAAGTGGACGCAGTGGACCTTCCTGCAGCTTTTCATGCACTACTACTGCAACCAGGCGCAGCAGGCGCGTCCCATCAGCGAGCTTTGCGAAGTGTTTGCCAAACAGGGCACCAAGGGGCTTGACCTGGCCTGTACCGAATCGCTGGCTTTCACCGCCGATGAGTGGAACTCGTGGGTCGAGGCCAAGCAGCAGCAGGTGCTGATGAACTACCGTCTGGCTTATCTGGCCGACATCCCTGTGAACTGGTGTGCCGAACTGGGCACCGTGCTGGCCAACGACGAGGTGGTCAACGGCCTCTCGGTGCGTGGCGGCTACCCCGTGGAGCGCAAGCTGATGCGTCAGTGGAGCCTCCGTGTATCGGCCTACGCCCAACGGCTGGTCGACGGACTGGAGCCGCTGGAATGGACTGACAGCCTCAAAGAGATACAGCGCAACTGGATAGGCCGCTCGGAAGGCGCCGCCGTCTGGTTCCCGCTGGCCGACAACAAAGAACATTCGTTCGAAATCTTCACCACCCGTCCTGACACCATCTTCGGTGTCACCTTTATGGTGCTCTGCCCTGAGCATGAACTTATTGACCAGATTACCACACCGGAGCAGAGGGCTGAGGTGGAGGCTTATGTCACCTGGGCCAAGAACCGTTCGGAGCGCGAACGCCAGGCCGAGGTGAAGAAGGTAAGCGGTGTCTTCACCGGAGCCTTCGCCATCAATCCCCTCACCAACGAGAAAATTCCCATCTATGTCAGCGACTATGTCTTGGCTGGCTATGGAACCGGCGCCATCATGGCCGTTCCCGCCCACGACAGCCGCGACTTCGCCTTCGCCCGCCACTTCAACCTGCCTATCCGTCAGGTGGTCTCGTTGGAGAAGGGTGTCACCTCCGACCCCACCACATGGACAGAGAGCATGGATGCCAAGACAGGCTATGCTGTCAACAGCGGCTTCGTCACCGGCATGAAGGTGAAGGATGCCATGAAGGCCGTCATCGACAAGATTGACGAGATGGGCATCGGCCACCGCACCGTCAACTACCGTCTGCGCGATGCCATCTTCAGCCGTCAGCGCTACTGGGGCGAGCCGTTCCCCATCTATTACAAAGGCAACACCCCGTATCCCATTCCCGAGGAGTGTCTGCCCTTGGAGTTGCCTGAGGTGAGTGAGTTCAAGCCCACTGCCACTGGCGAACCGCCACTGGGTCACGCTCAGAAATGGGCATGGGACACCAAGACCAACAGCGTGGTCGATATTGTTGACATCGACAACCAGACCGTCTTCCCGCTGGAGCTGAGTACCATGCCGGGCTTTGCCGGCTCGAGCGGCTACTACCTTCGCTATATGGACCCGCACAACGACAATGCCTATTTCAGCAAAGAGGCTGTGGGTTACTGGCAGAAGGTGGACCTTTATGTAGGCGGTGCCGAGCATGCCTCGGGCCACCTCATCTATGCCCGTTTCTGGAACAAGTTCCTCCACGACATCGGTATGTCGGTGGTGGAAGAGCCATTCCAGAAACTCATCAACCAGGGCATGATACAGGGACGGAGCAACTTCGTCTATCGCTCGAAGGCCGACAACAACCTCTTCATCTCGAAAGGCCTCGTCAAGGATATGAACGACGTCACCGCCATTCACGTGGACATCAACATCGTGGACAACGACGTGCTCGATATCGAACGTTTCCGCCAATGGCGTCCCGAGTTTGCCGATGCCCGCTTCGAGCTTGAGGATGGCAAGTATATCTGTGGCTGGGAGATCGAGAAGATGTCGAAGAGCATGTACAATGTGCAGAATCCCGACGACTTGGTGGCCCGTTACGGTGCCGATACCCTGCGCCTCTACGAGATGTTCCTTGGCCCCGTTGAACAGGCCAAGCCTTGGGACACCAACGGTATCGAGGGTGTGTTCCGCTTTCTGAAGAAGTTCTGGAAACTGTATGATAACGCTCTGGCTAATCAGGGCATTCAGAGTGCTCCGACCAAAGAGGAACTCAAAATCCTCCACCAGACCATCAAGAAGATTACCGACGATATCGAGCGCTTCTCGTTCAATACCGCCGTCTCGACATTCATGATTGCCACCAATCAACTCAACGACCTCAAGTGCGGCAGCCGCGAGGTACTTGAACCGCTGGTGGTCCTTATCGCCCCCTTCGCCCCTCATATTGCCGAGGAGCTGTGGCACCAGCTGGGACACGACACCACAGTCTGCGACGCCTCTTGGCCCAAGAGCGATCCGCAGTACCTTGTCGAGGACACGGTGAAGTATCCCGTCCAGTTCAATGGCAAGATGCGTTTCACCATCGACCTCCCTGCCGACTGCAACCAGGCTGATGCCTTGGCCGCCGTCCGTGCCGCCGCCGAGAGCAAAAAGTGGATGAGTGATGCCGAACCCAAGAAGGTTATCTTCGTTCCCAAGAAGATTATCAATATAGTAATGTAACTATATATAAGGTATGCTGAGCAGACATTTTTTAAGAAGCAAGGTTCTTCAGGCGGTCTATTCGGGACGTTACGAAGAGGATGACGCCATTACCGTTGCCAAGAACTTTGAATACCATGTGGCTAAACTCAACGAGCTTGGTGTGCTCCAGGTATCGCTGGTGCCCCGCTTCGTGGATGTGGCCATGCAGATGCTCGAGGAGGGCAAGCGCAAGTTCCGACCCACCAAGGAGGACCTCAACCCCAGTATGCGCATGGGTGAAAACGAGTTTATCCGCCGCATGGCCGACAACTTCGAGCTGAAGAAACATATCGAGGCTTGGTGCGGATGCTGGAACATGCATGAGGATTTGATGCGCGAGGCTTTCGTTGATTTCCGTAAGACAAAGGAATACAACGAGTACACTCAGGTTGAGGAGCCTGGTTACGAGAGCGACCGCACTTTCGCCGTGCAGCTTTTCCGCTTCCTGATGAACCGAGAGGCCTTGAGGGCTGTTGTGGCAGAGCGCAGTCTACTTTGGGACGATGACTTCGACCAAATTGCACAGTACAACTTTATGATGCTCAAGGCTCTCGAACAGGATACTTTCGACGAGGCCATGATGTGGCCTGTGATGTACGACCGCCGTGTGGAGAAGGATGAGAACGACATGGACTTCGCCCGACAACTGCTGCGCGACACTATGGCTGTCCGCAACGAGGCTGAGGAACTCATCAAGGGACATCTACAGGGATGGGAGTTCGAGCGCGTGTCCAAAATGGACATCCTGCTCATCAATATGGCTGTGGCCGAGTTCACCGGCTGCCCCTCCATCCCCGAGAAGGTGACGGTGGATGAGTATATTGAACTCTCCAAGGAGTTCAGTTCCGACCGTAGCCGGCTGTTCATCAACGGTATACTGGACAAGTTGATAGCCGAGCTCCGCTCCAGGGGACGCATCAACAAGTCGGGTCGCGGACTGATGGATTATGAAATGGAAAAAAAAGATACAGAGCAATGAGAAAGTTTTTTTGGGCCGTTATGGGATGTCTGATGCTGCTTGCCTGTGGCGGAGGGCATGACGATGTGGGGGTTGACCTAATCAACAATCCAAAGAGTGCAAACGGCTATGATAACAGCATAAAGATGCCGGTGTTGACCTTCGACCAGGACCTGCACGATTTCGGTCGCCTTTCCGCTGGCGAGAACATCAGCTATAGTTTCCATTTCCGAAATACCGGCAATGCCGACCTCATCATCAGTGGTTGCAGTGCCACCTGCGGTTGCACAGTGGCCAGTTATCCCAGAGAGCGTATTGCCCCCGGGGTCGAGGGTTATGTCACAGTCTCTTTCAACAGTTCCGGCAAATCGGGCCAGCAGTACCAGGAGGTGACCGTGGTGAGCAATGCCCAGCCCGCGCGCACCAAGCTGAAGATTACGGCACAAGTAGGACGGTGAGAAGTGAGAAGCTTTACGACTTCACGACTTTATGACTTTACGACTTTAACTATTAAACATTAAACAATAATTATGATTCTGACACAGTTTATTCTTTTACAGGCAGAAGGCCAGCCTCAGGGCGGCATGGGCGGTTCCATGATTTTTATTATCCTCATCCTCGTGGTGATGTGGGTCTTGATGTTGCGTCCGCAACGCAAGAAAGAGAAAGAGGAACGCAAGTTCCGCGAAGGGTTGCAGAAAGGTGACCGCGTGGTATTTTCGGGCGGCATCTACGGCAAGGTGCACGAAGTGGGAACCCACACCGTCGAGGTCGAGGCCTCCAATGGGGTGATTCTCACCGTGGAAAAGAGCATGATACAGCCGGCACCCGAAGAGAAGAAATAACCGCCGTTCTTGTACCAACAGGAATATAGTGTGACAAGCGGCCCCGTAAAGGCCTTTCTGGTCATTCTTGGCCTCACGGCCTTGGTATGGCTGGTTGTGGCTATGTCGGAATGGCGTGAATATCCGTTGAATGTGAAAGTCGAAATGTCGGGCTTCGACAAGCGACGCTATGCAGTGGTCGAGGCCGACACATCGCTCACGCTCCAGGTAGAGTCCAACGGATTCAATATGTTGGTTTTGGGGCTACGCAAGGAGCCCTTGACTCTGCATCTTGACATTCGTGGCGAAGCCGTGCGGCAGTATCTCCGGCGCGACGGAGAGCGAATCTACCAGATGCGATCGGTGGCCCTTTCAGACCTCGGCGATGAAATACGCAACCAGCTCTCGTCCTACAATATCAAGCAGACTGGCAGTAGTGGCAAGGATTCGCTCCAGCTGGTGCTGAGGGAGCGCAGCAGCCGTGTGTTCAAGCCCGATATCAGCGAAGTGAAAATCAACTTTGCCGAAGGCTATGGTCTTTATGGCGAGCCCACGCTCACCCCCTCAGAGGTGATTCTCTATGGTTCAGAGGAGGTGCTGGATCGGATTGAGACACTTAAGATGGCTCCCACCGTTCTCAACGGCATCAGCGAAACAGGCTATCACCGACTGTTTCTCGACCCGCGGTGGAAAGAGGAGGGCGACCTGTATGCCTCGACAGAAATGTTTCAGCTATATGTGCCTGTGGAAACCTACGTTGAGCGACGCTACGAGATACCTGTCACTGTGTTGGGTGCCGACACGAATGTGCGTCTTCGCCTCTATCCCGAGAAAGTAAAGCTGAACCTCTGGGTGGCTCAATGCGACCTCCCGTCGGTCTCGCCCGAGCGTTTCGTGGTGATGGCAGACTACCATGACATAATATTGGGTCAACAGCCCCTGAAACTGCGCCTCTCGCGCTTCCCCGAGATGGTGCGTATACGTAGCATGGAGCCTACCGAGGTGCAATATGTCATTATCAAGTAGGCAATGTAGACGGCAGTCAGCATGAAGAGGGTAGGCATCACCGGTGGCATGGGGTGTGGCAAGAGCACCGTTGTATCTGAATTTAGGAAATTGGGGATTCCTTGTTTTGTGTGCGATTTGGAGGCTGCACGCTATTACTACAACCCCGACTTTCTGGACGAGCTTCGCCATTTGCTTGGCGACAGCGTCTTCTTCCCTGACGGCACAGCCGATAAGAGGGCTGTGGCGGCGCGAGTCTTCGCCGACCGCCGTCTCCTTGAGGGCCTCAACGCAATGATACATCCCCGTGTGATTGACGATTTTAATTGGTTCTGCGAGCAGAATAGTGATGCCCCTTATATACTTTTTGAAAGTGCTATCCTCTATGACTATGGCTTCGACCGAATGATGGATCGAGTCATCTGTGTGTACCTCGACCTTGCCGAGCGTCTCCGCCGTCTTGGTCAGCGTGACGGGGTAGGGGAGGAGACCCTAATGGCCCGTATTTCCAACCAGTTACCTGCCGAGGAGATGATGAGGCGGGCCGACTATGTTATCCTAAACTATGAAGGCAATCCCCGTGCCCGTCAGGTGAAGTATATTGATGGGGAATTGAGAAGACTTTACGACTTTATGACCATTAAACATTAATCAATATTTATAAATGATGTTAGGAGATAAGGAGAAAAGACAATACTCCCGTAGGTGGCAGCTATTACTTGTTCTAATGGTTTTCCTCTTTCCACTATCCTCATTCCACTCGGTTAGGGCGCAGAGCATCTTCCTTGTCGAGGAACTGCCTTATTTCAATGCCAGAGGTCTTACCTACGATTCTCCTCGGAATCATTGGGTAGACTCGGTCTATCGCACACTCAGTCTTGATCAGCGCATTGCTCAGTTGATGGTAGTGCGCGTGCCGCTGAACTTAAGCGACGAACAGGCCCTCGACTTCTCTCGCCAGATGAATGGATACAACGTAGGTGGTGTATGCTTCTTCGCTGGCACTGCCGAGCGTCAGGCTATACTTACTCGTCGCTTCCAAGATGATGCCAGGGTGCCGCTGTTGGTATGTATCGACGGTGAGTGGGGGCTTGGCATGCGCCTCAAGGACATGTACAGTTTTCCCAAGAATGCCCGATTCGGACTATTGCCGCCAGAATCCGATAGTATTGTCTATCGTATGGGTGAAGAGATTGGTATCCAGTGCCGTATGATGGGTGTTCACGTCAACTTTGCGCCTGTGGTGGATATCAATTCCAACCCCAAGAATCCTGTTATCGGAACCCGCTCTTTCGGTACCGACCGCGAGCGCGTCAGCCAGTTGGGCATCATGTATGTCCTCGGCCAGCAGAGCCAGCGTGTTCTGGCCACCGCAAAGCATTTCCCTGGCCACGGTGACACCGATGTCGACAGTCATCTTGAACTACCTGTCATCAATCATACTCGTGCCAATATCGATAGCATTGACACCTATCCATTCCGTCGTCTTATTGATGCTGGTGTACAGGGTGTTATGGTGGCGCACTTACAGGTCAATGCCCTCGACCCCTTGCGGCCTTCGTCGCTTAGTCCCATCATCGTGGATGGTCTCTTGCGTCAGGAATTGGGTTTTAATGGATTGGTATTCACAGACGGCATCGATATGAAAGGTGTTACCAACACCTACCACGATGGGCAGGCCGAGCTTGCTGCTCTCCGTGCCGGCAACGACATCATCCTTCTGCCGCCCGATGTGCCACAGTCTATACGCACTATCAAAGAGGCTGCCATGAACGACGAAAACCTTCGTAACCTCATTGAATTTCACTGTCGTCGTGTCCTCGCTGCCAAGTACGACCTGGTGCTTCCCACTCTGCGAGAGGAGATAGTGCTTCCAGGCGATGAACGCCGTCGTGTCTGTGAAGAGATAGTTGCCGACCTCAATCTGGCTATTGACCGCCGTATCGACTCGATTGCCCAAGTGGCCATCAGCGCACAGGCTACCCCTGGCTGCCAGATAGTTGTCATGCACAAAGGACATACGGTCATTAACAAAACCTATGGCCACACGACCTATGATGAAGACTCTCCTGCTGTGGCTCATGAGACCCTTTACGACCTCGCCTCACTCACCAAGGTGTGTGCTACTACGTTGGCAATCATGAAGCTTGTTGACGAGGGTAAGCTTAAGGTTACCGACAAGATGAGCCGCTATCTTCCTTATCTTAAAGGGACCAACAAGGATGATATTACCATCGCACAGGCCATGAGCCATTGTGCGCGCCTCAAGGCTTTCGACGCCTATTGGCAGCAGACCTCCGACCGCGATACCCTTCTGCAACTTGTGGCTGCCAGTCCCCTCAATGCCAAGGAGGGATATTGCTATAGCGATTTGGGTTTCATTCTATTGAGTGACTTGGTGCAGCAGGTGACAGGCCGGACTCTCGACCAGTATGTGGATGAGCATTTTTACGGACCCATGGGTCTTAGCCACACCATGTTCAAGCCCAAGTCTCAACTCTCGACACTTACATCACAACTCTCCATTGCCCCTACCGAGCTTGACAGCCTTCGTGGCCTTATCTGCGGCTATGTTCACGACCCCAACGCCTACGCCATGGGTGGCGTGAGCGGGCATGCCGGTCTCTTTTCCACCGCCGAGGAGGTGGCGCAGCTCATGCAGATGCTGCTTGACGGCGGTGTCTATCGTGGACATCGTTATTTGAAACAAGAAACTGTGGAACTCTTCACTCGTAGGCACTTCGCTACCGAGGGCAACCGTCGCGCCCTGGGCTTCGACAAGCAACTCTTCACACCCTCCTCCAAGGCGCAGACTTGCCGCGAGGCCTCACAGGCCTCTTTTGGCCATACTGGTTTCACGGGCACCATGCTCTGGGTTGACCCAGAATACGACCTCGTCTATGTCTTCCTCTCCAACCGTGTTTATCCTACCGCCACGCCTAACAAGCTGGCGCAGATGAATATCCGCACCGACATCCAGAGTGTCCTTTACCAAATTCTCAAACCGTAAAACCAGACTATGAGTAGTTTCACCAAATGGCTTTTTGCCGGTCTCGGATGGGCAGTGGGTGGTCCCATCGGCGGAATCCTTGGCTATCTCTTGGGTAAGAGCGTTTCCTCGGCTTTCGACAACGCCCAGTCTTCGCCATCTGACACTCACCGGGGTCCTTACCGCAACACTGGTACCCAGGCCGACATCAATGTGGCCCTCATGGTGCTCATCGCCGCCGTTATGAAGGCGGACGGGCAGGTGAAGCGCAGCGAGCTTGACTATGTGAAACGCTTTCTGTTGCAGAATTACGGCGAAGAGCATGGTAAACAGATGCTCAAGGTGTTGCAACGCATGGTGCAGCAGGATATCCCCATTGACCAGATCTGTGTGCAAATCAAGGTCAACACCGACTACAACACACGCTACCACATGGTCGACTTCCTCTTCGGTCTCGGGGGCGCCGACGGCCTGTTCGACCAGACAGAAATTAACATGCTTCGCCTCATCGCCCAGTATCTGGGTATCTCGCAGGGCGACTATACCTCAATCCATGAGCGCCATGTAGGTGGCCGTTACTCAAGCAATCAAACATTCACGCAATCACACAATCAGAAAGACCCCTATAAAGTCCTTGGCATCACCAAGGATGCCACCGACGAGGAGGTGAAGAAGGCCTACCGCCGCATGGCCATGAAGTACCACCCCGACCGTGTGGCCGGCATGAGCGAGGAGATTCAGCGCAACGCCGCCGAGCAGATGAAAGAAATCAACGAAGCATACGAGCAGATAAATAAAATGAGAAGTGAGAAGTGAGAAGTGAGAAGTCACTTCATCCGTTCTACGATAGTGCCGACCAGTTCGCGCATCTGGGGGTGGTAGTCGTTTAGAAAGGTGCCCTTGGGCCGGTTGGCGATAATGAGGCAGACGGTCAGTGCCGCGTGGCCCATCAGGTGGCTGAAACCGTAAATGGCCGAGGTCTCCATCTCGAGGTTCGTCACTTTCCACTTTTCTCTTTCCACTTTCCACACGAAAGAGGCCAGTTTATCGTTCAGATTCTCTATCGACGGGTGCAGCCTAATTGTACGTCCTTGAGGACCGTAGAAACCCGGGGCGGTGGCAGTGATGCCGTGGTGCATGTCGAAGGCTATCTTGTCCAGCAGTAACTTGCTTCCCTGGACGCAGTAGGGGCGTGCCAGTCGTGTGTCAAGCCCCATGTGTTGCAAAAAAGCCTCCTCCATCTCTTTCCACTTTTCTCTTTCCTCGATCCACTCTTTATAGTAGTTCATCAGTCCGTCGAGACCTATGGCGTAGGCCGAGGCTACATGGCTTCCGCAGTCGATGTCGGCTTGTAGCGAGCCCGACGTCCCGATACGAATCAGTTGCAATTCTCTGTCGCTTTCCGCTTTCCACTTTCCGTTATCCACTCGCAGGGCGGCGTCCAGTTCCGTCATCACGATATCGATGTTGTCGCATCCCATGCCGGTGCTGAGGGCCGTCATGCGGGTGCCGTGGTAGCTACCGGTGAGGGCATGGATTTCACGGTTCTCCGACTCGAATTCAATTCGGTCAAAGACCTCCTTGAACATATTGACGCGCCTTGGGTCTCCAACCAGCAACACCTTGTCGGCCAAGGTGTTGCCGGTGAGTCGTATGTGGTAGAGGCTGCCGTCGGGGACTAGCACAAGTTCGCTGGCTTTCATGACTTAGCGTTTTACGCTGGTGGAACGGGTGGTGTTGGTGGCCTGGGTGGGCGTGGCACTAGTGGAACGTGTGGCCGACGTAGCTTTGGTGGGTGTGGCGGGCGTGACGCTCGAGGAACGCGTGGTGGAGGGAGTCCGGGCTGGGGTAGCTGGCGTGACGCTCGAGGAACGTGTGGTGCTGGTGGTCTTGGTGGGGGAGGTAGGCATGGCGCTCGTGGAGCGCGAAGTGGAGGGAGTGGTGGAGGGTGTGACGCTCGTGG
>LXOW01017723.1_pt2 | contig 25823 bp, 30 predicted proteins | sample 1368591 | NCBI WGS metagenome assembly LXOW01 (sample SAMN04884650, study PRJNA319009) | bovine gut metagenome | isolation source: Cow rumen | host: Bos taurus | place: Italy: Legnaro (PD) | collected 2014-07-09
CGGAAGTTATTCTAAAACGTCTTGTTAAATTAAGACCGAATAACTCTTTTATTGTAGCAGCATTGGGAAACTTATACGAAAACTCAGGGATGAATAATCTTGCTTTAGAAATGTATAAAAAAGCAGCGTCGATAACACCGGCAGAAGCTAGTTTTTATGAAGAGATAGCTATCTTGTCAGAAGATAGCGATCCTAAAATGGCTGATGAAATGTATAAACAAACTTTGGAACTAGACCCGGCTGCAGAATACATACGCATTGAATACGTTAAATTTTTAATTAAATATGATAAGTTGAAAGAAGCAAAAGAGGTTNNAATGGAAGAAATATTAAAAGCATTGAATAATAAACAAACTAACAATTGATTATTTTAAGCTTGTTTAGAAATATTGCAAAACTTCAAATGATGGAAGTTATTCATTATTAATTCTTAAATATTAATTTGCCGATATAATTTAGAGATAAAATTATGTATAAAAAAATAATAGCGGCAACAATCTTTTTACTTTATTTTTACCCGTCCATTGTTAATGCAACAATGGAAGATGCGCTTAATAGCAATCTTTCACGTTCACTCGCCCATATGGAAGAATTATATGCTTCTGGTAAATGGGATGAAGCTATGGAAATTGGCAGGGGAATTATTAAAGATGCTCCAAAAGATCATAAAGCGGCGTATAGAGCACAAGACTTAATTGTTCTTTCCCTTGAAGGTAAAAATCAGGAAATATTACAAAATAAAAAGAGAGAAAATAATCNNGGCAGCGGAAAAATATATTTCTGCTTTAAAAATAACATCTGGTGATGCTCAAACTTATTTTCAACTTGGATATTCTCAATTAAAAATAGGTCATGAAAGACAGGCCTATGAATCATTAAATAAGTGTTTACAGCTTAATTCAAAACATGCAAGAGCACTGTTTCATATAGCAGGATTGAGTTTCAAATTCAATAAAAGCGAAGAAGCAGAAGAATATACATCTAAACTCATTGGTTTGCTTGAAAAAAGCTTAGAAGAAAACAAACGAATTTTTCAGAGCCAACAAAGCGGAAGTTTAAAAGGTCAATCAGTTGATACGGCTGCAAAGATTACGTCTATAAAAAAGAATTTAGCTCAAGCGGCTATTTTAAATGGTATGCTTTTACAAAAGCGTAAAAACTATAAAGATGCTGCTAAATCATATTTAAAGGCTTCAAAGATTAAAACTGATGACCCTGATTTATGGTTCAGGCTTGGTATATGTTATTTGAATTCAAGCACTTTTCATCAAGCTGCCATTTCTTTTGAACAAGCTATATCTTTAAGAGAATCTAAACTAAAGTTATTGGTAATCGAGTCAAAGAGATTGATTAACGAAGGCTTAACGGATAAAGCTATAGAAGTTGAATTAAAACAAAGAAATATAAGAGATGAACTTGCTAATACTTTATATATGCTTGCATTGACAAATAATAAGAAAAATGATCCAAAAGCAGCATTAACTACGATTGAAAAATCACTAGAAATAAAACCAGATTTTTGGCAGGGAAGATATACAAAGGCTGTTTTGCTTGCAAGTAATAACAGATTTGATGAAGCATTAGACGAAATGCGGGAAGTATTAAAAGAATCCAAGCCAAACAGCAATGAAGCTAAAAAAGCTGTTTCTATGATTACTACGTTAATGGATAAAATAGCTAGACGTGATAATCCTGTAGAAGTTAAGGTTGAAGAAATTGCTCAGAATAATGTCGTTTATGTTGAAAAAAACGTAAAAGATATGCCTGGAATAGGTGGAAAAGATTTAGAAGTTACTTTGGAGGATGTATTTCCTAAATTAAGAGAAATAAGCGAACTTGTTAAAGCAAAAAATTATGCTGAAGCTTCCAGAAGACTTATTTATTTAAGAGGTAAACATCCAGAAATAGCTGATATACATGCTGTTCTAGGCTCTTGCTATAATGAAATGGGTAGGCTTAATGAAGCTGAATCATGTTATAAGAAAACTATAGAAATACAGCCTAACCACGCAGAAGCACTAAATGGTTTAGCAAATATTTGGGNNATTAGAGTATGCTGAAAAAGCCATAAAAGAAGATAGTATGAGACCTGAATATTTTCATACTCACGGATTAGTGTTATTTAAAAAAGGTGAATTAAGGAAATCTATAGAATCATATAAAAAAGCTTTAGGTATTAGACCTAACTATATGTTGGCAAGATACGACTTAGGTTTAGCCTTTTATTTGGTTCAAGGATACCAGGCGGCTATTGAATCATTTGACGCAGTGTTAGCTTTGAATCCTACCCATCAAAAGGCTCTTTTGTTTAAATCAATTTGTCTAGCCAAAATAAATGAGCCCGAAATGGCTATAGAAAATTTAAAATATTTAAAGGAAACTTTAGAGCCAAAATCAGCTTTAGCTAAGGTTGTCAAAGATTTTGAGCAAAAAATAATTGATGCTAGAGATAGAAACGAAGCTATACCTGTTCCAGAGGTTAAAACAACTGTAAATATTGATAGACTTCTAGCTGAAGCAAGAGATTTAAAATCCAAAAATCTTGTAACTTCGGCAAAAGAAAAATATTTGGAATGTCAACGTTTAGCTCCGACAAGATACGAACCATATAATGAATTGGGGCAGATGTATGCTGATTCAGGATTGAATAAAGCAGCTCTTTCTGCATGGGAAAAGGCGGCTGAGCTTGCTCCTAAAAATTATGATATTTTTATGAACATTGGCAAAATGCAACATAAAGTTGGGCAGATTGATAAGGCAAAAAATACTTTTGAAACTGCTTCTAAGATAAAACCCAAAGATTCAGAGCCACTTTACTATATTGGGTTAATCGCATATGAGGATAAAAACTTTGAAACAGCCGTTGTATATGCTAAAGATGCTCTTAAACTTAAAAGTAACTATTTTAAGGCAATGGCGCTGCTTGGTATGAGCCAAGTCAGGTTAGATCGCTTAGTTGAAGCTAAAGCTACTTATGAAAAGCTTTATGCTAAAGCTCCAGTAGGTTCTTCCATTAAACAACATGCTAGGATTAAGATCTGGGAAATAAATAAAGGTCTTAAACCAGAAATGTATCCTTCCTATGATAATGCGATAGCAGTGAAAAAAGAATTGGAAGATAAAGCTGGAATAGGCAAAAAGACAGAAAATGATACTATAGTTATTGCGTCTCCTAAAATATCCTTTACTCCTAGCGAAGAAGNNAACACTATGACTCCAAATGATAAAGAGCTAGTTTTAAATACTTTTGAAAAACTTGGACAGGTAAAAAAACATACTTTGTCTGAAGCATTACAAGGCAAAACAGTTGCAAACAGTAAAGAAAGCCAATGGTTTAAGAACAAAATGCAACGTTTTGAAACAAGCAAAAAGTATGGATTGCCTAGCGAAGTTAAAAATGACGAACGTTCTGTTATGAATATAGAGGAAACATATGTAAGAGTTCCTGATAGATCTGATCAAATGACTAAAATGGCTATTGAATCTATGGCGAAGGGATTTGTAATTCAAGCTGCTGATGAATTTAAAAAAGCTGTTGAAATTTCTCCGCATAATATTGATGTACTGCTCAACAATGGTTTCTTTAATACTTTGCAAGGAAACTTCAAAGATGCTTTTGATGCTTATGCAGAAGCAACTGTTTCCCATCCTGAAAATAATTTAGCTAGACTTGGGTTAGGTAACCTGTATTGGCTTGGTGGGCAAGCTGATAAAGCTATTGAACAATGGCAAATGATAAAAGGTAAATACCATAACAATGAAGAATTTAGTGCAACAAGTAAAGCTGAAATGGTATGGAAACGCATGTTGGAAATTGATCCATTAGATGTTGATGCGCATGCCAATCTAGGACTTGTTTATATGTTTTCAGGAGACCCAACAAAGGCTATTGTTGAATTTGAAGCAGTAGGTAATCTTGAAAGAAATCATTATGAACAAGATTATTATAGAGCTCAAATGCACATGTTGCTATACACTTTAAACAAGAACAGAATTCATAAAAAAGAAGCTGAAAGCTTGTTAGAAAAGATAACAAAGAATTCTCAATCATTCCCACATTCAGCTGAACTTAGAAAATATGTAGCAAAGCTTTAATATTTGTAATTGAATAAATAATTATGCCTTTATTTGCTTATTCTCCGCATATAAAGGCATTTTTTATGTGTTCTAATTCTGGAATATTTGATTCGTTTATTGTGATTCCTAAGCAATCAAATCTCATGTAGCAATTATTTATATTTTCTTTTTGTATATATATTTTAGCGCATTGCTCTATTTGACGGCGTTTTTTCCAGTCTATACTTTCTAGCGGTGTTTCTGTATCATTAATATGGCGAGTTCTAACTTCAACAAATACATATTCATCATTATCTTTCATTACTAAATCTATTTCGCCAAATTTCTTACCTGAATTGGGATTTGTTATTAAATAGTTTTTGCAACAAAGTTTATAACCGAGTTTTAGTAAATAATCTAATGCGAGAGATTCACCATATTTGCCTAAAACTGTTTTTTTAGAATTAAGCATTATTTACTTAACTCGTTTTTTTAGTTCATCTATCATGTCTTTGGCAACAGACCATTCACGAGTATTTTCTTGTGTCATTCTAAAGACTGTTTCAAAACGTTTAATTGCCATTTTCCCAGCTTCTTTATCATTTTTTGCTAATAACAAATCAGTATAAGCATTTGCGCTTTTCATCAATAAATCTAGATTGTTTGGAGCTGTTTTAAGACCTTTTTCGATTACTCCTAATGCTTCTGTTACGCGGCTTTCACGGCTAAGTCTGTCTGCTTCGTCTATAATTTGTTGAACGCTCATATTTTGAATCATATAATCGCTTGGAGCAGGTTGTTCTGGTTCTGTTGCTGTGCTCATAGCTTGTTCTTGAGCTGCTAAAAGAGCTTCATGTTCTTCCTGAGCTTTTCTTGCAGCTGCTATGGCTGCTTTTTCTGCATTATATCTGCTTACTGATTGTTTTGCAAAAGCTAAATAATCTTTATTAATATCTTTACTCTTAGCTGCAGAAGCTATATATGCTTTTAAGTCTTTTACAGCAAGTTCTGTATTTCCAGAAATAAAAATAAATGTTCCTCTGTAGAATAATCCATTTGGTATACGATTGGGTTTATCTTTTAAATATTGCAACGAGGCTTTTATTAATCCATTTTCGGGTTCAGCAAGAAGCATATGATCTTGCAAAACGCTTGTGATATACAGTTGTATAGCTTTTTCCATATTGTTGTTGTCTAATGCGTCCATTGCTTGATTAAAAGCTATACCAGCAGGAGTTGTGCTTTTGGTTCTATGTTGATGATTTGCTTTTGCTTTTTCACGGATTTTACGCAATTTATCCGACATTTGTTCATCTTTTGTTTTTACTTCAAGTTTTGGTTTTGATACAACTTGAGTTACTTTTTTTGAAGATGATTTTGTTTGTTTTGCTTCTACAATAACTGGCTTTGCTGATAACTTNNGTATTCTTAATTTTGTGAGCGCTTGTTTAAAATTTGGCTCTAAGGATAAAGCTCTGCCATAAGCTTCTCTTGCTTCTTGCATTCTACCCATTGCTTCATAACAAAGCCCCATATTATAAGGAACCCATGAAGAGTTTGGATTGATTTTTTCTGCTAATTCATAGCAATGTAGGCTGTCTCTATATTGGCCGCTTTTTTTGTATAAAACTCCTAAATTATTGTAGGCATGAAAATTTTGTGGATCAACTTTTAAAAGCGCAAAATAAGCTTGGACAGACTTTAATAAATCATTTGATACAGTATATTCCATTGCAAGGTTAAGATGGGATTCTATATCTCTAGGGTTATCAATTAAACGCTGCTGTAACTGATAAATACGGCTAGCGTTTATTGCAGCATTGCTAGTATTAGTAAAAAAAAACGTATAAAAAAATGCCGCAAGTAAAACTTTTTTTACGGTTGATTTATTTTTTAATAATTTTTGTTGATTATTCTTCAATATTTTCTAATTGGCTTGCTATAATGACGAATTTCATAGCTGTTTTTTCGGTTTCATCAATTATAGCACGTTCAAATGTTATTTCCGCACTTATATTTATATTGCGGGTTCTCATGTAAGAACGAGCTATGGCTATAGCTTTAACAGTTTGATTTACAGCTCCAGCGCCAACAGCAAGCAAAGCAAGCTTTCCAGCCTGTTCTAGAATAGCAATAATTGCTCCTGCAACAGATTTAGGGTTTGAAGAGGTAGCAACTCTTAGTATTTCTATTTGCTCTTTCATTGGTGTTGGTTGTAATTACTCTGCTTTGGTTATAAGTATAGAAGCATTGTGCCCACCAAATCCAAAAGAATTGACTAAAGCACCATCTATTTGCTTATCTTTGTATTTTAAAGGAACGAGATCTAAGTCTTGAAGTTCTGGGTCTATGTTTTCAAGATTTAATGTTGGGTGTATAAAACCACCTTTAATTTGAGCCACTGTAGCTATCGTTCCCATTGCGCCTGCTGCTCCAAGCATATGTCCTATCATTGATTTTGTTGAATTTATAGAAACATTATTAAGTTTATTGTCAAATAGTTTACGTAAAGCTTTCATTTCTGCTAAATCGCCTAAATGAGTGCTTGTGCCATGTGCATTTACGTAGTTTATTCTTTCTAGTGGGAAATGATTAAATTCTACAGCTTTTTTCATGGCATAATATGCACCTAATCCTTCTGGATGAGGTGCTGTAAGATGATATGCATCATCGGAGGCACCATAACCTTTTATTTCGGCTAGTATAGTTGAACCACGTTTTAATGCGCTTTCTTCACTTTCGATAACAAGAATTGCTCCGCCTTCTCCCATAACAAAGCCATCTCTGTTTACGTCAAATGGTCGCGAAGCTTTTTCTGGTTCATCGTTTCGTGTTGATAAAGCTTTCATTCTTGCAAAACCAGCAACAGTAAGTGGTATTATTGGTGCTTCAGAGCCACCGCAAAACATAATATCACATTCGTCGTGGACTATTTTTAAGTATGATTCGCCTATAGCATGTAAACTTGAAGCACAAGCTGAAACTATGCAATAATTTGGTCCCATCATGCCATATTCAAGACCAATCATTCCAGAAGCTGTATTGCATATTATTTTTGGAACAAGGAATGGAGAGACTCTATTATATCCCTTTTCTAGAGCTGAGAGCTGTTCATCCTGAAAAGTTTTTATTCCGCCTATGCCAGAAGCGACAATTGCTCCAGCTCTTTGTGGATCAAAATTCTTTTCTTTTAAATGTGCCATTTCTGCAGCCAAGTTAGCAGCACAAATAGCAAATTGAGCTGATCTGTCTTGTCTTCGAGCTTCTTTTTTATCCATGTATAAATCTGGATTAAAGTCTTTGACTTGACCAGCTATTTTAACGGTGTGTTCTGTTGGATCGTATAACTCAATAGTGCTAACACCGCTTTTGCCTTCTTTAATTGCCTGCGTAAAATTATCAAATCCTATGGCGTTTGGACCGATAGGACCTACGCCGGTAATAAAGACACGCTTCATTCTCTATGAATCTCCTTGTTGCATTAATCTACAGCTTCTAAACCAGTAAAAAAGTTTTTCATTATATTTTTTACAGAAAGAATTTCTTTTATACGATATACGCACTCACCTGCAAAAACCAGGCCTTTTGCTAAATTACCAGCTCTTGCTTCATTTAAAGCTTTTACAATACAAAACCTTGCGTTGCACTTCTTTAAACATTTAATACAGCTTTTGGGTTTTTCTTCGCCTTTATCTGCTCGTTCGCTGAAAGGTGTTGGCAATGCGTTTCCAAATAAACCGACAGGGCTTAGAATTTTAAAAACATCGCCTTTTTGAGCTTTTAAATATGTATCATGAAATTCTTTACTTACATTTGCTTCAAAACTTGCAGCAAACCTAGTACCAACTTGAACTCCATCTGCACCCATCTTATAAGCTTCGATAATGTCGTTTTGGTCTACCATTCCTCCTGCAAGAACAACAGGAATTTTTACAGCAGCTTTTACTTCAGTAAATATTTCTTTTCCTGGGCGATTGCTTCCACAATGTCCACCTGCATCGCCACCTTCAACAATGATAGCAGAGGCACCTAATTTTTCAGAAAGCTTTGCTGCTTTATCACTGGAAACAATAGGGATAACTGGCACATTATTTTCATGCCCAAGTCCAAAAATATCTTTAGAAAAACCAGCTCCTGCTACTAAAGCATCTATTCCTTCTTCGATAGCTATTTTCATTAAGTTAATAAAATCTGAAGCGGCAACCATTGTGTTAATTCCAACTATACCGCCATNNAATTAGTGGAAAATGAGGTTCTAATTTACCTATTTTGAGATGTGGTAATATCTTCAAAATTTACATCTCCTAAAACGATACAAACACCGACATTGATATGTCGGTGATTTGTTTTCTTTTCTTATTTTATTAACCTTTTTTAGCAGTTATATATTTTACTGCATCGCCAACAGTTTTAAGGTTTTGAGCTTCTTCATCAGGAATTTCGATACCGAAATTTTCTTCAAGAGCCATAACAAGTTCTACTGTATCAAGGCTGTCTGCACCGAGATCATCGATGAAACCAGCTTCCATAGTTACCTGTTTTTCATCCACCTGTAATCTGTCAACAACGATTCTTTTGATGTCTTCAAAATAGTTAGCCATTTTATAATTCCTCCTGAGAATTATGCGACAATAAACAGTTTGAATCTGTTAAAGTCAATTTGAATTTACGGAGTCTTTAATACATTACCATTCCACCATCAACGGTGAGAACTTGCCCCGTTATATAAGATGCCTTTTCAGAGGCAAGGAACACAGCTGCATTTGCAACATCTCTAGGTTTGCCTAAAATTCCCATTGGAATTTGAGCCTGCATTTGATTTCTTGTTTCTTCAGAAAGCTGTGCAGTCATATCTGTTTCTATGAAACCAGGAGCTATTGCATTCGAGCGTATACCTTTTTTACCGAATTCTTTTGCAAAAGTTTTAGTAAAACCAATAATGCCAGCTTTACTTGCTGCATAATTAGCTTGACCAACATTGCCCATAAGTCCAACAACGGATGCTATATTTATAACGCAACCAGACTTTTGTCGAAGCATTACTTTTGCAACTGTCTTCGACATAAGGAAAGTTCCTTTTAAATTTATATTTATAACTTTNNATTCTTAAAAGAAGACCATCTTTAGTAATGCCTGCATTATTTACTAGAGTATCAACTCTACCAAATGAATTTACAGCAGTATCTACTAATTTTTTTGCGCCTTCGGAAGTTGATACATCAGCTAGACAAGCAATAACGCAATAGCCTAACGATTCTAGTTCAGATTTAGCTTTATTTAAACCTTCTTCTTTCGTTCCAGAAAGAACAACTTTATAACCTGCTTCGCAGAAAGCCTTAGCTGTTTCAAAGCCTATTCCTCTGCTTGAACCTGTAACTATTGCTACAGGGGCTATTTTTTCACTACTATCCATCTTGTCTATAGATATACCTTTCAANNGTCAAGCATAAAGTTTTTTAACTCGCCTTAACATGGTTTGAAATTTTCAAGGTGGGCAAAAGCTTCTTGATAAGTCTTTTTAATATCTTCTATTATTTCTGAAGCTGGTTCTTCTTTATTTAACATACCACAAATCTGACCAGACATAACAGAACCATATTCAGCATCTCCGTCTACAACAGCAGCTCTTAATTTACCTTTTCCAAGCTCTTCGAGTTCTTCTGGAGTAGCACCATGGAATTCTTTTTCAAGATATTCTTTAGTAAGTTTATTTTTTATGGTTCTTACAGGATGACCCAAGGTTATACCTGTTTCGACAGTATCACGATCTTTAGCATGTATTACAGCATTTTTGTAGTTTTGATGAGTTTCACATTCGTTTGCAAGAATGAATCTAGTTCCCATTTGGACAGCTTCAGCGCCTAGAGCAAAAGAAGCTAGAACACCTCGACCATCGGCAATACCGCCTGCTGCTATAACTGGGATAGAAACAGCATCAACAACTTGAGGAACTAATACCATTGTTGTAAGTTCGCCTATATGACCACCAGATTCTCTGCCTTCTGCTATAAGAGCATCAGCTCCAGAACGTTCTAGACGTTTTGCTAAAGCAACTGAGGAAACTACAGGTATGACTTTTATACCAGCTTCTTTAAATCGTTTAATATGTGCTCCGGGATTACCTGCGCCAGTAGTTACTACTGGAACTTTTTCATCTATGCACACATCAATAACTTCTGTAGAGGTTGGCATCATTAACATTATATTTACGCCAAAAGGTTTATTAGTAAGACTTTTTATTTCTTTGATCTTTGCCTTAACCAATTCGCCATTCATGGCACCGCTTCCTAATATGCCAAGACCACCAGCATTACTTACTGCAGCTACTAGTTTAGGTGAGCTAACCCATGCCATACCACCTTGAAAAATAGGATATTTTATTCCTAATAGCTTTGTGATTTTGGTTTCGACCATCACTGTGACCTTTCTTAGTTGCTTTTTTCGGTTGTGTTTACGTCTNNTAAAAGAGGAGCGGCGCTGTATTCTGGTGATTCTGGATTATACCTTTTTAGGCTTTCTTTTATGCCTAAAAGCTTTTCCATTGGAATATCAGATACTGTTGCAGCTTTAAAAACAGCTCCTTGAATAAGCTCAGCAAGTGCTTCGCTAGCTTTTAATAAAACATTTCCTACAAACCCATCGCACACAACAACATGTGCTTCACCGTGATACAAATGATCTGCTTCAATGTTTCCAATAAAATTTAGATTGCTTTCTTTTAAAAGTGGAAAGACAGCTTTTGTAAGTTCGTTACCTTTTGCTTCTTCTTCGCCTATATTAAGTAAACCGACCTTGGGATTGGCAATACCGCATATTTTTTCATAATAAGCAGCACCCATCATTGCGAACTGCAATAGATGAGAAGGTCTTACGTCTACGTTAGCACCAACATCAAGCAATAAAACGCCTGTGTTTTTGCTAGTAGGTAACATTACGCTAATAGCTGGGCGTTCTGTTTCAACGCCTGGAATTCTTCCTAAACCTAGTAATGATGCTGCCATTTGAGCACCAGTGCTACCTGCTGATATAAAAGCATCAGCTTTCTTTTCGCGCACAAGACGAGCTGCTATCGCTACAGAGGCGTTTTTCTTCTTACGAAGCGCTTGTAATGGTGCTTCGCCCATTTCTATAACTTCGTCAGTATGCATAATTTCACATTTTGACGGTAGCTCAGGCGAGAGCTCACGAATAGCAGACTCATTTCCTACCAAAATAAGATCGGCATTTCCGCCTTTTTTTAGGTAAGACAGCGCACCCAACACCAATTCCTTAGGGGCGTAATCACCGCCCATTACGTCAATGGCAATTTTCATGTATGTCTCTCTAGATTAGTCGTTGGCTATTTCAAGTACTTTTACTTTTTTGCCTTTTCTGACATAATAACCGCATTTAGGACAAACGGTATGGGCAAGTTTCATTTCATAACATTGCGGACATTTAGCAAGAGCTACGGGAGCTGCTTTGATATGAGCTCTGCGAGTTCTTCCTCTGAGTTTAGATACACGATTCTTTGGACATGCACCCATTTTATTTTCCTCCAATAGTTGGAATAAGTGTGAAAATTATAACAGTAAGTTTGCATAAAGTCAAGAGATTGAAAAAAAATGTGTACAATTTAGGGAAATATCATTAGCCACACTAGTGTGGCTAATGATATTGATTATTACTTCAATTTAGACTTTAATTTTTTAACTATTTGGTTATATTCTTCTGGACTAACATTGTTTTTACGAGCAAACTCTTTTAACAAGTTGTTTTCTTCTGCTTCAACAATTCCATCAGATAGGGCCATTCTTATTAAGGCTTTTAGAATATTTACAGGATTACTTGCCCCAGTTGTTTCAAATGCGTAGTCAACTGGTGACTCTACATTTGAAAATTCGTTTATTATTTCTTCAATTTTTTTATTTGGTATTTCATATTTTTTAGCCAATGAACGTAAATATTCCATTTCTTTATCGTCAATTTTTCCATCTACCAGCATCATGGCTATTGTCCATCTAATTATTTCAATATTAGACAAAGAATAGTTAGTGGATTGTGTTTTGTTAGGTGAAATTATGTCGCAAAGAACCCATTCTTTTTCACCGCTGTTCAAAACTGTGCCACAGTATGGACATTCATTAGCGGTGCCTGTTTCTGGAGCTCCGCAATTTGGACAGTGAGCGCTGTTTAAAGCATTAGAATGGTTTGTATTTGCTCCATGTTTTCTTGTTAATACATAAGTTTCTCTTTTATTTTTATAATCTCCAAGCGATACTGGGAAATCTAAATTGGGGCTATAAAGCATTGGTATTCCGCCCCATACTAAGTCAACATAAACTTTATCGTCTGTTTGACCTTCTTCTACAGAAATCATTCTAACCGCAGCTAAACCTGTGAATTTTGAGAATGAAGATTTTTCTTTATATTTTTCTTCTGCTTTTTTAGTATATTCGTCTGTAGCAGCTTTTCTTAAATATGAGAAATCCTTAGTTCTTTCAGCTATTGTTTTTCTCCAGAAAATAACAGTAGCTATATCTTCGATGTGGTATGGNNAAAGGCTTCGTAGCCCTTTATCTGGTTCGCAGGTAACGGTGTATGCCATTCACATGACTGCGTTATTTGAGTCAATACCCAATCGTGTTCTCCAGAACGAAGCATTGAACCACATACCTTACATGTTGCTAATCTGCCTATTTCTATAGGGTTACCGCAGTTTGGGCATTGTCCTTCTATTANNCCTATTTTACGAATAAATGTCCAAACTTCGCTAAAATCTTCTAGCGACATTGAACCTTCTTTAAATTGGTTTGTTTTATCATCTATACGATAATTTACAGAAGAGGCGTAAATCTTGATATCTATACGTGAGAAACCGCTGGTTTCATCAAATGACATATATTCGACAGCATGTATATTAAGCTGTTCCATGTGGTCTATTACATGATTTCTTTTATAATCTTCTATTTGAACAGTAAACTGCTCATAAGTGCCATCAGAGAAAAGAGCTTCAACATTTGAGAGATCACGTTTAGACCAACTTTCTTGTATAGCTGTAAAAGCTTTTTTAACTCTTTCTGTGAATTCCTCTGATTTAAAGTTAGGATCTGCTGATTGAATTTTGCTAATTATTGGAGCAGACGATGCTTCGCAGCGTTTAACTAATTTTTCTATCCATTTTTTCCTATTAATTGCACTCTCTTTATCTATGTATGCAATCAATAGTTTAAACCCAAATATAATAAGAAATACAAGAGGAATACCTATTAAAGGCTTTTCAAAGCATAATTTAATTAACCAAAAAATAAATCTAAATATATCAATTATTACTTCTATGTCTTCGCCATCTATTGAAGAACTACTTGAACTTCTTGAGCTTCTTGAACTTCCTGAGCTTCGACTGCTTCCGCTGCTGCTACCGCCACTGCTACTTCCGCTTCTGTAATAGTTACCACTGCCTGCGCGTGCCTCAACCTCTGGTATAATAAAAAACACCATTAAAACTATGGTGAAAACTGCTGCTAAACAGATAAAAAGCTTTTTTTTATTTTTCATGTTTTATTCTTCCATTGCTTCTACTGTATACTCTAGGGCTTTGACTTTTCCTGTAAGTTCAGAAATATCTGTTTCGATACGTTCACTATCTCCTGTGCCTATGTTTGTTTTAACGTCTAGGAAAATCGTTTCTGCATTTTTTATATGTTCATTTACATCTGAAGCAAATGTTTCTGTGTTGCATATTTCTTCTTCTATTTTTCTTAATCTTTTTTGAGTTCTGTCTTTTTTATCTGTATCGCCGCTGTAAGAATATTTGTCTAAAAGCTTTATTACATCTGTTTTAAGTGTCTGTAGTTCCCTTATGCGTTCTAATGCAACGTGCTTTCTTCTGTTTAAATCAACAATTTCTTTCCAAAGATTTTGAGTCATTTTGTCATATGATTTTTTATTTGAGCGTAAAAGGAGGNNAAAAATTGAAAAAAAGCCGATACCGCCTATTCCAATAAATATAAAAAATGATTTACTGAATAGATACAAAACTGAACTGAAAATAACAGTGTAAACTATTGTCGTTTTTGCAATAACAGGCGTTAACCCAAAAGCATCAGCGGCTATATATTCAGGGTTACCCATTGCTATTTGTTTTAATGCTATAGAACTTTGTATCTTTACATTTAACCATGCAATTATGAAACCAACTATTACGGAGATAAGAATATAATTAATGACAGTCATGTTTATTCCTTTTTATTTTTCCCGCTTGATAAAACAATAAATATCGCAATAACTATGACTATAATAGCAATTATCATTTTTTACTCCTTACTTATAATGGTTTTGAAGTTGGAAGGCCACTTTTCCTTGGATATTTACTTTNNTTTTTATAAAAACCAAATTCCTTTCAAATGGAAGAATGGAATCAGGGATACTGCTTATTGTGATATCTTCAGGTTTTATGCCAAATACTTTAAAAGCATTCTCTGCATCATTTAATTCTTCTTCAAGCTTAGGTCCTTTGAGATACAGAGATAATCCATTGTTTTTTGTTAGTGGAATTGTATATTCTACTAATGTTCGTATTGCGGATAGTGCTCTACAAACAACTAGATCTGCTTTTTCTCTGTAAAGAGCGTCTCTACCTAGATCTTCTATGCGAGTATGGATACCTTTTATATTATTTATACCAGATTGCTTTGCCATTCTTAAAACAAAATCTACCGATTTTTGTCTTGCATCAACAGCTGTAATAGTGCTCTCTGGCAACATAATAGCGAAAACTAATCCTGGAAAACCTCCTCCAGTTCCTAAATCTATTATATTTTTTGCAGTGATTTCTGGCACATCAGATGAAAAAGGAACAAGACAATCTAGAAAATGTTTCATTGCTACTTCTTCTGGATCAGATATTTTGGAAACACTTTTGTATAAAGGATCTGCCAACATAATCTCTGAAAGAAGATTAATTTGGTTTTCCTGGACAGAATTAAGTTTTATTTTCAGTAAATTTAGATATGGTTTTATATAGTCAATAGTTGTCATATAAGCGGATAATATCAAATTTTAATGAAATTAGCAACTTTGCTTTAAAGTTGAAAAAAAAATGTCGATAAATAAACATGAATTATACTTTGGAGGCTTATAATGAGAAAATATTTGACTACTTTATTACTTATGGGTATTCTGACGTTTCAAGTTAGCGATTTGAAAGCTTTAGATGCGAATAATCAAAATAAAGAGTTAAATATGAGAATAAAAAACTTACAGACTAGATTGCAAGATTTTCATAGACAAGCTTCAAAGAAAATAGAATCAAGATTAAATTATCCGGTTTCAGCCGAATCTATTATAATTCCTGTTAGTAAATATCAACCTCAAATAAGTATTGAGGGTAAAGATTATGTTTATGGCGACGAAATTGTCGAATTAGATGACAACGAAAAAGCATCTGTTGTCGTTTTATATCATGATAGCCAGTTTTTTGATGAACAAAAAAAGGAAACTGATCAATCAGAATTTTCAGAAAAAAATGAACCCAATATTGAAATTGAAAAAGATGAAATAAAAATAAGCAATATTGGCAAACCTATTTATAGCGCAGAAAATAATTTAAAAACTAGTAGAACAGACTATTTAAGTAAATATTCTGAAATGAAACGAAAAATACTTATGGTTTATTCTGGTTATTGAGCATTTGCTTTTGTTTCATCCAGCAAGTTTTTTAAACCAGGCGGAACATAACCAGGTGATGAGTTTGCTTGCGGAAGAGTTGGAACATTATTGCCTATAGCCATAACCTTACCTGCTTTTTCCGCATCCATACCAGCCAACACTTTTGCAGAATGTTGAGGTTGTAATCCACCCATTATATCATAGATAAGCTGGTCGTCTGACATTTCATTAAATATACTCGCCAATGCTTTTGGTTCCATTTGTGCAGCTATGCTACAAACTTGGTCTAGGCGGTTTTNNGCTAAACGTTTTGCAAGTTCTTCATTTTTAGCTTGTTTAATCGTAAATGAAGCTATTTCTTTATCTAGCTTTTCTCTATCAGCTTTATATTCATCAATTTTTATTTTAAGATTGTCGTATTCTTTGTTGAACTTTTCTCTTTGAGCTTTTACTAATGCGTTGTAAGATTCTTCGAGTTGCTTTGCTCTGGTAGCTAAATCTTGATTTCCCTGAACAAGTTGGCTATCAAGCTTTTTTTTCATTTCTAACATCATTTCATGATAGCGTTGTTCTTCTGGAAGTTGATGTCTTTGAACAAAATCGTAATATGATGACAAAGGCCAACTTTTTTGCCAGCTTTCAGGTAAATCGTATCTAAAAGTCCATATATCAAGAAAATCCAATGCAAATACACAGGTAACCAGTGTCATAGAAAGCATAACAAGAGCTATAATAAAAATGATATTGCTTAATAAAGCGTAAATAGCTGATGGTTGCCTTGTTTCTGTCGGCGCTTGTTCATTTACTTTTGATTCATTTTCTTTAGTGTTTTCGTTTTCTATGATTTCTGGCATTTTTATATTCCTAACGTTTGTTTATACCATTTAATAATGTATTTACGCTATTTAAACCTGATAAATTACCTAATTGGTTATTAGTATTCAAGTATTGCATTGTTAATAAATCATTTAGATTTACATATGTATTTTTATTATTTTGATCATTTTGCGTTTTTTCAGTCTTTTCATTATCGTTTATATTATCTATTTTTTCTGGCTCAGAGGCTGTTTTTATACGCATTTGCATTATTTTTCCAAATAATTCGCCTTGTTTTGTTTCAGAAAAATTATTTAAACTTTTAAAGCCGTTGTTTAAAGTTTGGATTCTTTCTTTTATTCTATCAATATTTTCTAACATTTTAATATTCTGCATCCTCTTCATACTCATCGCCTAAATCTGCACCTAGACGATTTTTAAATTCATCTAAAATCTTTTGTTCTTGTCTTAAATTCTCTTTGTTAAAAGCTGCAAGATCTTTTTCTTTTAATATTTCATAAGTTTTACGTTNNTTGTTCTATTTGTAAATCTCTCTCTTTTTCAACGTTTTTTTGTTGATTTTGCAAAACCATTAAATAGTTTGGATATAATTTTACTTTATCTATGTTTCCTTCTTGTAAGTCTATTTCCTGTTGTTTTAAAGCATTTTCTCTAGTGTTGATTATGCCTTGTATTTTATCATCTAATTCAGCTATTTGTGCATTTTTTGCAGAAAGACGATTCTTAACTTCATCTTCCTCAAAAAAAGCTATATCTAGTAACTGTTGAAATCTAAAAGTAAATCTTCTAGGCATTTATTTAAGCCGCAACTTTCTTAAGCTCTTCAACAGCAGCATCAAATGGAATACCTTCAGTTCGCTGCTGTTTAATATAGTTTTCTATCATCGAATGTTTTGTTATTGCTTCGTCTATTCTTGGATCAGAACCCTTTTTGTAAGCTCCTAAACTTATTGCGTCTGAGTTTTTATTGTAAGTAGCGTAAAGGTCTCTTAATCTTCCAGCCGCATTTCTGTGGTCTATATTAACTATGTCATTCATAAGACGGGAAATACTGCCTAATATGTCTATTGCAGGGAAAATGTTTTGAGTAGCTAATTGCCTGCTTAACAGTAAGTGCCCGTCTAATATACCTCTTACTGCGTCTGCAACAGGTTCGTCCATATCGCCACCATCAACTAAAACAGTATAAATACCAGTTATAGAGCCAATTCTGCTTGTTCCTGCTCTTTCTAATAATTTTGGAAGTAAAGCAAAAACAGATGGTGGATAACCTCTTGTTGCTGGAGGTTCGCCTGTGGCTAAGCCTATTTCACGTTGAGCTAGAGCAAAACGTGTTACGGAATCCATCATTAGCATTACATTCTTGCCTTGGTCTCTAAAATACTCTGCAATGGCAGTTGCTGTAAAGGCTGATTTTATACGCACTAGAGCTGGTTGATCTGAGGTTGCTACAACTACGACTGAACGTTTAAGACCTTCTTCCCCTAGGTCTTTTTCTAGAAAGTCTCGTACTTCTCTGCCACGTTCTCCTATAAGACAAACTACGTTAATATCTGCTTCTGAAGAACGGCATATCATTCCCATAAGCGTGCTTTTACCAACGCCTGAACCTGCAAAAATGCCCATACGCTGACCTGCGCCCATAGTTAAAAGACCGTCTATCACTCTTATGCCAGTGTGTATAGGTTCAAGAATACGTCTCCTAGTCATAGGGTTAGGAGGATTTCTCATAAGAGGAACTCTTTCAATAGTTTCTGGAAGGTCATTAAGGCCGTCTATAGGATTCCCAAGACCGTCTAATAATCTACCTAAAAGTTCATTTCCAGCAGGAGCGGTTAGGGGTGACCCTGTTGGTATAACCGGACAACCTTGTCTAATTCCATCTGTTGAAAGTAGGGGCATGAGCAAAACGCTTTTTTTTCTAAAACCGACTATTTCACAGGGTAATATACCTGTTTCAGTGACAATATTGCATATATCTCCGACTGGGTTTTGAGGGCCGGTAGCTTCAATTAAAAGACCAACAACTTGAGTTACTCTTCCATTTTGTTTTATTAATTCTGTATTTTCTAATACNNTTGTTCTTCCATTGATTTATTATATTTTTCTATAAGGGCTTTTTCTAACTCTCTAGTTTGTGCTTCAATGCTGGCATCTATGGTTCCAACGCTGGTTTCTATTTTTATGCCACCAGGAGAAAGGTTGGGGTCTTCAGTAATTATTAGCTCTGATACAGAAGAAAGTCTGCTTAAAAATTTGTTTTTATGGTCTTCGCACATACTTTTGTCGCGCATATTTACTCGCATTACTATTTTATCTACTTCCGCAACTTTGTTTATTGCTTCGCTGATATTATTTAAAACTATTTCTGGCTGGATAAGAGGTTCTGTCTTTATTATTGTTTTGGCAAAAGCAATAGCTAGTTTAAGTATTTCTTCCTCAGAAGATTTTATTATACCCATTCTGCTTGACTGTAGTTCATTTACAAGCATTTCCGATTCTTTCATTAAATTATTCCAATCAAATTTAATTTCTTCGGCTGCTGCTTGTTCACCTGCGGATATTCCTTTTGCTTCACCAACGGAATAACCTTCCTTTTGCCCATCATTATAGGCTTTTTCTCTTATTGCTTGCTGTTCGGCTAAAGCAGTTTGTCTTATTGCTTCTGCTTCTGCTTTAGCAGCTTGAGTAGTTGAATTTGCTGCTTCCTTAGCCATTCTGATAGTGTTAGAAGCTTCTGCTTCGATTGATTTGCGCCTATTAATTAATTCTTCTGTAAGGGTTCGCTCTTTCTCAATTAATTCTTGCTCTTTTTGTCTAAGTTCAGCTTCCCAGCTTTTTAACTGTTCTTTTAGTGCTTCTACCTCTAGTTCTTTAACTTTTATTGCTTCTATTGCGGCTAATGCTCTAGATTGTTTTGTATCGTTCGATAAATCGTTTCTTTCTTGTAAGTTTATGCTTGGTGGCTGTTGTCCTGGAATAATTGGCTGAAATGGATTGTTTTGTTCTTGGTTTTGAATAGACGATTCTGAGGGCGATAAAGCTTGAATGATTTCTTCTGCAAAATCTTCTTTTGCTTGATTATTTTGCGAATTATTGTCTTCTTCTTCTGCTAAATCTTGCCCATTTTTTATAAAAATAGGGTGAGCATAGTCTACATTTATTGTTCCAGCTTTTAAAATTCTTCCCATATTTTACACCATTGTAATACTATAGACCGCGGTTTATATACAGCTCGTTTAAACTTATTAGCTCTGAAACAATTTCAAGAATACGGTCTCTAGCTTCAAATATATCTTTTTGACTTATATTTTTAGTCATATCTATTTCGTATTTTAAGTCTAAAAAATTATTTCTAGACATATTGGAGGCTACATTTTGAATGACGCTTTGGTTAGCGCCTCTTAAAGCTGTTGCTAAATCTTTTATACTTGCAAGTTTTAATAATTTTTGCATTCCTCTGGCATCTACATATGCTAAGTCGTCAAAGGTGCGTACTTTTAATTTTAATTCTGCTGTAACTTTGGTTGTTTCTTTATCTTTGGAAAGACCTGCCATTATATTACTATTAGTAGCAGAATTGCAGTGCTGCATGATTGATGCGAGAATATCTACGCTTGAGCGATTTAAAAATGGATTATATCTATTTTCATGTTTATTATTAAAATTAGCCAACGTATTCCTCCTCGCCTGGTCTTGCTATTATTAGTTTTCCTTCTTGTTCCAGTTTCTTTACTATTGCTACAATTCTTTGTTGTGCTTGGTCTACATCTCTCATTCTGACCTGTCCCATGAAAGTCATTTCTTCTTTCATCATTTCTGCTGCACGTTTTGACATGTTTCTGAAGAATTTGTCTCTTACTTCTTCTGTTACGCCTTTTAGAGCAATAGATAAGTCTTTTTGATCTATTTCTTTGAACAGAGCTTGGATACCCTTGTCGTCTATAAGAACAACGTCTTCGAACACGAACAAACGTTTCTTTATTTCTTCGGCTAAAGCAGGTTCCTGAACTTCCATTGTTTCGATAATATTCTTTTCTGTTGAGCGTTCTACAGTGTTCAAAATATCTGTGAGAGATTCTAAACCGCCAATTTGAGTGAAGTCTTGACCAATAATAGAGGATAAACACTCTTCCAGATAATTTTCAACTTTTCTGCTTACGTCCGGACTTATTGTATCCATCAAAGCAAGTCGTTTTGCTATTTCGACCTGGGTTTCTTGCGACATAGATTGTAAAATTACTGCTGACTTACTTGGTTGTAAGTAAGCAAGCAACATTGCGATTAGTTGCGGATTTTCATTTTGAATGAGTGATGCTAGTTGTGTTGGGTCTGCAGTTCTTGCTGCTTCAAATGGTTTAACAGTTAAAGCAGAGCCCATCTTGTTTAAAATTTCAAGAGTTTTTCCTGGACCAATTGTTTGTTCCAAAAGTTTTTTGGCATATTCTAAACCACCTTCGGAATAGAATTTGCGTGCCATCATCATTTGTTCAAATTCTAGTAGAACTTGTAATTTTTCGTCACTGGAGATTTTTCTTTGCTTGGCAATTTCTATAGTAAGCGCTTCTATTTCAGAGTCAGAAAGAGAGTTTAAAATAGTGCTGCCTGCTTCAGGACCTAGAAAAACAAGTAAAATAGCTGCTTTTGTTTTTCCTTGCATATGCAATGGGGATTCATTGGCGCCCATTGGTTGATTAGCTTCAAATGCCATTTATTCCTCCCTAATTTGCTTTGCCAAGCCAAGCGCGTATAACTTGAACGGTGTCTTCTGGTTTTTCTCTGACTAATTCTAATACTCTAGCTTCAAGTTTTTCTCTTGCATTAGCTTCACTATCAAGTTCTTTAAGTTCTTTTTCTCTTCTCTGATTGCGTTCTTCAATAACAGTTTCCAAGCGTTCGATATTCTTTTCAAGAGTTCCTTCTTTTTTGAATTCAAAGGCTTTTTTGTAAGTGTATTGTTCTTCTGGACGCATTTCTTCGTATTCATAAGGATAAGCGTCATTGTCTCTAGCAAATATATATGCAGCGAGGCGCATATCCTGGACTTTTTGTTTCTTTTCTTCAAAATCGACGATTTCTGGATAATAGTTTTTGATATCTTCGTAGCGAAGTTCCCATTCAAGCCATTGAGCTTTATTGCGTCTTGCTATTTCGTCTTCTCTTGCTTTTCTTGCTTTAATTGCTTCGTCAGCAGCTTCTCTAAGTCTTGCTTCTTCACGTGCTAAAGCTCTGCCTTTGGCTGCTCTAACAAATAGGTAAATTAGACCTATAAACAGTGGAATTGCCATGAACAATCCTACTACTATCTTAAACATCGTTTTTTCCTGTTCCCTTCTTTCTTGTGCAGCAGCGCTTGCGCTTAGTTGGTCATCGTGCCTGAATGGGTAAACCATTAATGATAATTTGTCGCCACGGTCTTTTTTATATCCGATTGTGTTTTGAGCAGTGCTTTCTACTAAATCTCTTATTGTACGTAATTTTTCTGGATCATCATCTATTGAAATAGCGGCGGTCATGCGTTTAATTTGACCTTGTTCTTTTTTGAATTTTTCTTTAGACTTGGTTATGTCATAGTTTTTTATATCGCCGCTTCTTTTGTATTCGTTGTTTAAACCACCGTCATCTCCAGGGTAGGATGGAGCTCCTGGACGTAAATTGGAATTAACTCCAGGCTCACCGCCGTTTATCATGTCGGTGCCTTTATATTCTTCTTTTTCTGATTTTTCAGAAATTAAAACGCCTTTTTCAGTGCCCGGAAGAGGAATGGCCCTGTCTGTTACCGATTCTAATTCGTCAAAGTCCATTTCAAGGTTGATTGAACATACAACTTTATCAGGTCCGCCAAAAATTTTTGCGAGATGCTTTGTTAATTTTTTTGTGAGCATGTTTTCGCGGTTCTTTTGAATCACAGCTCTTTTATCTTGAAGTTTTTCTTCCGAATTGTCTTCATCGTCTTCTATAAGTCTGGTTAAATCTCTGGACTCTGTATCTGAAATCGCAACATTGTCTGGTTCTAAACCTTCTATGGCTGTAGCTGTTAAACGTCTTATTGTTCTTATTTGGTCTGGCGTAATCTGGAAAAGTGGATCTAAGGTTAAAACTATGCTTGCAGAAGGTTCTTTTTGGTCTTCTTCAAATAGTTGTTTTTGGGGTTTGTTTAAAATTACATGGGCATCTTTTATACCTTTCATGCTTTTATACAGACGTTCTAATTCGCTTTGAAGACCTCTTATTATTTTTAAATCAAATTCTTCTTTAGTTGTTCCGGAAAACATAGAACGCTGGTCTATTAATTTTTCCCAACCTGGATTAGCTTGCGGAAGAGTATCGTTTTCTGCAAGTTTAAGCATTATGCGTGATTTTTCTTCGATTGGAACTAAAATTTCTGTAGCGTTTTTTCCAAGCTTATATTGTATGTTTTCCTGGGTTAAAAGCGATGTAATTTTGCTTGCATCTTCTATTTTTAATTGCTCATCGAAAAGTGGTATGTAAGTTTTTTCTGTGCTCCACATAGAAGCAGTGGCAACACCAATAATAACCGCTAAAACAAGTATTCCTAAGCCTATCTGTTTGCCTCTGGATAATTTGGATAAAGGCTCCCAGATTTGCCTAAAATAATCCGACATTCCATATACTCCCTAGTATTTAGCGTGCATTATTTTTTATCTTTTTTATGCACGTCTTTATTTATAGTACGTAAATTAAAAGTTGTAAAGACCTAAAAATTAAAAATTTAAACGCATAATTTCTTTGTATGCTTCAAGTGCTTTGTTACGTACTTCTAGGGTTAAATTCATTGTGGTTCTGGCTTTTTCAGCGGCAATCATTACATCATGCAAGTTTTCTACACGCCCTAATACCGCATCTTCAGCTAATTTATCTGAAGTTTTTTGATAACCGTCTACTTCTTCTATTGCGTTTTGCAGTGTTTCAGCAAATTTTTGCCATTGTTCTCTTGCAACTGGGGTATTTTGCCTCGGTGGGCCTGTCTCTTATACACATNNTGCTCCTGAATAACCTTATTTTTCCCTATTTTTATGTCGTTTTTTTAATTATATAGTATATTTTTATTTACTGTTATTTTTGCATCAGAAAACTTTAAACTGATGCAAAACCAACAATAAACTGTAAATTGTTATGCAGATCGTCCAATACCAAGTGCAGAAGAAATCATATCCTTTGCAGAGCTTATGCATTGAACATTTGCTTCGTATGCACGAGTGCAAGTAATCATGTCCACCATTTCGTGCACAACAGTGATGTTTGGTCTTCTTACATACCCGTCAGCGTCTGCGTCAGGGTGGTTAGGATCGTATTCCAACTTAAATGGACTCATGTCGTCCATTATAGATTTAACTCTTACGCCTTGGCCTACTGTTTGAAGGTCTGAAACATCAGTAAAAGGATTTTTTTTGTTCCCTTCTCTTGATTGGAAAATAACCATTTGTCTGCGGAATGGACCACCGTTTTCTGTTCTTGTTGTATTTACGTTTGCGATGTTATTGGAGATAACATCCATTCTGAGGCGTTCTGCGCTCAAACCTGTAGCTGATGTGTTAATTGCGCTGAAAATTCCCATTATGCTCTACCTCCTCTTGAAATAACATCGTTAAGTTGAGTAAACATGAAGTTTATTCTATTTGTAAAAATCTGATAGTTAATAGTGTTCTTTGCCAAATCGCCCATTTCCATGTCGATGTCTATGTTGTTCTTATCGTTGCGCATAATATGAGTCTGGTCTTTAACTACGGTAGGCTGAATATCCATACCTGTATAATCATTAATTGGGAAATGGCGGCAGTCATGTCGAAGTCCTTTAAGGTCTGAGCTGGCATCAAAAGCTCGTGCCATTTCTTCCTCAAAAGTTACAAATTGTCTTTTAAAACCTGGGGTATTAACGTTTGCTATGTTGTTTGAAATAACGGCGTGACGTTTTGAAGCAACGTTTAAGCCTTTGTGAAGCAAATTTAACGTTGGTAATTCTGTTAATCTTTCGAACATGCTCGACTCCCTAATGCGCTTTTTTATTATCTTCGATAATAATCGGCACTTTGTAAAAATATCTTTATACATTTTTTTCATCCTTATTTGAAGTTGAGCGTGGATGGCATAGTTTGTATGTTTGCATAAGTTTTTCTTTGCTAATGCGTGTATAAATTTGAGTCGTCGAAAGATTTGAATGACCAAGCATGTCTTGAACAGCTCTAATGTCGGCTCCATTGTTAAGTAGGTCTGTAGCAAAACTGTGCCTGAATTGGTGCGGAGTAATGTGCATAAGCAATGCTGATTTTAAAACATACTTGTTTATCATTCTGGCTATGCTTCTGGTTGTAAGCGGAGTTCCTGTGTGACTCATAAAAATATGCCTTGTAAAAGCATATTCTGGAACAGTGTTTCTGGCAGATAAATAATCGCTTAGTGAATCTGCAGAAACCTGTGTCATTGGAACTACTCTTGTTTTTTTGCCCTTACCAGTAATATGTAAAATCTTCCCTTTTATGTCTACATCATCAAGACTTAAATTTGCACATTCGGAAACACGTAAACCGCTTCCATATAGCAATTCAAGAATTGCTTTGTCACGCTTGCCTAACAAAGAATCTGTTTCAGGAGCGTTCATAAAAGTTTCTGTAACGCTTTGTGTTAATGCTTTGGGAAGAGGTCTACGTGGCTTTGGTGAATCCATTACTTCTGCTGGATTTTTTTTGATTATTCTGTGCTTAATGCCGTATTTGAATAATCCTCTCATTGCAGATTGGCCTCTTCGCATGCTTTGAGGTGATAGTCCATTGTTACGCCTGAAAGCCCAATAAGCTCGTAATTGCGTTGGAGTAAGCACTTCGAGTCTTTCCGTTTCTGTTATATTTTTTTCGGAAAGCCAAATCACGAACGGCGATAAGTCGTTTTGATATGCGCGTATCGTGTTTTCTGACATGCTTTTTTCTTTTGAAAGCATGTTTAAATAGGCGTTTACAAGCTCCGTTATCTGCAATTTTTTATTACCTTAGATTTAGTTGATGAAAAATCTTAACATGCAAAAAAAATTAGTACAAGACTTGACTTTTAAAAAATTATTACTTTTTACAAAATTTTAAAAACTCAACTTTTAATTTTTACGTGTTACGCACTCTTTCTATATAATACGCACTTTTTATTATTGGTTGCTTATTGCTTGTTTTTAAAATTGGCAAAAAATGGGCTTAAATCAGCACTATATGACCATTTTCTATTACTAGTTTGTAATTATTTATAGTACGCAAAAAAAGTTCTTTTTTTTTTTT
>LXOW01143755.1_pt3 | contig 25775 bp, 26 predicted proteins | sample 1368591 | NCBI WGS metagenome assembly LXOW01 (sample SAMN04884650, study PRJNA319009) | bovine gut metagenome | isolation source: Cow rumen | host: Bos taurus | place: Italy: Legnaro (PD) | collected 2014-07-09
ATTTTGGCAGAGATGATACCGAACCATGGGCGGATGGTTTACGCAGGGAAATTGAATTAGATCAATTGAATGGCTTTATCGGTAAAACTGCGATTCACCCATCGCAATTACCCATTATCTACGATAGCCTTAAAGTGTGTAGACGTGACTATGAGGATGCAATTAAAATTATCAATTGGTCTTCCCAAAATCTCGCGGTTGCAAAGAGTGCGAACGGAGAAAGGATGAATGAAGTCAAATGCCATCTGAAATGGGCTGAACGAGTAACAACCCTTGCTAAAATATACGGCATACGAGAAGAGTGAAAGAAGAGTGAAAAAACAGGAGGCATGCGCATTATATGCATAATTATCAAGAAAATGAAATACTAAAAATTGCAAAAAGAATAAATAATTTCAAACGCCCGTATTTGCTAGTAAATCCATTACAGGCAAAACACATTCCGGTTTCGCCTTCGAAAGCGTTGAAGATGATGACAAGCCTTGGAAAACTTGTGGCTGAAAAGTTCAGTGAAACAAGGCTTGTAATTGGTTTTGCGGAAACGGCAACCGCAATAGGAGCTGTTGTTGCCAGATCAATATCTGATGAGTGCTTGTATATACATACTACAAGAGAAAATGTAAACAAGGCAAAAGGCTATGTTTTTTTTAATGAAGAGCATAGCCATGCCACAGAGCAAAAACTTGTATCAGATCACCTAGGCGATGCCTTTTCAAGAACAGAAACCATCGTGTTAGTCGATGACGAATTTTCTACAGGTAAGACACTAATTAATATGATAAATTGTTTGAAAACACGCTACCCCGCAATTGATGGGAAAAGAATAGTTGCTGCATCAATCATCAATCGCCTTTCAGAAGATAATTTGCAAAAATGGGCTGATGAGGGTATAGAGAGTGTTTGCCTGTTAAAACTCGATAATAGCGACTATTCCTCTGCCATTGATACTATAGAGGTAAAAACTGCATCGGCGAACACATTGACGGAACAGAGTTGCGATAAATTGCTTATCGAAACTATTCATAATATTCCTGACCCGAGATTAGGCATCATAATCTCGGATTATTATGATTTTTGGATTGGAAAAGAAAAATTGATAGAAAAACATTACAATCTTCACGGCAAACGTGTTTTGATTCTTGGAACAGAAGAATGTNNGATTGGAAAAGCAATTGAAAATGCAGGTGATATTAATAGCATCAAGTGTCATTCTACTACTCGAAGTCCAATTGGAATATGCAATATATCAAAATATCCAATCAAAACAGGAAACAAGTTTCATAGTCTTTACGATTCTCAACGAGATACATATATCTATAATCTTCATTCATATGACGTCGTTCTTATAATCAGCGATGCAAATATAGAAGATAATCCAGGATTGTATGAGTTAGGTGAAATACTTAAACAATCGGGCTGTCAAGAAATACTCTGTTTGGCAGGTGATAATTATGTTTAGCACCTATCGTATAGAAGATGTCACTATTCTTTTAAAAGACATAACCGGACTTGTAAAACCTTTGGGGACAGCGGAAAGAGAAGCATTTATTCAAAGTGGTGTTCATTACTCGGAAATGTTACCAATAGAATATAAACCTTCTCCTGCTTATATGTCTACATATAGGCAAGCGTTGTTGCTGTATTCTCAAATGACTGCAGATGCAGTTGCAATTGTTGCTGAGAAAATATGGGATGACAAAGGAGAGAATGTTGCTTTGGTTTCACTTGCCAGAGCGGGCACTTCAATTGGTGTGTTGATTAAACACTATTTAGAAACCAAGTACCAAACAAGAGTCCAGCATTATACAATCTCAATAATACGAGGCCGAGGAATTGATAGAAACGCAATGCGTCATATACTAGAGCTTCATTCTCCGGATTGTATTCAATTTGTTGATGGTTGGACAGGAAAAGGAGCCATTCAGAATGAATTAAAAAAAGCAATGAAAGATTTCCCGGGAGTATCATCAGGACTTGCAGTGCTTTCTGATCCAGCAAACATTGCAGAAAAATGCGGAACAAACGATGATTTTTTGATAGCAAGTTCCTGTTTAAATTCTGTTGTTTCTGGCCTTATGAGTAGAACTTTTTTTCGCCCAGACATTATTGGAGAAGATGACTACCATGGCGCCGCTTTTTACTCTGAATTAGAAGATGAGGATCTGACATATCAGTTTATTGACACGGTAGAAAATTGCTTTAAATTTGACTTAGATTGGCGCAAGGAACAATATTTAAGGACAAACGGATTGAATGAAGTACAGAAGATTTGCAGAGATTTTGACATTTCAGACGTCAATTATGTTAAACCAAGCATAGGCGAAGCAACGAGAGTTTTGCTACGGCGACTCCCATGGAAAATTCTTGTTCACAGTCTTGATGATAATGACCATCNNTGATAATGACCATCTTGGTCACTTATATCAACTGGCTAAAGAAAAAGGCGTTGAAGTTGTCGAGTATCCGCTTGTGAACTATAAGGCTTGCGGTCTAATTAAGAGAATTGCTGATGCATAAAATAAAAAGGAGAATTATATGGCACGAATATGGATGAACCATTGGTTCAGCACGGCATACAACATAATAAACCTTATAAAAGATTATATTCCAGATGTTGAGTTGATAGGAAGTAATGAACATACCTATTCCCCTATTATGAATGTGTGCGATGAATGGTATCAAGAACCTGTGCTTAAAGGAGAACAATATATTTCTTTCTGCTTGGACTTTTGTCATAAGCATAATATTGATCTTTTTATGCCACGAAGAGAAATGGTCTCCATTAGTCAATATAAAGAACGTTTCACAAATGCTGGCGTAAGCGTTATGGTGGACGATTATAAATATGTAAATCTACTTAACCAGAAACATGAGGCTTACAAGTTCTTTGCACAGCATGGCATAGGTANNGTTGAGCAGTTCATAAATGCGTATAATCAACTATCGCAAAACTACAAGTGGGTTTGTTTTAAATTCGTACATGATGAGGGTGGTAAGAGCTATCGTTTGATTGATAATAATCGAAAAGGTTACTCGGCTTTATTCAAAAAGCAAACAACACGCATTAGTTTTGATGCAGCGATTGACTCTTTATCCGAAAAAGGTTCATTCTCTCCAGTAATGCTAATGCCCTTCCTTCCAGATGAAGAAATAAGTGTAGATTGTCTTAATACTTCCAGTGGGCTTATTGCGATTCCTCGAATTAAGGATTCAACACGAATAGAAAAAATACAATATGATAGTACTATTTTAAAGATTTGCGATGATTTTTACAGGGAAATACCGCTTGAATGTCCCTGCAATATTCAATTTAAATATTTAGACGGAATTCCTTATTTGCTTGAGGTGAATACAAGAATGTCCGGCGGAGTCCAAATGGCATGTGTAGCCAGTGGAGTCAACATTCCAGCCATAGCTGNNGTTGAAATACCTGTAGTTTTGGACTTGAAATAGGAGATGGAGAATTGATAACTCTTTTTTGCGATTTAGATAATACAATTGTTTTTTCACATAGGAAGAGTCTTCCGGTCCCCAAACGAGTTGCAGAAATGCTTGATGGTAAGGAGCAAAGTTACATAACAGAGAAAACATATAATATGTTTTCTTCGTGTGAGTCGGTATCAATAATACCAGTAACAGCGCGGACACAAAAACAATTTGATAGACTCCAAATTGTTTTTCGAGACTTCAATTGTAAATATGCACTAATCTTAAATGGAGCAGTACTGTTGAAAAATGGACTGATAGATAAATCCTGGTTATCGGAATCCAAGGAGTTAATTAAAGAATCCGCTTTTGAAATGGAAAGAGCTTCTAAAGTTTTGAAAAGACATGGAGCGATAGTTAAGTATTCAGACGAGTTTTTAGTCTATGCGGGAGCACCTGAACCACAAACACTTGTGGAACAAATTAAAAATGAAGTGGATTTATCTTTAGTGAATTTGTTTTTTGATAGTCGAAAAGTATATTGCTCACCAATCAAGATGACTAAAGGCAACGCGATAAAAAGANNTGGTGTAGGAGATAGCATAAATGATATCTCTATGCTTAATAGTGTTGATATTCCAATAGCACCACAACCATTAGAAAACTTTATTCAAAATGAAAGGAAAATCATTTTCCCGCGATCAACGGTTCTATCTGATGTTGTCTGCGATGTTGTTGAACAAATGAAAAATGGGTGATGCGTAATCAAAAATAGTAAGGAAGAGTTCTTTTAGATTGAGATACAGGAACTAAATATGTCAAGTTACATATTTCGATCATTTCACTCTCCCGTATATTGCATGGCAAATCAAGAAAGAGTTCGGTATTGAGTTTAAAACTCCAACACATTTGAAAATAATTATGAAAAAGATCTAAAAACCTCTTGACATCTTATTAACATTGTGATATTATCATTATGGCAATAAGAAAAAGAGGGAAATGTTTTTTGAAAAGAGGACTCTTCCAATGACCAGAGAATCATTGATNNAGTTAGTTTGCCGGAAGCAAAAACTGCTGCGAAGGAACCAACATTCACGGAAGAAAGCCTTAGAATAGCGATCAGAAGGGCGGAAGATCGAAAACGAAGAGAAGCAGAAATGGCAAGCAGAGGAAGATGTTGATATGGGCAACTATCTGGACGGAACATACGCTGCGATAGATGGTGTGATGTTATCATATGAGGGGAAAGATATTTCTTTAAAGCTTCCCGGCCGATTGGCTAATATGGAAATACATACCATAGGCGACGGCGCTGTTATGGAATCCGAAAACCTGCAGCAGGTGGTAGTGCCGGATGGAGTCAAACGGATTGGAAACAACTCTTTCAGCGGATGCAGCCAGTTGATGAACGCATACGTTCCTTATTCTGTAACTACATATGCCGAAAACGCCTTTCGAAATTGCCCGAAGTTGACGAACCTATACATATATGGGATGAAATTGAACGAGCAGCGATATAAAGATCTTATAACTTCTTCAAGACGCGTAAACGGTTCGATCTATTTAGCTCATTCTTTCCCGTATTTCAGAAAAGTCAGAGACGCGGTAGCTTCAACCGATGCTGACTCGGCAAATTATGTACAGAGCGGAATAACAAGATTGTTTACTTCGCAGAGTTTGGAAGAGGAAAACGGTGCGGCGTCACTTCAAAGAAACCTCGATGGATTCGGTTTTGATAGTGATGATCAATATATGACCGAAACCAGAGAGTTCCTACGACTGGTCGCAGATAAAAGTGTATATGACGTCGATACGTTATCTGAAGAAAAGAACGATCAGTTTCTGAAATCTGAGAAATATCCGCCAATCGAAAAAACAGCAGTTTTTACTTTTGACGACAGCAAAACAAAGTTGGAGAACGGCAAATATAGTCTATTCGCAGACATAAAAATCGGATATCATTTCTGGCAATCTAAAGTCCCGGTTATCATTTCCGGGAATACTTATTACATTTACAGACGGCACTATCTATCTTCCAAGCCGAATCTTAACTATGTAAGGCGTGACGTCGCCGTTTTCACAAATAAAGGTCTTGTATCAAACAGAAGGGAGGCGCAGGAGGTTTATGCAAAATACAAACTGTTGTCTATCTTGTGATGAAAGCAGAACGCGGACAATCAATATCCTCGGTAAGCCGGTTATCGTTAAAAAATATATCTGCTCTGAGGATGGCGTCAATTATAAGGAGAAGCCTGAGAACGTGCAGTTGCAAATGTCCGTTTGTCCGACCTCCTTTTGTCCTGGTAATTGCCCGTTTTGTATTGCAAAAGACATTAAAAGCAAACGCAAGCTTGATATCAATAAGTTTACCGATGTTATGAATCGCCTTAAAGCAGAAGATCGGATCAGAGGCGTTAAAATCACCGGCGGCGAGCCGTTTTATGACATTGGACTTCTGAATGATGTAATCAGCGTCCTGTATGAGATATTCGGGTATGAACTGGAGGTTTCGATCAGTACGAACGGTATCTGGCTTGATCAGCTGCACAGGATTCGTGATCTTGAGTATATTGAGGCGATTCATGTCAGCCGACATCATTATGATGATGAAATTAACAGAATACTGTTCGGCGGCGCGGACGTACCTTCCGAAGAAAAGCTGAAGGAAATAGTATCTACTGTCTCCTTTAAGGATGTGTTTGTATTTAACTGTATGCTCTTAAAGGACTACATAAACTCGCCGGAAGAAGCGCACCGATTTCTTGATTTTACGATAAGGACAGGCGTTCCAAAAGTCGGTTTTATGACCTGCTCCCCAATAAATGATTATGCGAGACGGCAGACGATCCCGTATGAATCGGTTATCAAAGACAATGATCCTTCGCTTTTATTCACGCGTGGATTTTACGATTACGAGTTTTGCCATTGTCGGGACGGGGTCTATGCTTCGCCAAACGGAGAAGTTGTCGAGTTTTACGGCAGGAGTACTAATACAGATGGGTGTAAATATTCCAGGGGACTGGTTTATGACGCTGATAATCATTTAAGGGACGGCTTCTGCGGGAATGTAATTGTTTAAGAGGAGAGGTGGGTGAGCGTAATGGATCTTGAAATGGAGATCAAACGATTCAAGATGGATCTTCTCAGAAAGATGCCGTTTTACGGCGATATCGTAATGCGCTTGCCTTTTGTAGAAAATACGCACATACCAACCGCCCGCACAAACGGAGGGAAAATAGAGTATAATCCAAAATTTTTGTCCTCGCAGACAAGGGGTCAGCGCAATTTTATTTTGATGCATGAGGTGTTTCACGTTCTCCTGTTTCACTGCAAAAGACACGGAGAGAGGAACCCGCGCCTTTGGAATACGGCTGCTGATATGATCGTAAACAGTATGCTTATGAATCTTATGAACAATATGAGAGAAGCATCTATTCCGTTTGAACGCCCTGTTGACGGAATATTTGCTAACGTTGGTATTGGCGAAACCGTAGAGAATCTTTATGAGAAACTGCTTGTGGACAACAAAAGGATGGGCAAAAATTCTAAGAAGGTTATGGTGCGGCTCAACAACTCGTGGCGAAATCAAGACCCGGTTGAAATGGATGCTCCGGACGACATAATAATGAGCGATCCCGAAATCATAGATGCTGACATTTCAGACGGTCTTCCCTTGGGCGGCGTAGCTCCCGGAGCGGAAGGTGAATCTGCATCAGAGATTGGATTAAGTGAAAATATGTTGCTGCAGATAATTCGTGAATCTGCGTCGACAAACAGGTCAAGTATAGGAAGTTACTTTGTACCGAATCAAATCTTCGGGCTTGTGGAAAGTAAGCGCATAAAATGGCAGACATTACTTCGTGATTTCTTTGTAGAAGAGTTAAGCGACGAATCATCCTATACAACACCGGAACGAAAATATATTCACATGGATTTGATACTTCCCGGATACGGTCAGAGCAATGAAAAAATTGAGGAAATCTGGGCGTTTGTGGACTCCTCCGGATCTGTCGGAAAGAATGAGATGGAGCAGTTTCTGACGCAGCTTTATAGGATCGCAAAAGAGTTCAAGTGCGTTTTTAATATCTGTTATTGGGATACGCAGGTGACTGATGTTTATAAGAAGATCTTGAAGGAAGACGATATCCTGAAAAGTTTACCGCTGCATTCCGGTGGAACCGACATCAACTGCGTCTATCGTTGGCTGAAGGACAACAAGGTCAGACCTGACGTGATGCTGATCTTGACGGATGGGTATTTTGGGTCACTTGACAGGGGTTTGTTCGTACCGTCGCTCGGCAAAAAGACGATTCTCGTTTTGAGCGGATCTATACCGACAAACGACGATATGAAGAGAATGGGTAAGATCACGAGGTTGGAGTAAAGGAGATTGAAAGTATGACAATCAAAGAATTTGGTGAGTGCGTTGAATACAATATCCAACACAATATTAAGCATGCTATTCTGGGCCTTGGCGCTCCCGGCGTCGGAAAGTCACAGATTATCAGGCAGATAGGAAAAAAGTACGGTTACAAGGTAATCGATATCCGGCTCGCGCAGATGTCCGAGGTTGAGATCGGTGGGTTGATCTACCCGAACGAAAGCCGAACAAAGACCGTTTGGCTCTCCCCGGAGGTCCTGCCAGATGAGGAACGCGACGGGAAAAATACCATTCTGCTTCTTGACGAAATCACGTCCTGTACGAAACGAGTTCAGGTTGCAGCCTATCAGTTGATCCTTGACAGACGTATCGGTCAATATCAGCTTCCCGAAGGCACGTTTGTCGTAGCGCTTGGTAACCGTGAGGATGACGACGGCGTATATATCCAGCTTGCCGGTCCTCTTGCCGACCGCTTTGAGATACACTACATAGAACCGAACTTTGAGGATTGGAAAAACGATTTTGCTCTCAAAAACGGTGTTCATCCTTATGTGGTCAATTACCTGACTTTCAAACCGTCTGCGCTTCACAATCAAAAGGCAGAAGAGGGAAGCATGGTTTTTGCAACACCACGTTCCTGGGTGAGAGTCAGTGACATTCTGAACTTTGATTCAGATGTTACCAAGCCGGTGATCCGGAATAAGATCATTGGTAATGTAGGTGAAGTTGAAGGTAACCAGTTCGTTGAGTATTGCAAAAAACACAGAAGCGTTGTTACGGCAGACGATTTCCTGTCGGGAAAATCCGGCGCTCCGAAGTCTCCGGAAGAAACCTCGATCTTAGTTTCTTCTCTGGTTAATAAAGCCTCGTTCCTGGGCGCTGTTGCCGGAAGTATGATCACGGACGAACAAAAATATCAGGTTGAGAAGATTATCAGAGCCCTTTTCAGACTTCCTCAGGCAGAATACACGATCGTAGGATTAAAAGGACTTCTTGAGATCAATCGGGAAGCTGTAAAGTCCGTATTCCTGCAAATGGACGATAAGGGCATTCAGCAATTTATTGCAAAGAACGGATATGCGCTCGGACTTGAAGAAGAACCGGGCGATACATCCTCTAAAAAGTGGCTCGCAATGTGGGAGTGATGACTTTGGAGACATTTAAGAAATATATTAAAAGCGAACTGACCGGCTGGAAAGCTTTTGATGTTATTTGGCTTTCGATTGCAACGGCAGTCATTGTAGGATTGTCTATCTATTGGAAAGATACCTGGATGAGTTTCTTGGCGGCGATCACAGGAGTATGGTGTGTGATCCTGACGGGCAAAGGCAAAAGGTCTTCCTTTATATTCGGGCTTATCAATGTTATTTTCTACGCTATTGTCGCCTTTCAGGCTAAGTATTACGGCGAAGTTATGCTCAATGCAGTTTATTACCTTCCGATGAACTTTGTCGGTTGGTTTGCCTGGAAAAAACATATGAACGACGACACCGGCGAGGTCGTTAAAGAAAGACTAACGTTAAAGAAAAGCGCAGTTGTCTATGCGCTTACTGCGGTCGCGATCTTTGTGTATGGATTGATACTCAAAGCACTTGGCGGGAATCTTCCTTACATCGACAGCATGAGCACGGTCATCTCGGTCGTGGCGCAGATCCTTTCGATCAAGCGACTTATGGAACAGTGGGTTCTTTGGATCGTCGTAGACGTGGTAACCGTAATCATGTGGGCCGTTCACTTTGCGCAGGGCGGCGAAACGATTGCGACGCTCGCTATGTGGAGCGTGTATCTGGTGAATGCGTTTATCATGTTCTTCCGGTGGTATAAGGAGTCGAAGAAAAATGCAGTATAACGTAGGGATGTACGGCGGATCCTTCAATCCGCTTCATATGGGGCACGTCGATTGTATCATTCAAGCGGCAAATATGTGTAGAGATTTGTTCGTTGTTTTAAGCATTGGACAAAAAAGAAACGAAATCGATGGCAGAATAAGATACCGCTGGATATATCAACTTACCAAACATATTGGCAACGTTAAGATCATAACGCTTGAAGACAACGCCGAAACAAAAGACGCCTATACGGAGGAATACTGGTATAAAGACGCGGAGACCGTAAAGATGCAGGTCGGCAAGCATATCGACGTTGTTTTCTGCGGCAGCGATTATGATGAAAACAGCTTCTGGAACAAATGCTATCCGGACAGCGAACTGTATGTGTTTGAGAGAAACGAAATCAGTTCTACTGAGATAAGAAGAAACCCATGTGCTTATTGGGACTGGATCCCGAACGTCGTAAAACCACATTACGTCAAAAAGGTTCTTCTTATGGGCGGGGAGAGTACTGGCAAATCGACCCTGACCATCAATCTTGCCAACCGCTTTAATACCAATTACATTGATGAAGCGGGGCGAGATATTTCCGAACGCAGCGGCACGGATATGCTGATGCTTTCCGAGGATTTTACTGAGATCCTTATTCAGCACAAGATCAATGAGATCAAGGCGATTGAACATAGCAATAAAGTGTTGTTCATAGACACTGATACTCTTGTTACGCAGTTTTATATGAACTTTCTTGACGACTCCGGCATTGAAAAAAACAAGGCGCTTTCCGACGCGATCGATGGAGTCAATGAATACGACCTTATCCTGTTTCTTGAGCCGGACGTCGCATTCGTCCAGGACGGGGATCGGAGCGAAGTCATCCGTGATGACCGCGTCAAATACAGCGAGCAGATCAAAGATTTGCTCCGCTCACATGGTAAAACGTTTGTAACAATCAGCGGTACTTATCAGGAAAGGTACGAAAGGTCTGTAAGAGAAGTTAACAAGCTTTTGAATTTGGAGGATTGAAAATGAGAAAAGCTGTTTCTTTATTGATGATTATTCTTTTATCTGCATTACTGGTTTGCGGTTGTTCCGGTAAAGACACCTCTCAAAACAATCAGGATTATTCATTCAGAAGGATCCGAAAACGGAAATGAAGAAGTCGACCTTTCCGCTTATAAAAAGCCGGCTGAAGCAGTTAGTATTGATCTTTCAAAAGACGATCCTTCCAATGACGATATGCGTTTTGTCTTCGACGATGAAGGCAAGGTATCACAGTGTTATTACAAAGTCGGCGATCAGCAGGTTTATGTGAATTACACATATAAAGAGGGTATTGCGCAGATTTATGCCTTTATGGATGATGTTCTCGTAGCAGATGAGACAATAAGAATTTCGGAATATAGCGCCAAGCAAGGTTTTGTTTCCATTGAGGGATATTATTTCAAAGGAGTTAGCACAAAGTAGGTTAAGAATTCAGGTGAGTCCCATTGAAACTATTTAAGAACACTACAAAAGGTACAAGATTTCAGATTATCGGTTACGTTGTTTTCTTTACGTGTTGGATTATACCGATAATTCTTACTGACGTTCTCTCACTTCAAGGTCACGAAGGTTTGATCTTTATGCTCTGCCAAATGGGTATTGGCGGTTTTTTGATCCTGTTTGGAGGGGCTGTCAATAAAAGAGAAGATAACGATCCGAACTATGTGATACCAAAGAATTTCTTTCGCGTTTTTAAGGCGTGGCAGCTTCTGCTCATGGCGGCACTTGTTATGTTCTTCGGTTCGGTGTTTGGTAATATGGATGGAAATGAAGGATGGTGGACAACTGCACTCCTTTTGGGAATGTACGGATGCTTAATCGCTGCCGCAGTTGTAGGTATTATTCAACACAAAAAGAATAAGAAAAACTTTGTTTCCGTTGGCAACGGGAAAATGATCAGAGCGGGTAGCCCGGTTGTTCATTCAATACATTGCGACGGATGCAATAAGCTGTTAAACCCGGACGATCTCCGTGTTTTTGATGGAAAAAGATATTGCTCCTCCTGCTATATAAGCGCAGTTGAGAAAAAACAAACGGAAGAAAAGGAACACGCAAAAGGATTGCAAACTCTATGTTCTGTGTGTAAAAGAACGTTTCCACAAAGCTCGTTTCATATCGTAAATGATAAGTACATATGCGATGAGTGCTTCCAAAAGGAGTTTTCGGTTGATCTCATCTGACATTTTCAGAGTCAGACTTTTAAATGAAATGCAAGTGTGAAAGGAAATATGAATCATGCTTTTTATTGAAACAGAAAGACTAATCCTCAGAGACTTTGAAGTGTCGGATTTTGACGATGTTCACGAATACTCGTCGGATTATGAAAACGTCAGACACATGATGTTTGGCCCGAATACCCCGGAACAAACGAGAGAATATCTTGAAAAGCAGTGCGTTGAAGAAAGAAATGTTGAACCAAGAATGCATTATAATATCGCGCTTCAGCGCAAGGAAGACGGAAAAGTTCTTGGCGGTATCTCTTTACATATGAACTGGAGACGGGACGATGGCATTCTCGGAATTATCCTTAACAGGCATTACTCCGGACACGGTTATGTCACGGAGGGACTTGTCGGCGCGCTTGATTATTTCTTCGGCATCTTAAAGCTTCACCGCGTACACGGTGTATGTGATGTCAACAATGCCGGCATTATCCACATCTTTGAAAAGGTTGGGTTTAGAAACGAAGGGCGTATGGTCAAACGCGGAAAGAACAGACCGGAAGAACCGGAGCCATACTTTGATCAGTTCGGATACGCCATTCTTGCAGAAGAGTGGACTTTCAAAAACATTAAAAACAGCGAAAGCTGATTATAAAGGAGGACATGAAAATGTCAGTAAAAGTAGCAATCAACGGTTTTGGGCGTATCGGACGTCTTGCTTTCAGGCAGATGTTCAGAGCACCGGGGTATGAGGTGGTCGCAATCAACGACCTTACTAATCCCGCAATGCTAGCACATCTTCTGAAGTATGACTCCACACAGGGACGCTATGAACTTTTCGATAAAGTTCAAGCAACAGAGGACAGCATTATTGTCGACGGCACGGAGATCAAGATTTACAAGAATCCTGATCCTGAGCAACTTCCTTGGAAGGAGCTCGGCGTAGAAGTTGTTCTCGAATGCACGGGCTTCTTCGTGAAGAAGGAAGAACTTGAAAAGCATATCAAGGCCGGCGCAAAGAAGGTCGTCCTTTCCGCACCCGCTAAGGACAATATTCCGACGATCGTTTACAACGTGAATCATGAGACCTTGACAGCCGATGATAAGGTCATTTCAGCCGCATCCTGCACGACAAACTGCCTTGCGCCTATGGCAAAAGCGCTTAACGCTTACGCTCCCATCCAGCACGGCATTATGACTACTGTTCATGCATTTACCGGCGACCAGATGGTTCTCGACGGACCGCACAGAAAAGGCGATCTTCGCCGTGCCCGTGCCGCTGCTGTTAATATCGTTCCAAACACCACCGGTGCTGCAAAAGCGATCGGGCTCGTTGTCCCGGAACTTCAGGGCAAACTGATCGGCTCGGCACAGCGCGTTCCCGTTCCGACCGGTTCCACCACGATCCTCGTCGCTGTTGTTAAGGGTGAGAATATCACCAAAGAGAGCGTTAACGNNCCGCTACGGTTCGCTGTTTGACGCCACCCAGACTATGGTCGGTCACTTGATGGATGATCTTTATCAGGTTCAGGTCGTCGCTTGGTATGATAATGAAAACAGCTACACAAGCCAGATGGTAAGAACCATTAAATACTTCGCTGAAATCTAATTTGTGTTTCACGGGATGCCGGGTCATTCCGGCATCCCGTGAAAAAAGACCAAGGAGGTGGAATTGACTATGAAGAAGATACCGTTTTACTTCATGTATGCCACCTGGATATTCTATATTCTATTTTTTACTTCTTTTCTTGCCCCATGGAGAGTTCCGACGGTAATTACATTTGCTGCCGCATTCCTCTGTACGATCGCATGGAGTGTTTCAGAGAGGATTACAAAAACAAGTACAAAAAAAGAGGGGTTTGCAACTATGGGGAACAGTATTGCTGACCAAGTCAGCAAAATCACAAAAAGCGAATACTTCGCATTAAAGAAAAGTCAAAAGAAAACGAGGATAATCGGAGCCGTTTTGTTTGTAGTAGGTTTAATTTTATATCCGGTTTTCATTTCTTTGGAAATGCCATTCCTCGTAATGCCTGCCGGTATATGCGAGGTAACGGGACTTATTATGTTTATTATAAGTTTCACGCACCAAAAATATGCAGTCTTAAAACACGTGAAGTTTGAAAAAGAAACTAACACATCTCCTATTTCCAAACCGAATCCTGGTATTCCTGCTAGTATATCGCCTGTTCCAAGCAACGGACAGGGGGGTGTCGGCAAACCGGTGGAAACAAGTAGTAAAATAAATAAAGTTGAGAATAATCGAATTCTCGGATGTCTAATCGGCGGCGCTGCAGGCGACGCGCTTGGATATGCCGTGGAATTTGTTAAATACGATAGCATTATAAAAAAATACGGAAAGGGCGGAATTACATCCTATTCGTTAGATCAAATGACGGTAAAAGCGCTCATTTCTGATGATACGCAGATGACGCTTTTTACAGCCGAAGGTTTGCTCGAACAGGAGGGTGATGAGATTCAGAATATCTATCACTCGTATAAAAACTGGCTGATAACTCAGAACACTTCTTTCGAAAACCGTCCGTTCAATAACACTTCTGAGTTAATGAATTGCTCTGAACTGTTTTCGCCGAGAGCGCCGGGCAATACCTGCCTCAGCGCACTGACGTTCAACACGATGGGCACCGTTAAAAATCCCATTAATTCCAGTAAGGGCTGCGGCGGCGTTATGCGTGTCTCGCCTATTGCTTTTCTGAACTATTACAGTCCGTTTGAACTCGATAAACTTGCGGCGCAAGCGGCTGCAATCACGCACGGTCATCCGCTCGGATATCTGCCGGCAGCATTGCTTGTACATATAATTCACAAATCAATCTATGAAAACGGAACAAATCGTTCCTTACTCGACATCGTTAATGAGAGTATGACCGAGTTTACACAGATGTTCTCTACGGCGCCGTATTTCAACGATCTGATTGCGCTAATTAATAAGGCAATCGATTATTCGGGTAATAACCGTAAAGACATTGATAACATCAGAGATCTCGGTGAAGGATGGGTGGCGGAAGAGACCTTAGCAATCGCGATCTATTCTGCATTGCGTCACCATGATGACTTTTCCGCTGCTTTGGTCGCATCCGTCAACCATGACGGCGACAGCGATAGCACCGGTGCTGTAACAGGAAACATTCTTGGGGCATACTTGGGTGATGTCGGGATCGATGACAAGTGGAAGGAACATTTGGAATTATATGATCTGATTTCCAAGATTGCTGCAGAATTCAGCTCGTGATCAGGATAAAAGCACGGAAGGAGATGATCAAGTGAAAAAACTAAGTTCAAAGGCGTTATTGATAATCGGCTTGATCGTCGAGTTTGGAAACCCTTTCTTCCTTGTAATTATTGGTTTGATGTTTCCCCATATGTCCGGCGATTTTGCAATGCCGATCATTTATTTCTTTGACTGTGCTGGTGTCATAATACTTACGCTTTCCCTGGCAAAGAAACGTTTGGAAAGAGGCACGATTAAAGCTGAAAACTTGCTTAAAGCATTAACTCCAGCACAGATTTGCCTTATCACATCTATGGTATTGCTTGTTGTCGGGGTGACGATCGGCGCGATTGGAAGCCAAGCTTTTGGCGGGATGCTTGGCGGGATCGGCATCATAGGAGTGTTTGTAGCAATCATTCTTGCCATCGTCAGGGCTGTAAAAAATCGACAGGAACGTAAAGCAAGGGAACCGGTTTACAAAGCCACTTATACTCCACCAACTACCGGTGTTCAATTCAATCCAAAAGAATTCTGTGAAAGATGCGGTGCCGCAGCTGACAAAGGCACGCTAAAAGAATTAAACGGGCATAAGTTCTGTAGTTCCTGTATGGAAATAATGGTTGCGGCTCAAAGCTCTGAATTATTGAAACCCAAAGCAATATGCTGTGGTTGCGGGAATGAATTTGAAAAAAGTAAAATGATTTTCGTTGACGATCAATACATTTGTGATTGTTGCTTCCGCAAACTCTATTCAGGGTCGACTCCCATTGCTGACAGTGCAGAGGACTTGTAATATGGGGTTCTTTAAAAAGAAAAAAGAGATGGATGATGGATATTATCAAGGACCCGGGTGGGCAAAGCTCAGCAGTATTGTTTGTGCAAGATGCGGTTGCGATCTTCATTTGATTCGAAATGACCAAATCACCACAATTAACGGAAAGCAGTACTGTGACGTCTGCACGGAGTATTTTAAAAAACTTTCATCCGCACCAAAGCATTTTTGTGTTGCTTGTAACAGAATCTTTCCCGCACCTGAAATGACCTCGATTTGCGGAAACAGGATTTGCAAGGAATGTGCGACAAAATATTGGGCGGGCAAACTTNNATACTGCAAGTGCCGGAAGAAAGACTCCTCAACCTGTTAAAAAGTCTATTCCTGTAAATGTGGTATGCGCCAAGTGCGGTATCTCTATGACAAATGACGGCTCCGTTCGTCATATGGGCGAAAAGTATTATTGCAAAGCTTGCTACGACAAAATGGCGGAAAAACTTGTTTTGATGAGAACCGGCAAGCAAGAGAAAGAAATCAAACAAGAGCTTGTGAATGTTTTGAATGCGGTTCATTCCAAACGGGTTAGAATCCAAAGAGAAGAAGAAATAAAACGAATTAAGGCAAAACAAGAAGAAGAGAGAAAGAAACTGGAAATTGAACGTTTATATCATACAAAATGCTTCTCTTGCGGCGTTGAGCATCCTAAGAGCGCATTTCATATGGTTGACGATAAGTATTATTGCGAAGAATGTTTCAACAGATTGTTTACTCTTGACAACGAAGGAGATATTGATATGGGATTATTTGATAAGTTCAAAAAGAAAAGCACAGGTACTGAAGTTAGTGCGGTCAGTGTGAAACAATTTGACAGCGATGCGTTTGCAAAGAATCACAAGGCTGTCATTGCCAGCCATCTCCCCCAAGCTATTGAGGATATGGATACTCAGAAGAAACTACTGGAAAACCTGAATCAAGTGCTTCCTATGGGCATAATGGAACTGCTGATACATGAACTGTCATCTCGAAAAGCAGCAGTTGAAGCAGGTGCATTAAACAAGAATGTTGCGATCGGAATGAACGCACAAAAAGTTGATGGGATGCTCAAAGTGTTCAATATGGATGTGCTGGCGTCAAAACTCAGCAGTAACTCTGACGATCAATTGATTAACGCTTATATCCTTCTTGACTTCTATGCGTACGTATTAAAACCCGAAGCATCGGAAGGTATCCGTAAGGCAAGAGCTTATATTGGTCTGGAACTTGAAAAGCGTCTCCCTAAAGATGCTCCTTCTAATCCTGCAACAACAAATCAGTGTAATGCCAATAACTCCGGCAAATACGCAGAAGGCATTGATTATGTTCTTCAGTATCGCCCCAACGACGACATTTATTTCATTGAAATCCATGACTGTACTGGCAAGTATCTAGCGGACACTGCAACTTTTCCTGGGATGATGGGATACGCTGCATTTGTCTTGACGGAAGATGAATACAATCTAAAGGTTCTTCAAAACGATGATGCGAAAATGAACGAGTTAGTTGGCAAACTGCTTGTTAATCTTCCGAAGGATCGTATTATTGCAACCGGTTGTATTAATCTCGCAACTCATGAGCGCAGAGAAAACCTTCATATTGAACTAAAGAATGAAACAATGGATGAAGGAGCTTATCAGAAATACAGAAACAAAAGAGCAATTTCATACATTAAATCACTTGAGAAGGTTTATATCACCTTTATGCAAGCGACCGGAGATCAAATACCGTCTGTTGACGGTTTTGGTTATGCATGGCTCTTCAGCAAAAAAGAGTATGCGGATTTGATCATTCAAAAAAATCCCGGTGTAAATATGTTTTACAGGGAGTATGATCGGGAAGGATTAACGGCTTTTGTGAAAACTTGGTATCGCTTTGGCATTTCTAGATTCAAACTTAACCCGGGAACAAATGACCGTTTTGCTGAAGTTGATCGCGATGATTTTCTTCCGATTGATGGTATTAAGAAATGGAATCTCATAGGATCGTCCTTAAACCAATTGATTATTCGCTTCAAGCAAAACAATGCCATTCAGAATAACCCTATGGCTCACGCTACTGCAATGACTATGTGGTCGTCTATTTGTCACGAGCTTTATCGTTCTGTTTTTCTCGTTCCAATCACATATGATGACGAACCATACAGTGTTGAAGACTGGGTTATCCATACTTCGCTCGCCGGCGCTGAAAGACTTACTCAGGCAGAAATTGAACGTCAAATCGATGATAGAATGAATGACGGATCAAAGTTGATTGCCAAGGACAATGACGGCAATCCGATTTATATGCTTAAAGAGAATCTGATTTACGGAAGTGAAAAGTATCATTTTGCAAGAGATGGCGAGGTCACTCCCGGAAAGATTATGCATCTTAGAACCTTGATTAATAACGGCACCACATTTTTGTGTGGCTTTACTGATTTTGAAGCGCTTCATAAGGTGTTTGGTGAAAATGTCAGGGTGGCAGTTCAATCTTATGAGGAAATCATTGCCCATATGAATGATGCCGTGTCTGACAGTACTGCAATTCAGGGATTTGTTATTAATCCCGGCACTAACGAATTGATGCTCTCTCGTGAGAATATTGAATATGCCGCAAAGGAAAAGGACGAGCCTGGCAAGATTTATACCGCAGACGAAAAGAAAGAGAACTAAATACTTTTCAGCTACTTCTAATAGAAAAAAATATTAAAACTCTTGACTTCTTATTTACTCTGTGATATTATNNAAACAATGCAGTCCGAAAAAGAATTCTTATCCCAGTATAATATCAATGATTATGAGCGTCCTTCGCTTACCGCCGATATTGTCGCATTTATGATTCGATCCGAGGAGAGCGATAATTACAAAAGGAATTCGGAGAATAAGTTGTCAATTCTTCTGATAAACCGTGGTGAACATCCCTTTAAGGATTACTGGGCACTTCCAGGCGGATTCCTTCAGCCGAATGAAACAATAGAAGACTGCGCTTACCGTGAGGTAACCGAAGAAGCTAATGTCACCCCGGTTTCGTTGATGCCGGTCGGGGTATTCAGCGAGCCGGGAAGAGATCCGAGAGGATGGATCATCTCAAACGCCTATGCTTCGATCATCAGTGAAGAATCGGTTAAGCAGGTCGGAGGCGACGACGCGTCCGACGCACAGTGGTTTGACGTCTGGTTTGAGCAGGGCAAAGACGGAGACTATCACCTTGATTTATGCTTTGAAGGAACGGAACTCAACGCTGTCCTTACCGAAGAAGAAACAAGGTTCGGTAAAACTTCATTCAAAATCAAAGATAGCGGAAATCTTGCTTTCGACCACGCAAGAATTATCGCAACCGCGCTGACTGCTTTGCGCGAGGGTGCGAAGAACTTTGATACGATCTTTGATTTTCTGCCCGAGAAGTTTACTCTTACAGCTCTGCAGAAGGTTCAGGAAACGATTATGAACATTCAGGTTCTCCCGGCAAACTTCAGGCGTAAAATCAGCGACTACGTTGTTGAGACGGATGAATACACACAAGGCGCTGGACACAGACCGGCGAAGCTCTACAGGAGAAAGTGAAATGAAGCTTACAAAAGAACAGGCATACAACCTTTTGATCGATGGCCTTGAGAATCCCGAAACGATAGGCTACGTTCCGCATTGCAGATACGTAGGCAACCTTGCCGGAATGATTGCCGGTGAAATGGGACTTGATGCCGAATATGCAACAGTTCTCGGATATCTCCACGATATCGGTCGAAAAGTTGATCCGGGAAACCATATGTACGCCGGTTACAAGTTCTTGAAGGATAACGGGTACGACGAATACGCTTTTATCTGCCTGACTCATTCGTTCCTCAATAACGATATCGAGTGTATCTGCGGCAGACTCCTTCCGCCCGAAAGTGAGGGATATGCGGAGGTTAAGTCGTTTGTGGAATCTCATCAAAATACGGATTACGACCGGATCATCCAGACATGCGATCTCCTTTGCCTGCACACAGGTGGTACGACTCTGGAGGACAGGATTGACGACATTGAATCCCGAAAGGGGACTCATGCAAAGTCTAAATATCACAGAGATACTGCGATAGCGCAAAAAGCGTACATAGAGAATCGAATTGGACATTCGATTTATGATTTTTACAAAGAATTGAAAGGGGAAAAGACAATGAAAAAGGTTTTAGTTGTTGTTGATATGCAGAAGGATTTTGTTGACGGCGCTCTTGGAAGCAAAGAAGCGGTTGCCATCGTTCCTGCCGTTGTCAAAAAGATCAAAGAATTCGACGGTGATATTTTCGTAACCTTCGATACCCACTATGAGAACTACATGGAAACTGCTGAAGGTAAGAAGCTGCCGGTTCCTCACTGTATTAAGGGAACCGCCGGTTGGGAATTGAACACCGACGTGGCGAACGCCTTGGCAGGGAAAGAGTATACTCCCGTTGAAAAGGTTACGTTCGGTTCTGTTAATCTTCCCGGATTGATGAAAGAAGCGGTTGGGAATGATGCTTTTACGGTTGAGGTAATCGGACTTTGCACTGACATTTGTGTTGTTTCCAACGCTCTTATCATAAAAGCCAACTTCCCGGAGACGCCGATTTCTGTTGACGCGGCTTGCTGCGCCGGCGTAACACCTGAGAAGCACGAGGCGGCTCTTGAAACGATGAGAAGCTGCCAGATCGACGTGAGGTAAAGTATGCTTTATCTGAACGGAGTAGAAATATCGCTGAAACATTTTACTGACGGAACGCTCGATCTTCGCGTTGATGTTCCGAAAGATCATTCGAGGAATCGATCTGCTGTAATTACCTGGATATTCGATAACGACGTCGAAACAATGGCTCTTGTCTTTCTTACGAGACATCTTCAGGAGCATGGCGTCAATGATATCGATTTGGTGATGCCGTATATACCTAACGCGAGGATGGATCGTACCAAAACAGACGCCGACGTTTTTACGCTCAAATATTTTGCCGAGCTTATTAACGGTCTTCGTTTCCGCTCGGTACAGGTTCTTGACCCACATTCTTCGGTAAGCGAGGCTTTGATCGATCGCATTGTGATAAAGAATGCGAGAGAATACATACTCGAAGCCGTTCGCAGAATTGATGATAATAACCTGATGCTGTTCTTCCCGGATGAAGGCGCTATGAAAAGGTACTCAGAGATGACGGAACTGCCGTTCGCTTACGGAATGAAAAATCGCGATTGGGAGACCAGAGAAATACGCGGTTTGACCGTTTGCGGTCCGGTGGAAAGTGTCCCCGGAAAAAGCATCCTGATGGTTGACGACATTTGTTCCAGTGGAAGAACTCTCCATTATGCAGCAACCAAACTCAAGGAGCTTGGTGCCGGAAAGATTTATCTGTACGTTTCCCATTGTGAAAACATCGTTACAGAAAGCGAACTTCTCCATTCCGATATGGTGGAAAGGGTATTTACTACTCGAAGTTTTCTGAAACTTGATCATCCGAAATTTGAAATACTTGAAACCTTTACGGAGGTGTAAAAAATGTATAAGTTTGATGTAGAAAAGACGAAGAATGAATGCGTCCGGTGGATTCGTGATTTCTTTGAGGAGAACGGTCCCGGTTGTAACGCCATTATCGGTATCTCCGGAGGCAAAGATAGTTCCATTGTCGCAGCGCTCTGTGTTGAAGCACTTGGCAAGGACAGAGTTATCGGCGTCCTGATGCCGAACGGTGAACAGGCTGATATCGATATGGCAAAGCTGCTTGTCGATCATCTGGGAATCCGTCATTATATTGTCAACATAAAGGACGCCTTTGATGGGATTGTCAATAATATTCCGTTTGAGCTGTCCGAGCAGAGCAGAGGCAATCTTGCGCCTCGCATCCGGATGTCCACCCTTTATGCGGTGTCTCAGAGCAACAACGGTAGAGTGGCGAACACCTGCAACTTATCCGAGGACTGGGTCGGTTATTCTACCCGTTACGGCGATAGCGTCGGTGACTTTTCTCCCTGTTCTAACCTAACGGTTCAGGAGATGAAGGCGATTGGTCGATTGCTCGGTCTGCCGGCTGTTCTTGTGGATAAGGTACCGATTGACGGACTTTGCGGAAAAACCGATGAAGACAACCTCGGCTTTACCTATGCCGAGCTCGATAAGTATATCCGTGAAGGTATCGAACCTGAGCCAGCTAAAAAAGAAAGAATCGATCGCCTGCACAGAATAAACGCATTCAAACTGCAGTTAATGCCTGCTTTTGATCCGGAGATTTGATGATGAAACCGTATAAACTCGGAATAACGGTCGGACGCTTTCAGACATTTCACAAAGGTCATCAGGTGATGATCAATAAAGCGATTGAGCTTTGTGATAAAGTCGGTGTATTTATCGGTTCTTCACAAGAGTCCGGAACTAACAAAAACCCTTTTACCTATGAGATGCGTGAGAGCATCCTTAAAAAGGTGTATGGTGACCGGATCAGCATATACCCGCTGCCCGATATCGGTGTGGGAAACAACTCAAAATGGGGAGATTATGTTCTCGACAATGTGGTCAATCGATTCGGCGAATCACCCGATCTTTTGATCTCAGGGAAAGAGGAAAGAAGGATCGACTGGTTTGACAGCGTTAAGGGGTTGTCGATCTCCGAACTGTACATTCCGAAAACGATTGATATTTCAGCCAGCAAAATGCGTGAACTGTTTATCAGAAACGAATTTGATGCTTGGAAGGAGTTCTGCGACGAACGGCTTTGGAGCAGCTTTTCAGTAATGAGAAAGATTGTTCTTGAATCCTACGAAAACACGGAAACCTCAAGTATATAAAATAAGATGAAGGGAATTGATAAAATGAAACTCGAACCTATTGTTGTGTCGCTTCTAGACACGGATCTGTACAAATTCAACATGGATCAGGTGATCTTCCACAAGCACACCGACCTTTGCGGACAGTACTATTTCAAGTGCCGCAATAAAGATATCGTTTTCACTCCGGAAATGGTCGACGAGATCAAGGCGCAGGTTGATCATCTTTGTTCGCTCCGGTTTACGAAGGAAGAACTCGATTATCTTCGCTCTATTCGCTTTATCAAGAACGACTATGTGGAATTTCTCCGCCTCTGGCATCCGATTCGCGACTATGTAACGATCGAATTGAACGCTGACGGCGAGCTTTCCGTGGTTGTTGACGGGCCGCTTTTCTCGGCTATGCAGTTTGAGATATATCTGCTTGAGATCATCAACGAAGTGTATTTCAGAATGGCGTTTGATTATGAAACACTTCGCAAATCGGCAGAAGAACGCCTCGACGCCAAGATTAAAGCGATGAACGACGGTACATACACCTTTAAGTTTGCGGAGTTCGGCTGCCGTCGTCGTCTATCTCGCGAGTGGGAGGATGTTGTTGTTCGCCGTTTTGTTACCGAGACGAAAAACTGCGTCGGAACCTCTAACGTTTACCTTGCTATGAAATACAATGTAACACCGATCGGTACGTATGCGCACGAATTCGTTCAGATGTACCAGGGCATCGATTCGATTCCTCTTGCATATACGAACCACTACGCTATGAAGGACTGGTATTCGGAATATGACGGCGATAACGGAACAGCACTGACAGATACCGTAACAACTGATTTGTTCCTGCTCGACTTCAACCGTTCGATGGTCAACAACTACACCGGCGTCCGCCACGACAGCGGCGATCCGTACGCTTGGGGCGAGAAGATCATCGCTCACTATAAAAAGTTCGGCGTTGACCCGAAGACGAAGCTGCTGCTGTTCAGCGACAGCCTTGATTTTGACCGTGCGCAGAAACTGTACGACTATTTCTGTGATAAGACGAAGGTTTCTTTCGGTATCGGTACGTTTGTTTCGAACGATACTTGCGAGACAGCGCTCAATATCGTCATCAAGCTTCAGTACGTCAACGGCAGACCGGTCGCAAAGCTTTCCGATACGCCCGGCAAGGCTATGTGCCGCGACGAGGAATATCTCGAATATCTGAAGCGCTCCGTTGCATTCAGGATTGACAGAGAAAAATAATTTGAAGAGGTAGGACAGATTTGATTTATACAGATCTAACAAAGAAAGCACTAAAGCTTTCATTTGAAGCACATAAAAACCAAGTGGATAAGAGTGGTATGCCATACGTATACCACCCTTTCCACTTGGCTGAACAAATGGAAACCGAGGAAACCGTCATTGTTGCGCTGCTTCATGATGTCGTTGAAGATACCGATTACACTCTCGAAGATATAAGAGCGATGGGATTCCCGGACAGCGTTGTTGAAGCGCTTGCGCTTATGACACATGATAAGTCTGTTCCTTATATGGGTTATGTTGCAAAAATCAAAGAAAACCCAATTGCAAAAGAGGTCAAACTTGCGGATCTCAAACATAACAGTGATCTTTCTCGGCTTGATATCATTGACGAAAAAGCGTTGAAAAGAGTTGAGAAGTACGCGGCAGCAATGAGAATACTGTCCGAGTAAGATGTTCTACCGCTATTCGATAGTCGGTATCTTGCGCTTTTACAAATAATCCGTACAATAATAAATGTGAGGAGGGAACGCCGATGAATGATTACAAATTCGGTAATTACATTTACGAACTTCGCAGTCGCGCGGGGCTGTCTCAATCCGAACTTGCCGCTAAAGTCGGCGTTACCAACAAGGCGGTTTCAAAGTGGGAAGTCGGAAAGGCAAAACCGAGCGTTGAGACGATACGGAAACTGGCTGCGCTATTTCATTTAAGCGTTGACGACCTGTTAAGAAGGAAAGAGGATAAAAAGCAAATGGAAATCACGAAGATAGTTATCACGGGAGGTCCGTGCGCGGGAAAGTCAACTGCGATGAGTTGGGTACAAAACGCATTTACCCAAATGGGGTACACCGTTCTTTTCGTCCCCGAAACAGCAACGGAACTAATTACCGGTGGTGTTGCCCCCTGGACATGCGGTACAAACGGCGAGTATCAAAAGTGCCAGCTTAGACTTCAACTTGACAAAGAAAGAGTCTTTGAACAGGCGGCAAAGACAATGGACGCTGATAAGGTGCTTATCGTCTGCGATCGCGGCGCTTTAGACAATAAGGCGTATATGGACGGTGTGGAGTTTGCCGCCACTCTTGAGTATCTTGGGACAAACGAAATCGAACTCCGAGACAATTACGATGCCGTATTTCATCTGGTGACCGCCGCCAAAGGAGCGGAAGAGTTCTATACGACGGCAAACAACTCGGCAAGAACCGAAACGGTCGATGAAGCCGCCGCGCTTGACGACAAATTGATCTCTGCATGGACTGGTCATCCGCATCTGCGAGTGATTGACAACTCTTCTAACTTTGAGGACAAGATGAAGCGACTGATCGCTGAGATATCATCCTTCCTTGGAGAACCGGAACCTTTTGAAATCGAGCGTAAATTCTTGATCGATTATCCGGATATCAAATGGCTTGAGTCCATTCCGAACTGTCAGCGTATTGAGATCATCCAGACATATCTAAAATCCGATTACGGCGATGAGGTCAGGGTTCGTCAGCGCGGTATTGACGGACACTATATTTACTTCCAGACCACAAAACGCAAAGTCAGCGACGTAAAACGAGTTGAGATCGAGCGCAGACTTTCGGAGAGCGAATACATTCGTCTTCTTATGAATGCGGACACAACCAGACGCCAGATTCGCAAGGATCGCTACTGTCTTACATACGAGAACCAGTACTTTGAGATTGACGTCTATCCTTTCTGGAACGATAAGGCAATCGCCGAGATCGAACTGAGCGACGAGAACGCAGATATCAAGTTCCCGAAGCAAATCAAGGTGATTAAAGAAGTCACCGACGATGAATCCTACAAAAACGCCTCTTTGGCCAGGGTTTAATTCATTTTTGTATTCACTGTAATTATTATTGGGGTGTACTATATGTATGAGATGATGGTCCAGAATAGCCACGGCGTGA
>LXOW01018447.1_pt1 | contig 25754 bp, 15 predicted proteins | sample 1368591 | NCBI WGS metagenome assembly LXOW01 (sample SAMN04884650, study PRJNA319009) | bovine gut metagenome | isolation source: Cow rumen | host: Bos taurus | place: Italy: Legnaro (PD) | collected 2014-07-09
TGCTCCTTGACGTTCAATATTGCAACGATTCCACACATATTTCTAAATGATAAATGATATTTGACAAATGATAAATGATAATTATAGATAAGAGAGGTAGAGGTAATTGGTCTGGGCGGGGTATTCCGCAGCGAGGGTGTCAATCTGGTTGACAACAGGCACCACGCCGAGCTCCTTGCGCCACGAGCGGACGGTGAGGCCAGCCTGCTCCATTTTCATGCGCGATTCCAAGCCCAGCGCACGGCCTATCTGGAAGTCAGAGAAGCCATAGACCTTCGCCTCACGCAACAACTCCACGAACTCAGGCGCTTCTAGATACTCCATCAGTTCCGTATTGTCCATAAACTCTGCCATCTCCGAGAACTGGGCAAATTCTTTCAGGTGCTGGTCGATATCGACAATATGCTTCAGCTTCTGCAGGAACCAGCGGTCGATCATCGTCAAATCATGTATCTGCTCCACGGTATAGCCCACCTTCAGCGCCTTCGACACCACGAAGATTCGCATATCAGTCGGCTCATGAAGCGAGGTGGCGATGTCTGCAATCTTTATCTCGTGGTTCTCCACGAAGCCGTGCATGCCCTGACCGATCATGCGCAGGCCTTTCTGCAGGGCCTCCTCAAACGTACGGCCGACGGCCATCACCTCACCCACACTCTTCATCGACGAGCCCAACTGACGCTTCACACCGTGGAACTTCGTCAGGTCCCAACGGGGAATCTTCACAACCACATAGTCCAAGGCGGGCTCAAAGAAGGCGCTGGTGGTCTTGGTCACGGAGTTCTTCAGCTCGAAGAGGCCATAGCCCAGACCGAGTTTCGCGGCGACAAACGCCAGAGGATAACCTGTAGCCTTAGATGCCAGGGCCGATGAGCGCGACAGACGGGCATTCACCTCGATGACGCGATAGTCCTCCGACTGCGGATCGAGGGCATACTGCACGTTACACTCGCCCACGATGCCGATATGACGGATAATCTTGATGGCCAAAGCACGCAGCTTATGGTATTCGCTGTTGGTAAGTGTCTGCGAGGGAGCCACCACGATCGACTCTCCAGTATGGATGCCCAGCGGGTCGAAATTCTCCATGTTACACACGGTGATACAGTTGTCGTAGCTGTCGCGCACCACCTCGTACTCGATCTCCTTCCAGCCTTTCAGCGATTTCTCTACCAGTACCTGCGGTGAGAACGAGAAAGCCTCCTCGGCCTGTGCCAGCAGTTCCTCCTCATTGTCGCAGAAGCCAGACCCTAGACCGCCCAGAGCATAGGCCGCACGGAGGATCACAGGGAAGCCCAGCTCATGGGCAGCCTTCTGCACCTCCTCGACCGTGTTGCAGGCCTCGCTCTTGATGGTCTTCACACCGATCTCGTCGAGACGCTTCACAAACAGGTCACGGTCTTCCGTGTCGATAATCGCCTGCACAGGCGTGCCTAACACCTTCACGCCGTATTTCTCCAACACGCCATTCTCGTAAAGTGCCACGCCGCAGTTCAGGGCCGTCTGACCGCCAAACGACAGCAGGATACCGTCAGGGCGTTCCTTCTCGATGACACGCTCCACAAATTCAGGGGTCACAGGTTGGAAATACACCGTGTCGGCCACGTCCTTCGACGTCTGTACCGTCGCGATGTTGGGGTTGATGAGCACCGAGTGGATGCCCTCTTCCTTCAGGGCTTTCAGGGCCTGAGCGCCGCTATAGTCAAACTCACCGGCCTGACCAATCTTCAACGCGCCTGAGCCTAAAAGCAATACTTTCTTTATATCTCTTTCTCCATCATCCTAACATCTTTACAAATTCATCAAACAAGAACTCCGTATCCACAGGACCGGAGCAGGCCTCCGGGTGGAACTGCGCCGACATCCAGGGCTTCAACTTGTGACGAATGCCCTCGTTAGAGCCGTCGTTCATATTCACGAACAGCGGTACCCAATCCTCGGGCAGCGTCGAACTGTCCACCGCATAGCCATGGTTCTGCGAGGTGATGAAGCACTGTGTGGTGCCCACCCGCTGCACAGGCTGGTTGTGTGAGCGGTGACCGTATTTCAGTTTGTAGGTCTTCGCCCCAGCCGCCTTGGCCAACAGCTGGTTGCCAAGACAGATGCCCATGCAGGGTTTGTCGCTCTTCAGGAAGGTGCGGATATTCGCCACCGTCTTCTCACAACGCTCCGGGTCGCCGGGACCATTGGCCAGGAAAAGACCATCGAACGCCAGCTGATTGAAGTCGTAATCCCAGGGCACGCGCACCACCTCGATGCCGCGCTTCAGCAGGCAGCGGATGATATTCGCCTTCACGCCGCAGTCGACGAGCACCACGCGATGCTTTTTCTCGCCAACAGGCTGATAAGTGATAACCTCCTTGCAGCTCACCTTCTCCACCCAGTTTACGGAACCGTAGTCCGTCCCGTTTGTCGCTGTGCCACAGCGACAGACAGCGCCGATTTCCACCCTTCCCATCATCACGCCATGCTCTCTGAGCACCTTCGTCAGTCTTCGGGTGTCGATGCCAGTGATGCCGGGAATCTGCTCGCGTTGCAGCCAGGCGGCCAGCGACTCTTTAGCATTCCAATGCGAATAACGCTCACTATAATCGGCCACGATCAGGGCTTTCGCATGAATCCTGTCACTCTCCATAAACAGGGGCAGGCCATTGCTGCCCAGACCCGTGTCAGGCACACCGTAGTTGCCTATCAGCGGGAAGGTCGTCACCAGTATCTGTCCTGCATAACTGGGATCGGTCAGACTCTCAGGATAGCCCGTCATGGCCGTGTTAAACACCACCTCACCAGCGGTGTCCTTGGCATAGCCAAACGAGCGGCCTGTGAATTCCGTTCCGTCTTCGAGTATTAACTTTGCTTCTGTCATTATCTTATAATTGTAACTTCAGTACTTGTTCCACATAATTCAAAAACGCCTGGTTCACCATGCGGATGCCGCCGGGCGTGGGGTAATGGCCTGTGAAATACCAGTCGCCCGGATGCCGGGGACAGGCCTCGTGCAGACCTTCGATGCTCTGGTACACCAGTTCGATGGGTGCCTGCATGCCATCGGGACGCAGCATCTCCACAATCTTGCGGTTGATCTCATCCACCGTAAACGGCGCATAGATGGCCCGCACATAGTTGGCGGTCATCGGCATGGCCTTGCAGGCCCGGTAGGTCTCGGCGATGATCCTCTCCATCCCCCGTTCCTTGATCAGGGCGATGGCGGCACGGAAGGCGCAGAGCTCCTCCAGGTGCGACATGTCGATGCCGTAGTAGTCGGGATAGCGGATCTGCGGCGAACTCGACACCATCACGATCTTCTTGGGGTGCAGACGGTCGAGGATCTTAAAGATGCTCTCCTTCAGGGTGGTGCCGCGTACGATCGAGTCGTCGATGATCACGAGGTTGTCCTCATAGGGCGTCAGCGAGCCGTAGGTGATGTCGTAGACGTGGGCAGCAAGGTCGTTGCGCTCAGAACCGTCGGAAATGAAGGTGCGCAGTTTGATATCCTTCCACACCACCTTTTCTATCCTCACATCGTGATCCAACCGACGCACGCCATCGGTCATGCCGTGGAAGGCCACCTCGGCCGTATTGGGGATATACGAAAACACGGTGTGTGCCACGTCGCCGTCGATGGCCTGTATGATGGCCGGCGTCAGCTGTTCGCCCAACCGCTTGCGCTCCAGATAGATGTCGCGGTCGGAGCCACGGCTGAAATAGATGCGTTCGAACGAGCAGGCTGCCAGCTTCTGCTCCGGCAGGATCTGTTCCAGGCAGCTCTCGCCGTTCTTGCGCACGATAAGCGACTGTCCGGGCCGCAGTTCCCGGATGTCGTCGGCCTGCAGGTCAAAGGTGGTCTGAATCACGGGGCGCTCGCTGGCCAGCACCACCACTTCGTCGTCCTGATACCAGAACGCAGGCCGGATGCCATTAGGGTCGCGCACGGCAAACAGCTCGCCGCTGCCCGTCAGACCGCACATCACGTAGCCGCCGTCGAAATGGGGCATCGTGGTCTGCAACACATTCTTCATCTCCACATGGTTGTCGATATAGTCGGTGATATCGGTGCCCTGCAGCCCCTGCGCCTTTGCCTCGGCAAACAGGCGTTCCACCTCACGGTCCAGCCGGTGGCCCATCAGTTCGAGGGTGATATAGGAGTCGCCAAAGATACGCGGCGACTGTCCCTGGGCCGTCAGGAAAGAAAAAACCTCGTCGATGTTGGTCATGTTGAAGTTACCACAAAGACAGAGGTTCTTAGCGCGCCAGTTGTTTCTACGGAGGAAGGGGTGCACGTATTGCAGACCGCTCTTGCCCGTCGTCGAATACCGCAGATGACCCATATAGAGTTGGCCGGCGAAGGAGTCGTCGACCCGTTTGAAGATCTCAGTTATCGCATCCTTGCCCTCGGCCTTCTCGCGGAACATATATTCCTCGCCCGCAGGCGCGTCGAGGTTCACGCAGGCCACACCGGCACCCTCCTGGCCGCGGTTGTGCTGTTTCTCCATCATCAGATAGAGCTTATTCAGCCCGTAGCGCCACGTGCCGTACTTCCGCTCGTAGTAGCTCAGCGGCTTCAACAGGCGGATCATCGCCACACCACATTCATGCTTCAGCTGTTCCATCGATACATGCTTTTGTGAAACTCATAAACAAGGGGTGCGGATGCAGTACCGTCGACGAATATTCGGGATGGAACTGCGAACCGATATACCATTTCTTCGTGGGAATCTCCACAATCTCCACCAGGTTGGCAGCTGGGTTGATACCCACACACTTCATGCCGTGGGCCTCATACTCCTGCTGGTATTTGTTGTTGAACTCATAGCGGTGGCGATGACGCTCACGGATCAACGACTGCTCGCCGTAGGCCTCCCAGACGCGACTGCCTTTCACCAGTTCGCACTCATAGGCGCCCAGTCGCATCGTACCACCTTTCTGGGTGATGCTCTTCTGCTCCTCCATGATGTCGATCACGTTATGCGGTGTCTGTTCGTCCATCTCGGCACTGTTGGCATCCTGATAGCCCAGCACGTTGCGGGCAAACTCAATCACCATCATCTGCATACCCAGACAGATGCCGAACGTCGGGATGTCCTGCGTCCGGCCGTATTCGGCAGCGATGATCTTTCCCTCGATACCGCGCTGGCCGAAGCCCGGACAGATCACGATGCCCGCCATACCGTCGAGTTTCTCGGCCACGTTCTCACGGCTGATCTGCTCGCTGTTGATAAAGTGCAGCTTCGCCTTCCGGCCGTTGTAGATGGCAGCCAGGCTGAGACTCTCACGGATGCTCTTATAGGCATCCTGCAGGTCGTATTTGCCCACCAGTCCGATGTGAACCTCTGCCTTCGCCTCCTGCTGCAGATGCAGGAAGTGATACCACGACACGAGGCCGGGCACCGAGTCCTCCTGTTGCAAGGGCGAGCCCAGTTTCCGCAGGATGGCGATGTCGAGGCCCTGACGCTGCATGTTCACCGGCACCTCGTAGATCGAGGGCATATCCTCGCTCTGCACCACGCACTCCGGCTGGACATTACAGAACGAGGCCACCTTTCTTAATATACCGTCCTCCAGATGGTGCTCTGTACGCAGGATGAGGATGTCGGGCTGTATACCCATCGACTGCAGCTCCTTCACGCTGTGCTGTGTGGGCTTGGTCTTGAACTCGCCCGCCGCGTGCAGGTAGGGCACATAGGTCAGGTGGATGTTCACCGCATCGCGGCCCATCTCCCAACGGAGCTGTCGGATAGCCTCCATAAAGGGTGCGCTCTCAATGTCGCCGATGGTGCCGCCGATCTCCGAGATCACGAAGTCGAAGTGCTCGTGGGCGGCATTCTCCTTGATGCGCCGCTTGATCTCGTCGGTGATGTGGGGCACCACCTGGATCGTCTTGCCCAAGTAGTCGCCGCGCCGTTCCTTGTCGATCACAGCCTGATAGATGCGGCCCGTCGTGATCGAGTTGTGACGCGTGGTCTGAATGTCGGTAAACCGCTCATAGTGGCCCAGGTCCAGGTCGGTCTCCATGCCGTCGGCCGTCACGTAGCACTCGCCGTGCTCGTAGGGGTTCAGCGTGCCGGGGTCGATGTTGATATAAGGGTCGAACTTCTGGATGGTGACTTTGTAGCCGCGTGCCTGCAGCAACTTACCGATGCTGGCTGAAATGATTCCCTTTCCAAGTGAGGAAACCACGCCGCCAGTGACGAAGATATACTTTGTATCCATAAATAACATATTTATGGGCTGCAAAATTACCCATAATTATTGTAATTCTCACACGCATTCACCCTTTTTCGATTGTTAAAAACGCCTCTGCCTGACAAATTGTAAAGTTTCAAAGGACCATTACCCCCAATTCTCTTTCTTTTTGTCACGAAACAAAGCCCTCATCTTTCAATCTGTCAGATTTGCAAAATTATTTCTCTTTTTCTTGGAACTATCGGAAATTTGCCTTATATTTGCAGTCGATTTGAGTAGAAACAATTATATATGAAGAAGATTATTCTTATGGCGCTGTCTCTCATGTTTGTTGGGGCGGTTGGCAATGCTAAGGTAAACGGAAGTGACAACGAGGCAAAAACGCCCGATGGCGTGGAGGCTGTTGATTTAGGACTTAGTGTGAAGTGGGCAAACATGAACGTGGGTGCAACCAAGGATTCCGGCTTTGGCACCTACTTCGCCTGGGGTGAGGTCAAACCCAAGCAATACTATTCCTGGGGGACCTATTCATGGAGCCACGGCGACAGTTCTTTCCTGGTCAAGTATTCCAACGCCGACAAAAAAGTCCAGTTGGTTCCTGCCGACGATGCAGCCCGCGCCAATTGGGGCGGTGAATGGAGGATGCCCACCGTGGATGAGTGCGAGGAACTGGCCGACCCGGATAAATGCCAATGGGAATGGATCACGAAGGATGGCATCAACGGCTATAAGGTTACAGGCAAGAAGACGGGCAATTCCATTTTCCTTCCCATCACCGGTTTCCGCTTCTATGGGGGTGTTCAGTTCCGCGCCATCAAAGGCATTTACTGGACATCGACACTCTATACGATCAATCCCGATAAGTCATGGTGTCTGGAATTCGACGGCTCCAATATCGACGTGACCTTCGGCAAACTTTCAAGCAACCGTTTCAGCGGCCGCTGCATCCGAGCCGTCAGGTAGTCACCCTGAGCTGAACCACGTTGTCGCACTGTTCGGTGACGGTGGGGCGGTGGGTGATGAAGAGCATGGTCTTCTGCGGATGGGCGGCGAAGAGACGGCGATAGAGTTCACGCTCGGTAGGTTCGTCGAGCGAGCTGCTGATCTCGTCGAGCAGCAGGATATCACCGTTGTGCAACAGTCCGCGAGCGATGGCGATGCGCTGTGCCTGGCCCTCGCTGAGACCGCTACCACGCTCCCCCAGTTCAGTATCAATACCTTGCGGCATGTCGAATACAAAGTCGGCGCAAGCGGTATGCAGGGCCTCACGCAGTTCGTCGTCGGTGGCCTCAGGGCGTGCCAACTGCAGGTTATAGCGGATGGTGCCGCTCATCAAGGTATTGCCTTGCGGAACGAAACAGAGATCACCGTTCACAGCGACATGGCCCTCCAACGGGTCGATAAAGCCGAGGATAAGCCGGAAGAGTGTCGTCTTGCCGATGCCCGTCTCACCCATAATGGCGGTTTTCGACCCCGGTTTAAATACATGCGTGAAATGCGACAGGATCTCGCGGTCGCCCGTGGCATAACGAAACGTCACATCGTCGAAACGGATGGCTATCGGAGCATTCGGATTACTCCGATTACTCAGACTATTCCGACTACTCGGTTGTTGTGAGGAATCAAGCTCTTCGAGACGGTCGATACTCGCCGTGGAATGAATCACAGCCGGCACCATGTTCAACAGTCCTAGAATCGGGTGCTGAATCATGCCCACCAGCTGCAGAAACGATGTCATCACACCGAATGTGATCGTACCGTTTCTGAGACCGAGGCCGCCCCAGACAAAGGCCAGCAGATAGCCCAGTCCGAAGGCGCAGCCCATCACCACGCGCGTGGCGATGGTAAACCGTGTGCGGCGAATCACATTGCCGCGCAGCCGCTGCTGCATGGTGTCCAGTCGGCCGGTCACCCATTGTTCGCTGCCCAGCGACCGCAGCACGGCATTATGCTCCATACCCTCCTGCACCTGCATCTGGATGCGGCTCTCGTCCTGTCGGATGTCGAGTGTCATCTGTCGCAGCCGTCGGGCGATGAGCTTGCCGAAGACGATGGCAAAGGGAGTGAGCAGCAACAGGGCCCATGCCAGTCGCGCATCAAACCACCGCATCAGCAGGAAGGCGCCGCAGAGTTGTATCATGGTGATAGCCATCTGTGGGATGGTGTCGGTGCAGACATTACTCACCTGGTCGATGTCCTTCGCCAATCGTGAGGTGATATCACCCGAATGCAGTTCTTGATCGGAATAGAGAGGCCGCCTGAAGAGTCCGCTGAAAATTCTGAGTCTCAAAGCGTTAGTCTGTTTAATACCGGCGGTGGTTGAAAGCCAGTAGCCTATCTGGTTCATCGCCACGCCACCCACGACGGTACCCACCAGCAGCACCACCATTCGGATCACCTCGTCGGCCGAACCCGTGCGGATGGTCTCGTCGATGAAGCGTTTGCTCAGCCATACCATCATCAGTCCGAGGGCCACCTGACAGATGCCCGCCACCACGCGCACCGCCATGTGCCAGCGGATGCCGCGCGAATGTTCCCAAAGCCAACTCAGATATTTCATCCGATTATTCCAAAACCTCTACTTTCTGCCATTCGGCGATGATATCGGCGACGTCCTTCCGGGCCTCGTCGGACGTGACGTCATAGGCCTCGCATAGCTTGTCGGCCAGCGAGTCGACGGTGAAGTCACCCTGTGCCTGAGCTTCTTTCCACAGCCAGGCAGCACTCTCGTTGAGGGCCAGCATCCGCCCGAAATTGATGGCACCGAGGCCCTCGCCTACTATCACATGTTCGCCGCAGACCTCCCGCAGCACAAATCCTTTCTTTATTCTCATATTCAACTTATTGATTACTTATCACTATTCACTTTTCACTAGCCGATAGGCGTACAACAAATATCGGCGCATTGGTCTCAACTGCCACCACAGCCGGGCTGCCCATCGGCGCCAAGATGTATCGATGGCGTGGCGTTTGCCTTTGGCATCGACCAAATGCGTAACGATGGCCTTGATATCACCGAGGGTGCACTGTTCGGTACCAGCCAGGTTGCCATCGCCCATCAGCGTAACGGCTTCGCCCTCGATGCGGATGATACGGTGCACCACGTAGCGGCATCCGTTGACCCATGCCAGCACCACGTCGCCGACAGTCGGCTGTTCGGGCTTCTGCAGGATCACACTCTCTTTGCCGCCGATGATAAACGGCAGCATGCTCTGTCCATCAACCGGCAGCGTCACGCACACGCCCTCACTCACCAGCCTCACCGCCTCCTCTATGATCAGTTTGTCATTCGTCGCTCGCGACGAAAATCCGTGAGATCCGTGAGATCTGTGTGACAATTCTTCAGATTTTTGAGCGATCGCTCCGAAACACAACTTGGCCGCTGCTTCATCGGGCAGACATGCGAGATGCCACACCGGCACCTTCGTCGCCAGCGCATTCTCCGTCTGATGCAGGCCGTCGGCAATCCGTTCGTCCCAACGCTTGCCGCTGATGCTCTGCACCAGGGCGGCATAGGCCTGCAGACCGCCCAACCGCTCTATCTTGTTATAGGGTGCCTGACTCAGCAATACGATGCCACCCAGCGGATAGCTCACATTCCGATAGCACGGCGTCTTGCCGCTCCACGGCGAGCCACAGACCGAAAACACGCCGTCTGTCAGCCTCACCACGGGATTGTCGTCGTTCACCAGTTCTGTACCCGCGATATATTGCAGCCACAGGCGGGCGTGCGTGCTCTTGCCTGTACCGCTGGGACCGAGAAACATATACCCCTTGCCCTCGTGGCTCACCACCGCCGCATGAAACAGCACCGTGTCTTCCGATGCCGTTGCCAAGGCATAGAGCACCATCAGCGCGTTGTCGATGGCCATCTTCGTGTGCTGGCCGGTGAGGATCAGACGGCCTTCGTGGTAGTCGGCGGCGCTGACGAGCCATCCGGCCGTCTCGTTCCACCAGCGGTATTCGAACACAGGCCTGCCGTCGGCGGTCTTGCCACAGACGATGTCTTGGCCCTCTTCCGACTGTCGCAGTTCCTCGCTATACTCCGGCGCATCGCCGCTTTCCACCGTCAGCACAAAGACCGTTTCAGAGGCATCCTGATGCCCGACAGCAAACGCCTCATAATTCGTCATCAGCGCGAAGACCTCCGCCTCGCCACTCACGCCAAACACGTGTTCTGCCACCTTATAATATTTAGTCATCATCCGATTCCGTCTCTTTTATTAGCTTCTGCCAGTGACCAGCTGCGCCGGCGAATGCGCTCGGGCAGCGTGACGGCCACGGCTCTCCAGAAGCGCAGTTCCGTCCACAGCATATCCCAAAAACTAAACCGCATCAGCCGCAGCACCTCGCCGAGCACCCACATCAGGGCTCCTGCCGTACGCGAAAGGCCGAATGGCTTCAACAGCCCTGTCACCGTCTGGCGCTCTTCGGCCGTGGCATTCTTAAGCAGCCAGTAATAGTCGCACACATGGCGCAGGCCGATACCGCCGCTGAGGAAATGCCGTTGGATATGCGACAGTTGCATCACCAGCGCAAACTTCACCGAGGGCACGTTGAATCCCTCGTCGACCTTCGTCACCGAGGCGATCTCCTGCGCCACCCAGCGCTGCAACCGGCGGTTGGTGATGGGGTTGAAATTCCCCGACGAAGGCCGGAAGTGCACCTCTACCACAACACCATCCTCCGTTGCGGGGATGTGCACATGGTGGTACGAGGCCATAAGCTTGCGATCCGTGGCGCTCTTGCCGATGCCTTCTATCAGTCGCATCTGCTCCAACAGGGCGATCACGCTGTCCTTGCCGTCCTCCACCCAGATGTCGATATCACCGGGCTGACGACTCAGTTTGTCGGGATAGAGCCTTGCATTGGCCTGACCTTTCAGGATGGCCGTCTGTCGCCCTTCGTCGGCAAACAGCCCTGTCAGCCGTGCCGCCTCGCGGTTCAGCAACTGGTTCAGGCCGCGGGTCGTCTCCGCCTCACTCAGCCATTGCATGGCCAGTGCCATCGGTGGCTGCTGCGCCTTGTCGAGCCGCGCCACTGCCGTATAGACCACCCCCGTCAGCGACTGCTTCCGCGCCGTCTGGTAGAGGACCGTCCACTCGGTCTCCGTCGGCGTGGCCTCAAAGCCCTCGCCCATCATGGCCGACCGCAGCAATGCGAAGAACAACTGATCGCTTTGTTTCGTATGTTCCCTCTAACTTTGCTTAACGATAGAAATCAAGTATGCGTTGCCGGATGAGGTACTCGTATTTGCTCTGTACGGCATCCTGCTGGGCCTTTAAGTACTTCTGCTGGGCTATAATCAGGTCGAATACGCTGCTACGTCCGGCATCATATCTATCCTGCTCGTAGCTGACACTAACGGCCGCCGCCTCGACGGCCTTCTTTGCCGATGCCATCTTATCAAGTGCCACAGTCGCATTGGTGTATGCCTTATGCATTTCCGTGCGCAGGTTCTGCCGTGCATCGTCGAGCGCGAACTGCTGGTTCATAACGTCGAGCTTGGCCAATCGGATATTGCTGCGCGTCTGGAACCGGTTGAAGATAGGAATGCTGAGATGCACGCCGACTACTTCGTTTAAGTTGTTGTTGAAGTATTGCTTTCCGAAGCCCCCCCATCCAGTGTTCTGGTGGAACATGTTGACGTAGAAGGTGCGCAAGCTGCCCTGTAGGAACAATGTGGGATAGTAGTCGGAACGTGCGACCTCGATGAGGGCCTTTTTCTCTTCGATGGACGACTTGGCCGACAGGATGGATGGCCACTTCTCGACGACATCATCGTAGTTAACGGGCATGGCTGGCTGACCGGCTGTGGTCTCGTCGATGGGAGCCACGTCGAAACCTTCGGTCGAGGGAAGGTTGAGCAACTGTGCAAGATCGTCAAGGGCGAGTGTGAGTTCGCCCTTGGCCTGTGTCAGGGTGTATTCGTCGCCGGCTACGGTCGCCTCGATGTCCTTCAGTTCGCTGAGCGGGCGTTTACCCTCGTCGACGAGTACTGCAGCACGCTGACGTAACTGCTGGCTGACGGCCAGTTGTGAGTTGGCCACGTCGACCAGGCTCTTGTTACACAGACACGTCATATAGTACACGGCAATCTGGATGCCGATGTCCTTACGGGCCTTCTCAAAGTCGGCGGTAGCTGCGTGGAGGCTGTGACGGTCGGCTATCTTCTGGTTCTTGACCTTAAAGCCGTCGAACAGGTTCATCTTGGCTGTAATCTCGCCCGAGGTGTAGGCCAGATCATAGTTGTTTCCGGAACTATTGCCTTGCATGGAGCCTGTCGTGGAGTTGTAATTGCCGAAACTGAACTGCTCGCCCAATTGTGCGCTGACTTCCGGTAGCCATCCGTTTGAACTGGTTTCGAGGTTCACCTGGCGTTTCTGTATCTGTAGTGCCCTTTGCTGGATGTTGATACTATGCGTCGTTGCATATTCAATACACTGGTCGAGTGTCCACGGCTGTTGAGCGTCGGCAACGGAGAAGCCAACGGTCAGCAGGGTGCAAAGCGACAGGGTTCTGATGTTCTTTGTCTTCATTGAAGTAGGGTCTGTTGATGAATGAATGTCATTGGTTTAACGCTGAATGCCACGAAGTCTGTCTTCCTTCTTGATGCCCGACTTCACAGCCACATAGATACCGTTGGAAATGCCGAGCTCAACGGGGCGGCGCTCCCACTTCTGGTTTTCGACATCTGCGAGGGCGGAGGTAAGTACATATACATAAGTCTTACCATCGGCGAATTCAATGGCTGTCTCTTCGCAGGAGAGGACGTTCTCTTCCTTAGCAATGACAATGCGGGCATTGGCACTATATCCTGAACGGATGTCGACGTCGCTCGGAATATGGGCCGAGGCTTTCAACTCGAACATCTTGGCACCATTCTGCAGTTCACCCTCCGGAGCAATGTAGTCGAGGGTAGCGGGAATCTTGATATCCTGCATAGAGCCCAGCGTGAGTTCCATCTCCATTCCCAAGCGTAGTTTAGCCACCTCGGTCTCGTCAATGTAACCGCGGAAGATGATGTCGCCCATGTCGGCTATCTTGGCTATGGTAGTGCCCTCAGTGAATGCGCTGGTTCCTGATACAGAAGCGCCTACTTTTACTGGCACATTGAGCACCACACCACTAATGGTAGAGCGGAGACTGGTGATATTGACATCGCCCGAGCGGCTGGACTGACCTTTGGTGATGACCTCCACCTGCGTCTGGGCTGCCTTGAGGCTCTCTTTGGCAGAAGCCAGCTTGGACTCTTTCATCTCAAACTCTTCCCGGCTCACAACCCCCTTGTCGTAGAGATTCTTGATGCGGTCGTACTCGCGCTGCTCTTCGCTCAATGTGATGCGCGCTGATTCCACTTGTCCTTTAGCCTGATTGAGTTGTGCCATGTCAGGAATGATTTTGATGGTGGCGATGACGTCGCCCACATGGACAACTTTTCCGGGTTGCACCATCAGTTGGCTGATGACGCCAGTAGCCAGCGGCTTCAATTCTACCTGGTTGCGGGCTTCCACACTACCCGTGGCTGTAGTGATCTTGGAGATGTCGCGCTGTTGCGGCTCGATGAGTTCGTAGACTACCGGTGCCGGCTGCGACTGTTTCCACAGAAAATAGAACGTGTAAACAACGAAAAGCCCCACAAGGCTCCATCCTGCAATTTTCAATACCTTTTTCATATCGTTATTATTTTATTTATTATCGTTTATATTTTAGATCCTATTCTTCCCTCAGTGCCTCGATGGCCTTGATGGCAAGTGCCCGTTTAGCAGGTAGCCAGCCTGCGAACAAGCCGCCGAAGACGAGGACGACGAGGGCCGCAATGGCAGGCAGAAACGGCACGTAGGGATTGGTGAATACCGATGATCCATCATCTGGGAGTGCGTTGCGCAGGGCACTCAATGCATAGGTGCCCATCCCCAGTCCGAGTATGCCGGCAGAGATGGTAAGCACCAAGCTTTCGCACATAATCTGTCGGATGATAACTTCAGGCATAGCTCCCAAAGCCCTGCGTACACCGATTTCCTGGGTGCGTTCCTTCACTGTGATAAGCATGATGTTGGAGATACCTATCAAACCGGCTAGCAGTGTACCCAACCCCACAATCCAAATAAGAATGTTGAGGCCGATAAAAAGATAGCTGTATTGATTGAGCATGTTAGCCAAATTAAACGTAATCAGTGCCGACTGGTCTTTAGGATGAATCTGATGGAGTGATTTTGCCAGTGTCTGTAATTTATCCTGATAGTCAGATGCTGGGAACTGTTTTTGGAGCGTGATAATCATCTGTCCGATTTTGTCGCCTTTACTGTAAACCTGCTGCTCGGTGGTCAATGGCAGCTGTATGCCTTCGGCAGGGTCTAACTCGATGATAATCATACTATTGGTATTTTTAACGACACCGACAATCGTGTATGTTACGTTGTCGATAGTGAGCGGTCGGTTGATAGGATCTTCGTTGGGAAAGAAATTCTTTTGTACTTCAGTTCCTATGACACAAACTTTTCTTGATTCTTGAATGTCGATTTCGTTGATGAAGCGACCCGCTATTAGTTTCTGGGGAATGTTGTGAAGATAGGACGGCATGACTCCTACAACTTTGTATTCTCCGTTGCGGTTGTTATGAGTGATGAGTTGTGTAGAACCTGGATGTACATAGTCAATCAATGTGATATTTGAAATCTCCTTAGGGAAGGCGCGCTTAAATATGATAGTGTCGCGCATGTTGAGATTCCACAATCGTCCCTGACTGAAGCCCTGATAGGACATGCCCGTTTCACTGGGTATTAGGAAAATACTGTTGGTTGGCAGTTCCATCATCTTTCCTACAAGACCGTTGTTTAATCCCATTCCTGCACCGATAAGTATTACCAGCATGAAGATGCCCCAAAATACTCCGAAGGCAGTCATCAGACTACGCCATTTCTGGCTTAGCACGGTATCCCATATCTCTGACCAAAAATCCTTATCAAACATCTTTATATCTATTATTCTCTTTTTTCATTTTTAACTATTTCTATGCCGCTAGCGCGTCTACTAGTTTGCAATTGATAGCTTTCTTGGCTGGCACATATCCGGCAATTATGCCTGCAAGCAGCATCACGACATTGGCCGCAAAGATAATACCCAGTCCTACAGTTGGAGCACCGAATATAGCCGATCCGCCAAAAGCTGCCAGAACAGCGGAAAGCAGTTGGGTTAGACCAATGCCAAAGAGCATACCCACGTAGCCGAAAATCAGCGTGATAATGACCGACTCGACAAGTACCAGTGCTACGATGTGTTCGTTTGATGCGCCCATGGCCTTTCTTACACCCAGTTCACGGGTACGCTCCTTCACGGTAATCATCATGATATTACTAACGCCTACGACGCCTGATACCATTGTTGCCAAACCAATGATTACGATAAACAGATAGATTCCTTTCAGAATGGTCATGATGTCAAGATAGTTCTCATAGTCAGACTTCAGACTTATTGCTGACAGGTCTTCAAGATGGTAGTCTTTCTGCCTGGCTAATTGCTTACGAAGGTTAGACTCGAAAGTGCGGTTTGATTCCAAGTCATCCAGATTCCTTGTCATGATGCTGATTTTACTCAGATGGTTTTCCGGACAGAAGGTGTGCAGTGCCGTTGTGCATGGGGTATACACTGTACGAAGTGTACCTCCGATGTCAACATTGGGCTCATAGATGCCCACTACCAGAAAACTGATACTACCGATAGTTACTTGTTTGCCAATGAGCTGCTTTTCTTCTGGGAATATGATATCAGTAAGACTCGACGACAAAACACATACCTTTCGGTTGGAATCAATGTCCCACTGATTAATGCTGCGACCATGAGTAATCTTAATATGCTCTATTCGCTCGAACCCCGTCTGCTGACCTTCAATAGAAGCTGCAGTCTTGATCTTTCCACTCGAAATGCTTGTAGTATCGCTGAGTGTGTATTTAATATAGGCAACGTGTTCAGGAAAGGCTTTCTTTATTTTAACCGTATCCTCGGGGGTGAAATAGATCGCTTTGTTCTTGGGCTGACCTTTATATACCATCGAAGTCGTGCCTGGTATGATGGTATATATATTGTCTGTTGAATTGGAAAAATTAGACATCATGCCCTTGAGCAGACCATTACCTGCACCCAAGAGAACGATGAGGATAAAAAGTCCCCATCCAATGGAAAAGCCGGTTAAGGCAATTCTCATCTTGTTGCTCTTCATAGAGGTAAACACCTCTGACAAAATATCTCTCATGAGTAACTTACACTATTCACTTTTCACAGGTCCACGCTCGTCTCTTGCGATAACGCCATCTTTGAAAAAGATGCGACGATCGGTCTGGTCGGCAATGTCCTGTTCATGCGTGACGATAATCACCGTTTGTCCGTTCTTCCTGTTCACATCGCGAAGCATATCCATCACCTCCTGAGTGGTCTTGGAATCGAGTGCGCCCGTTGGCTCATCGGCAAGAATAATCTTCGGGTGAGATATAAGCGCGCGGGCAATGGCCACGCGTTGGCGCTGGCCACCAGACAATTGCATGGGCAAGTGATCCCAGTGAGCAGCAAGTCCTACTTTTTCCAAATACTCCATCGCCATATCGTTACGCTCTTTTCGTCCCACGCCACGATAATAGAGTGGCAGAGCAACGTTCTCCATGGCGTTCTTGAAGTTGATCAGGTTGAACGACTGGAAGATGAAGCCAATGAGCTGATTACGGTAGCGGCATCCTTGTCGCTCTGTAATATCCTTGATCAGGTTACCTGCCAGATGGTACTCCCCTTCGTCGTAGTCGTCCAGGATTCCCATCACATTGAGCATGGTAGACTTGCCCGAGCCAGAAGGGCCCATGATACTGACCAGTTCGCCTTCATCGATATGGAGATCCACCCCCTTCAGCACGTGAAGGGGCTGGGCTCCAGGATAGGTCTTATGAATTCCTTTCAGGTCAATCATCTTATTTAATGTTATCAAATGCAAACTGAATATACGATGCCACACACGCCTCGCTCAACATGCTCATGTGGTCGCCGTCGGCCTTCTGCCAAAGGAGATCGCTACGGAACTGCTTCCATAGTGCCACATTATCTATCTCGCGTTGCGGAATGATGGCTTCTCTTAATTGATCACCATCCATTTGGAGCATTGACAATATCTGTTCTTCAGAAATCTTCAGTTTCTTAGACAGATCTGCCAAAACGTCCTCCTTTTGGGCTGCACTGATCAGAATAACTTTACCAAGAAGCGGAGCGGGGGCACCTTGGCAATTCAGACGGCTGTACATGTCAAGGATTTCGTCCTGTTCGCTACTCATAATACCTATTTCTTTCTGCATGTTCTCTGGGAGCAGGCTGAGGGTAAGGTCAAGCTGCGGACGCTTCAATTGGCGGTTCTGGTCTACCCAGAACGAGTCGAGCATACAGACATTAGGCTTCTGCTCGGGATAATCCTGTTGCCAGCGAACTGCCAACCTGTAAGAAAGGTCGGCGCCAAAACAATGACCCGTAAACAGCTCAACCTTGTTGATTCCAGCTTCTAACAGCTTGACGTCGAGTAGCGTGTAATAGAATTCTATGGCCTCGTTAATATCGTCATCCTTGAAGAGATACTCGAAATGAGTGGTGATGGCCTCAACAGTCAACACGTTGTAACGTTCTTCAAGCTTCTCCATGTAAGGAATCAGGTCGTTATAGCGCGTCTCACCCTGTACAAGAACGGCCACAGGCTTGGTTGCATCAGGCTCTTTGTGCCATGCCATCAGTTGCTGATTCAAAGCAAGGACGGCGCGGATGGACTTGGTCCTCATGAAGTCATCGACCTTGATACGGATACCCTCGGTGCATGCTTTGGCTACCATTCGTATAACCAATAACGATGTCATGCCAAGTCTCATCAGGTTATCGGTCACACCGAAGTCTTCGTGTCCAAGCAGTTCCTTCACAATGTCGAAGAGTTTCTGTTCACGCTTCGTTGATGGTGGTATGCCTTCCGTTTCCTGTTTGATATCGGGGATGGGGAGTTTCTTACGGTCGATCTTGCCATTGGGAGTCATTGGCATGGATTCCATCTTGACAAATGTTTCAGGAACCATATAGTCTGTCAATGTCTGTGACATGTTCTCGCGTAGTGCTTCGGTATCGATATCGCGGTCAGCGGTGTAGTATAGACACAAGTGCTGTGTGCCGTTTACGGTCTTAACATCGGCAACGACGGAAACCATACCCTCAAATGCCTTGGCACACTTCTCGATTTCTCCCAGTTCTATACGGTATCCGCGAAGCTTAACCTGAGTATCAATACGGCTGATGTATTCTAACTCACCGTCTTCATTCCATCTGCACAGGTCGCCGGTATGGTACATACGAACCTTGCGACCCCACTGATCCTCAGAAACGAATGGACAATCAACGAACGACTGAGCGGTACGTTCGGGTAGACGCCAGTAACCGCGTCCCACCTGAATACCAGCGAAGCACAGTTCTCCTGCAACGCCCTGTGGCAGCAACTGTCCGGCATCGTCGATAATGAAGTTCCAGTTGTTGGCTACAGATTTACCGATAGGAATCTCCTCGATATGCTGACCAGGAGCGATAGCGTAATACGATGTATCGTCAGTACACTCGGTCGGACCGTAGACGTTGATAATCTCGATGTGGTCACTGTAAACACCAGCCATCTTCTCACCACCACCGGTAATGAAGCGAATGGGCAGATCATCGAATGTGTTCAGCAGCAGACAGGTAATGGCCGTAGAATAACCGCCACCAGTAATTTTGTGCTTGAACAGGAAGTCTCGAATTGCTCCCAGGTCTTTACGGATTTCTGTTGGCATGATATGGAACGAGCCACCTAACGTCAAGACAGGATACATGTCCTCAATATGAGCATCGAACGAGAATGAACGGTGACCGCTGATTCTGTCATCGGCTGTGAGCTTCTCCATGTCGATAACCACAGAGATAAAGTTTCTCAAACCGGCCTGATGAAGCATAGCGCCCTTAGGCTTTCCTGTAGAACCTGACGTGTAGATCATGTACGCAAGTCCATCTGGCGATGAAAGGTCAATAGGCTTGACTTTTTTCTTCGTTAAGCCCTGTACATCATCGCTGTTCATGAAGTCGTCAATATAGAAAATCGTAACATTGCCGACATTGAACTCGCCTTCTGTCTTCTTAGCTTCCAACACCGCATGGGTTGTAATCATGACCTTTGCCTCAGAGTTCTCCAGCATGTAAAGCAAGCGGTCGTTAGGATACTCAAAGTCTAATGGAGTATAGGCCGCGCCTGCTTTGTGGATACCTAATACAGAAAGTGGGAATTCCTTCATTCTGTCAAGCAATACACAGACGAAATCATTGGGTTTAATACCCATTTTTACCAGTTTATGAGCTATCAGGTTTGAATAGCTGTCCATGACAGCGTATGTCAACTGGCTTTCCTTGTCAACCACAGCAGGAGCATTTGGCGTCCGGCGTGCCTGCTCCGTGAACAGATTGGCGAACGTCTTGGAGATATCAACCTTAAGATCTTTGCCTTTTGACAGTACGAGCACTTCTGCAGTTGCCTCATCATCAAGCAGGGAGATGGTATTTAAATCACCTGCCTCGATGCTCCGCATCGCAAATGTACGCAGTGCAGATGCCAAGCGGCTCATGTCTTTCTGATTATATAGAGAGCCGTCATATTCCAGTACCAGCGCATAGTTGTCTGTGCCAGTCGGGTAGACCGTCATCGTGATGGGCAACTTTGCCGTATCAAGGGCCAAAGTAATGGCATCGCCATTCCTTTGGTTGTTTCCGCCTTCTAAGCCGCCTTGGTAAACATACATGATTTCCGGACGGATGTTGTGGCGTTCAACCATCTTTGTGAAGGGATAGAAACTGTTGGCCTTCGTGTTGAAGAACTGCTCCTGTGTCTTTTTTACTGCGGCCGACATGTTCTCTGCCTTCAGTGGCTTCTCCCATGTGCTTGTTACTGGCAGCGTCTTTACGAACATTCCGACACAATCCAGTAAGTTTGTTTCAGAACGTCCATTATCTATGGTCGTAATGTACAACTGCTCTTCACGGGTTGTTCGATGCAGTACCTGTAGCAGAACGGTCATAAAGAAGTTGCTCTCAGTGAAACTGTTCTGGCGACACCATGACTCAATATCCCGCCGTTCAATAGTAACTTGCAATTCCTGATTTCCTGAAGTTGTATCCTTTGTCGAACGCGGATAAATGGCAAGTTCAGCCGAAGCAAGCATCTCATCGAAGTAGCCTTCAGCCTCCATGTACTGCACAGATGTTGTCATCGACTGTTCATAGAGGGCTTGGTCGAAGGCAGAGAATTGTTCCTTCTCCAGTGTTTCGCCGTTAAGAGCCCTATTCAAGTCTCTTAGGAATACCAGACCAGAACCTCCGTCGAAGATAATGTGATGCATGTCCATAAACAACCACACGGTGGTAGGTGTCTGGTAAACTTTCAGACGGTACAGGTCGTCATTGAATAAATCAAAGGGGCGAATCTGCGATTGGAAGAACTGAGTATCTGGTTCGCAGTCCGTCTGTTCTATCGTCACGGTTACAGTCGCGTCGTCACGGCGCAGTTGAGCAACATCATCATCGCGTAGCGTCAGACGTGTCTTCATGTAGGCGTGAGCTTCAATGGTCTCGACGAGAGCATTGCGTAGCTGCTCTGCCGAAATGTCACTGAACTCTTTCACAAACGGAATGTTGTACTGCGTCGTACCACGATTCAACTCCCAGTCAATGTAGACACCGCGTTGGTTCTCCGTCAGTGGATAATAGTCGCGTTTCTCGTATGAACTGATTTGTTGCTCCTGAAGTGTTCCTGTCAGTGCAGCCAATTCTCTAACCGTAGGATGCTGTAGAATGTCTTTTGTAGGTAAGTGCAGATTCAGCTTCTGCTTTGCAATGGATGAGAATCTCATGGCCAAGAGCGATGTGATGCCCATGGAAATCAAGTTGGTAGTTACACCAAACTGGTCATTCTTGAGCAGGTCAAAGGCTATGTCCAGCAACTCTTTCTCCATCTCATTTTCTGGTGCTACAATCTCCTCAGCCTTAATAACAGGTAAAGGCAGTGCCTTACGGTTGATCTTGCCGTTTGGTGTCATTGGCATGACATCTAATCGCATGTATGCATCGGGCACCATATATTCAGCAAGACTTTCACTTAAGTGTTGCTTTAGCAAGCTCACATCCACCTCTTTCGTTTCTGTGTAGTAGAGGCAGAGGTGTTCTGCACCGTTAACTTTCTTCACCATGACGGCAACCTGCTTGATGCCATCAAACAGCATTGACCGGTTCTCAATCTCACCCAGCTCGATGCGGAAACCACGTAGCTTCACCTGATTGTCGATACGTCCGATGAACTCCAGTTCACCATCCTCGCGATAGCGTACCATATCTCCAGTGTGGTACATACGCACTTTTCTGCCCCAATGATCTTCGGAAACAAACGGACAATCGCCGAATACCTCCGCTGTCTTCTCTGGAAGATTCCAATAGCCACGTCCAATCTGTATACCTGCAAAGCAGAACTCACCGGCAATACCTACTGGCAGTAGTCGTCCATACTTGTCAGTAACAAAGCCCCAGTTGTTGGCCGTAGGACGACCGATAGGAATGGTATCGTAGTGATGACCGGGCTCCACAATGAAGTATGTTACTTCACAAGTACACTCCGTAGGACCATAGGCATTGACAATGGTGTATTTGTCGCTGTACAGTCCATCCATACGCTCACCACCCATTGAAATGAGGCGCAATGACAACTCTGGATAGTTCATTACGATTAATGAGCCGATGGCTGTGGGGAATCCCACTGCAGTAATCTTGTTCTCTTGTATGAATTCTACTGTCATCTCCATATCCTTTCTGATTGAAGATGGCATAATAAAGAGACTGCCTCCTTGTAAGAGAGCTGGATAGATAGATACGACATGCGCATCGAATGAGAAGGCGTAGAATACTCCCACCCTGTCGTTTTCTGTAATCCCTTGCTCGTCGGTAACAACCTCCACACAGTTCATGAGTCCGGCTTGATGCAACATGGTGCCTTTAGGCTTACCCGTTGATCCCGATGTGTAGATCATATATGCCAAGTTCTCTGGTTTGGCAAGGCAGATGGGTTCGCAGTCGACATCAAGCTGAAGGTCATCGATAAAGATGATCTTTGTGTGGCTTTCATCGATTTCGATGTTGTCAGCGCTGCACTTGCTCTCAAACACTGCATGGGTCGTAAGCAGGACCTTGGCCTGACAGTCTTCAATCATGTACTGCAGACGGTCTGATGGATAGTCAATATCCAAAGGAGCGTATGCGGCAGCAGCCTTATGGATAGCATGCACACACAGGATAAATTCCTTGCAACGTTCAAGCATCACGCAGACGAAGTCATCTGGGCAGACGCCACCCTCAACGAGGCAGTGTGCAAGTGCATCAGAACATCTGCTAAGTTCGCCATATGTAAATTGGCTATTCTCGTCAGCAACAGCCAGCTTATCAGGTATGCGTCGGGCTGTTTCGGTAAACAACTGGATGAAGGTCTTGTTGATGTCCACATCAATATGCTTACCCTTGCAGAAGTCTGTCATAACCTTCTCTTCATCAGGCGACAGAAGAGACACTTCTGAGAGTTTTGTTGCAGTCAGAGCGTGTTCTGAAACTTGTTTCAGCATGGCCCCCAAGCGTTCCATGTCCTTCTTGGAATAGAGACTATTGTCATATTCCAGTTCCATATCGTATTCGTCTTTCCCATTAGGAGTAACCTTGATGGTGAGCGGCAGTTTCGACTGGTTGAGTGTGAGATTTATTGCATCGTTTTCATTCTCTTCACCACCCGAAGGCTGATAGACAAACATTATTTCCGGACGCAGGTCGTAAAGCTCCACCATCTTTGTGAATGGATAGAAATCACGTGATTGTGTCTCAAGTACCTGATTCTGTATTTTCTTGGCAACTGTAGCTATGCTCTGCAAACCGTCGGCAGAGGTACTGACCACTGGTAAGGTCTTGACGAACATACCCATGATCTCCATCATCCTTACATCGGCACGACCGTTGTTGATGGTAGTTATCGTGATGTCGTCTTCTCGTGTTACTGAATGTAACACATGCATCAATACAGTTAGAAAATAGGAATTAGGTGTCAGGGCCTCCTGTTGGCAGAACATGGTAATGTCTTGTCCACTGACTGTTAGTGACAAGTGTCCTTCGTTACCTTCAGCCACACCATTCAACTCCTTAGAGTGCGGATAAACGGCAGTAGTAAGACCGTCGAGCAGTCCTTTGAAGTAGTTCTCTGCTTCAGTGTACTTCTCAGACTTCGTCAACCGTAGTTCATCTAGAGCAAAGTCGAATGCTGTGTAAGACTCCGACTTCACTTCTTCATCATGGTAGGCCTTGTCAATGTCTGATAGGAGAACCAAAGAGGAAGCACCATCGTAGATGCTATGGTGTATGTCAATGAATAGGTACACATCACCACCATAGGTGTATATTTCCAGTCGATACAGTGTGTCATGGTACAAGTCAAACGGACGAATACGGCTCTGGAAGAAAGTTGTGTCAGGTTTTTCCGCCAGTGCTTCCATTAGTATCTCTGCAGGCTCTTCGTCACGGCGTATCTGCATGATGTCACCCTCATGTTGGACGAAACGCGTCTTCAAATACGGGTGTGCATCAATCACTTTGACCAATGCTTCATGTAGCTTCTCTGCGTTGCCCCCCTTCATTACATGCACCTCTGGCACGTTATACTGTGTGGTGTCACGGTTCATCTCCCAGTCGAAGAATACACCACGTTGGTTCTCGGTAATGGGGTAATAATAGAGGTGAGATGTGAAAGGTGAGAGCTGAGAGGTATTATCGGCCATTGGAGTCTCCGTCTGGCCTTTCTTACCATCAATAATTGTTGCGATGTCACGAATGACAGGGTTCTGCAGTACATCCTTGACAGTGATTTCAACACCAAACTCAATGTGGACGGCCACTGTAAAGCGCATGGCTGACAGCGAGGTTAGACCCATTGTGATCAGATTGGTGGTAACACCAAATTGATCGTGTTTCAGAGTCTCCGATGCCATCTTGAACAGCTTTTCCTCCGTTGGGGACTCCGGACTGACAAATTCTTCTACACCAACGCTTGGGTTAGGCAGAACCTTGGTGTTAACTTTTCCGTTCGGCGTTAGTGGCATCTCGTCCAGCTGTATGTAGGCAGTTGGAACCATATAGTCTGTCAGTTGTTCGGCTAGGTAATTACGGAGTGCCTCCTTGTCAATCTCCTTATCAGCGGTGTAATAAGCACACAAATGCTGTACGCCACCAATCTCACGTACTTGTACGGATTCCATTTGGATGCTTTCATAATTACCTATGAGTGTCTCGATTTCGCCGAGCTCGATTCGGAATCCACGGAGCTTAACCTGACTGTCTATACGCCCCATGTACTCAATCTGCTGATCAGCGTTGTAACGTACCAGGTCACCAGTGTGATAGACTTTAACCTGTTGGCCGTCGATAGTCATGTTTGCAAATTTCTCTGCCGTCAGGTCTTCACGCTTCCAGTAACCTGAGGCTATCTGAGGACCTGCCATGCAGAGCTCACCAGCCATACCCTGTGGTAACAGATGACCACAAGGATCTACTACATAAGCAGACAGGTTGTAAAGCGGGCGTCCGATAGGAATGTTTTTGTATTCCTTGCCTTTCTCCAATTCAAAGAATGTTGCGTCAACGGTGAACTCGGTAGGACCGTATGTATTGATAAGACGACACTTGCAGTCTGGATTGACAGTCATCTTCTCGCCGCCTACGACAAGGTAGTCAACCGGCAGGTCCGGGAATAGCTGTAGCAACATCTGTCCCAGCTGTGTGGTATAGCAACCACCCGTGATGCCGTTGTTGATAATAAAGTCGTACAGCAGTGTGAGGTCCTTACGGGCATCCTGCGGAACGGTATAAAGTGTACCACCTACTGTGAGCACAGGATACAAGTCTTCAATAGAGGCGTCGAACGAGAATGAAGAGTGACAGCAGATGCGACTCTTTGACGTATGTCTCCATTCACGGGCAATGAACTGCACAAAGTTCGCCTTAGCCTTATGAGAGATCATCACTCCCTTTGGCTTTCCTGTTGAACCGGAAGTGTAGATCATATAAGCCAATCCGTCAGGTGTCGCATGGTTGAGTGTTGTGTCAACTTTATCAATGGTGATACCTTGAATATAGTCGTCAATAAAGAAAATGTTCTTGGCCTTAAATTCTCCATCAGCGTTCTTCTCCATAAAAATTGCGTGGGAAGTGATGAGCACTTGGCTTTCAGAATCCTCCAACATGTAGAGAAGACGTTCGTTCGGGTAGTCATAGTCCAATGGAACATAGGCACCACCTGCTTTCTCCACGGCGATGGCTGCGACTAGGAATTCTTTCTGATAGCCCAGCATGATGCTGACAAAACTGTTAGGCTTGACACCTAAGGCAACCAACTTCTTGGCTACGGCAGCAGTCAAGGCATTCAATTGTCCGTAAGTGTACTGTCCTAACTCTGTCTCTTATACACATCT
>LXOW01391533.1_pt2 | contig 25750 bp, 27 predicted proteins | sample 1368591 | NCBI WGS metagenome assembly LXOW01 (sample SAMN04884650, study PRJNA319009) | bovine gut metagenome | isolation source: Cow rumen | host: Bos taurus | place: Italy: Legnaro (PD) | collected 2014-07-09
GGTTAATCTATCGAGAAACTCGTCTATATCAGTTCCAAAACGAACAATATCTATTCCGTTAAAAGAATTTGAATCAGCTAGAAGTTCTGCTGCAATATTGTAACCTGTTTTATCCTTGAATAATTCAAGCGTTTTTAAGGTATCTGTTGTTAAAGATTTTATTTTTAATTTGGAAACTAATTGTTCTTCAAGTTCATTAAAATCTAGATTATGTTTTTTAGAAGGAATTTCATCATAATCAAGATTCTGACCTTCTAGTATTAATCTGTTATACTCTAGTTTTTCAACTGCAATAGTGGAAGAATCGTTTCTTTTANNGATTAATTGAATCATTAATTTTGTTCTCTATTATTAAACAAGCATTGATAGGATCATTTAATCCTATAATTTTGCCTTCATCTGAAACGCCAAAAACAATTTCGCCTGTTCCATAATTTGCAAATGCACTGACTGTTTTAAGGAATGAGTCACTAATAGCTGATTTAAATTCTAATGATTTGTTTTCTCTTAATTTCATATTAATATCCTTAATATGATTATACCAAAAATGCAACGCAAGTGCAACGAAAATGCTTTCGTTGCACTTGCGTTGCAAACGAATCAAGCAGGCTATTAGTCGTTATTTCACATATAAATTTATTCTTTCGTTGCTTTTTTTCATTATTCAGAAATAAGTATTCAACCATAAAAAAAATGGTCGAATGAAAAAGTAAATTCAACTTTTAACAAAATTATGACATAAAGATTTTTTGCAGAACTAATTTCAACTCAAGTTGATTTTACTTTTGCAAATAACTAGAATTCGATAATTAAGAAAAAATAGCTTGCTGATAAACTCCCAGACTATTATAATTAATTTATTGGAGCAATAGTATGAATAGTTGCAAATCAATAAATGAAGTTGAACCTTTGGCAGCTTATATATTTAAAGAGGTTTGTGCAAAATGCAAATCTGTTTTAAACACTAAAATGCAAGAAGCTTATCTTTATGGTTCCTATGCTAGAGGTGATTACAACAAGTGGTCAGACATAGATATTTTAATAACTGTTAACTCTGATTACTTAGAAATAGAAAAGTATTCCGATTCTATTGACGATATTTCCAGCGAACTTAGTTTGAAATACAACATTACTCTATCTGTCACAATGAAGCCAGCCAAACAATTTGAAAGGTTTGCTGATGTTTTACCATATTACTCTAACGTTATAAAGGAAGGCATTAGATACAGTGCAGTCTGCTGATAAAAAATACCTTTCTAATGTTCGTTTTGAACATGCAAAAGAATGTCTAGAAACAGCTAAGAATCTTATAGCGCTCAATGATTATAAAACGGCGGCTAATCGTTCTTATTATGCAGTATTTCATGCTATGAGGTCGGTTTTAGCATTTGATGGTATTGATATGAAACATCATAGCGGCATTATTTCAGAATTTCGTAAATTATACATCAAAACAGGTATATTTGATATTAAACTATCTAATTTTATAACAAAACTATTCAATGTTCGTAACGATAGTGATTATGATGATTTTTATATCATATCTAAAGATAAGGTTTTAGAACAAATAATAATATTTTTGCACGATCGTGAAGTTTTAACAAATAAAGTTTTTGCTCATTCTGCCTACTTTGATTAAGTCGTTGGAGGTGTTTCGAAAGACTTGCGCTTGAAAAAAAAAAAATCAGAATCCAGTATTGGGTTCTGATTTTTTATGTAGTAAAATCGTTTAAGGTATATTAGGTATAAGAAAGATAGAACGAAATTTATTAGTTATGAAAGGAGAAATCTAAATGGAAGAGTGTGAAATTAACGCTATAGAAGAATTAACTCTAGAAGAATTGGAAAAACGAGACATAGACAGATTCACAAAAGAGCTAGAAAATTACAAAGACATGGATGAGTTCTTAGATGATCCTATTAGAGAGCTTGATTATGAAAGATTCCCTAGATTGAGAGGTATGAGCTATGGCGAAGATGTTTCTCCCACACTTTCACTTGCCTGTGCATATTTTATCCAGAAAGGACATAATCAAAGATAGGCTGGATATGGCAGAACAGTTTTTGGATTCTATTAAAATTTTCCTTTCAAAGAAATGATTAGATGATAAATTGTTTGCCTCAAAATTATTTTTTAATGAAAGTCAAGATAAGTCTGAAACTATTTACTTGATTTTATATACAGTTAAAACTTGTCTTTGGGTTTCCAGACGAATCGGGGGCCTTCTTGGCCCATAATTCCATTTGGAACAAAATTTGATTTTTCTAAAACGCGTATTGAAGCGATGTTAATTTCTTCGGCTTCAGCTTCAATCTGTTTTACATTTGGTTGTTTTGAAGCCCATTCAGCCAATGCTTTAACGGCTTCTGTCATATAACCTTTATTTTCATATCCGTCATTTATTCCATAACCTATTTCTACCACACCTTTTTCATCAATTCCTTTAAAAGATAAAGTTCCAACGATTTCATTTTCTAAATTTTTCAATTCCATTAACCACAATGTATACCAAATATGGCTTTCCTGATGATTCATACAGCCATCTAACATTTCTTTATAAGCTATTTTCAATATTTCGTTTTTCTCATTTTCAACAATTTCTTTCATTTTGTCTAAAGAAATTGGATATATTTTTAATCTGTCTGTTGTAATCATATTTTTATTCATTTTTCTACAAAACAATAGGCCTGTTGGCTACTATATCGTCAGCAAGCATGAACACTTCGTATAGAGGTATAGTAAGAATATCTCGCTCTTTGTTATAGCCAAAATTTGAAGCAGATATTTTTATTGCAGTGCTTTTAGGGTTATAACTTCTGAATTCATCTAAAGAATTTAATTTGCCTTTATCTTTTTTTACATCAACGGGCAATATTTTCCCATTATTGTATAACAAAAATTCAAACTCGTGGCTGTTCTTACCTGTCCAGTAAAACAACGGAATACCTTTCATCACAAATTCATCAGCAACATAATTTTCATAAAAAACACCAGACAAATTGTTACGTTTGTCCTTAACAAATAAGTCAGATTGGTTTACCTGGCTTTGAAAGGCAAACATTCCTTCATCTGCAAGATAGATTCGGAATAAGCCGTTTGTTTCTTCTATTAATGGCAACGAAACTTTACCTGTTTTAACTTTGCTTCTGTAAATCACATTAGCTAATTCAAGCCACTGATAAGCGTTAAAGTAATCTCTGTTAGATTTGCCCTTTTCCAATACAGATATTTTAAAATTCTTATTCTCTTTATTTAATTGCGAAAAAATATTTTTATAAACATTTCTTGTTTTCAAGATTGTTTCATTGGAANNAGTTTGAATACACTTCTTTTATAACCTTTGTAGCTTCTATATAAGATTTTTCTTCAATAAAAACATTTAAAGCTTCTGGTAAACCACCTATGGTCAAAAATTCATAAAGAGCATTTAAAGCCAATTCATGTTCATAAGGTTTTAATGAAGTTTTATTTGAATAGGCATCTTTTATTATTTTCAATAGCTTTTTATTTGTGTTTAAAAGATATTCTTCAAATCCCATAGGAAAAATGTANNAAAATTATTTGATTCTTTATTTTCCTGCTGTCTTATTGAAAGTCTGACCAACGAACCAGTTGCGATTACTGGTAATTGAGGGTAATCCTGACAAAAGTATTTTAGCGAAGATAGAACTTCTTGGCAAATTTGAACTTCGTCAAAAATAAGCGGCAATTCATTAGAAATCTTTTTGCCATAACGAGTTTCAATATAAGTCAGATACTCATCAGGATTAGAAGTTGTAGAGAAAAAATCTCTGGCATCTTTATCTCTTTTTAAATCAATATAGAGAAAGTCCTTAAAATACCTCCTAGCAAATAGTTCCTTTACAAGATAAGTTTTACCTGTCTGTCTTGCGCCCCAAACAACAAGAGGTTTTCTTCTTTTACTTTTAAACCATTTATATATATCTTTCTCTTTTAGACGTTCCATAAGTGATTCCAAAATCTAAATACAAGTTTTAGGAATTATTTCATATATAAATTTACAAGTTTTAGGAATAAATTTCAATCTAAATTTACAAGTTTTAGTATAGCAACACTAACACTTGCATGCTAAGATTGATTTCTTATCAGTAAAGTTTTGTTGCTACTAACAATATTACTATTACTAACAAGATCAGGATTATTTTCAAAGCTATACCCCTTCTAATCCGCAAAGGACTGTATAGCAAATGAAAGTCTCTCACAACTTGCTATACCTGAGTTATTGAGAGACTTTTATTTTTTAGATTTTATTGTAAAAGAACTTAGATTAGAATTGTTTTGTAGTTTGTCCGTAACAAAAAAATTTTACCTATTCTTTCATCTGATAGTTTTCTATACTTTCAATTAATGAGCCAAAGCCTTTTTCTGCTAAGTTGATGAATTCTAATTGTTTTTCATTCCAGCCTGACATCAGGTTAAACTTATTTCCGCAGAATTGTTGAGTGCCATATCCTTGCAGGTCAATAGCATGAACCCAGAATTCTTTGTTATAAGCATTTCTATATTTATCAGCCAAAGTTTGAATTATTTGTGTTCCACAATTACATTCATTATCGCTTAAATATATAACTCTATCAAAAGGTCTTTTAGATTTATGATTTTTTTCATTTTTTATAGCATATTCTAATGGCAAAGACATATCAGTTCCACCGCCACAAGTAACCTCTCTTATGGATTCTAGAATATTATCAAACTTGCCATATTTTTTTACTTCATAATCATTTTCAAAGTAAACTACTTCTGCATCTTCTGTTAGCTTACTTAATAATATACCTAATAAAGCCCCTATTTCATAACAAGCAATATCGCTTTTGTTTGATATGTAACAACTCATCGAACCACTAACATCAACCGCAATTAATGTTTTGCCAAGAATAACTTCAATTATTTTGTTTTATTTTCTAAGACTTTCACTTTTCAGCTCCCAAAAATCAAAGATTTTTGGGAACTTAACAAGCATATTAAGAAGCTTTAAAGTTGTAGATAGGTTTTAAAACTTCGATAATATCGACAGTTTCGCTTATAACGCCTATGATATCGTCAATAGATTTATAAGCCATTGGAGCTTCATCTATAGTTGCTTCGTTTACAGATGTTGTGTAAATGCCTTCCATAGACTTTTTATAATCTTCCATTGAGAGGCTTTCTTTTGCGGTAATTCTAGACATTAGTCTTCCAGCTCCATGTGGTGCGGAATAATTCCAGTCTGGATTGCCCTTTCCAACAGCTAGAATAGAACCATCGCGCATGTTTACTGGGATAAGCACTCGTTCGCCTGCGTGCGCAGCTATTGCGCCTTTCCTAAGAATCATTTCGTCAATATCGATATAATTATGGATTGTATGAAATGATTCCACAGGCGTTAGCCCTACTCTTTCGCAAATTATTTCTGCCATAAGCTCTCTGCTTCTTACAGCAAATTTCTGACAGATATCTACATCATGCAAATATTCATTAAGATATTTTCCATAAACAAAGCAAAGGTCATCTGGAATAGTTGCGTCTCTTGCTTTCCATTGCAATTCTTCGAGAGCCTTCTGTATTTCTTTGCGTCTGCCAGCAGCTTTATATTCTGAAATAATGGCCTCTTTTTTTGCGAAGTATTCTTCTTTGCCTCTGTTTAAATCTATTGCAAGTTGTTGATAATAACCAGCAACTTGCAGACCAAGATTTCTCGACCCAGAATGAATAACAAGATATTTTGTTCCATCGTTAGACATATCAACTTCTATAAAGTGATTTCCGCCACCGAGAGTTCCCAATGACATCTGCAAACGCTTTGTGCGTTTGAGCATTCGGAAACAGGCTAGACAAGTTAGATCGAAACGTTCTTGTCTCCCTTCCCACGTGTTGAAACCAGATGGAATAAAGTGTGCAGCTTCATCTATTTTAGCAAGGTCTATATCTTTATTGGCAAGCTTTACTGTATACATTCCGCAACCAATATCTACTCCAACAACGTTCGGAACAACCTTATCTTTTACGGTCATAGTTGTTCCTATTGTGCAGCCAACACCAGCATGAACGTCTGGCATAATTCTGATTTTCGAACCCTGAGTAAACTCAAAATCGCACATTCTTCGTATCTGCTCAACAGCGTTTTCATCAATGACTTTCGCAAAGCTGATAGCTGTGTTTATTTTTCCTTTAATCTCTTGCATTTTATACTCCGTTTCAATGCATAAAAAAACCGCCTGCCCTTTAAGACAAGCGGTCGAGTTATAACTGTTTAAACTTTTGCTTTAAAGCATAAGATAACAATACAGAGAACTGCTTGTCTTAACAAAATACGGCAAATCACTCAGACTTAATCCGAGTTTTGTGCAATCGTATCTATTGTTAAACAAACAATTCATCATTTTGCATAATTACCTTTTGAATCGACTCAATTTGAAAAATAACATATTTTTTCATTTAGAGCAATCATTATTTTTATATTTTCTTATATTTAGAGCGCGTGCCCTCCAGATACTTTTATTACCTGCCCAGTAATCATTCTTGCCTGCTTGCTTGCCAAAAATAAAATAGTTTCAGCAATATCCTCAGGTTGAATTAATTTCCCCATTGGAATTAAAGGAATAACTGATTTTTCCAATTCATCATCAATCCAACCTGTTTGAGTTGGACCAGGAGCGACACAATTAACGGTTATTCCATATTTACCAACTTCAAGCGCGATACTGCGAGTTAGGGCTTCTAATGTTGCTTTGCTCGCTCCATAAGTGATTTGCCCCGCAAAAACTTGAGATGCGTCTGTAGAAATGTTGATAATTCTTCCATAATCACCATGGTGATTCACAAATTCTCTTGTCATCAAAATACTGCCTCGAACGTTCACCGCAAATGTATTGTCAATCACATTTTGGGTTATTTTCTCTATGGTATCTATGCCGTCCATATCTCCATCTGCTGCGTTATTAACAAGAATATCAATTTTGCCGTATCGTTCTATCGCTTCCGAATAAATCTTCTTTACGTCTTCTTCATTAGAAATATCGCTTTCTAAAATCAGATAATCAGCATTTAATTCTTTAAGCTTACTTTCTACAATATTTGCATTCGCCGCATTTGCTGCAAAATATCTATCTGCTCCATTTTTACCGGTCTTATTTTTATCAAACTGTCTAAATATTTTTTTATAAACTAAAACCAATTTTGCTCCTTCACGAGCAAAAGCAAAAGCTGTCGTTGCGCCAATTCCTTGTGGGTTATTCGCGCCAGTAATCAAAGCCACTTTGTTTTTTAATTCATAGTCAATCACTTTTATTTTCTCCTCATATTCAAGAAAACTTAACAATCGAATTTCTCAGAGTTTTCTTTGGCGGTTTTATCAATAGTCTCCTCAAAACCTGATAAAGCTGCAAACGGAGCGAACTGGGCTGCTCGATTTAATCTTGTCATTTGGGCATGGTTTATAGAAACAGGGTGCTCTAGATTGATAATGTCATCATAGCAACTTGTATCTTCATAAATCATAAATTAAGCCTTGTGCCCTCCTATTTGTCCATTCCTTGCTATGGCAGTTGCCCCATCTTCTAGATTCATTCCTTTAAGAATTGAGTTTTTGCCAAATTTCGCTTTAATATCCAAAATAGCATGTTGAACGTTTTTTTCTTTCATTAATGCCTGTTTTTCTTCTTCACGCTTTTTGTTAAGAGTCTCATAATCAGTAAAAAAATCAAGTTGCTCGCAAACCTGATTTTTTTCGATAGTATCCTCGTAAACAACATGATTTGCAGTTACATTTAATCGGCGTATTAACAATGATTTATCGACAATTTTATCAAAAAGTTCCATAGTCGCTTTAATAATAGCTTTAGTTGAACTAGTAAATTTTTCAAACTTAACACTACCGTTAGCAGGCTTTGGCACAGCTCTTCCGTAATGGTCATAAACCACTTCTCCATTAAAATTCTTCGCAATTTTTTCATCTTTTAAATTTTCGATATCGTAGCCCACATATAAACCTATGCTATCTGTTACAAGCTGTTTAGACACCAAATCAAGAACCAACAAATCCATCATTTCACGCACAACTAATTTTGCTTTTTCGCTTTCGTAAGGTTCATGCAATACCTGACCACTACTTAAGCTATTTACCGCTGGTCTGTATTTTTTTATGTCAGACATTTGGCAAGGCTCCCAACCCCAAGCGTGGTCTATAAGCAACTCCGCATTTATTCCAAACATTTTATAAAGCAATTCTTCATTATAGTAGCCTTTTTTGCTTACAGAACATCTTGCAACATCGCCCATGGTGTACATGCCTTTTTCGGCTAATTTTTTGGCATATCCATGACCAATACGCCAGAAATCGGTTAAAGGACGATGCCCCCAAAGCAAGCGACGATAGGAAAATTCATCTAATTCTGCAATTCTTACACCGTTTTCGTCTGCTTCGATATGCTTTGCGACTATATCCATGGCAACTTTACAAAGATAAAGATTTGTGCCTATTCCAGCGGTGGCTGTGATACCTGTTTCCTTCAAAACCTCTTTTATAAGCTTCATTGCAAAATCGTGAGGAGAAAGCTTATAAGTAAACAGATAATTAGTTGCGTCTATAAAGACTTCATCGATTGAATATACGTGAATATCCTCTGGAGCCACGTATCTTAAATAAACATTGTAAACTCTGGCGCTATAAGCCATATAATAAGACATTCGAGGAGTCGCCGTTATATAAGAAACTTCGCGGCTTATATCGTCTTTAAGCTCGTTATAATTATAAGTTGGCTCTGTTAATATATGATTTGGAGCCATTAAACGCCTTTGCTCGTTTACTTCTTTAACACGCTGAACAACTTCAAAAAGCCTTGCTCTGCCCCCTATTCCAAAGGATTTTAATGAAGGGGAAACGGCTAAACATATTGTTTTATCTGTTCGTGAGGCATCAGCAACAACAAGGTTTGTAGTTAAAGGATCTAGTTGCCGCTCAACACATTCAACGGAAGCGAAAAAAGATTTTAAGTCTATCGCTATAAAAGTTTTTTTCTTCTGCATATTTCACCCTACAAGTTGCGTGTTTAAAGTTTATTACATACTTATTATAACACATATTTTTCTATTTTGTTACTATTTATTTTTTAAAAATTTTAAAATTTAAAAAATTAAAATCACTAATTTATAATTTGCTTATAAAGCTTAATATTATTATTTAAAATAATAATTAAATATAACTTGAATTAAAGTAGATTTATTTTTATCTTTATAAGGAAGAAGAAAATGGAGCAGTTATGGAATTTAAAATAATAAATGAAGCTGAAAATTCAAAAATAAGAAGTACAATTTTTACCNNAAGGAATATCAAACGTTAAATTTCCATTTGCTTTAAAAGATGGAGAAATTAACAAAAGTAACGTTTTAGCAGGTAAATATGAAGATTACGAATATTGTTTATGCGAATATTATCATTCGAAAAGTGGCAAAAATGACCATTCTAGATGGATAATAGAAGCTTCTGTTAAGTTAAAAGACAAGAATATACCAGACTTTACAATAAAAAATAAAAAATCAGAATTAACTAATAGTATTATTTCTACTATATTCTTAACACCTTTTTTTGTTTTTGTAACAATTATTGCTTCATTTCTTATTTATGGTGGTATATACACTATATATCATGGCATAACAAAAGGGAAAATTCCAGAATTATTTTTTGAACTTATGCCTTTATCATTCTTTGCTTTATTTATTTCATTATTCGTATTTTTTATATACAAAGCAATGTTTGAAAATTTAAAAACCTTGCTACAACTTTTAACACAAGGCAAATATAAAATTAAAAACCAAGAATTTAAAAAAAGGTATGCTATATTTAGTTCGGATAAAGCAATTTCGATAAATAAAGTGTTTACAAACGAAATTTGTACAAGAATACTAAGAAATACTCCAAAAATAGAAAAGTTAGAAGTTAGAGGAAAATGCTTACATTTTAAAATAGATGATCAATTATTAACTGATGATAACATCATACCATTAATAGAAGGCTTTGTTAACCATGCCAGAATCTTTGATTTAGAAAACCCACCAATTAATATTGCAGCAAAAAGATTACAAACTATATCTGAAAATATATGCAATAACAAAAAATCTATAAGTGAAGTTAAAGAAGAAATTCCAAATAAATATGAAATTTCCAATGAATTCGATAAAGATAAATTCAATTCAAATATAATAAAACCCACNNTTACCGATAAAAAACATGTTATAAATAAATTTGGCTTGTTTGAAAAATTTAAAACTATCGAAAATACAAACATAATTACTGGAACAAGCAACGAAGGCTACGAATTATGTTTATATGAATACAGTACTCAAAAAAGCCAATACAACGTAGAATGGAAAATAGGAAGCGCAATAAAATTAAAAAATTCAAATATACCTGATTTTAAAGTTATAAATATAAAAGAAGAAGAACGAAGTATATGGGGTTGTTCAATTATTATGATACCATTAATAATGTTCTTCATTCCGTTTTTTTTAGTTGGTTTAAGAGTTCCTCAATTTTTNNGTACTTATATTCTTCTGGATAAAAGCTATTGTAAAACTCAATATAGCAAAAAATCGGTTTGGCAGTTTAAAATCATATAATTTTTCTCAAAAATTTACGTTTGAGGCAAATAGCAATGACGTTAACAAAATAAAGAGAATATTCCAACCAGGCGTATGCAAAAATTTTGTAAATAATTTTGAATTAGCCAGTAAATTGGTTTGCAAAAAAGGCTGTTTACAATTTGAAAACGACGGACAGCTCTCAAATAAGAAAAGCAACGAAATAGCACAAAAAATGATATGCAGCGCAAAACTGCTAGATGATTATGAAACTTGATTTTTAATAAAAAAAGCTGTAATCTATTCCCGAATCAAACATGGAGTTTTGGGAATGAAAAAAAATATAATTATTACAGCTGCAATAGCAGCTATGTTATCAAGTTGCGATGTTTATGCCGGCAATTCTTTTACAGATGTTCCTAAAGAACACTGGGCATATAATGCTATCGAAGAATTAGCCCAAAAAGGCGTATTGATGGGTTACACAGACGGCTCATTCAGAGGTGAAAACACAATGAGCCGAAACACAATGGCAATGTTAACAGCAAAAATGCTAGCTAACATCGAACAATTTATAAAAGAAGAACGTGAATTAGAAATAACTAAAGATGATATTAAGCTTCTTGAAGATTTGTCTTATGAATTTCAAGACGAACTTTCGACTTTAGGCACAAGCGCTAAAAATATATCAGAAGAACTTAATAAAATAAAAGAAGATACAAAAGCTTTGAAAGGCGATATTTCTAAGATAAGCAACAAAGTAGACAATAAAGATAAAGTTGTTGTTAGCGGAGAAATGCTCGTAGACTTCATAAATAGGCATAAAAGAGTAAATAATAATGGAATTAGAAATTACACCGATGCAGAATTCGATCTTATTTTTGATGCTAAAATAGATGATAATATTTCTGCTCACGCCTATTGGACTGTTTATTACGACCAATACGGCAACCAATTAGGTGGCGGAAGTAACGTAAATAATAACATATTCGAAGCTTACATAGATATAGATGATTTAGCAAATGGTAGATTGCGCATAGGTAGAGATTATTATAGTCATGGTAATGCGCTTGTAATACATGAGTATTTAGATACTTTACAATACAAAACTAAATATAACAATTTAGATGTATCTTTTAATATATTCTACACTAGACAGCCATTCAGCAGATTTGGACTTGTAGACGACAATAATCACCAAATTTGGAATATTTCAATAGATTCAATCGGAAATAAAAACGATTTTTATTTTGGCTATTATACTCAAACTTACAAAGACAATGTTACAAATGGAGCTCCTGTAGCAGATGATTTTAAAGACGCAGAAAGAAATATAGTAGAAATAGGCGCAACAGGAGTAATCAGCGAAAGATCAAAACTGGATTACGAAGTTGACTTTGTATTAAGCCAAACAAAAGGAAAAGTTTACAGTGTCACTGACGGTTGGAAATCACTAAAAGATGAAGGCTTGTTACAACATTACGCTGTAAACTATAGCGATACAAATGATAAATTCAAGTTTAAAATAGATTACACAAGCGCAAACGCCGAGTATAACGGAACAATAGCTCTACGTCATACAGATGACAAATATGATTGCGAACCAATTGCGTTTGACGATGTCGCCCGAATATTAAGCGATTATAGCGATAATTTTGCAAATACAAAAGATTTAAAATTCCAGTTGGAATATAATTCTATTGAAGATAAACATTCATTTAGATTTGCCTATGATTTACTTGATGAAAAGAACGATGTTATAACCACAGACTTCATGGGTACAAGCAATACATGTAATCTAGCTGGATACGATAAATTAAATACAAATATAATGACATTAGAATATAGATACAGAATAACCGAACATACAAGACTTAAAGTTGGCTATACTACAGCCGACAATAGTTCAAGTGTTAAGAATGGCGAAAAAGTAAAAGATGAAACCCTATTCTGGACAGAAATATATAGTAAATTTTAATTAGTTAAAGACATATTTGCTTTATAAGCAAATATGTTTTACTATATATACTATGACAATAGCTTGGTTTTGGATTGTATTAGTTATTATTTTAGCAATTATAGAGGCTGTAACAGTTAATCTAGTTACAATATGGTTTGTCATAAGCGGTATAGTTACGCTTGGGCTATCATTTTTTGTTGGTAATTTCCAAATTCAGTTAGCTGTTTTCGTATTAGGCGGTGCAGCTTTAATGCCATTTACTCCCAAAATAGTAAAGTTATTAGCTAATAGCAAAAAAGAAAAAACAAACTTAGACCGACTTATCAGTATGGTAGGAGTTGTTACTCAAGATATAGAAAAAGATGAAATTGGGGAAGTTAAAGCAGACGGAAAATTATGGTCTGCTATTAGTAGCAAATCAATAAAAAAAGGAACCAAAGTAACTATTCTTTCTATAGAAGGAGTTAAACTTAAAGTTATACCGGAGGATGAATCATGGAATTAATAATGTTTATTTTTGTAATACTTGTAGTTTTAGCTTTTACTTGTATTAAAGTTGTTCCGCAATCTCAAGGACGCATAATAGAACGATTCGGTCAATATAGCAGAACGATTCACAGCGGAATAAATTTACTAATTCCCTTTGTTGATTCAGAAAGAATAAGAGTAACTTTAAAAGAAATAGTTAAGGATTTTCCTCCGCAACCTGTTATTACAAAAGATAACGTTACTATGCAAATAGATACAGTTGTCTATATGCAAATAACTGAACCCAAGTTATACGCCTATGGAGTCGAAAATCCAACAAATGCCATAGAAAATCTTACAGCAACAACTTTAAGAAATATCATAGGAGAACTTGAATTAGACCAAACTCTTACATCTAGAGATATAATAAATACTAAAATGCGCGCTATACTAGATGAAGCCACAGACCCTTGGGGAATTAAAATAACCAGAGTTGAAGTTAAAAACATAATGCCTCCAAGAGATATTCAAGAAGCAATGGAAAAACAAATGAGAGCTGAACGTGAAAGAAGAGAAAAAATACTTCAAGCAGAAGGTGAAAAAAGAGCTAAAATACTTATTGCAGAAGGTGAAAAAGAAAGTCTTATTTTAAAAGCTGAAGCTCAAAAACAAGCAAAAATAAAAGCCGCAGAAGCTGAAGCAGAAGCTTTATACAAAGTAAAAGAAGCAGAAGCAAAAGGCATAGAATTACTTAAACAAGCAGCTCCAGATAAAGCAATATTAACCTTAAAGAGCTTAGAAACATTAGCAACAATGGCAAATGGACAATCTACAAAAATAATTATTCCTTCTGAATTACAAAACATAGCTTCATTAACTGCAAGTGTAAAAGAACTTATCGATACTAACCAAGATAAAAAATGAAGAAAGTATTAACCACATTATTTACATTAACACTATTAATAGTGTCTAGTGCATGTTTTGCAGACACACTAGACATTATTAATACTTTAACAAGAGAATACGGCAAAGTAACTTTAACTCACGATGTTAGTGATGAAAAGCTAAGAAAATTTACATTCAACGCTAATTACAACGAAATTCAAAAATCATTCGACATTTTAATATTAAATAACTGGTGTATAAAAGGCGCAACTGTCTACGGAATAAATGAAAAAATCGCCTCTCTAACCATAACAGCTGCTTTTAATACAAACGAAAAGCAAGATGATTTAAAAATGGATTTGTTTATAGAAACTGTCACAGACAGGCATATTCCATGGACTCGAAGCGAAGAAGCTATAAAAGCTGAAGAAAAAAAGCGCTCTATATTCACAAGTAAAAAAATACGAAATGAGTTAGCAGTCGTTTCTATTTCTACCGATTTTGGAGACAGTGTTATCATAAAAGGCAACACTTATCAATCTCAAGCCGTTTTTAAAGAATTATTCATAACTTTAAATAATATTCCGTCTATTTCGGCTCCTTTCTTTGAAAGAGGAACCTATTATGACGTAGAAGACGGCAGAAAAATGGATTACACAATCAGGTGCCGCTGGGGGCAAAAAGCCGTAAAACCTGCTCCAGAAAAATGATACGAATACAAAAACTTCTTGCCGATTGGGGTATAGCCTCAAGAAGAGCTATAGAAAAACTTATTTTAGAAAATAGAATTACTATAAACCAAGAAATAATAAAATTAGGCTATTCTATCGATGAAAATAACATACCAGATATTTATATAGATGGTAAAAAAATAGAAAAAAAACAAAATATAAACTATGAAATATATATGTTTAATAAACCCCAATTGGTTGTTTCTACTCTTAAAGATGAAAAAGGCAGGAAATGTATAACTGATTTTTTACCAAAAAACAAAAGATTATATCCAATAGGAAGACTAGATTACGATTCAACAGGTTTATTATTAATAACAAACTATGGCGAACTAACTAATCATCTTTTGCATCCTTCCCATAAAGTAGAAAAAGAATATATAGTAACAATAAGCGGTGAACCACTCAGCATACAAGAAGAAAGTGAATTTAAAAGCGGAATTAAGCTTGAAGACGGAATTACAGCTCCATGCAAATTACATAAAATGCGTTCCAAAAATACTTATTCAGTTACGATACATGAAGGCAAAAACCGCCAAATACGACGAATGTTCAGTTATTTCGGACGCAATGTTATAGCATTAAAAAGAATATCATTTGGACCTTTAAAGCTAGGAAACCTGCCAGAAGGCACAATGAGAAAACTTACCAATGAAGAATATAAGCAACTGCTAAAAGAAGCAAAACTTCAAATTAATTGTTAATTATCTAATCGGTATTGCAGTAACAAAGGTCATAACAGGCAATTTTACAGTAGAGCCCATATCATTTAAAACATTATAATATAAAAATTCTGTTTTAGCATTAAAAGCAATTCTACTACCCGGCTTAGCGTAACTTGGCAATTCGCCTTTTTTAGCTTCTAATACAAACAAACCAGGATTGTTATAATGTTTATTAAGTCTATAATTGTTTTCAGAATAACGCATTATTTCCAATTCATCTTTATCAAGTTCTTTTATCATAAGCAAACAATCACGACCATATTGAGTAAATCTTTTGGCTATATATGCACGCCATTCAATTAAAACACCGTCTGCAAAACTGCTTTTCAGACTTGCATCATTCAACTGATAAAATTTAAGGGAAGTAGTAGCAATATTCTTTTGAATATTATTCCACCCTTGCCTATATTCAGCCTCTTTTTGAACAGTTTCCATAAGTCTGAATCGTGCTACTTCAACTTTTTGCTTAGCATCTTTAGTAGCTGTTTCTGAAAGGTTACCTGAATTTAATGCCTGATTATACAATTTATAAGCTTCTTGAAAATTTTTAGTCTGAAAAGCATTATTAGCTCTCAAATATATTTCATAAGCATTATTTACTGCTGTTTCGTTTACTCGTTTTTGAACTAAAACATTTCCAGGATTCATATTATTAGCTTTAGAATAATAATTATTAGCCATAGAAGTATTTCCTAAAGTTTCGTAAACTTTACCAATTTCCATAGCTACTTGTGGCTGCGGATTTGCTTTATAATATATCAAATAGTTTCTAAGAGAATCTTCTAACAGATTAACTCTGCTATAATTACGACCTAACAAATAATATGCGTCAAAATACTTTTCATCTACTAGAACAGCTTCTTCTAAATGAGAAATAGCAGGGAAAAGCTCTCCATTATTGCTTAATAATTTTCCTAAAAGAAAATGAGCTTTTGGACTATCTTGATTTTTTTCAAGAATATCCTCTAACAAAGTTTTAGCTTCACTTGTCTTACCATCGTTTAACAATTTTTCGGCTTTGTCTTCTTCTGTAATTTTTGATGCCTGCTTTACTACTTTTGCCGGAAGCGTAGGCAGTTTTAAATCATTTGTAGCAGAATAAACAGGGTTATTTTCTGCAGTTTGCTTAACAACAGGTGCCTGTTTCGGAACAGGCACATTTACTGGAACAGTTGAAGAAAGCGACTGAGTTTGTTTTACAGCAGCATTTTGCTGTGCTAATACTGCTTGTTGCCTCTTTAATTCAACAGAACACCTTGCTATACCTCTCCTAGCTGCAACCATTGAAGTATCTAAGGAAGCAGCAATACTATATTCCTTTAAAGCTTCGCCCATATTGCCAGTTAATTCAAAAAGCCTACCAAGATTAAAATGCACTCCAGGATGTCTAGGAGACTGTTCATAAGCTTCTTTTAAAGTTCTATGAGCTTCTTGATATCTTTGCATATAAATATGATTAACTGCTTGTTCTACTAAAATATTTGTATTATCAAATGAATAAGCAGTGCCAGACGTTAAAATTAAGGAAAAAGCTAATATTTGTGTTAATTTTCTTATCACTTTATATTCCAACTTCTATTTTTTATGTTATTATGTTATAGTAAATAAATCTTAACTGGGGGTATTTAATAATGTCAATATTCAGATTTATCTGGTGGGCAATGGTAATTAGCGTTTGTGCATTTGCAGGCTACGTTTACGGCTATTTGTCAGAATAACGTATTATAAAAGGTCTGTGAGTTAATCACAGACCTTTATTTTTTGCCAACTTGCGAAATGGGCTATGTTTTGCCAATAGTTCAACACATTCTTCATGCATTTCTTTTATGCCAAACAAAGCAGCAGCCATTAGTTGAGAACGTGAATAACCCTGTTTATTTTGTCCAAGCTCACTTCTTGCAGGTATATTTGCAAGGTTTTCTAATATTTCTTCTGCTTTAGAAACCATACGAGTTTTCTCCAATAAAAAGTTTAAGCCTTATATTTATTATCGGCATATACTATGACTTACACTTAGAGAGAAAAGTTCCTATAAATATTTTAACAAACTCCATACTTGTAAAAAAAAATAATTTATGCTAAATTAGTAGACACTTGCGGGAGTAGCTCAGTTGGCAGAGCATCAGCTTCCCAAGCTGAGGGTCGCGGGTTCGAGCCCCGTTTCCCGCTTTCAAAACGAAAGTTACGCAAGTTACCAAAAAAGAACCTTCATAATGAAGGTTCTTTTTTTATCAGATAATATTATTTAGTGTATAAGTCTTGTGGAAGGAAATCCTGCTGTAAAACGATAGAATATGGGTTCCTTACTATGTTTTTGGTAAAGGGAAAGAAGTATGTTAGATTTGAATGAATTTTCAAATGATCAGGAGCTCAGTAAAGTTCAGGCTATAGTAAATACAATTACTAATAGTAACGGGATTTATCACACTGGTCTGATAAGTAGTAGAGGTAGAGAAATTTTAGTATGTTCTGATGAAATAGAGTCTGAGGATTACCTTTTCTACGATATAGTATTTCCAAGCACTATGGAAGAGTTTTACCGTTACATCCCAAATTTAGATGAGGTGCTGAAGCTGAAACTGTATCTTTAATAATCAAAACCACCAGCTTAGCCTGCGGTTTTAATTTTAACGTCTTTTATTATTTTTAGCTTTATAATTAGTTATAAAAGACATACATTTATTCATTCTAATCTTAGAATCCTTATATTCGCCAATAAATTTGTAAAGCTTTACCACATTCTCGTATTCTGAAGCTTTAACATCATCGTATTTATTTGTTGTACAATTTTCAATCCAAATAGCCGTTTTATAAATATAGTCTTTAAAAACAGTACTGTTTGTTAAATCAATCTTATTTTGAGATGAATTTGAATAATTATTAAGTTGAAAATTATCACTTTTATGCTGTTTTACTAAAGCTTTAATGTCTTTTAAATATTGCTCATACCCTTCTCTAGTAAGACGGGCATAATCCATTATTCTGCATATTTGGTATTTTTCTTTATCCTCTTCAGAAAAAACATCGCCTTTAAGATCAAACAACGCTTTTGTTTTTTTTCTTTCAGGTATGTGGTCATAATAAACCAAAGCAGCGTGAAAAAGACCTTGAGCAAAATATTCTCTAGCAATTTCAAGATTTTCTTCTGAATAAGATAAATTAGCATTAAATGAATAACTTTCGACATTAAAACGTTTATTATACCAACCAGAAAAATAATAACTTGAATACACGAAAATAAAAGGTGAGATCAATAGAATTATTACGCCATAAAATACTTTATTGCTTACTTTTATTTCGCCATTATTTTGCATTTCTGGACTCATTTTATTTTAAATTATTTGCGTTTCATTTGGGTATAATATTTAGCTAATCCGCCTTCACTTGTTTCTTTATATAAAGATGGCAAATCATGGCCAGTATGCTTCATAACGCTAACGACTTTATCGAATGACACTCTATGTATTCCATCGGTAAGAGAGGAAAATAGATTTGCATCTAAAGCTCTTGCGGCAGCATAAGCATTTCTTTCTATACATGGAATTTGAACCATACCGCAAACGGGATCGCATGTCATACCTAGATGATGTTCCAATCCCATTTCAGCGGCATATTCCATTTGAGCTGGACTTCCACCAAATAACTGACAAGTAGCAACAGCCGCCATTGCACAGGCTACACCAACTTCTCCCTGACAGCCAACTTCTGCGCCAGAAATAGAAGCATTGGTTTTTACAGAATTACCGAAAAGCCCTGCTGATGCTAGTGCTCGAACAATTTTTGCATCGCTGAACTGTCTACTTTTTTGGAAATGATACAAAACAGAGGGCAAAACTCCGCATGAGCCGCAAGTAGGAGCTGTAACAATTTTACCACCAGAAGCGTTTTCTTCACTTGCAGCCAAAGCATAGGCAAAAACCAAACCACGTGATTTTATATTATCTTTAGAACCGCCTGCCTTAATGTAGAAAGAGCAAGCTCGTCTTCGTAAATTTGTTGGACCAGGCAAAACCCCTTCTTCTTCAAGACCGCGTTCGATCTCTTCTTTCATACATTCCCAAACATATTGCAGATAATCCCAGATATCTAAAGATTCACATTCTTTTACATATTCCCAATAACTTTTGCCAGTAGAATCGCACCAGTCAAGAATATCAGTAATCAGCGACATTTCATATATTTCGCCTTCATCTTCGCCTATACTGCCATTTTCATCGGCAAGTGCGCCTCCGCCTACGCTAAATACAGTCCAATTACCTAATTCTTCCTTATTGTGCCCAAACGCAACAAATTTCATACCATTAGGGTGAAATGGAAGAAAAATTTTCGGCTCCCAAATAATTTTTGTTCTTGCCGAATTTAATACGTCTAATATTGCTTTATCAGTAAAGTGTCCTTTACCTGTAGCTGCCAAACTACCGTATAAAGTAACTTCAAAATTTTCTGCTTCTTTATATTTATCCAAAAACATTTCAGCAGCTTTTTTAGGTCCCATTGTGTGACTGCTGGAAGGACCGTTTCCAACTCTATATATTTCTTTTATTGATCTCATTGGTTTATTTACACAATCAGTAGCGTTTATCATATTCAACCTCATTAGCTGCTAAAATTTCACGATGATTATATCACAANNAATAACACTTTGCAATATCTACAAAAATAGTATTGTAATGTATATAAAATATGATAGAATAAGCACGATAAAAGCATTTATAAAAGAGGTTATTAATGGCTATTAGAGAAATCAACTCTTCATTAAACATAATGAATACAAGACTTTCTGTTTCAGAATCAGGTAGCGGTGAATCATATTTAGCACTTCACGATAGTCCTGGCAGTAAGCAAGATTTGGCTGAGCTTATAAAATTTATTCCAGAAGGAAAAGGCAAACTGGTTAATTTAAACCGTCCAGGTCACGACAGCAGCGAAGAAATTCTTAATCCAGACAAAGACCCTTATATAGATACAAAACTCTATGCAGAGGTTATTGATAAAAAATGCGATGGAAGTACCTGGTTATTAGGTTATTCATTCGGTGCTTATACAGCTTTCAAAATTGCTTCTCAATTTCCAAACAAAGTCAAAGGATTATATTTAATATCGCCATATATAAATCCTGTAAATGAATCTATATCAACTGTCCCTAATTGGATTAAAAACCCTATTGTAAGTACATTTTTAGGAATCGTTAAACCGCTTACCGAAACAGATAAAATAACAAAACGCATAAAAAACATATTTTATCCAACAGAAGTAAGCCAAGCCTACTTAGAAAAATGGCTACCTAGATTTACAAGATTTGAATCGCTTCTTGCAAACTATAATGATATAAACGACATGTTAAATACATATAATGAAGTTTATGAAAAACTAAGCAACATAAAAATGACCGTAAAGGTATTATTTGGAAGAAAAGACAATTTTATGGATATAGAAAATCAAAGCCGTCATATAAAACAATGCTTTCCTGAAGCTAAAATTTCTGTAGAAGAAGAACTTGGACATTCGCTTCCTTTAACAAATCCTGAAAAGTGTGCTGAATTTTTAGGCTGGAAGTAAATCTCCCCAATTAAACTTAAAAAATTTCTAAAAAATGCCGATATATAATATGTGCTACATGTATCTTTCAGGAGGGCAAGCCTATGAAAAGACAACCCAAGACTCAAAGACCATTACAGAACGGATTTCAACCCGAATGTAAAACATGTAATAGATTCGCAATATTTAAGATGCCATGCAATAAAGATGCGTGCATTTATCGCTCAATAAATAAAATAAAGTGAAATAAAAAAGACGGTGTTTATTACACCGTCTTTTTTATTTACTCATGCTCTCTTGTTTCGTGGAAATTTATTTCAGGCCATTCTTTCATAACGTAGTTTAAACGCCATTTATCAGGAGCCATAAAAGTAAGTTTTTCCGCTGTATCTGTAGCTAAAGACAATTTATAACGCTTTTTAAATTCTTCAAGTTTTGTTTCATTTTCGCTGTCTATCCAACGTGCTATTCCATATTCAATAGCTTCATAAATAGCATCTACGCCATATTCTTCTTTTAATCTAGAAATAGTAACGTCAAATTGTAACGAACCAACTGCGCCAATAATATAATCATTTCCAAGCAATGGTCTAAATACCTGAATTGCGCCTTCTTCTGAGAGTTGCAATAACCCCTTTTGCAGCTGTTTTGTTTTTAATGGATTTTTAAGTATAACTCGTTTAAATATTTCTGGAGCAAAACTTGGAATTCCTGTAAATCGCAATGGTTCTTTTGTAGTAAAGGTATCGCCTATTTTTATGGTTCCATGATTATGAATACCTATAATATCGCCAGGGTATGCTTCTTCCACGTTTTCGCGGTCCTGAGCCATAAAAATTGTAGCATTTGCTATTGTTATTTCTTTTCCAATCCTGTGGTGCATAACCTTCATGCCTTTTGTAAATTTTCCAGAGCATATTCTTACAAAAGCGATTCTGTCACGGTGTGCAGGGTCCATATTTGCTTGAATTTTAAAAGCAAAACCAGAAAAGTCTTTTTCGTAAGGAGAAACAATCCTTGTTTCTGTTTCTCTTGGTTTCGGAGAAGGAGAAAGTTCTACAAAAGCATCAAGAAGTTCTTGAACACCAAAATTATTAAGAGCGCTTCCAAAGAAAACTGGAGTTTGATTGCCACGTAGATATTGTTCTATATCCAGTGGTTCTGCTGCACCTTCAAGAAGTTCGATATCATCTCTCAAATCTTTAACCTGATAGCCTAAAAGCTCGTCTAGTTTTGGGTCAGATAAATCTGTAATAGTAACAGTATCCTGCGGGCGTCTTGCTTCGCCTGGTCTGAATAAAACAAGCTGTTTTTTATAAAGATTGTAAACACCCTTAAAAGTCTTTCCATTCCCTATTGGCCAAGAAAGGGGAGTACATTCTATTTGAAGTTTGTCTTCTATTTCTGACATCAAATCTAGCGGACTCTGCCCTGCTCTATCCATTTTGTTTATAAGAGTAATAATAGGCGTGTTTCTCATACGACATATTGTCATGAGTTTTTCAGTTTGCGTTTCTACGCCTTTAACGCTGTCTATAACCATTAAAGCACTATCAACAGCTGTTAAAACTCTGTATGTATCTTCTGAAAAGTCTTGATGTCCAGGAGTATCCAAAAGGTTTATTTCATAATCTCTGTAATGGAACTTCATAACAGAAGTTGTAACCGAAATACCACGTTCCTGCTCTATTTTCATCCAGTCGCTTGTTGCATGTCTATCGGCCTTTCTTGCTTTAATAGCGCCTGCCATTTGAATAGCTCCGCCAAAAAGCAAAAGCTTTTCAGTTAAAGTTGTTTTACCTGCGTCTGGGTGGCTTATGATACCAAAACATCTTCGCTTATTTATTTCTTGTTCGTTATACTTTTCCATAATGGTAATCCTGCTAAAATTTAATGGGTAAACTATACCCCAAATTACTTTTTTAAGCAAGAAAAATAGGGAGTTGAGAATTGAAAGTTATCTTTCAGTTTTTAATTTTCAGTTTTAAGTTTTCTCGAAATATAGATTTTATTAAACCATTCGCTTAATTCTTCTGCAACTAAGTCAAAATCGCCGTCTGAAATTGAATTACTTCCATAAGCAGACATTGACGGTTCATTTAAGCTTATTAAATTACTGTGTTGAGGTACACCTAAAACCATTTCCAATATACTTGGAACCTTGCCATAAATCGCTGTTTCTTCAGCTATATAATCANNAAGTTTTTCTTCTGAATAGTGTTCTTGCTTATTAAACTCATCATGCCAATTATTAATTACATCTAAATCACTTATACAGCCTTTATTGTATAATTCGGAAGGAGCTATACTTATTAATCGCCATGCCAAATAATTGCGCTCTCCTCTTTCCCATGTAAGAATATCGTTATAGTCAAACTCCTTATTTTCTTTTAAAGAATCGCGTAATTTAGCGTTAAAACGATATAATCTCTTTCGGTCGGTTGCGACTCTCAAAAGTTTATCGCCACCGTATTTTTCTGTTAAATAGTGACTTGCCCACATTATATCAGGATAAATATGTACAAATAAAAAATACAGAATTCCTGATTCTTCGTTTGAAGAAAGCATAATTTCTCTTATACTGTTAACCATTATATCTGTTTGTTGCAATTTTTCAGAGGTTAAATTTATTCTTCCCTTATCTTCAGGTTCTTCAAACTGTTCACTGTCTATATCTACAAAGCTTCTAACTCGCTGTCTAGTAATTCTCAAAAGTCTTTTTCTTATAAAGGAAACAACGCTACCATATCCAAATTTAATGTTTGCCTGAAAATCTTCAAGAAGAGCAAGAAACATTTCGCAAATAAGTTCACGTATTTTTTCTACCATGCTTAGTCCTTGAGAATTCCAATGAGAAGCAATATTATTTAGTTCCTCTTTGCTTGCTAAAATTAGTTCATAAGCTGTTTTTCCGCATGGATTTGATGCAAATTTTATAAATACTTCTTCTTTAAAAAGGCAAGCGTCGTTCAAACTTTTTTCTCCTCATTCATTAGATTGTAACTCAACTATTTTTGCAAGAATAGTAGTTAATCTTTCTTCTCCAATCATATTGCATCTTATTTACCTTTATAAATACTGCTTTATATTGGCATGGCATGGTATTTTATAATGTTAGTCTATTTTGAGTCAAGATGTAACGAATAATACAATTTGATGTTTTAGCTTATATAGGCAATTTTAACTATATTAAAAAATTTTTTAAAATTTTTTAATTTTTTTTGTCCAATTTAGGGGGGGTATTGCGTTCTAAATAATGAGGGGTAAAAAATTTTTCAATAATAGTTTTCTTAAAGAAAAATATTTTTTGAAAAAACTTATAAGAACTTTACCTCAAAGTTATAAGACCATAAGGAGTATTTACCATGATGTGCTGTAATGAATGTCCGTTCAATCCCAAAACAGGTAAGGCAAAAGAAAAATGCTCAAAACCTGTTTGCAAATGCTCAAGTGAAAGTAAAAAAAATTCTTTCTGCGCCCGTTCCATAGGTACCAGATGTTTTATGGACTATTATGTTCTGAATAATCTAAGCAAAGGCGACAAATTAGCCAAAGAATTAGCTGTTCATACAATTCAAAGCGCTTTAATTGGCAGAGACAGAGCTTTACTTATTGCATTATTCTACGTTGCGCCAACAAAACTAAGGTCATTGTTATGGAAATGGCTTGGAAACAATGAGTCAAGAAGCTTATGGATGCTTAATCCTATTTTTAATTCGCAAGGTTTAAAAGAATTAGAAAATCTTCCAGAAGAACCAGACAAACAGTATATTCAAGCAATTATAGGCGAAGAAAATCATTCAAACGGAATACAGCAAAATTCAATGTTAAGGAGGNNTAACTTAAAATCCTTATTTTATAACAAATCACTTATAAACAAAGTCCCAGAATATCTTCACAATGTATTTACATGTAATGGACAAATTATAAGCAAAAAAGAAAATACCAATAATCAAGTTTGTCCAGCTATGTTATGGGTTGTTGTTTATATAGGGGCAAAAGAAGAATACTCATTAAATCATGCGAATGAAACTCTTGAAGCGTTAGTTGAATGTGGACAAGCAGAATTAATATGCACTCTATTTGAAAATTCACCATATGAAATAAGAAAAAAGATGTGGCAAACAATGACTACAAAATATTCAAACAGAATGTATATGTTTAACCCGTTATTCGAGCGAGAAGAACTAGAACCTGTTAATAATGACGGTTTACCGCATAATACATATCCTATTTACAGGCAACAGCTTCTTTACGGCGAATATACCCATAATGAATCATATCAATGGAGTTAAATATGAAAAAAACTAGATACAAAGTCTTAATGATTATTTCTGGTGGACAAACAGGAGCCGACAGAGCAGGCTTAGACTTTGCCATTTCCAAAGAAATAAAACATGGAGGCTGGTGTCCTAAAGGAAGACTAGCAGAAGATGGAGCAATACCCACAAAATACAACTTAATTGAAACTTCAACTAATCTGTATCCACAACGCACTAGACAAAATGTCAAAGATTCTGACGCAACAATAGTATTTACAGACACACATATGTCCAGAGGAGCAATGCTAACAATAACATGTTGCGAAGCACTTAAAAAGCCATACTTTGTTCTTCCAATAAGCAGTATAAAAGATGAAGCGGCTAAGAATAGTCTACTATCTTGGCTAAACAAAATTAAACCCAAAATACTAAACATTGCGGGTGCAAGAGCAAGTAAATGCCCACAAATGCATAAATTCGTAACTTGTATATTAAATTCAGTTATAGAAAAAGACAAACAAAGCAAAGAACCAGAATGGCCACCGCAAAGACCATTTACTCCATCTTTTAACTTTGATTAAGTTATAGAGAAAACTCATTATTGT